>ERZ860710.411-NODE-411-length-28849-cov-5.719594_pt1 | contig 28849 bp, 30 predicted proteins | sample MGYA00509974_ERZ860710 | MGnify/ENA primary metagenome ERZ860710 (study PRJEB30046, sample SAMN00715261) | human gut metagenome | study: EMG produced TPA metagenomics assembly of the A metagenome-wide association study of gut microbiota in type 2...
CATTGACCGGTTTGGAATTTGCAGCAGGGATCCCCGGTACACTGGGTGGTGCGGTAAGGATGAATGCAGGTGCTTATGGAGGCGAGATGAAGCAGGTGTTGGAAAGTGCAGTTGTCCTGACGCAGGAGGGAGAACTTCTGACGATCCCGGTGGAAGAACTGGGACTTGCTTACCGTACCAGTGTGGTAGAAAAGAAAGATTATGTTGTGGTGGAGGCAACACTCAGACTGAAAAAGGGCGATCAGGCAGCAATCCGTGAGGTGATGGATGATCTGAAGCAGCGGAGAGTGACAAAGCAGCCACTGGAATTTGGAAGTGCAGGCAGCACATTTAAGCGTCCGGAAGGCTATTTTGCAGGAAAGCTGATCGAGGATGCGGGACTGCGGGGATTCCGTATCGGGGACGCGCAGGTTTCTGAAAAGCACTGCGGATTTGTTATCAACAGAGGGAATGCGACAGCAGCCCAGGTCTGCGAGCTGATGCAGGAAGTTGTAAAGAAAGTGAAAGAGACTTCCGGAGTAACGCTGGAGCCGGAAGTGAAAAGGATAGGAGAGTTTTAGGATGCGTTTTGTTGTCGTTACGGGAATGTCGGGAGCCGGAAAGTCTACGGCTCTGAAGATGCTTGAGGATATGGGATATTTTTGCGTGGACAATCTGCCGATCCCGCTTCTTCCGGGATTTGTCCAGATGTTGCAGAATACAGATACAGAGATGAAAAAAGTCGCATTGGGTCTGGATGTGCGGAGTGGACAGGATTTGACCGGACTTCGTGAAAATCTGGAAGAGATGGATCGGAACCGGGTTGGATATGAGATCCTTTTTCTTGATGCGAACGATGCAGTACTTGTGAAGCGTTATAAAGAGACAAGGAGACAGCATCCGTTAAGCGGATCGGGAAGAGTAGATACAGGAATTGCGAAAGAAAGAGAAAAGATTCTTTTCCTGAAGATGAAGGCGACTTATATTTTAGATACCAGTAAAATGCTGACCAGAGAGCTTCGGATCGAGTTGGAAAAGATCTTTGTGGATGGACAGAGTTTCTGCAATCTTTATATTACGGTTATGTCGTTTGGGTTCAAATATGGGATTCCGCAGGATGCGGATCTTGTCTTTGATGTGCGTTTTCTGCCGAATCCGTATTATATTGATACATTGCGGGAGAAGACCGGGAATGAGGCGGAAGTGCAGGATTATGTGATGCAGAATGATAAAGGAAGGATTTTCCTTGACAAGCTGAAAGACATGATGGAATTTCTGATCCCCAATTATATTCTTGAGGGAAAGAATCAGCTTGTGATCGCAATCGGATGTACCGGAGGAAAGCACAGATCAGTTACACTGGCGAATGCACTTTACCAGCTTCTGGATCAGGAAGAAAGTTATGGGGTGCGTATCGAACATCGTGATATCGGGAAAGACAGCATCACGAAAAGAAAGTAAAAGGTGGGAAAAATGTCATTTTCCGGTAAAGTAAAAGAAGAACTGGCAGGAAATATCAGTCCGGCAAGACATTGCCGGATCGCAGAACTGGCTGCGTTTATAGGAATGTGCGGAACGGTTGCAATCAACAGTTTTGACCAGTACAGCATAAGAATCCATACAGAAAATTTACTTGTGGCAAGAAAAGTCTTTACATTGATCCAAAAAACCTTTAATATAAAGGCTGATGCCTCTGTAAGAAGGAATATCAGTAAGCAGACTGTGTCCTATGCAGTTGTGATCCGCAGGCATGAAGATGCACTGAGGATTCTGCAGGCAACAAAGATGACGGAAGAATATGAGGATAATGGAGAGAGTATTCATGCGGTAGATCCGCTGATCGTACAGCAGACCTGTTGTAAGAGAGCATTTTTGAGAGGTGCCTTTCAGGCATCGGGCTCCATGAGTGATCCGAATAAATCTTATCATTTTGAGATTGTCTGTTCTACAGAAGAGATGGGAAAGCAGGTCTGTACTCTGATGCAGAGTTTTTCAATGGATGCAAAGACGGTTCTGAGGAAGAAGTCTTATGTAGTTTATCTGAAAGAGGGATCGCAGATCGTAGATATATTGAATATCATGGAAGCACACGTTTCTCTGATGGAACTTGAAAATGTCAGGATCTTAAAAGAGATGCGTAATACAGTAAACAGAAAAGTGAATTGCGAAACTGCCAATATCAATAAGACTGTATCAGCGGCAGTCAAGCAGGTTGAGGATATTACATATCTGAAGGAAACAATTGGTTTTGAGAATCTGCCGGAAGGGCTTGTGGAGGCTGCTCTTGCCCGCCTTGCAAACCCTGATCTGACATTAAAAGAGCTGGGAGCTATTCTGAATCCCCCTGTCGGAAAGTCCGGTATCAACCATCGACTGCGTAAGCTGAGTGAACTGGCAGATAAAGTGAGGCAAGAACAAGGAGGATTATTATGATTAAAGAATCTGTTGTAGTAAAAGCTGACCCTGGATTTGATGGACGTCCAATCGCACTTCTTGTACAGGAAGCAAGCCAGTATGCAAGTACAGTGTATATTCAGGTTGGAGAAAAGCATATCAATGCGAAAAGTATTATGGGGATGATGAGTCTGAACCTGATCGGTGGTGAGGAGATCACTGTCGTGACAGAAGGGGAAGATGAGGAAAAAGCAGCAGAGGGAATCAAATCTTTTTTTGCAACAGTAGGATAAGTTCCTGATAGAAGAGAAGTTAAGAGGGTTGTGCTGGAAAGTGCAGCCTTCTTTTATCTTAAATTTGGAGGTCTGTGAGTATGAAGAAGATGTTATTTATTTATAATCCTAATTCAGGCATGGGGCTTCTGAAGCCGAAGCTCTCAGATGTGCTGGATATTTTTGTGAAAGGCGGATATGAAGTAACGGTCTATCCGACCCAGAAATATCATGATGCCGTAAGAAAGATGGCAGAATACGAGGAGCAGTATGATCTTGTGGCATGCAGTGGAGGAGACGGAACGCTGGATGAAGTTGTTACGGGGATGATGAAGCGGGAGGACAAAGTACCGATCGGATATATCCCGGCCGGAACAACGAATGACTTTGCAAGCAGTCTTCATATTTCCAAAAATATGCTGGAAGCGGCAGATACAGTTGTGAATGGAGTGCCGTTTGCGTGTGATGTGGGAGAGTTTAATGAAGATTACTTTGTCTATATTGCAGCATTTGGACTATTTACAGATGTTTCTTATGAGACGAAGCAGAGTATGAAAAATGTGCTGGGACATCTGGCATACATATTAGAGGGAACGAAACGTATTTTTAATATTCCTTCTTATCGGATCAAAGTGACCCATGACGGAGAGACCATTGAAGATGAATTTATTTACGGAATGGTAACCAACTCCCGTTCGGTGGGGGGATTTAAAGGAATTACAGGAAAGAATGTAGTCTTTGATGATGGGAAATTTGAAGTAACACTGTTCAAGACACCAAGGAATCCAATGGAACTGAACGAGATCCTGGGGGCGTTGGCACTGAGAAAGATCAACCCGAAGCGGATGTACTCTTTTAAGACAAATGAGGTTCATTTTGAGACAGAAGAGGAAATTCCATGGACGTTGGATGGTGAATTTGGCGGAGTGCATGAAGAAGTAGTGGTAAAAGACTGTCAGAAAGCACTTGACATCATGGTAAAGCCGGAAGTCATTGAGGATGTCTCCGAGAAAAAAGGTACAGAATAAAGCAGAGGATAGTATCGAGCTGAAAAGGAAGAAATTTCAGAAAATATACCAATATAAACTGAATTGAAGAAATTTTTAAAAATATTAAAAAAAATGAAAAAAGTACTTGCTTTTTTATCCGAATCCTAGTATAATTGCTATTGTTCGATGGAGAACACATGAGTTATTCCTCAATAGCTCAGTCGGTAGAGCAATCGGCTGTTAACCGATTTGTCGTAGGTTCGAGTCCTACTTGAGGAGCCATACAGGGGTGTCGCCAAGCGGTAAGGCAACGGACTCTGACTCCGTCATTCGTAGGTTCGAATCCTGCTACCCCTGCCAAATGACTCATTAGCTCAGTCGGTAGAGCACTTGACTTTTAATCAAGGTGTCCCGCGTTCGAGTCGCGGATGAGTCACCACGATGGCCTGTTCGTCAAGTGGTTAAGACACCGCCCTTTCACGGCGGGTTCGGGGGTTCGAATCCCCCACAGGTCACCAATGTGGGCGATTAGCTCAGCTGGGAGAGCGTCTGCCTTACAAGCAGAATGTCAGCAGTTCGATCCTGTTATCGCCCACCAAGTACGGCCCGGTGGTGTAGTGGTCTAACATGCCGCCCTGTCACGGCGGAGATCGTCAGTTCAAATCTGATCCGGGTCGCCACTTATTTTTGCCTCGGTAGCTCAGTTGGTAGAGCAAAGGACTGAAAATCCTTGTGTCAACGGTTCGATTCCGTTCTGAGGCACCATATCTATGCGGCTGTGGCGGAATGGCAGACGCGCTACTTTGAGGGGGTAGTGGACTTACGTCCGTGTGAGTTCAAGTCTCACCAGCCGCACCATTCCATTTCTTGTTTCTCGTTGTTGTAACTACATATGCGGTCGTGGCGGAACTGGCAGACGCGCTATCTTCAGGCGGTAGTGGAGTAATCCGTGAGAGTTCAAATCTCTCCGACCGCACCAGCTCAAAAAAAATCTCATCAGAAATGATGAGATTTTTTTGTGGTTGAAACAGGCTGCCTGAGACAAAGACCAGGACCGGATGGATCGAATCCGCCTGGCAGTGTATCCAGCGCCTTACATTATATAAGGAAATGATCCTGCTTTTTCCATTTCTGGTATGCCTTAAGGGAAAAGATCCTTCCCTGCCTTTTTGTACAGGAGGGGCCGGAGGCCTTCCGTGAACAGGCACCCTCAAATATGGTATAATGTAATACATATTGTGTCCTTAAATGGGAGGTATCCATGGAAAATAAATTAGCCATCATCGATGGCAGCAGCCTTCTGTACCGCGCGTTTTATGCGCTTCCTCCGACGATGACGTCGCCTGACGGCGTGCCGACGAATGCCGTCTATGGTTTTCTTCGCATGCTGCTCTCTCTTTACCGCGAGCTTGATCCGGCTTATGTCGCTGTCACCTTCGATAAAGACCGCCAGACGTTCCGCACGGAAATGTATGACGGGTACAAAGCGACAAGAAAGCCGGCTCCGGCCGAGCTCGTTCCGCAGTTCGATCTCATCCTTGAGGTCATGCATGTCATGGGCGTTGCTGTCTACAGCCTTTCCGGCTATGAAGGCGACGATGTCCTGGGCACGCTTTCTGCACGCTATGAAAAGGAACTGCCTGTCGCTATCGTGACAGGGGACCGCGATGCGCTGCAGCTGGCAAGCGACAGGACGACCGTCTACCTTACGCAGAAGGGAATTTCCTCCATGTCTGAAATGACGCCGAAAGCTGTCGAGGAAAAGTACGGCATCACGCCGTCCCAGGTCATCGACATGAAAGCGCTCATGGGCGATACCGCCGACAACATCCCGGGCGTTCCGGGCATCGGCGAAAAGACAGCGCTGAAGCTTCTGACGCAGTACAAGACGCTCGACAATCTCTATGCGCATGTCGATGAAATCAAGGGCGCACAGGGAAAGAAGCTCGCTGCCGGAAAAGACATGGCATACCTTTCCTACAAGCTCGCTGCGATCAAGAGAGATGTTCCGATGGAAACGACGCTTGAAGAAATGGCGCAGCCCGTTCATATCAGCGAAATGAAGGAACTCTTCAGCCGCCTCGGCATCAATCTCCTCTCCCAGTTCGGCGAACTTCCGCGCTTCACGGCTCTGGCCGAAGCGAAGAAGGAAGAAGTCGCAAAGGCAGGGGAGAAGGCAGAAGACTGGAAGGATGGCCTGTCCTTTGAAGGAAAGGAAACCGCCATTTCCTTCGATCTTGAAGGAACGGCTCCTTTCTTTAAAGCAAAAGGCGTAGTCATTGCAGAAAATGGCCATGCCTACCTTGTAAAGGCAGAGCAGTTTGGAAAAGCGGCAGAAGCTTTAAGGAAAGCCAAAGTCGTCATCACGGAAAACAGCAAGCCCATCATGGAAACGGATTTCCCATGGGAAGGGATTCCTTTCTTTGACACGACGATTGCCGCCTACCTCCTCGATCCGACAAGAACGACGTACCCGCTCTCTTACCTGGCAGGCCTTTTCAAGAAGCCGGAAATCTATGCTGACGAAATGAAGGACTTCGCTTCCAAGGGCGCAGCCGTTTCCCTCTTCCTCCTTTCCATTTATGAGGACGCTAGGGACATGCTCAAAAAGAACGGCGTTGAAAAGCTCTATGACGAAGTCGAGCAGCCACTCGTGAAGGTCCTTGCCGCTATGGAAAAGGCAGGTATTGCTACGGACACGAAGCGCTGGGAAGAAGTCCATGCTGACATGAAGTCCAGGGAAGAAGCGCTGATTTCCAAGATTTACGAACAAGCAGGGGAAGAATTCAATATCAATTCGCCCAAGCAGCTCGGCCATATCCTTTTTGAAAAGATGGGCCTTCCTGCAGGAAAGAAGACGAAGACAGGATACTCGACGGCCGCTGACGTGCTGGAAGAACTGGCTGAGCAGTACCCGTTCGTGAAGAATATCCTTGAATACAGATCGCTTTCCAAGCTGATTTCCACATACCTCGAAGCACTGCCGCTTTTGATCCGTAAGGAAACAGGACGAATCCATACGACGTTCAACCAGACGGTCACGGCAACAGGACGCCTTTCAAGCTCCGATCCGAACCTGCAGAATATTCCGGTCAGGACGGAAGAAGGAAAGAAGATCAGATCGCTCTTCGTTCCGGGAGAGGGTTACGATTCCTTCATTTCCTCCGATTACTCGCAGGTCGAGCTCCGCGTGCTCGCGCATATGTCGGAAGATGAAGGGCTCATCCGTGCTTTCCTCAATAAGGAAGACATCCACAGAAGAACAGCCGCTGAAGTCATGGGCATCCCGTTCGAGGACGTCACGCCTGAGCAGCGTTCGCATGCGAAAGCCGTCAACTTCGGCATCATCTATGGCATCAGCGATTTCGGCCTTGCGCGCCAGCTCGGCATCACAAGGACGGCTGCTGCCGACTATATCAAGGCATATTTTGAAAGATACCCGAGCATCCATGCGTTCATGAACAGGATGATCGAGGATGCAAGAAAGACCGGCCGCGCCGTGACGCTCTACGGGCGTTACAGGGAGCTCGCCGATATCAACAGCAAGAACTTCCAGCGCCGCTCCTTTGCGGAAAGAACGGCGATGAACACGCCGATCCAGGGGACGGCCGCCGACATCATGAAGATGGCGATGATTGCCGTCTATGACAAGATGAAGGCAGGAAATTTCAAGAGCCGCGTGCTGCTACAGGTCCACGATGAACTGGTGGCAGAAGTCACGGCCGATGAAAAGGAAGCAGTCGCAAAGCTTCTGAAGGAAACGATGGAATCTGTCGTAAGCCTCAGAGTGCCGCTTGTGGCTGATGTGAATGAAGGGAAAAACTGGGCGGAGACGAAGTAGCCCGATAGAAGGCAGGAGAAAAGATTGTACAGGATAGGGCTTACGGGAGGGGTTGGAAGCGGAAAAAGCACCGTTTCCAATTACATGCATACACTGGGGATCCCGGTGATCGACGGGGACAAGCTGGCCCGCGAAGCGGTCACGCCGGGAAGCCAGGCCATGGCGAGGATGGAGCAGGTCTTCGGGAAGGAAATCTTCAATGAGGACGGCACTCTTGACCGCCTGAAAACGGCCGAGATTATTTTTACAAATGAAGAGAAAAGGCAGCAGCTGAACGACATCATTCATCCTTATATCTGGTACCGCACGCAGGAGGAGCTTTACCGCGCGCAGGATGAAGGCCATTCCGTTGTCGTCCTCGATATGCCGCTCCTTCTTGAAATCAGCTGGCAGCTTCGTGTCGAGGCCGTATGGATCGTCGAGGTGCCGCTTGAAGTCCAGATCAACCGCGTCATACACCGTGATCATTTCACGAGGGAACAGGTACTGGAAAGAATAGGCAAGCAGATGCCGACATTAAACAAGCTGAACTATGCCGATGTCGTCATTGACAACAGCCATTCCGTCGAAGAAACGGAAAGGCAGGTCAGGGAAGCGCTGAAGCATGTTCCGGGATTTGTATTTCCGGAGGGAATGGAAGTATGAGAATTGCTCTGAAACGCAGGAAAAGGGAAGTCAGACGCCACCAGGGAAACACCGGGGCTTTGGTGTTTGTCCTTTTGCTTGCGCTTTTGAGCATGCTTGTGCTTTGGCTGATTCATAATTCCGCATTCCTCCGACCGAGCGTAGAAGTGTCGATCTTAATCGAGAAAAGCGCGGAAGAGCAGCATGTATCACCTTCTCTCCTGCAGGCTGTCATCCTGACGGAGAGCAAGTTCGATGCCAAGGCTGTTTCCCATGTGGGAGCGGTCGGAATGATGCAGCTCATGCCGGAAACGGCGGAGTGGATTTCCGAAGAAAGCGGCCTTCCTGCAGACGACCTCAACCAGCCGGATGAGAACATCCCGCTTGGCGCATGGTACCTGAATTTCCTTTTGAAGAAGTACCACAATAATGAAGTCCTGGCTCTTGCCGCCTACAATGCAGGACGCGGCAATGTCGACGAGTGGGTGGAGAAGTACAACTGGGGCGAAGGCTTCTCCAAAGTCGATGAGATCCCCTTCCCTGAGACGCGCGAATTCGTGAAGACGGTCGTCAGCGCAAGGGACAGGCTCGAAGCGGAGAGGAAGGAAAAGGAGAAAGAGAAAAATGGCAGTTGATGATGAAAAGTTAAAAGCGGAAAGAGAAGCGCGCAGGAAGCTTTTCATGGACTGGGACATAGAAAAGGAGCTGCCTGCCGATATCAGCGGATACAAGCTTCACCGGATCGACAAGCAGGACGGGCGCATCTACTATGCCTTCGGCTGGACGAATGAGGAAAACGGCTGGGAAGTCCGCGCACTCTTTGATGAGGAAACGATGGATTACATGGTAAAGATGTACCTGCGCCTTGTGACGCTGACGGAAATCGAGCTCATCACGGGCGACTTTGATGAGTTCAAGAGAAATCTCGTCCTCCTGACGCCAAAAGCCATCGATCACGAGCTGATCCACCGCGAGAATGTATCTGTCCTTGTCAGGGGCAAGGGCTTCATGGTCTGGGACAGCGAGCCTTTCCTTCCTGAAACGATCGGCCATTACCAGAGGATGATCAAGCCGTCCATGCCGGTCCTCGGCCTCAACGGGTCCTACATCATAGGGGCGTATGAGTGCCGCGAGAAAGATACGGGCATCCTTTTCTTCTATAATATGTACAGACACGAGTACTACGGCGAGCTTCGCGCCGGCGGAATCCCGGGCATCATCCATCAGTATGACGCCAAGACGATTCCCGAACTGGAAGAAGCGATCAATAAAAATCTCAAAAAGGATCTTCATGCCCTGTATGAAAATCCGGTCATTGATGATTAAGCACGAAGAAACCGGGGAAAGTTTGCTCCCCTTTACAAGATGTGATATAATAAATCAGTAAATCATGTTCGGTTTATTTGTTTTATTTTATCATTTATAGAATTTCCTGTGGAGTGAGCCTCGGCTCACTTTTTCTTATATTTAACATTCATAGGAGGGTATATGGCGCACAAGGAAGTCGAGGATGCTGTAGAAAAATTACTGGAACCAATTCTTGAAGCGGACGGCATTGAAGTTGTCGACGTGGAATACGTCAGGGAAAGAAACTGGATTCTTCGTATTTTCATTGATAAGGAAGGCGGCGTCGATCTGAATGACTGCCAGGTCATCAGTGAAAAGGCAGGAGCCATACTCGACGAGAAGGATCTGATTCCGGACAATTACATGCTGGAAGTTTCCTCGCCGGGTCTTGACCGCGTACTGAAGAAGGACAAGGATTTCATCCGCTATACCGGCGAAGAAGTCGATGTCAAATTGTTTGCTCCCCTTGAAGGTCATAAAGGCGTAAAAGCTTTCACATCTCTTTTGGACGGGCTTTCCGAAGACGGAAGCCTGAAGCTCACGCTGGAAGGCGGCGAAAGCATTGTCCTTGGCAGGGACAAGATCTCGCAGGTCAGACTGCATTTTTCATTTTAATCTCGGAGGAATAATTCATCGTGAATGGCAATTTATTAGAAGCAATACAGAGTTTGGTCAAAGTAAAGAAAGTCGACGCCGATGTCGTATTCGACGCGCTTGAAATGGTGCTGCTCACCGCTTACAAGAAGGAAACGGGAAGCAACGCAAAGACATCCATCAAGCTGAACCGAGAAACCGGCGATTATCAGATTTTTGAAGAAAAGACCGTTGTTGAATCCATCGATCCGGAATCTGAAAATGCAATTAATGAGATCACAGTAGAAGATGCCAAGAAGATCGACAGAAGCTACGAAGCAGGCGATCTTTTGAGCATTGATGTGACCCCGAAGAATTTTGGACGCATCGCTGCCCAGACAGCTAAGCAGGTCATGATCCAGAAGCTGCGCGAAGCAGAAAGAGGATCCCTCTATGAAGAATTCTCCGGCCGCGCAGGCGATGTCATCACCGGCACCGTCAAGTGGAGCGAATCCAGGGCGATTTTCGTGGATCTGGGCCGCTGCGAAGGCATCCTTCCATATGCAGAACAGATCGAAGGCGAAGAATTCAAAGCCAATGACAAGATCAAGTGCTACGTTCTTGAAGTCAAGAAAACCACCAAGGGACCGGAAATCATCCTTTCCAGAACCCATCCGGGACTTCTGAAGAGACTTTTCGAACTTGAGGTTCCTGAAATCTACAGCGGCACCGTTGAAATCAAGAACGTGGTCCGTGAAGCAGGCTCCCGTTCCAAGATCGCTGTTTATGCCATGGACCCAACCGTCGATCCGGTCGGTGCCTGCGTAGGACCGAAGGGCCAGAGAGTCCAGAACATCGTCAATGAACTGCATGGCGAAAAGATCGATATCGTCCGCTGGGACGAAGATCCGGCCATTTTCATTGCCAATGCGCTCTCCCCGTCCAAAGTCATTTCCGTTTCCGTATGGGATGAAGAAAATTCTTCCTACGTCGTCGTTCCTGACTACCAGCTGTCACTGGCTATCGGCAAGGCAGGCCAGAATGCAAGACTGGCTGCCAAGCTGACGAACTGGAAGATCGATATCAAGAGCGAAACCCAGGCCAGAGAAGAAGGCTTCGGCCAGGCCGCTGAAGAGGACGATGGAGATATCCTGGGAGACATCGAAGAAAGCGGACAGGAGGAAGAAACTAAAGAATGAAGCAGAAGAAGATCACGATGCGCATGTGCGTCGGCTGCAAAGAGCTGAAGCCAAAGAAGGAACTCCTCCGCGTCGTAGCGCTTCCGACAGGAATCATTGAACTGGACAGGACCGGGAAGAAATCCGGCCGCGGCGTCTATGTCTGCGACAACATCGAATGTTTCGAAAAGGCATATGAATCCCACGGGCTGGAAAAATCCTTGAAGCGCCCTGTGTCCAAGGAAGTCTATGACTCCCTTAAGGAACAGATTGAAAATGGATGATCCAGTATACAGGATGCTGGGCCTCTGCATGAAAGCGGGGCGCCTGCTTTCCGGCAGCGAACAGGTCTCTGAAGGCCTTCGGAAAGGCACGGGCAAACTGCTGATCATCGCGGAAGACAGCTCCCCGAGAACAAAAGAGGAATACACGAATGCAGCGGAGAAATGGAAAATCCCTTACCGTGTATTCGGCGAAAAAGATAAATTAGGGCAGGCCCTTGGCAAGGGGGTACGGACAGCAGCCCTTATAGTAGATAAAGGATTCGGCAAGGCGATCGCTGAAAAGATCGACAACCGGAAATAAGAACGGACGGGAGGCTGCTTATGCAGAAAAAGAAGTACAGAGTATATGAATTAGTAAAAGAGTTTAAAAAGTCGGATAAAGAGGTCATGGACGCTTTGAAGAAGAACCATATTGAGGTGACTAGCCGCCTGTCCGGAGTAGATGAAGGGGCGAAAACCGTTTTGGCAAAAGAATTTGAAGCATCCAAGAAACCAGCAAAACGTCCGCAGATGCGTACCGTAAGGTTCGATCAGCAGGGCAGACCGACTGACAGGAAGTCCGGAGAAGCAGGCCGCAAAGCCGCTTACTCGAGCGTGGAACCAGAAGCACAGAAAGCTCCTGCAGCGCCGAAGCCGGCAGAAGTGAAAGAAAAGGCTCCGAAAGCGGAAGCCGCTCATCAGGAAAGAAAAGAAACCCGCGGAAGAGAGGAAAATACCACGCGCCCCGTAAGAGATAACAGAAACGACCGTCCGAATAATGACAGGAACGACCGCAGAAATGACCGTTCCTCCGGAGATAGAAACGACCGCCCCTCCGGCGACAGAAACGGCCGCCCGTCCGGTGACAGAAATGGAAACCGTCCATCCGGCGACAGGAATGGCAACCGTCCGTATGGCGACAGGAATGGAAACCGTCCGTCCGGCGACAGGAACGGAAACCGCCCGTATGGCGACAGAAACGGCCGTCCGGCTGGCGATAGAAATGGCAGACCCGCTGGCGACAGGAACGGCAGACCGTTCGGCGGAAACGATCATTCCAGAAATGATCATTCCCACAGCCAGCATCCGGCAGCCGTTGCTGCTCCGGTAGAAGAAATCGCTCCGGAAACTCCGGCAGTCAGACGTGAAAAACCGGCCAAGAAGAAAACAAAGAAGGACTGGGAAAAGGCAAGAAGAGAAAAGGAAGGCGGCTCTTTGATGGCCCGCTCCCTGAACCAGGGCAAGAAGAAGAAACACAACCAGGAAAAGAAACAGGATACCTATCCGACAGAAGTAACTGTCCCGGCTGCTGTTACCGTCAAGGAACTGGCTGAACTTTTCGGCTGCGAAGTCAGCGAGATCATCAAACACTTGATGGCTCTTGGCGTCATGGCTACCATCAATCAGAACCTCGATCCGGATACCGTCGAAATCCTTGCTGAAGAATTCGGTGTAACCCTTCTGAAACCTGAAAAGGAAGAAGATCCGACGGAATACATTCCGGAACCGGATGATCCCCGTTTCCTCGTACCGCGTCCTCCGATCGTTACGATCATGGGCCATGTCGACCACGGCAAGACGACACTGCTTGACGCCCTGCGCCAGACAAATGTCGCTCTCCACGAAGCCGGCGGCATCACCCAGAGAATCGGTGCTTACCAGATCCGCTACAAGGGTCACAAGATCACATTCCTGGATACCCCGGGCCATGAAGCATTCACCGCTATGCGTTCCAGAGGCGCTCAGCTGACGGATATTGCCGTCCTGATCGTTGCTGCCGATGACGGTGTCATGCCGCAGACCATCGAAGCTATCCACCATGCAAAGAACGCAGGCGTTCCGATCATGGTTGCCATCAATAAGATTGATAAGCCGGGCGCAAACCCTGACCGCATCAAGGAAGAACTTTCCAAGGAAGGGCTCCTCGCGGAAGACTGGGGCGGCGATGTCATCATGACCCCGATTTCTGCCAAGAAGAAGATCGGCCTTGATGACCTCCTGGAAAACATCCTGCTCGTAGCAGAAATGAAGGAACTCAAAGCCAATCCGAAGCGCGAAGCTTACGGCGTCGTCGTCGAAGCACAGCTGGATAAGGGCAGAGGTCCTGTCATGAGCGTGCTCGTACAGAACGGCACACTCCATGTCGGAGACGGCATCTTGGCCGGCAAAAGCTGGGGCCGCGTCCGCGCCATGAACAATGAAAACGGCCGCAAGATGAAGAGCGCCGAACCGGCTGCACCGGTTGAAATCCTCGGTATGGACAGCGTTCCGGAAGCAGGCGACCATTTCTATGTCATGGATGAAAGAAAGGCAAGAAACATCGCTGAAATCCGCGCATCCCGTGCGAAGGAAGAAGAACAGAGAAGCGTACAGAAGGTAACGCTCGACAACATCTTCGAAAAGATCAAGGAAGGCGAAATGAAGGAACTTGACCTCATCGTCAAGGCAGACGTACAGGGCTCCGTTGAAGCGCTCGTTCAGTCCCTCATGGGCATCAAGAGTGATGAAGTCCGCGTTTCCATCGTCCACTCCGCTGTCGGCGCCATCAACGAATCCGATGTCATGCTGGCATCTGCCTCCAATGCGCTGATCATCGGCTTCAACGTCCGTCCGGATGCCAATGCAAGAGCACTGGCTGAAAAAGACGGCGTCGATATGCGTCTCTACCGTGTCATCTATGACTGCATTGATGATATCAAGGCAGCTATGGCCGGCATGCTCGCTCCGACCATCCGCGAAGTCGTTCTCGGCCACGCAGAAGTCCGTCAGGTCATCCATACACCGAAACTCATCGTTGCCGGCTGCTATGTACAGGACGGCAAGATCACAAGCAGCTGCCGTCTCCGCCTGATCCGCGACGGCATCGTCATCCACGAAGGCAAGATCGCATCCCTGCGCCGCTTCAAGGATGATGTGAAGGAAGTCGCACAAGGCTTCGAATGCGGTATTTCGCTGGAAAGCTACCGCGACGTCAAGGAAGGCGACCAGCTTGAATCCTTTGAGCTGAAAGAAGAAGCTGCCACCTTGGAATAATCAGGGCAGGCGTTCTTAATTAAAAAGTAAGAGGCCCGCATCCCTATTTCGATGACGGGCCTCTTTATTTCTTAGTATCCGCAAAGAGCGGAAGATCCTGCCGCATGCGGCAAGAGAGGAATCCATATGTCAGAATTACGCGTTAGAAAAATACAGGAATTCATCAAGCAGGAAGTCAGCCAGATGCTCCTCTATGACCTGAAAGATCCGCACATCGGCTTTGTCACCGTGACAGGCGTCCATGTGACCGGAGATTTGCGCGAAGCAACGATTTACGTCAGCCTTTTCGGGAAATCCTGGGAAAAGGCAAAATCGCTCGAAGCGCTCAACAAGGCAAAAGGCTTCATCCGCAAGGAACTCGGCCAGCGCCTCAAGATTTACTACACACCGGAAATTACCTTCGAAGAAGACAAGTCCCTTGATTACGGCATGCACATTGAAGGTCTCCTGAAAAAGGTGCATGACGAAGAAAAGGATAAAGCTCCGAAGGAAGATACTGAAAAGGAGGACTGAAAAATGAGTCTTGGCAAAGATCATGCTGTCGAAATCGACAAGCAGCAGGCTATGGATTTCCTGAAATCCCATAACCGTTTCCTTCTCGTAGGACATGAGCATCCGGACGGAGACGACGTAGGCTCCATCTGCGCGCTGCACAATGTCCTTCTCTCCATGGGCAAGGAAGCCGACATGGTTCTTCCTGATCCCGTGCCGAGAGTGTACACCCTCGTTGAAACATCTGCACAGGTCATGACATCCATTCCGGAAGGAAAGGATTATGATGCCATCGTTTTCACGGACCTTTCCAACCTGGAAAGAGGCGGGAATTTTGATTTCCCGGACGTGGACAGCCTCTGCATCGACCATCACAGAAGCAATGAAAGATACACCGATTACCTTTACCTGCGCTACCACTATGCAGCAACGGCAGAAATGCTTGCTGAAATGTTCTTCGACGAAGGCATCCAGATGGACAAGGACACATGCAATGCCCTTTACATGGCCATCGGCACCGACAGCGGATTCTTTAAGTTCAGCTGCACATCCCCGCATACGCTCCTCATGGCAAGCAAGCTGGTAGAAATGGGCGCTGATCCCTCCTACATTTCCAACCGTCTGGAAGAAAAAACAGAGGAAGCCATGAAGTGCTACAAGATCGTGGCAGGCACCGTCCATTCCTATGCGAACGGCAAGATCGTCATCGCATACATGGACAAGGAAGCCATGGATCTTGACGGTGAAAATTCCGATTACTACGCAACGATTCCGCGCTGCATCAAGGGATGCGAAATCGCTGCCCTCTTCAAGTACAGGGGAGAAAAGGAAACTCGTATTTCCCTGCGCGCCAAGGAATATGCCAATGTAGGAAAGCTGGCTGAGGAATTCGGCGGCGGCGGACACTGGAAAGCATCCGGCTGCACCATCCATGAAACATTTGCAGACGCAGAGCCCATTTTCGTCAAAGCTGCGGAGAAGTATCTCTGATGGACGGCGTCCTTAATGTCATCAAGCCGAAGGACTGGACCTCCTTCGATGTCATTGCAAAGCTCCAGAGGATCTACCACCAAAAGAAAATAGGGCACGGAGGGACGCTCGATCCCATGGCATCCGGCGTTCTTCCCGTGTTCCTGGGACGTGCGACGCGCTTCATCGAGTATGCGCCCATCCATACGAAGAGATATGAAGCAGAATTCATCATGGGCATCAGGACGGATACCGAGGACATGACGGGAGAAATCCTCGAAAGAGGAGAAGTCCCGTCTGACACGTCCATCTGGGAAGGTGCTGTCAGTGCTTTCCGCGGCGACATCATGCAGGTGCCTTCCATTTATTCAGCAATCAAGGTGAATGGGGAAAGGGCCTACAAGCTTGCCCGCGAAGGAAAGGAAGTCGAGCTCAAAGCGCGCCCCGTCACGATTTATGACCTGACCATCCGGGAAATCGCGCCGCCCGTCATCAAGCTGCATGTGACCTGCTCGTCCGGCACGTACATCCGGGCGCTTGGAAGAGATATCGGTGAAAAGGCAGGATGTCTTCTTACGATGTCCTCCCTTGTCCGTACCGTCGTCGGTCCCTTTTCTATTGAAAACGCAAAGACGATGGAAGAAATCGAGAAGGATCCGGAAGGATCCCTCATGACGAGTCTGAAACCGATCCTTTCCGGCCTTCCCAATATCGAGCTTTCCGAAAAGGAAGCCAGGGATTTCCTTCAGGGGAAACGGCTCAAGACGAAAAAAAAAGACCTTGATATGGCGGCTGCCTTCCATGGGGACACGTTCCTCGGCACCGCATACGTCAAGGCAGGCATCATTCATCCAAAGAAAGTTTTTTCGTGAGGAATTATGAAGATTTTACATGCATTGGAAGAAATCACGGACGGAGAACCCCGCGTCTTCGTCCTTGGATTTTTTGACGGCTGCCACCTGGGCCATCAGGCGGTCTTTAAAGAAGCAGCAAAGCTTGCGGAAGAAAAAAGTGCCGGAATCGGCGTCATTACCTTCTATCCGCATCCCATGAGCGTTCTTGCGCCCGGCATCCGCGTCCCTCTTCTCCAGTCAGAAGAGGAAAAGGCAGAGTCCTTCCGGAAGGCAGGCATGGATCTGGCCGTATTTATCCGCCCGACGAAGGAATTCCTCTCTGAAACAGCAGAATCATTCCTGAAAAGCCTCGCAGATATTCCAGGCATCAAGGGCATTGTGACGGGAGATAACTTTTCCTTCGGGAAAGGCGCTTCCGGCAATGTTTCTTCCATGAAATCCTATTTTGAAGGAAGCGATGTTGCCGTTGTGACAGCGCCCCTTGTTTCCGAAGGCGGAAAAGTACTGTCGAGCACGACGGTACGCACGCTGATCGAGGCGGGAAAAGTCGAAGAGGCAGCAAAACTTCTTGGAAGGAACTATACGATGTCAGGCGACGTCGTTCACGGCTTCCACAGAGGAAATGATCTCCTGGGCTTTCCGACAGCGAACCTTCGCATGCCCGATGCACGCGTCCTTCCTGCCGACGGCGTCTATGCGACGAAGACAAGGATCGAAGGGAAATGCTATCCGTCCGTCACAAACATCGGGACGAATCCGACCTTTGGCAACAGCGAAAAAACAATCGAAACCTTCATCATTGATTTTGATGAAGAAATCTATGGGAAAAGCTTTACCCTGGAATGGGTGAAATATATCCGCGGCGAAGTGAAGTTTGATTCCGTAGACGCACTGAAAGCACAGATAGAAAGCGATATAGAAACAGCAAAGAAGATCCTTTTTTGATGCTTCCTGCGATAAAGACCTCCCCGAGCGGATCAGGGAGGTTTTTTCATGCGCGGAAGAGATATCATGGATGTCATGCTGCCATTTCCTGCATATCAGACTATGAAAAGGCGGTTTATTAATAGATTGCATGCTATGGATTAAAGAATTAACAAGCTTCTATGTATTTAAATTGTATACTATAAGTTATAAATTATTGTATAATTCATAGACAAGTTACAACTTATAATAAAAATAAATGATTATGGCGATTTTTTATATATTGGAATCTATGATTAAAAGATGAAGGGATTTTTGAAACTGCTGAAAAGAAATATTGGATAGTATTCTATTCAAGAAGTATGATAAGACCATAGTTACAGGTTCGGGGAAGCCGAACGAGTTATACCGGAGGCACAGACCATGAGAGATCAGCAGATCGAAAACGAAGTTGTAGAAGAAGTCAGACCAGAAGAAATTTGCTTCGCATTACTTGAACTCGTAAGCATGGGAAAACATTAATACTTCGCCAAGAGCTGCCGCCGGGCAGCTTTTTTCTTTAGGGCTTTATAGTTTCTAGATGAGACAAATCATAAATATGCTGGTATCCTCTAATCGAATATACCGGCACAAAAGGGATTGTGGCAAAATGATTGCGTATTTGTCACAGCCCTTTTTTGCTGGCTGAAATATAGACATTCTCTATAAGTATATACATGAAGATGGGAGTAAATGGCAGTATTTTGGTACATTTAAACGATAACTGCGGCCTCTTCATGATTGACATCCCTTTATGGTAGATTTAAAATAATAACACTAGCATTATATTTGCCTACGATTCCAATGAGAATCTTTGTTGGTAGCGGCCGCAATTATAATATGGAAAAATGGGATTTTCCTAGTCAATTCTGTAGAGTAAAGGAGAGATTATTATGGCTATTCACTTTTCTGAAGTACTGTCTAAGATGAAAGGCTCCGACCTTGGTCCATTGCTGGCTCTTACCGCTCAGCCGGACATTATTTCCTTTGCCGGCGGTCTCCCAGCTCCGAGAACATTTCCTCTGAAAGAATTGACTGAAGTTGCAGTCAAAGTCAGAGAAGAAGACGGCGCCGGCGCTATGCAGTACGGCCCGTCCCTCGGTTTCATGGGACTTCGCCAGGCTATTGCCGACCGCATGAACCATATGTATTGTCCGATGGGCATGGATAAAGTCGATCCGAAGAACATCATGATCACCACTGGCTCCCAGCAGGGTCTTGACATCACCGGACGCGTATTCATCGACAAGGACGATGTCGTTCTCATTGAAAGCCCGTCCTACCTGGGCGCTATCGGTGCATTCGCTCTCGAACAGCCGAAATTCGTCGAAGTTCCGACCGATGATCAGGGCATGATCCCGGAAGAACTGGACAAGATTCTCGCAACAACCGACAAAGTCAAATTCATCTACGTCATCCCGAACTACCAGAACCCGACCGGTATCTGCTGGTCCCTGGAACGCCGCCAGAAATTTATGGAAGTCGTTACCAAGTATGAAATCCCGGTATTCGAAGATAACCCGTACGGCGACCTGCGCTTTGAAGGCGAAGAAATCGCTCCGCTCGTTTCGATGGATCCGAAGCACCTCGTCATCTATTCCGGCACCTTCTCCAAGACACTGGCTCCTGGCATGAGACTGGCATGGCTCGTATGCAACGATGAAATCCTTGCAAAGATGGACCTCGTCAAAGGCTCCACCGACCTTTCCACACCATGCGTCACCCAGCGTGAAGTTGCTATGTACATGGAAAACTATGATTTCGAAGGCCATATCAAAGAAAACTGCAAGCTGTACGCTCACCGCCGCGACGTTATGTGCGACGCTATCAAGAAGTACTTCCCGTCCGATGTGAAGTCCACCTATCCGCATGGCGGCCTCTTCCTCTGGGTAGAACTTCCGGAAGGCTGCGACGCACGCGACCTCTTCAAGTATGCCATCGAAAGAAAAGTCGCTTACGTACCAGGTGACTCTTTCTTCCCGGCATCCGGCAAGAGAAACTACTTCCGCCTGAACTTCTCCTACAATGACGACGATGTCATCGAAGACGGCGTAAAGAGACTCGCTGATGCACTCAAAGCTTACCTGGCTGACAAGAAATAATTGATGCAGGCACTAAAAAACTCCATCCTCGGATGGAGTTTTTTGTTTAACGGAATATTATTTCTCGATTTCATAAGGCCAGTCAAGAATGCCGCCAAAGTCATTGACGTGCTTGTAGCCCATGGAAACGAGCTCCCTGGATGCCTTGAGGCTTCTGACGCCTGAGCGGCAGTACACGAGAAGGACAGCGTCCTTGTCCGGAAGGGCTTTTTCAGCAGAAGAGGAAACGGTCCCAAGCGGAAGGAGCATGGCGCCCGGCACATGGCCTCCAGCGTACTCAGAGGGTTCCCTCACGTCGACGATGGTGACATTTCCCTTATCCATCATCTCTTTGGCTTCGGATGCGGAAATTTTCTTGTATGCGCCGTCAGCTTCAGCACTGCAGCCGGTCAGCAGAAGAGCGGCTGAAAAAACGGCGAGACCTAAAATCATGTATTTAATCATAGTGCCTCCTGTCAGGAATTTTTGGTAAATGAAAAGAAATCACGGATTTTTTGCCAGAGGGAGCGGACCGGATTGAGGTGCATCGGCTCTGCAGGTTTTCTTGCATGCTGCGCCTGGCGGACGAGGCTCATGTTCCTGTGCGCCGTCCTTGTGACGATCCTGGGCGGGGGAGTGAATTTATTCTCCGTCTGCACAGGTTCTTTCTTGATCACGGTGACAGGCCTTTCAGGTGCTTTGATCGTGCGGCGTCTTCCCGATGCTAGGCCGCTCTTGAAAGCGGCATAGCCTTCCTTTTCTTCCTTCTTCTGCGCAGAAACCATGCGCGACTTTGGCGTGGGGGCCGGGGAAGGGGAAGCGGCGTCTTCCGATGTGACTGCCATGCCCGTCCTCATATCGAAATGGGCAAAGCCAGGTTTTGCGCTGAAAGGATTGTCCCCGAAATCATGGGCATGGGAAGGCTCCGGCGCTTTCTTTGGTGGAAGCGGCGCTTCTTTCCTGCCCGCATTCCTTTCAAGCTGGCGGACGACCCTTTCCCGTACTCTTGGGTCGAATGTGGATTCTTCCTCGCTCCAGAAACCGGACTGCTGGATTTTTCTCTTGTCCAGGTCATAGGAGACGCGCGCGCCGCAGCGGGTGCAGCGCACGGATCCTTTTCTTCTCTTTACATCAATATCAAATAATGTCAGCTTCTGCCCGCAGGCGTGACAAATGAGTGTGAATGCCATACATGGACCTCCGTTCCTGTTTAAGTATAATCTAGTTGGAACCTTTGGGCAACGGATAATGAAAAGGGCGAATAATTCTTTTCCCGGAAAAAGGCACAGGAATTGACCTTTCCCTGCGTCATGGGGCTGAGTATGGTATAATATTTGGATATGGAGGGCAATGATGTTTACTTATAAAAGAAGAGTCAAATTCTATGAAACAGACGGCATGAGAGTCGTTCATCATGCCAACTATCTTCGTTATTTTGAAGAAGCGAGAGTCGAGTACCTGCGCGCAGGCGGGATTGACCTGAATGATCTCATGAAAGAGGGAATCGTATTCCCGATTCTTGAAATCAGCGCCAAGTACATCAAATCGGCCGAGTATGATGATGTGCTTCTCATCAAGACGTACCTTCGCTGGGTAGACCGGGCGCGCCTTGACTTCGAGTATGAAGTCGTGCGTGAAAAGACAGGCGAGGTCCTGACGACCGGGAAGAGCACCAATACATACACCAATATGAATACAGGAAGGATCGTCAGACTTCCTGCAGAAAGGCTGGAGAAACTGGTTTCACTCTCGGAAGGAGACAGATAATGATGGACAACAGGGCAGTCGGAGTGATGGATTCAGGCGTGGGCGGTCTTACCGTTGCGCGCGTGCTGGCAGAGAAGTATCCGAAGGAAGGCATCGTCTTTCTGGGGGATACGGCAAGAAATCCCTACGGGGAACGTCCCGTAGAGGAAATCGTGCGTTTTTCGGAAGCAATCAAGGATTTCCTTCTGAAGAAGGACGTGAAGATGATTCTGGTGGCGTGCAATACCATTTCCTTCAACGTGCCGCCATCCTTCCTTGAAGGGGATGTTCCTGTCATCAAGATGAGCATGAACGTCGCGCTGCCCGAAGACGCGGAAAAAATCGCTGTCTTTGCAACGCCGGCTACGATTTCGGCTCATTCGCACAAAAAGTATCTTGCAAAGGCGCATCCGGAAGTGGAAACCGTCGAGATCCCTTGCGAGGGACTGGCGGCTGCCATTGAGAGGAATGAGGATAAAAATTCCATCCGGGCTCTTTTGCAATCCATACTGAAGGAGTATGATACACAAGGGGCGGACACGGCGCTTTTGGCTTGCACGCACTTCCCGCTTGTGGAAGACGTGTTCAAGGAAGTGCTCCCCGGCGTCCGTTTCCTCGATCCGGCGCTTCCGACCGTCGAAGACGGCATGAAGATACTCCGTGAAAAGGGAGCTCTCGCGGATAAAAAAGGGGAAAAGCATTTTTATTTTACGGCGGGAGAAGACCGCGCAGCCGGACTGGTCAATAAGATCTTCGGTATGGAGACAGTGGAAAAAGCAAATCTATTAGGAGTGTGATCAGAGAAATGTTGTTATTAGTTGTAAAGATTCTGGCAGTCATCGTACTGCTCATCTGCCTGGGCTTCATTGCATACTGGGCAGCGGCAGTCATCAAGGGCGACTGTGTGCTGAAAGTGGAAAAGACGAAGAAGACGCCTTTCAAAGTAGTGGACATGGGACCGAGAAGCGTCACCCTTGCCTGCACGATTCCGATCAAGAACGTCGGCCGCCAGCTCGGCACCATCATGGATGCCTTCGTCCGCACGTACCTTCCTTTCGAACAGTATGACGAAGCAAGAATCACTGCCCATCTGACAGACAACGATGTACCGAGAGATGACGATTACTGGCAGGCTTACATCGTCGATCCGGGTAAATCCAAGAAGTTCCTGATCACGCTTGAAATCAAGGGCAAGGGAGACAACATTCTCCGCGACCTTGAAACGTTCCCGGAAATAGCCATGGACATTATTTACCAGGTCGTTGCCAGAAGCGATTATTACTATGCAAAGACACGCATCATTCTCACGAAGGAAGAACTGAGAAATGCACTGTATGAATACACATCAGCGGAGGTGAAATAAGATGGCAGAACTCGAACTCATCCCTGTTCATACCCGCATCCTGACACACCATGATGATATCGTGGATGCCATTAAGGAATACGCAGGCGCTGACATCACAGACCATGATATCGTCTGCACCGCTGAATCTGTCGTAGCAATCACGCAGAACCGCTATGTACGCCCTGAAGAACTGAATGTCTGCTGGCAGGCCCGCCTTATGAACCGCTTTGTTCCGGCAGCCGGCTCCATGGCAAGCATTTACGGCATGCAGGCCGCTATGGATGAAGAAGGGAAATGGAACATGCTCTTCTCCTTCATTCTCGGCGCTGTCGCCAAAGTATTCGGGAAACGCGGCGTATTCTATGCCCGCTGCCGTCAGGCATCCCTGATCGATGATGTCACAGGCACCATGCCTCCTTTCGACAAGTGCCTCGTATACGGCCCGGCCGATACGGACAATGTCTGCGAAAGAATCAAGCAGGAAACAGGCGCATACGGCGCTGTCATTGCAGACGTCAATGACCTCAAGAGAGCAGCCGTCCTTGGCAAGAGCAAGGGCCTCGATCCGAACCAGATCGCACAGATCCTGATCGACAACCCGTTTGGCAATGACAACCAGAAGACACCGATCGTCATCATCAAGAACTTCACTGATGTCATGCATCAGAGCTAAGAAGTAAAAGGAAATTAAAAAAGCTGGCAGAACGCCAGCTTTTTTAGTTGCTCTTAATATCCTTTTTTCTTGTCCATTTCATTCATCAGTTTTTCGCCGCGACTGAAGTTGACGAAGTTCGTCTGAAGAAGCGCTGTCAGCTTGTTCCAGAAATCCGGCACCATGGATGCGGTGTGCGGGGTCATGATGACATTCTTCATTTTCCAGAAGGGATGATCGGCAGGGAGCGGTTCCTTGGAGAATACGTCAAGGCATGCGCCTGCAATGGAACCTTTTTCGAGGGCATCGATGAGCGCATTTTCATCGACAATCGATGCACGGGCGATATTGATGAAGAGAGCTGTCTTCTTCATGGCAGCAAACTGATCAGCGCCGAAGAAGTTTTCCGTGTCCGGTGTGGATGGGAGAGCGGCAATGACGATATCCGCTTTCGGAAGTACATCCATGAGTTCTTCCTGCGTGTAGACGTGATCGGCAAAGAGTTCGGTGGAAAGGTGCTTCTTGACGGCAAGGATCTTCGTTTCGAAGACCTTGGCCCTCTGTGCAATGGCGCGGCCGATGCTGCCAAAGCCGACAATCAGGATGGTTTTTCCAAAGAGGGATTCGCCGCGCGGACGGATCCATTCACCCGCTTCCTGGTTCCTGACAGCTTCAGGAATGCGGCGCATCCAGGAAAGGAGAAGCGCCATCGTATGCTCGGAAACAGAACGGTCATGGACGCCGTGAGAATTGGTGAGGATGATCGGGCGTTCCATCATTTCCTTGGTGAGAAGACGTTCGACACCGTCAGAAAGGGAGTGTACCCAGCGGACTCTGGGAGCTGCTGCAAGGAGCGGTGCAATGTCCTGGAAGCCCCAGAGAGCGATGGCATCTGCATCGGAAACGTGCGGCAGAGCCTCTTTCGGGGATTTGTACGCTTCAACGACAGAGCCTGGCACTGCATTCTGCAGTTCGGCCAGTTTTTCTTCGGAGAGTTTATTAATGACTACGAGTTTCATGATTGACTCCTTTCTGTTGATTGCGCAAATAGATTCATTTCCTTCATTATACCATCATCGGGGAAAAGGGGCTCGCCTTAAAAATGAAAAGGCAGGAAGGAAAATGACGAAAAGGCATCCCTCATTTTGATGTGGTTTCCAATCTGCTATAATAAAAACAATGAACTATAAAGGAGAAATTATGGCAGAAAGAAAAAACAGCACCAGAACGGGAAGGACAAGGCGGCCGGCCAAAAGGCCCGTCAGGAGAAGACGCTCGAAAAAGAGCGGCCATCCGCTTCTCTTCTGGCTGATATTCATGATTGCGGTCGCGGGCGCCGCTTACATGACAGACCGCATGACAAATGAGCCCGGCGGACAGCCCATCCAGAATGTGACGGCCATTCATCATCTTTTCAATGATAAGGAAGAGCAGGGCGTCGTTCCTTCTGAAGATGCGGGTAGTCCGGAAAGCTTGAAGGAAAGAATCAAGGCAGCCGTCAAGAAGATCACGAAGGATAAGGGAAATGACGATACAGAGACCGAGACGTCGATCACGGGAAGCGTCATGAGCGCAATTACAGGAAAGAAAGCCTCGGAATCAGAGTCGTCTACCAAGAAGGAAAGCGTTTCCAAAGAAACATCTTCGGAGGATACCAGTTCCTCATCTGATTCTTCCTCTAAATCCTCTACATCGTCCAAAACAGTCAAGGCGGAGGCCAAGGCACCTGCGCCAGCGCCTGCAAGGAAGGAACCGTCTCCTTCCACAGTGACGGGACGTCTGGCGGTCGTCATTGATGATGCGGGAAGAGACCTTGCTTCCCAGGAAGTGTATGAATCGATCGGCGTCCCGTTCACGCTGGCTGTCATGCCCAATCAGGTGCATACAAGGGAAGCGGCGGCGTCCTGGGCGGCGCATGGCATGCCCGTCATCCTGCACCAGCCGATGGAATCCGTTTCGGGCTCAGGCATGGAAGCCAAGACGATCCTGACGTCGATGAGCGATTCCGAAATAAGAAGAATGCTTTCAGACTCCCTCTCGCAGGTACCGGAAGCTGTCGGCATCAATAACCATCAGGGCTCGAAGGCAACGACGGACAAGCGCGTCATGGATGATGTCATGAATGAACTCCATCACAGGGGCCTCTTCTTCCTCGACAGCGCGACGAATTCCTATACGGAAGCCGATGGCGCGGCCGCTGAGTACGGCGTGCCCTATGCAAGAAATGACCTCTTCGTGGACAATTCTTCGGATGTTTCCGCCATCAAGGCCATGATCCGGAAAGCCGCTGAAAGGGCGAAGGAACATGGCACCTATATCATCATCGGCCACTGCCGCCCGCACACGGCAGAAGCATTCCGCCAGATGGTCCCGCAGCTTGAAGCAGAAGGCATCAAGTTCATTTATGTATTATCTCTCATGAATTAGGAGGAAGCATGGTAAGAACCATCATCATATCCGGCGGCACGTCGGGAATCGGCCTTGCTGCGGCCAAAATCCTTTCCAGGGAAGGGGCAAGGACCATCCTCCTTGGAAGAGATACGGAACGCGGCAAAAAGGCAGAAGAATCCGTTCCGGGAAGCCTTTACGTTCCCTGCGACGTGACGAAGACGGATGACTGCGAAAAAGCCGTGAAAGCCGCAAGGACGGTTGGAACGGTTACGGGCCTTGTCCTTTCTGCCGGCGTCTATGAAGAGAAACTTCTGGAGAATACGACCGATGAGGATATAGAAAAACTTTTTGCTGTCAATGTATTCGGCGCCATGAAACTTGCACGCGCATCCATTCCTGCCCTTCGGGAAGGGAAAGGTGCTATCGTAGGCGTTGCATCGGATGCGGCGATTGAAGGAAATGTCCAGTGCAGTCTTTACGGCGCGACAAAGGGAGCGCTTGTTTCCTTCATACGATCGCTTGCACTGGAACTTGCGGTCGAAAATATCCGCGCCAACGTTGTCTGCCCGGGCGATGTCGATACGCCCCTTCTTGTAAAACAGCTTGCCTCCTATGGCGGAAGCCGCGAGGAAATGGCAGAATGGTATCCGCTTTCCCGCATTGCAAAGCCTGAAGAAGTCGGGGAAGTCATCGCCTTCCTCCTTTCGGAAAAAGCATCCTTCATGACGGGGACCGTGTTACCCGTAGACGGCGGGCTGACCGACTGGTAACAGCATAGGAAAAAGCGAAGCACCTTTAGAGTGATATAGAAAAATAATATAAGAGGGACCAGGGAAGGAGATATTTCCTCTTTCTTGCGGTCCCTCTTTTAATGTACACTTTTTCTTCGGTGGATTCGGCCTTGGATAGGGATGGGGAAAGCCATTGGTCAGAAAGGGAGAGAGCCGGTCATGAAGAAGGATTCCGCGTCTTTTGTTTGTCAATCGGTCAGAATATTTGTATAATAAAAATATAAAGTTTCATAAAGTTTCTGAAAAAATAAGTGAAATTCACTTGTCATTCACGACCGGCCGCGCCGGGCAAGGAGGAAATTATGAACGAAGATAAGGATTTGGAAAAGACACCGGTTGTTCGTCCGGAAAATGCTCCTGTAGTCAAGAAGGAAGCAGAAGTTCCTATGGAAAAACCGCAGGCAGGAGTGCCAATGGAAAAGGAAGCCGCAGGTGTCCCGATGGAAACCGCTGCCGAAGTTAAAGAAGCTTCGGCTGAAGAAGTCAAAGAAGCTCCGGCAGAAGCTCCGAAGGAAGAACCGGCCGCAGAAGAAGCACCGAAAGCAGAAGAAGCTGCTCCTGAAGCAGAAGAACCTGCTGAAGAAGTTCATGTCGATTCCCCGGAAGCCGATGTCGAAATCAATATCATCGACGACCGCGATGAAACAGCAGACAGTTTGATCCGCTGGGGCGCAGGCAGAGCCGGCGTCATCGTTGCCGCTCCGCTTCTCGGCACAGTCGCTCTTATTGCCAATGAAGTTTACATGATTTCCAAGATCGGCAAAGTATATGGCGTGGAACTCAACCAGACCGCCGTTCTCTCCTTTCTGGGATCGATGGGCGCTACCGTTGTGGGAAGCACGCTTGCCACACTGATTCCGATTGCTGCCATGCAGATTCCGATCGGCGTTTCCGTCACCTACGGCGTAGGCAAGGCAGCGCAGAGATGGATCAAGGACGGCATGCCGGATGATACACGTCCGTACAAGGAAGTCTTTGAAGAAGAAAAGGCAAACGGCGAAAAGGACGAAAAGGAACTCGAAGCCAATCCGAAGAAGGATGAACCGCTCGGCGATGAAAAGAAAGATTTCACCAAGGAACTGAAGAAGAGCTGGAACGACATCTATCCGGAAAGAGCTCACAATACCATCAATCAGCTGGCTGACCAGCTGCAGGACAAGGCAAACATTTTCGGAGACAAGCTCGTCAATGCGCTGAAGAAGGCAGGAGTCACGGACGAACAGATCGAAAACGCCAAGTACACCATCCTCGGTGCTTCCGAAGTCGCTCAGGAAACAGCACAGAAGACGGCAAAGGATTTGCAGGCTATCGCCCGCATCAAGAGCCGTGAATTCAGGAAGGATGCCGCTGAACGTGCCAATGATATGAGAGGCATGGCCAGAGACCAGATGGACGTCCTCCAGAAGAAGACCGATGAAATGAAGTACAGGACAGAAGTCCAGTCCGAACAGATGAAGCTGAGATCTGAAAAGCTGAAAGCCCAGGCACGCGTCCAGATGCAGGAAGCAAAGATCCAGGCTGGAAAGCTGAAGATCCAGGCGTATGACCAGGCACAGGCTGCCCAGGAACGCGCACAGGAAATCACCGATACCACAAAGACAAAGGTACAGGAAGTTTCCGATACCGTGAAGACAAAGACAGCAGAATACAAGGAAGCTGCCCAGCAGGCTGCCGCTCGGACGAAGGAAACATTTCGCCAGACAGCAGAAGACTATAAGGCAAAAATCGAAGAAAGAGCTGCCCAGAAAAGAGCCGAAGCTGAAGCAGCAGGAAAGGAAAATGCTCCCGTTGAAGATGCCGCAAATGCTGAAGGAAAAGCTGAACCAGCTGCTAAACCTTCTGACGAAGCCAAATAAGAAAGAAACAGCCGATCTTTCCGCTCTTCATAAGGAAGAGGAAGGATTTGTCATGAGGAGGCGGATTTCCCCCTGGGCCAGAAGAAGGCACCACGGGAGGAGAACCAACCACCCCTGGGTAAGATAAATAAAAGAGGCTCTTCACGGAAATTTGGGGGATGAATAATTTTTAGGTAAAGAATGGAATCGGATAAGGGTAAAGAAATAATCCATGTT
>ERZ860710.417-NODE-417-length-28719-cov-4.707612_pt1 | contig 28719 bp, 18 predicted proteins | sample MGYA00509974_ERZ860710 | MGnify/ENA primary metagenome ERZ860710 (study PRJEB30046, sample SAMN00715261) | human gut metagenome | study: EMG produced TPA metagenomics assembly of the A metagenome-wide association study of gut microbiota in type 2...
TAGATTGTACGCTTGTCGTTCTTCTTGAAAACGTTGGCATAGAGAATATTCTTGCCTACGAACTTCTTGTCGGATACGGGAGTAACCAGATAGCGTCCGTCCCGGAAGAAGATGATGACATCATCAAGACTTGAGCAGTTACACAGGAATTCATCCTTCTTCAGACCTGTGCCGATGAAGCCTTCTTCACGGTTGATATATAGTTTTTCGTTGGCTTCCACCACTTTACTTGCTTCGATGGTGTCGAAGTTACGCAATTCTGTGCGGCGTGGGAAATTCTTGCCGTATTTGTTTTTCAGCATTAAATACCAGTCTACCGTATATTCCACGATATTTGCCAAATGATGGTCTATTTCCTCTATGTCCGCTTTCATGCGAGCAATGAGTTCTTCCGCTTTGTCAGAGTTGAACTTGAGGATACGTCCCATCTTTATCTCCATCAATTTGAGGATATCCTCTTTAGTTACTTCGCGTATGAATCGTGGATAATAAGGCGTCAGACGTTCGTCGATATGTGCGCAAGCAGCATCCATATCCTTGGCTTGCTCAAATTCCTTGTCTTTATAAATGCGTTCTTCGATGAAGATCTTTTCCAGTGAAGCAAAGTGCAGACTTTCCAGTATTTCGTCTTTGCGTATTTCCAGTTCCTGGCGTAGCAAGGATAGGGTATTGTCTACCGATTTTCTCAGTACATCGCTAATGGTGAGGAAATGAGGTTTCTGGTCGTCGATGACGCAACAGTTAGGTGATATGCTAACCTCGCAGTCCGTGAAGGCATACAGGGCATCGATTGTTTTGTCCGAAGAAACGCCGGGGGCAAGATGAACAAGTATCTCCACGTTTCCGGACGTGAGGTCTTCTACTTTCTTTATCTTGATCTTGCCTTTCTCACTTGCTTTCACAATGGAATCGCAAACACTGGCTACCGTCTTACCGTAAGGAATTTCTTTGATGGCAAGTGTCTTGTTGTCGATCTTCTCGATTTTAGCACGTACACGCACTGCACCTCCACGTTCACCGTCGTTGTATTTAGAAACGTCGATACTACCGCCAGTCTGAAAATCCGGATAGAGCTTGAACTCTTCCTCGTGCAGATAGCAGATGGATGCATCGCAAAGCTCATTGAAGTTATGGGGAAGTATTTTGGAAGAAAGACCTACGGCAATACCTTCTACCCCTTGTGCCAGGAGCAAAGGGAACTTTACCGGTAGAGTTACCGGTTCCTTATTGCGTCCGTCATAGGAGAGTTTCCATTCGGTTGTTTTAGGGTTGAATACCACATCGAGTGCAAACTTAGACAGACGTGCCTCGATGTAACGGGGAGCAGCCGCACCGTCGCCGGTGAGTATATTACCCCAGTTTCCCTGGCAATCTACAAGCAAATCTTTCTGTCCCAGCTGCACCAATGCATCACCGATGGAAGCATCACCGTGCGGGTGAAACTGCATGGTATGTCCTACGATGTTTGCCACTTTATTGTAACGTCCATCTTCCATACGCCTCATGGAGTGCAAGATGCGTCGCTGCACAGGCTTTAAACCATCATTGATGTGGGGTACGGCACGTTCCAGAATAACGTATGAAGCATAATCCAGAAACCAATTCTGGTACATACCGCTAAGTTGGTATTTTGCTTTTACGTCTTTCGTGTCAGCGGGTTTATAATCCGAATGTCCTTCGTTCCCTTCCGGGAGGTTCTTTTCCAAGTCGTCTTTCGGTGCTTCAAAGTCTTCGCTCATATCTATTTCGGGAATATCTATTCTGAATAATCACTGAATTTTTCAGTCGAACGCAAAAATACGAAATTTCTTGGGAAAATCTGCAAATGAAGACTTTTTAATTATCTGGAAAAGAAAGGTACATCTTGGATGTACATAAGCTACAATCTGCAGATGAATAATAAATTATCATTTATCAGATGTTGCATGTGTGATTTTCTCTTTTGCATTCAATGTGTTATTATATCATAAATAAATGCTTTTCAAATAAGACATTTATGGCCGAAAACGCACTATTTGAAATGTGAGTTTTTTTCTCTAATATGTGGCGTTTGGCTGCTTGTGGGCGGCATTTCGTTTTTTTGTCAACTTTCCGAATCTACTTGTAGAATTTATGAATGAGAATGGAAATAAGAAGGTGGATGGTTGTAAAGTGTTGATTGTTAGCATGGTGTCTTGTGGTTTTTTGTCCAGTTAACAAGTCGTTTCCTATCTCATTTCCTGCATTTCAAATAGTAAGAAAACGGCCCTTTTCGTGAAAAACTGTTTTTGGTGTAGTGGAATAATAATCGGATCTTTGTAAAAGCAAAAAGATAAATTATTTGAAACAGAATTAAGCAGAATATGAACAAGCACTTTTACCTTAAGCATGAGATTATGTCTTTCAATGATCCCCGTATTCAGAATATGATTTCCCGTGAGGGCGGTAAGGCCTACGGTACTTATTGGTATATTTTGGAGAAACTGAGCTTTCTGCCCGATATGGAAGCGGACATGAAATACCTGAAACCTTTTGCCACCCGTAATTTTACTTATCCTTATATGATGAAGATCGTCACGGATTTCCAGTTGTTCACTATTGTAGGCGATCATTTTTCACCCGTGCAGCTAAATACGAAATACGTTGAAGAGCCGCAAAAAAAGGAAGAGGATGTGGAGGTGAAACCGACAAAAAATACTGCGAAAAACAGTGGGCAAAATGGCAAAAAGTACCCGGACAATGATGTAAAATCGGGCAAAAATGACGGATTTTCGACGAAAAACAGGCAGACAATGGACAAAAATCGCGATGGAAATGAATCTGAAATAAATTGCAATACTCCGAATATCAGTGTTTTATCGAATGAAAATCTACAGCATAAAGAGAATATAAGAGATATAATAACAACAGCAGCAAAAGAAAAAGAAATATCTGCTGTTGCTGCTACTGTTAATCACAGTGGTATCTATGTTGCTGCCGATACTGACATTTTTCCCTTTTCCGGCAGTAGTTTCTTTCCTGCCATCTGTCTCAGGCAGCCGTCCTGTGAGCTGCCCTATCGCCAGCGAGGCGCTTCTCCACCCGGCAGGCAATGCTATCTGGAACAATCTCACGAGGCAATGGATTCTTCTCCAACTTCGGGTAAAACTGCCTCGCGAGATGGCGAAATTCGTCCCGTGATGCGACGAAATCCGCCTCGTGAGATGGGACAATCTTGCTTCGTGGGACGGTAAGAATCATCCCATGAGACGGATTTTGGGCTCGTATATTCACCGTATCATCAATTTGTTTGACGGACAGATTGTGTCGGAAGTGCAAAGTGAGAGTTTGTTACGATAAGATAAATTAATACCCCACCTGCCCGACTTATGATATAAATCCCTATCTTTGTGGCGCTTTTTAATAAAGAACTGGATTAAAATTAATAGATATAACAAAAAAATGGCACAAGAAGACGTTTTTAAGAAACTCGTATCACACTGTAAGGAATACGGTTTCGTATTCCCCTCCAGCGACATCTATGATGGATTGGGAGCAGTGTATGACTACGGTCAGATGGGTGTGGAACTGAAAAACAACATTAAACAATACTGGTGGCAGAGCATGGTGTTGCTGCACGAAAATATTGTCGGCATCGACTCCGCTATCTTTATGCACCCCACCATCTGGAAGGCTTCCGGACACGTAGACGCATTCAATGACCCTTTGATTGACAACCGTGATTCCAAGAAGCGTTATCGTGCCGATGTATTGATTGAAGACCAACTTGCAAAGTACGACGATAAGATCAATAAAGAAGTTGCCAAAGCTGCCAAGCGTTTCGGAGAGTCTTTTGATGAAGCACAGTTCCGTAGCACAAACGGTCGCGTACTGGAACACCAGGCTAAACGTGACGCATTGCACGAACGTTTTGCAAAGGCTCTGAATGATAATAACCTCGACGAGCTTCGCCAGATTATCGTGGATGAAGAAATCGTTTGCCCCATCAGCGGTACAAAGAACTGGACGGAAGTTCGTCAGTTCAACCTGATGTTCTCTACAGAGATGGGTTCTACTTCTGATGGTGCCATGAAGATTTACCTGCGTCCTGAAACAGCTCAGGGTATCTTTGTGAACTACCTGAATGTACAGAAGACCGGGCGTATGAAGATACCTTTCGGTATTGCACAGATTGGTAAGGCATTCCGTAACGAGATTGTTGCCCGTCAGTTCATTTTCCGTATGCGTGAGTTCGAACAGATGGAAATGCAGTTCTTCGTGAAGCCGGGTACTGAATTGGACTGGTTTAAGAAGTGGAAGGAAATTCGCTTGAAATGGCATAAGGCATTGGGATTCGGTGACGACCACTATCGTTATCACGATCATGATAAATTGGCTCACTATGCGAATGCAGCTACAGATATCGAGTTCCTGATGCCGTTTGGCTTCAAGGAAGTGGAAGGTATCCATAGCCGTACGAATTTTGACTTGTCCCAACACGAGAAGTTCTCAGGTAAGAATATTAAATATTTCGATCCCGAGACGAATGAAAGTTATACTCCGTTTGTTGTGGAGACTTCTATTGGTGTGGACCGTATGTTCCTCAGCATCATGTCTGCTTCTTATTGCGAAGAACAACTGGAGAATGGAGAAAGCCGTGTAGTGCTGAGATTGCCTGCCGCACTTGCTCCTGTGAAGTTGGCTGTAATGCCGTTGGTGAAGAAAGACGGTCTGCCTGAAAAGGCTCGTGAGATCATCGACTCATTGAAGTTCCATTTCCACTGCCAATATGATGAAAAAGATAGTATCGGTAAACGTTATCGTCGTCAGGATGCCATTGGTACTCCGTACTGCGTGACTGTTGACCACCAAACTCTGGAAGATAACTGCGTGACGCTGCGTAATCGTGATACGATGCAACAGGAACGCGTGGCTATTGCTGAACTGAATAACATTATTGCAGACCGTGTCAGCATCACTTCATTGCTGAAAGGGTTGCAATAAGTACTGGAATTCGAAAGTTAGAATACAGAATAAAAAATAATTGAATGAATAAAAAACTCTTAGTATTTTTGCCTTTCCTGCTGATTTTGGCAGGTGCGTTTGTCTCTTGCGAAGAAGTGGAAGAGGAAGGGAAATATGCGAACTGGCAGGAGCGTAATCAAGCGTTTCTGGATTCTATCAAAGTAGTTGCGGGGGATAATTATGTTCCTATGGACTTGGAAAAGTTGGATAAAGTAGAGGTAGGCGAAATGTTCTATATTAAGAATGAATTTGTCAGTACTCTTCAGACTCCGGAATATATATATTGTAAAAAGCTTGTGAAGAATCTGGATGGACAACGTCCGATGGCTACAGAAGCAGCTTATACTTATTATTATGGTACATTGATTACTGGTACTAAGTTTGATGGAAGTTTTACGGGATATAGTGCAATAGATCAGGCTATCCCTAATCCTCCAAAGAATGAGCCGACAGATTTCGACTGGACTGTTAAGTTTACTATCAACTCATCTTCACTGACAAGTGGATGGAGAACTTTCCTGCAATATATGCGCGTTGGAGAACGCTGGATGGTTTATGTTCCATGGGGTTCTGCATATGGAACTGATGGTAGTGGATCGATTCCCGGTTATTCAGTATTAGCTTTTGATGTGATAATGACAGAGGTGGCTCAGTAAACTAACTTCTTCATGAAAAAATAAAGGAGGCATATCTATTTCTTTTGATTAGATATGCCTCCTTCTTTTGTTTTATATTTTGCTATTACAGGGTTTTCTATTGGAAATGTGTATATTTGCACAAAACTCGTATCGAAAATGTGTAAATTCACACATTTGTGATATCAAAAATGTGATTTGCTATGTTTGAAAGAGACATTATCTCGCAATTGGCAGCATGGAAAACGGATACGAACAGAAAGCCTCTGGTAATTCATGGTGCACGACAGGTAGGTAAGACGTGGGCTTTGAAGTACTTTGGCAGAGAGTATTTTGACGATGTTGCTTATTTTAGCTTGGATAAGGATGAAAGTGGTCTTTGCGATGTCTTTAGAACAACGAAGGACCCTCAACGAATTATTCAACACTTATCTTTTTTGCATGGAAAGAAGATAGAACCTCAAACAACCTTATTGATTCTGGATGAAATTCAAGAGTGCAACGAGGCATTGAATGCATTGAAATACTTCTGTGAGGAAGCTCCTGAGTATGCTGTGGCGTGTGCGGGCTCTTTGTTAGGCATTTATCTGAATCATGTGGGCAAATCATTTCCGGTAGAATCATCTTTATATGTATCCGCTCACTTTTACGGAGTTCCTGAGGACAATAGACCCAGCTATGCATGAGTATATGCATTCTATTGATAAGGTAGAACCACTGCCACAGATTTTTTTTGATAAGTTGCGGGAGTCTTTTACTGCTTATTCCATTTGTGGAGGTATGCCCGAACCTGCCACCTTGATGGTTGATTTTAATGATATGGAGAGAGTGGATTCTGCACTTCAAGATATACTGAATGATTATGCTCTGGATTTCGTGAAACATACTACTCCGACTTTGGCTCCTCGTATCAATTATGTCTGGAATTCGTTGCCTTCGCAGTTGGCGAAAGAGAATCGCAAGTTTGTTTATCAGTTGGTCCGTCCGGGAGCACGTGCCAGGGAATATGAAGATGCCATTTTGTGGTTGGAGCAGGCAGGGCTTATAAATAAAGTATTACTTAGCAAAGCTCCCAAGTTACCATTGAAAGCTTATGATGATTTAGGTACATTTAAACTTTATACATTGGATTTGGGTTTGTTGCGGAGGCTGTCTGAATTGGATGCCAGTATATTATTGTTGCCTACTCCTGCCTATACAGAATATAAAGGGGCGTTAGCTGAGAATTATATATTACAAAGCCTTACAGCACAGTTTCAAATGCCTTTCCGTTATTGGGCTTCAGGCAATAAGGCAGAGGTGGACTTTTTGCTTCAGTATGCCAATCAGATCTATCCGATAGAGGTAAAAGCAGACCAAAATATACAGGGCAAAAGTCTGATTCAGTATGAGAAACTCTTTCAACCTACTTGTCGAATTCGGTATTCAATGTTGAATCTGAAGCGGGATGGAAATTTGCTGAATATACCTTTGTTCCTGGCGGATAAGACGAAAGAGTTGTTGGGAGTGGTTAGTGATTAGTGGTTAGTGATTAGTGATAAGTGATTAGTACCATACAGGAAAATTGCGCAGCCTACTAATCACTAATCACTAACCACTAATCACTAATTACATCTTCTTTTTTAACGCCTTTACCCAAATTTTATATCCTTCTTCATTCAGGTGTAAGCCATCACTAGTCAGTTCTTTGCGCAGTACATTCGTGCCTTTCTCTGTATATAACGGGAAGAGGTTGATGAATGTAATCTTGTGATCTTTAGCTAAAACTTCCAGTTGTGCATTGATTTCGGGAACCATGTCGGTTTTCCCGGTTAGCTTTTTGTAACGTCCGAAGCTCTCATCGAAAGGCAGGAGACTTTGCAGGTAGAGTTTCGTATCGGGAGATTCACGCTGAATGCGCTCTACGGTCATGCGTATCATATTGACAATGCTGTCCGCAGTGAGGTCGTGTGAGATGTCGTTGACACCGGCAAGGAGGAATAATTTCTCAGGGTGTCCCGGAAGTATCTGGTGCAGGCGGTCGTAAATACCCATAACTTCATCACCGATGATACCACGGTTACGGATGTTTTTCTTATTGAGGCGAGCGTTCCAGTCGCCGCCACCTTCTGTAAGGCTGTTGCCCACCATGACGATGTCTTTGGAAGTAATGGCAGGTTCATCCATGAATTGAAGGAAGCGCTTATAGTAATGGTCCGTATAAATACGTGGGGTGGGATAGATAGAAGCTGCAACAACATTGGCTATCAGAGAGCGCAAACGAACCATGCTGTGACCGTCTTCGGGATGCACGGCATTGACGAGCAGGATGACGGAAGTATCGTTGTCCGGATCTATGATGATGGAAGTACCGGTATATCCGGTGTGCCCGTAGGTATTCGGACCAAAATAATCTCCGTTATTGGAAGCGTAGGCGGTGAAGTTATCCCATCCTAAAGTGCGTCCTAATGTAGCGGTGGCACGAGGGACGGTACGCATAGCTTTTACTCCCAATGAGCTGAGGATACGGTGTCCGTTCCATTCTCCGCCGTTTTGCAGGGCGGCGCAGAGGACAGCTATGTCTTCGGCACAAGAGAATACGCCGGCATTGCCGGAAATACCGCCATTCATGATGCGGGCGAGTGGATCGTGTACTTGTCCGCAGAGGACGCTGCCGTCGGGTTGCTTCTCGGTAGGAGCGATGAGGCTATGCCAGTCACCTTCAGTAGAGGTTGCCCAGTGGGCATCTGCTGTATTGATCCATTTTCCATCCTTGTCGCGCTTGCAGGGGAGATAATCGGTATGGACCATGCCTAATACATCAAAGAGATTTTCGCGAGCGAAGTCACGTAAAGATTGTCCGCTGACGGTTTCGATGATGCGTTGCAGGGTGATGTAGTTAAGGCAACTGTATTGGAAATCGGTTTGCGGCTTGAAGTCGCGGCGGCAGTTGGCTATGTACTCTATCATTCCGTCGGGACTGGGGGCACCATATTGTTTTTCCAATTCACTGGTTGGGGCATAAGGGGGGAGACCGGAAGTATGTGTCAACAGGTCGGCGATGCGGATGATTTTCTTATCTTTTCCGTCTTCGCTCACCCAGGACTTAAATTCAGGGATGTAGAGGCTGACGGGGTCCAGGAGGCGGAGCTTGCCACGTTCTGCGAGGATATGGGTACAGATGGCAGTGGACATGGGTTTGCTGCATGAGGCCATATCGAAAATAGTGTTTACGGTCATAGGCTCGGCGTTAGGGTACACACGCTTGTTGCCGTATGCTTTGAGGTAGGCCATCTTCCCGTTGCGTACTACAGCGAGTACGGCACCGGGAATGTCTTTATTGGCGATGGCGGTTTCTATCGCTTCGTCAGCGTACAGCAAATGACGGGAATCCATGCCTACTTGTTCGGGGGCAACACGTTGCAAGGATTGTGCATTGGCTTGCAGGGCAAGCAACACAAAGAAGAAAAAGGAAGGGAGGAGTTTCATAATGTTACCCCCCTATAAGCATCCACTGCCTTTTTCACTGAACCATGCATTAGCAACAGTGCCTTTGCCTTTCCATAGTCCAATCCCAGTTCTTCTACGATCATGCGGGTACCACGGTCTACCAATTTCTGGTTACTCAGTTGCATATTCACCATCTTATTACCTTTCACGCGGCCCAGTTGTATCATGACAGAAGTAGTAATCATGTTCAGTATCATCTTCTGCCCCGTACCCGATTTCATGCGTGAGCTGCCTGTTACATACTCCGGTCCTACAATCATTTCGATGGGAACATCTGCTTCTGCTGCCATTGGAGAGTCGGGGTTGCTGGTGATGCAGCCTGTAAGAATGCCGTGCTCACGTGCTTTCTGCATGGCGCCGATAACGTAAGGAGTCGTGCCGGAAGCAGCAATGCCGATGACAGTATCTTTATCCGTAATGTTACGTTCAACTAACTCTTCCCAACCGCGACGCATATCGTCCTCCGCATTTTCCACCGGATTGCGCAGGGCTGTATCGCCACCTGCTATCAGTCCGATGACGAGCGTAGGCGGCATACCGAATGTGGGAGGAATTTCTGATGCATCCAGCACACCCAGGCGACCGCTGGTACCTGCTCCCATATAAAAGATGCGTCCGCCTTGCTTCATGCGTGGAACGATTTGTGTCACCAGTTTCTCAATCTGTGGGATGGCTTTTTGAACAGCCAATGCCACTTTCTGGTCTTCTGTGTTGATGTCCTCCAATATTTCGCGGACAGATTTCTTTTCTAAGTCGTTGTAGAGCGAAGGTTGCTCTGATATCTTTACGAATGCCATGATGATGATGAGATTTATGAGTTATAATTTATGATTTATGGGGGCTGGGATGGTTAACTATGGTAGCTAATCAGGCCTTCCATAGGGCTTTGGAGAATGGTGCCTACTTGAACGCCCATTTCCTGTGCTGCTTCGGCAAGTACCTCCTTATAATGGAATGCTACGGAGCCGATGAAGTGTACCTTGCTATGCTGATAATCGTATTGCATGACGTTCCTTTTCAGGAAAGCCTTGAAACTGTTCAGCACCAGCGTGCGCACACAAGGCTCGTCCAGATTCTGAGCGAGGAATGGAGACAGGCTTGCCAGGAAGCGGTTCGGGAATGGTTTACGATATACACGGTCGATGATGTCTGCCGGTTCCAGATTGAACTGATTGAGGAACTTCTCTTTCAGTTCCGGAGTCATCTGATTCTTCAGAATATCGCCTACCAGCAACTTGCCCAGGCAAGCACCGCTACCTTCGTCGCCAAGGATGAAACCCAGGGGAGAGACGTTGGCACCAATGTGTTTGCCGTCGTAATAACACGAGTTGGAACCTGTACCCATGATGCAGGCTATGCCCGGTTCGTGTCCGCAAAGTCCGCGAGCGGCGGCAAGCATGTCCGTATTTACTTCCACTTCGTCACCCGAAACCTGGAGATGCTGGATAATGGCACGGTGTACCATGGCAATTTTGTCGGGGAAGCCACAGCCGGCACCATAAAAGTACACAGCGTCGAAGGCATTGGTCGTTAACTGGGGCAGCAGCGCTGTCGCAATTTCATTACTGATCTCCTCTTCCGACTGAAAGAAAGGGTTGGTACCTTTCGTAGAAACTTGCTGGATGAGTTTACCTTTCTCTACAACACACCAATCGGTTTTTGTAGAGCCACTGTCTGCTATTAATATCATATCGTTTAATTTTAATTATTCATCGTTTATATTTCATCGGTGTTATAGTCTTTTGCCGATTTATCTGCTTGCTACTATATCTTGATATATATCTTCCGTTTATACAATTGATAGCCGATGCACCAGTTGATGGCTACAAAGAGCAATGCATAGGCCAGTGAACCGCCTGTCTCACCGAATATCGGCATGAGAACAATCTTGTATAAGAATCCGTGTATGCTGATGCTGCCATCGCCCCAGGGGAAGCTGATGCTGCCGAACAGAATGCCGAGTACTCCACCCAGAACGTACATGAACAGGGGGTTGACACCGAAAGCTTCGAAGAAAGTACACCATTTCTTGTATCCTTTCACGTCGATGATCCAGATGAGCAATGCAAGGAAAGTAGAGGCCAACCCGCAAGTGGTGAGGACGAAGGTGGGAGACCAGATTTTCTTGTTGATAGGGCAACCGTAGCTCAGCAGGAAGCCTGCAAAGGTAAGGATGGCACCAACCAGGAATAATTTGATCAGGTGAGAGTTCAGTAACGCTTCGCGGCTCTCGGCTTTATTGCTGTCCAGCATCATACGACCCACGCAGAAGCCCAGCAATACATGGGCAATGGAGGGGATGGTACTTAAAAGACCTTCGGGATCAATGCCGTTGTCCTTGTACATGTGTGCGGGGGTGAGGATGGCACGGTCCACTATGGAGAGGATATTGGTTTCGTTGTAAGCAAATCCGTTGCCACACATCAGCAGGATGAAGTAGCCTACCAGCAATGTGGCAATGAGGTAAGGGATATGACGGTGTTTCATGGTCAGCGCAATGATAGCGGTAGCACCGTAGCAGAGGGCCAGACGCTGCATGACACCCAGGATACGGATGCGGTCGAAAGTCCAGACGGATGCCCATAGTTGTTCGCCGAAGCTGAGGCCTTCATGGGAGCCTGCCCAGTAGTAACAGAATCTGGAGAACCAGCCGATGGCAAGTCCGATCAGGAAGATGATAATAGTACGCTTCAATATCTTCATGGCGGCTGCATGACTGAACTCGAAATTGTACTTCTTCAGGGAGATATAGGTAGAGATACCCATGATGAACATGAAGAAAGGGAAGACGAGATCGGTGGGGGTGAGGCCATTCCACTCAGCGTGGCGCAGGGGGGCATATATATGTCCCCAAGTGCCGGGGTTGTTCACCATAATCATGCCCGCAATGGTGACACCGCGAAGGATGTCGAGGGCAAGAATGCGCTTGTTTGTCTTGGTTTGACTGTTCATTGTAATAAGTGTGTTAAGTTATTAGTTATAAGTTATCAGTTGCTTCAGCTTTCACGCTCTTCGTGCATTGGTCTACGAGATAGGCAATAGAGACGTAGGGGATACCTGAATTGGTAGTCAGTCCTATTTCGCAAGTACGACTGTTGGAGTAGCCGATAGTGATACCCGATGCTTCTATCTGCGGACGGAGTTTGCGCAGGGCATAGGAATTCAGTTCGGGATAGGTGAATCCACGGTCGCCGGCAAAACCACAGCAGCCTACTTCTTCGGGTACGAAGACATGCGTAGAACAGAGTTTTGCCAGGGAGATAATCGTATCTGCCAGACCCATTTTGCGCATGGAGCAGGTGATGTGTACTGCTACGGGGCGGTCGGTCTGCGTGAAGACCAGTTTGTCTCGCAGGAAAGTGTAGATGAATTCTGCAGGTTCGTAGAGTTTCATCTTTTGAATGGTTTCGCGCATGCGGTGCAGGCAGGGGCTCTGATCGCAGAGAACTGGGTATTTGCCTTGTTCGCTGGCTTCCCAAAGGGCGGCTTCGAGTTCGGCGGCTTTGCGGTCGGCAATGTCGAGCATACCTTTACTTTCCCAGATGGTGCCGCAGCAGAGTTTATCCATGTCCTTGGGGAAGATGACTTCGTAACCGCCTTTTTGCAGGAGGGAGATCATCTTGTTTACCAAAGGTTGCTCCACGGGGGATTTTTTCGGGAGTCCCATGGTTTGGTTGATGCAGCTGGGGAAATAAACTACTTTGTCAGCTGTGGAGTTACGAGCTACAGAGCTACAAGCTACCAGTGTTGCGCTATCATTCTGCATAGTACTCGTAGCTTGTAGCTCGTAACTCATATCTATTGTAGCTTGTAGCTTGTAGCTTGTCACTTTATAGCTCTTCGGCATGGCAGGCGTCCACAAAGGTATGCCCAATACATTGTGCATACCTTTCGTAATGCTGCTCATGGCTTTGGTTCCTAATACGGAGTGTCCGAAATTGGCTAATGATAAAACGGGGCGCAGACTACTCTTGACACCGGCGAAGTGATTGGCTACGAAATCTCCTGCTTTATATCCGAGACTACCTTTCGGCAGTGTTTCCTGGCGGATGATGTGGGTCAGGTCGCCTGTATTGATATTCATCGGGCAAGACATGGAGCACAGTCCGTCTCCTGCGCAAGTTTGATTGCCCGGGTAGCGGTATTGTTTTTCGAGTAGAGACAGACGTTCCGGGTCTGTGCCGCTTTGTTTCAGACGTGATATTTCCCGTTGCAATACAATGCGCTGGCGCGAAGAAAGGGTAAAGCCGCACGACAGGCAGTTCACTTCGCAGAAGCCACATTCGATGCACTTGTTTACTTTTTCGGCAGGACTGGCTTCGTCGATAGGAATCAATGGCAACGGTTTGAAGTTCTTGATGTGGCATTGCGGGTCATCATTGAAGATAACTCCCGGATTGAGCAGCCCTTTCGGGTCGAACAACTGCTTGACTGCCTTCATGGCTTCAAAAGCTGCTTCTCCCCATTCATATTTCACGAAGGGTGCCATGTTGCGTCCGGTGCCATGTTCTGCTTTCAGCGAACCGTCGTATTTATCGACTACCAGAGTTTTTACGTCATTCATCAGGTCCTCGTAGCGCTTTACTTCGGCGTCGGTACTGAAGGACTGGTTCAGGATAAAATGGTAGTTGCCTTCCAAGGCATGACCGTAGATGCAGGCATCATCGTAGCCGTGGCGGGCGATGAGCTGTTGCAGGTCGGCAGTGGCTTCGGGCAGGTCTTCGATGTGGAAGGCTACGTCCTCGATGAGGCAGGTAGTGCCGGGTTGGCGTGTACCGCCTACGGATGGGAATATGCCTGAGCGGATAGCCCAATACTTGGAATATTCTTCCGGCCGGTCGGTGAAGTGCACGGGGATGTAGGTGCTGAAAGTTTTCAGACATTCCTCGATTACTGAGATGTTCTGTTCCAGTTCCTCGCGGGTGCGGGCTTTGGTCTCGGTCAGCACGGCTGTGAGGCCGGAGGCATCGGCAACTTCTTGCTTATACTTTAAGTAGACAGGGTCTTCTACCGAAGAGAGGCTCTTGTAGTCCAGCAGTTCGGCGCCTTTTACTATCTTTCTGTCTGCTTCTGATGCGGAAGTATTGTCATTTGAGAGTTCTTTCATCGCCACCACCGCCCGGCAGGCATCCTTGATGCTGGTAAAATAGAGCATGGCACTTGCCTTGTACGGATAGTCGTACTCTGTACGCATGGTAATTTGAGAAAGGAACGCAAGCGTGCCTTCCGAGCCTACCATCAGGTGGGCAATAATATCGAACGGATCATCGAAACGGACAAATGGCAGAAGGTTCAGTCCGGTTACGTTCTTGATGGAATATTTGTAGCGGATGCGTGCAGCGAGTTCTTCGTTGGCACGTATCTGGTCCCGCAGTTCGCAGATGCGATTGTAGAAATCGGGGTGGGTGGCTTCGAAGGAAGCACGCGAAATGTCGTCCCCTGTGTCTAGCACGGTGCCGTCCGCCAATACGATGCGGGCGGAGAGAAGTACCTTGTCACTATTGGCGTGTGTACCGCAATTCATACCTGAGGCGTTGTTCATGACGATGCCACCTACCATGGCACTTTTCACGCTTGCCGGGTCCGGAGCAAACTTACGTCCGTAGGGTGCGAGAATCTCGTTAACCCGCTGACCGATGATGCCCGGTTGCAAGGTAATCTGTTCATGATCGGGAGAAATGCTGTACTTCTCCCAATGTTTTCCGGCTACTATCAGGATAGAGTCACTAATGGCTTGTCCCGACAAACTGGTTCCTGCGGCACGAAACGTCACTGGCAGACCGTAACGGTCGGCAAGTCTCAGCAGGTCGGATATCTCCTCTTCGCTGTTGGAACGAATCACGATTTGTGGGATGAGGCGGTAGAAACCCGCATCTGTTCCCCATGCTAACCGGCGCAGTTCGTCGGTGTATATCCTATCTTGCGGAATAAGTCCCCTTATTTCCTGCAAAAACAAAGTGTAGCTACTTTTTACCATAGTGTTTTCGCCTTTCTTTTCCTTATCATTCTTTTCTTCTTTCACCTACCTGTGATGACAAGCACTCGTCACCTCTTATGACATTCCGGTTCCTTAATGGTTCTTTTCGGTGCAAGAAGCATTTATTGTTCCCTACTTGTACAGGTAGTACTTCTTCGACAATCGTCGGAAGTCTTCAGCATCCTTATACCAATAGTCGCGAACATCTTCCCATCGGTTGCGCTGTGAGAACCGCTTGCGTATCTCTTCCGAGCCGCTTACCATGTCGAACATACGGAAACGTCCCTTGTCGGCATGCTCAAATACGGCACGGTCAGGATAGAGCGCTGCGATCTCCTGCATCACCAGGAATTGGATGTCGCTCAGCGGGGCTTTCTGCACGTCCATGATGTGTACCTGTACGCCTTGCAGCAATTCACCCTTACCCACGGAGTAGAAGGGTTTCAGATACATCGGCCTGAATACAACACCCGGCACATTCAATGCGTTCAGGTTTCCCGCCAGTTTTTCTGCTTCTACCCACTGTGCGGCGAACATCTGGAACGGTATCGTATAGCCTACCCCGATAGACATGTATCCCAGTTCACCCAGAATACCGCTTACCGGATAGAATATAGCCGAGTGCGGATGGGGAATATGCGGAGAAGAGGGTACCCATTGCAACCCTGTCTGTACATAGTCCATCTTGCGTTTCCAGCCTTTCATCTTCACAACATGCAGGTTGCATTGTGCTGCCATCATCTTCTCTCCGTTCAGCATCAATGCCAGCTCACCGCAAGTCAGCCCGTAAAGGTACGGAATCTTGAACTGACTGACAAAAGAAATGCAATCATCTTCTACCAGATTGCCTTCTATCTTGAGTCCGCCTACCGGGTTGGGACGATCCAATACGATAAATTCTTTACCGTTTTCGGCTGCTGCTTCCATAGCCAGTCCCATTGTACTGATATAGGTGAATGAGCGGCAACCGATATCCTGGATATCGTAGACTAATACGTCAATGTCTTTCAACATCTCCGGTGTAGCCTTGCGGGTTTTGCCGTAAAGGGAATATACGGGCAATCCGGTGGTGGCGTCTTTGATGTCTGTCACGTGGTCGCCGGCATGTACGTCGCCACGAACCCCATGCTCCGGACCGAAGAGGGCAACCAGATTTACGTTCGGTGCTTCATGCAGAATGTCAATGGTGGATTTCATCTGATTATCCACTCCGGTGGGGTTGGTAATCAGACCTACGCGTTTGCCTTCCAGACACTTGAAATTCTGGTCTTTCAGGACTTCGATACCTGTTTTTATTCTTATCTTTTGTGCCTGCACCACGCTTCCGCAAAGGAGGCAGAGCAAGGATATTATAATTATCTTCTTCATAACTAATCACTAATCATTAATTGTTAATCACTTTTTTCCGTATGTTGGGTCAATCTTCCTGTCGGCAAACACCGTGACCACAATAGTGGCGGCACAGCAGAGTATTACGATCCAGAAGAAGTTGACATAGCCGACTGCTTCCTGAAGGTAACCTGCAAACATACCTGGAATCATCATGCTCAGTGCCATGAAAGCGGTACAGATGGCGTAGTGCGACGTCTTGAACTCTCCTTCGGAGAAGTACATCATATAAAGCATATAGGCTGTGAATCCAAATCCGTAGCCGAACTGCTCGATGGCAATGGCCGTTGAAATAGCAAACAGATTATCGGGTTGGCCGATGGCGAGATAGACGAAGGTCAGACAGGGGAGTGTCATGCATGCTGCCATCCACCAAATGGATTTCTTCAGTCCGATGCGCGATGCGAATAATCCGCCTAGGATACCGCCTACGGTGAGGAATATCACTCCGATAGTGCCATATACAATACCTACTTCTGCTGTGGAAAGTTCCAGACCTCCTGCCTCTTTAGAAGCTACTAGGAAAGGCATGCACATCTTGATGAGGAATGCTTCGGGAAGGCGATAAAGCAGCATAAATGCGATGGCCAACCATACGCCGGGTTTGGTGAAGTAAGTGGCAAATGTGCGCCCAAACTCTTGGAATATGGCTTTTGCATTGGCTGTTCCCGGTGTCAATACAGACTTGTCAGAGGTAGGCTTGGGTATTGCAAAGAGGTGATAGAAAGTTACCAAACTGAACATGACGGCTGTAACCAGCATTGTGATGGTCCATGACAGTGGAATGTCTTTGTACCTCAGTTCAATGGCACCGGCAATGGCTACGAGTACTCCTTGTCCGAAGATGGATGCAAGGCGGTAGAAGGTACTTCGGATACCGACGAATGCGGCTTGGTCGCTTTGCTTTAATGCCAGCATGTAGAAGCCATCGGCGGCAATATCATGTGTGGCCGAAGCAAATGCTGTAATGATGAAGAGAATCAATGTAATGGTGAACATGCTGATGGGAGTCGTCCCGGCAGCTATCGTTACTTCATCCGGTTTCGGAATGGACAGTGTTAACAAAATGAATGCTATCGACATCAGGATTTGCATAGAGATGATCCACCATCGTTTGGTTTTGATGATGTCGATGAACGGGCTCCAGAAGGGCTTGATGGTCCAGGGGAGATACAGCAGACTCGTAAACAAAGCCATCTCTCCATTGGGAACACCCATCTTGGCAAACATCAGTACCGAGATGTTGTTAACTATGAAGTAGGGGATGCCTTGTGCAAAGTATAAGGTCGGTACCCATGCCCACGGTGATATTCTTTTTGTACTGTTCATGATATTGTTTATTGTTTTGTTAAATTATTCATATAGCTTCTCGATACTTGCACCTATGTAATAGTGCAGCAGTATCGCGTCATACTTATAGCCTTGTTCGCCCATAACAGCAGCACCGATCTGGCATAGTCCTACACCGTGTCCCCAGCCGGCTCCGGTGAGGATGAAACGAGCGGGGATACCTTCGGGAGAGACGTCTTCCTTGTCTACTACGAATGCGGAACTGTACAGATGGGAAGTGGAGAGCGTGCGACGTATTTCCAGTTCTTTGCCAATCGTGAGCGTCTTCTTGGTTCCTACGATTTTCAGTTTCCAGAGACGACCTGAAGTTCCACGGGCGATAGGGACAAGATCAATGATTTGCCCGTAATCGATGCCGGAGCGTTTCAGGATCAGTACGGAAAGTTCTTCTTGGGTGTAAACTACTTTCCAGCGATAGAAGTCGGTGGTTTCCTGGTCGTAGTTATTCAATACCTGTGAGAGGACTTTCTTGTCTGTGGTGTTGCAGAAAGCGGGTGGAGAAGTACGTATCCATGTCTCGGCTTCTTGCTCGTCGGTCAGATCTGGTAATCCGCTACCGGATAAGGTGTTTTCGAAACTCAAGTCATTGAATTTGGAACTGAAAATACGGAAATCCCGTTGTTTCAGGAGATAGGGATACTTCACATCTTCCCAGCAATACTGGAATTCTTCGAATGCACCGCCGCAGCATTTAGAGAATCGGGCATCGCATATCTTACCGTCAGACGTTAATACTTGTCCGCGGGTGGCAGCGATGGCTTGCTTTACGATTTCGGTGGAGGCACGGGTAATGCCTTGGTAACGCTGGCAATGGTCGTCTGCACAGACGTCGAAACGGGTGTGGTCTTCACGGTCGTACCAACGGATTAACTCTTCATCTGTTTGGGTGAAAGCGGAATACTCAGTCTGGGTTTCCGTAATCTCCTTGTTCTTATGAATCTGAGCCAAAAGCCAGCTTCGTGAAATTACTGCATGTGCCTCCAACAGCTCTAACGAAGCCGTTGCACTCATCTCACTGGAGATTACGCTGGTCAGGTAATCTTCTACGTGAATGACGTTGATGCCTGTCAGCTTCTTGTTTTCCACAATAATCTTCAGAGAACCCAGAAAGCGCTGGTCTTCTTTGCGCTCCCAGTGGAAGTTGATGCCGATGGTGACATCGAGCAGTTCGAAAGCGTCGGTGGCTTCGTTTACAGGTTCAAATAGAAGCTCGTCATAAAGGCGTCCGTTCCACAGTATCCTGTCTTCGTTGTAGGTCACAACCTGCTTACCACTGATTTCCATACCGTTGATGTGGTACGGATTCAGCAGGATAAACTCTATTTGCGGCTCGAACAATATGCCTACGTGTACTTTGGGCTCTTTCATAATCGTTTATATTTGTTCTTTAATGCGCTGACGTACCCGATGGAAGTCTTCGGCAGAAAGCGATACCTCACTCAGGATCTGGGCTATATCTTCGGATGTGATCTTGAGAAAGTCTTTTTCGACCGGTGTGATAAACACTCCGCCGAGGTCTACGGATGCAGGACTGCTCAATAAATTAGCATCCCCTTCGGCTGTATAGCAAGCCGGACGGTGCTTCTCACGTGGAAATACGCATACGATCCATTTCTCATCTTCGTACCATGCCAATATATTCATCATCGGTTCGTCATCTCCCGGTTTGATGTCCAGTGAGTGGTAAATGATATCGAACAGGGCGGCAGCGTGTTTCTTATTGGCTGCTTCGATGACCAATGTTGCACGGGGAGCGTCATTCAAGTACCAGAGGGTGGCTTCACCGTGATCTGCCACTTTGCCTGCTACCTGTCCGTGCCAGTCCTTTTCAATAGGCATGAAACCTTTGTTGCCTGCCTGGAAGTGAGCATGGTCGGGGGCGGATGCACCGCATTTGGGACCATTATAGAATATTGTGTAATCCGTCAATGCCTGTGCCAATGCCAGCATATCCTTGAAACGGACGGCTATGCGCTGGTTCACGTGTGCTACTTCCGGTATCGTCAGATGGCGAGGAAAGATAGGGAACGGATTGACCAGGATATTATAATGTCCTTCGAACGGAATTCCTTTCTGCACCGGCGGTAAATTGGCCGGGCAGAGAAAACATTTGCGTTCCTTGATGGACTGGGCATCTACTTTAGCTCCCGAAGAAACGATACGTGCAGGATTGAACTGTACCTTATACGGAATACCGTTTACATCCAGCTCCTTCACCTGCACACCCGAAAGGGCGGCGTAGTTGTTACGAGCCGTTTCCCAGGAGGCAAGTTGCTCGGTAAGCAGATTGTTTATGGTTTGGTTCATATTGAATGCTGTAACTGGTTACTTATTAATGTGTTGCGTAACGCTTGTGTTTCATGTGAGAGACACTTGCGTTACATTTGTGGCACACAAGCATTTCATTTGAGAAACACTTGTGTGGTACAAGTGCGGAAAACGCATGGAGTGTTTATCTTCCCTTATTCTTCGCCACACGTGCCTGGAGTTCCCAGGTACGAATGCGGTCTTTATATAGATTATGACCATTCATTTTCACGATATCCAGTGAAGCATCCGAGTTGTCGTCCCAGCGGCGGCACAAGTAAACTACGTCATACACACGGCCGATCTGGTATTGGCGGGAGAAGTTTAATCCCAGTGCATAGTCTTCACCATAGCTGGTATTCGGAACTTTCACTTCACGCAGCACCGGAGTATAGAAAGCACGCGGAGCACCCAGACCATTGATGCGGAGTGCATTGTTGCGTCCGTTTTCGGGGGTCCATTCTTTATGGTCGATAATACCCGGAGCAATCATATTCATATTGAAGTCCGTCATCATATAAGTACCTACCACCATGGCGCAATTCTGTTCATAGAAAGCACGAACCATAGTGGTCAGTGTATTTTCATCGCTGTACACGTCGTCACTGTCCAATTGTACGGCGAACTTACCACACTTGGGATGATGCACACCCATGTTCCAGCACCCGCCGATACCCAGGTCTTTGCGTTCGGGGATGATGTGGATGAGGCGTTCGTCGTTCTTGAACTCGTCAATAGCTTCTGTGGTCCCGTCCGTAGAGTGGTTGTCGATGATAATCAGGTTGAACTTAAAGTCGGTCTTCTGCTTCAATACCGAATGGATGGCATCGCGGATGGTGCGGATACGATTGCGTACGGGGATGATAACCGAAGCTTCATATTCGAAATTGCCTGCTGAAAATTCTATTTGTTTGAATTCTGGTGCCAAATAGCCACCGATTTCTTTCAGATGCTCGGTACAAGCCTGTTCCATTTCAATCTGGCGGTCACGGTTTCTGGGATCCACGTAATCGAATATCTTCTCACCACTCTTGCGGGTATCGTCTTCAATTTCGCTGTACAGATACTCATTGATGTGTACCAGACTTTCTTTTTGGCTTACCTTCAGACGAAGGTCATAAAGTCCGGCAAATTTATATTCGTCTTCATTCATGCGGGCAGCGGCTTCCTTGAATGCATCCGTACGGAATAACAGTACGGAACCGAAGTCGAAATCATCGCGCAATGAGCCGAATTGATAATCGATCACCGGGGCATTGGTTTGCTTGCCTTCCTTTACCTGGTAGCGGTCAGCATATACCATGCCTGCACCGCTGTCTTCAGCAATGTGGATCATACGCTCCAAGGCGAATAAACCCAGTTCGAGCGTCGTATATTTCGTATAGATCAGCGTATATTCTGCATCGCTATGTCCGGCAATATCCCTCATGGCAGTGCTGGACTGGATGGATTGCATGTGCAGGGTGCTGCATCCGGGTAGGTTTTCTGTAACGTCCGGTAGGGCGAGCAGATAAATATTATTCACTAAGCCGGTTTCTTGCAGGCCTTTTACTGTCTTTTCCGCTTGTGCAGCTCCTGAGAAAGGAACGAAGCAATTGATTTTATTCATAATGTCCTATATTGCTTTTAATTATTAATTCTTTAATTTTTAACTCGTAGCAGTCCTACTTCGCCACTGGTGGCGGTGAACAATACCTGTCGCCCGTTCAGCGGCACTACGGTACTGATCAGTGAGTTACCTATCTTATGCTTCCACAAGACTTTACCGGTTTGGGCTTCTAAAGCAAAGATCAGTCCTTCCTTGGTGCTGCCGAACATTACACCTCCCTTTTCCACTTGCATGGAGGGTGCATGTTCGTATCCGAAACCGACGTTGCTTGCCCATAATTCGCGGGGTTGATCTCCTTGTGTGGCATAGCAGACAATACTGTCGTTCATGGTCTTGCTGAATACACGCGTTCCATCTTCCGACAGGCCAATCGTTTCACGTACCATAGACTGGAAAGTGCGCCACACTGTTTCTCCGTTTTCTATATTGATAGCCGTCATGGTACGTTGTGGGTCGGTGATAAATACTTTGCCTTCTGCGGCTACCGGCCATACGGCTGCGGGTGAGAAGTGCATGCGCGTTAAACCGCCTGTCCACTTCCATAATTCCTTGCCGTCTGCCTTATTCAATGCATAGAGGGTGTTGTCCCAGGCACCGAAGATCACTTTGTCGGCTGTTACCAGTGGTTTGGTTTCAATGTATCCTTTCACACCGGTATATGCCCAGATTACTTTACCTGTATGGATATCAATAGCACGGAAAGTAGAATCGCTGGCACCGATGTAGGCAATTCCATTTTCAATGGTTACCGCACCCAGTACCGGGGCTTTTGTTTTTACAGTCCACAGCAGTTTTCCGTCTTTACTGTTCAGACCGTAGATGTTACGGTCGGCAGAACCGAATACGACTACACCATCTGCCGCGGCCGGAGTACCTACAATGCGCTTACCGGACTGGAAATTCCATAGTTTCTTTCCATTCTTCAAGGCGTAGCAAGTCAGGTAACCCATATCGTCTCCCACGAACACTTTGTCTTTTTCTACTGCAGGCGAACAATAGATACCTGCACCGGTTTGCACTACCCACTGTTCTTTCACATTCGGGTATTCTGTGTTGACAGAAAAGTCGGGGTATTTCTCTGCTTTTCCATTGCGATCATAATAGGGTTGAGTCAGTGAGAAAGCAGCCCATTGCTTTTTCGGTTCGCCAATGCGTTGAGTGTAGACGAGAATCGAATCTTTCGTTATATCATAGATGCCGTATCCCGGTTTTCCTTCTTTATCACGCAGGTTGCTGCGCATCAAGATACCCGGAATGCCATCATAACGCAAATCCCGGTTACGGTGATAGTGCCCGCCGATGAACAAACGAATGTTATAGGGGCGCACTGCATCTGTTACTTCATACCAGTTATCCACATCTCCATCCAGTAACGGATAGTGTGTGACGAGTATAACCGGTTTATCTTTTCCAAACTTATCCATTTCTTCCGTCATCCAACGGATGTCCTGCGGAACGACATGTCCGTAAGCCATACGCATCAACGGGCCGGAGTTGAAGCCCAGAAACAGGATGCCTTTGTGCTCGAATTCAAAACGTTCGCCTCCGAAAATCTCACCGAAGGCAGTACAACCGGAGTCACTCCATTTGGTTTCATGGTTACCGAGGACCATGTAATACTTTGCTTTCAGTAAATCCAATGCCTCTTTTACTTTCAGCATGGTGGCACGGTCGCCCTCTTCGGTAATGTCGCCCGTAACCAAAACAAAGTCGATACTGTCTGTCGCATTTATTTGCGCGACGGAACGTAGCAAGTCTTCCGTCGGGTTGGGATTGTTTGGGCTGAAATGGATGTCCGTTATTTGCGCAAAACGGAATGTGCCATGTTGTGCCTGTACCGCGAACGGTAGCAGGCAGCCCAACAGGAACATTATTAAAAGTCTTCGCTTCATAGATGATGATTGGTTTTAGTATATTATTGCTTGAATGAATTAGTTTTTTCACTGAAGAATGTCAGGATGGCATTCATCAACGCTTCTCTTTCAGAGGCAGTGCGCAATGCTTCGAACGGGAAGCCCAGTATGCAGGTCTTGTAGTCGCCTTTGTAAGCTACTCCGGCACTCAGGTTGTTTTCCGAATAACGCATTACGGTGTATGCATCTTTTGTTGCCGGTTCGATGGCATCCGGTGATTCTACCACATAGCTGTCTGCATTCAGTTCATTATGGTATGTATAGTTGCCTGAAAGGGCGGGGAACGGTGAAGCTACACATTTCACCTTACCCTCTGTAGCTGCCTGCCCCACGCGCCATTTATATTTCAGGACTTCTGTTGCAAATTTCTTATCGGATTCCTGAGCCGGGGCAAGGCGATTGTCCCACAGGTCGGTTCCTACATAAGCACCCGAGACGAAGATGTTTCCGCCTTGTCCGCAATATGCGGTGATAGCTTCCTGCATAGGTTGGCTGAATGTTTTGAACTCTAACGGCTTCACACCGCCACGTCCCATTTTGGTCTGACATTCTTTACCTAATATCAGGTCTACATACTTATAATCGTTCAGGTTCATTGTTTTATTTTCCACACTTTCATCGCTGCAAGATATGAAAGAATATCCGGCTTTCAAAATGGCGGCTCCATGAATAGCGGGATAATCGAATGTGTTTCCGGCGATTACTTTATCTTCGTAATTACCATAGCTGTCGCCAAAGCCGGAAGCATCGTCGTCCATCCATGGAATGGAACGGCGGTATTCTTTCATCTTACCGATGTAGCTGATATCTTTCAGATAAGGTACGCCGTGGTCCAGATCATCTAAGAAACCGGCGAATAAAGTATCACCGGGAGCAGGTGCAACAAAATCTGCCGGAGCACTGATACGGTCGAAGCCGTTTACTATCAGCACTATATCTGAGTGATTAGCGTTTAGTGATGAGTGATTGGCGTTTGTTTGCTTATCACTCATCGCTAATCGCTTATAACTATTAAGTGCACGTCCTGCAGAGAGTATTTCGGACGGGAAACTTTCTCCGCCCTTGTTGACGGCAGTTACTTTATAACTGCATACCATGCCGGCAGGGAGGGCAGTGCGATAGGTATTCTTATCTACCAACACGCCATTGTCGAAATCACCATCTCCGATGCGGGTATAAACTATATATTTTTCAGCATTTGCCGTTGGCTCCAATGGGTCGGCTACGGGTTGCCAGGTCAGCTCTATTTCATTCTCGCCTGCCATTTTCAATGCCATATTATCGACAGGTAACGGCTGAACAATATAATCCATGTGGTATTGCGAGCAAATGAATTGCAGCATACCTTTATAGATTGCACGGCTTACCGTAAAACGGAAACGTGGATCTAAACCATAACGCATGTCTGCAAAGTTCTGGTGGGAAAGTAATTCCAGTAACATAGTGGGTATACGAGGCACACGTGCTTCGTAGTAGGATTGGTTCCACATACCGCGGCGTGTCCAATCCGGTTCGTATAGGCTGCGGATATCCCGTACAATATTTGACTGAATCAGGTCTGTCATGTCGTGTGCCAGATAGCGGGATGCTCCGTTGGCGTATTCTTCATTGTAAACGTTGGTATAGTAGATACCCAGTGTTCCGATGATGGAATCGTTTAGCGTAGTTCCTGCATCTGAATGGAAGGCGAAAGCCATATCTACCGGGATATTCAGTCCTTGTTCTGTCGGGTTAACCGTAGAACCACCGGCAAGGTAATTCACCCAGATACCACGACATTTGTAATCGTCCGTATAGTCATTCTTACCCTGACTGTCGGAATAGACACTGTCCGGAATACCTGCCCATTGAAGCCAGTAGCGTGCTGCCTCGCAGAAACGGGGATAACCGCTTATCTCATAAGGGTAATCTATCTTCGGCATTTCTTTATGCACTATGGCAGCATTGCCATCCGAGCTTTTAATATTCTCTGTGGCACCTGCATCAGAGATACGGCGTGCCATATTTCCCATACCACCTCCGATTTTTACGGCATCAGCGGTAACGATACGTCCGGCTTTATCAGAGCGATTGCTTAAAACAACTTTGCAGGCATCGCTTTTTCCGGCATCAAAACCAAATGTACCCAGATAAATCCAGGTGCCGCCACCCATCTGTTGGTTCACTTTGAATTGGGAGACTCCTCCTTTGTGATAAACGGTGTAAAGGGCATCATCCGTACTGTTTGGCAATGATTTATAGGATACATAAACGGCATACTGTCCGGTTGACGGAAGTTCAGGAATCCATTCGGCTGTACTCTCTTTCTCTTTCTTACCTTTCACCGTCTCAACAGTGCGGAAGGTTCCTTCACGGAATGGGTTCTCAAAATTGATATATTGATCGCGCAGATGGGCGAAACCTTCACCAGTACCTTGCATCCAGTTCTTATCGCCTATCTTTTCTGTATAAACGGAACGGGAGTGAAGGCAACCGTCATTGTCTACAACAACTTCTGCTATTTGGCTATCCCGTTCACGGGGCATCAACACATTAGCTCCTGCATTCTCCAACATGGGAACCAGGAAAGGCAGTACATAACTTTGCGTATATAAGTCCTCCACCGTCTGGAAGATGCGGGCGCGTTGCCATTCCCAACGTGTCAGTTTGGGCTCATAATAGAAACCGTGACTCTGCCACAAGGCAATGTGACGGTTCTTTAGGCCATTTGTAGGGGTATAGGGGGTAGAAAGGGCCGTTACTAAAGGTTTTGTCCCGGCAGGATTGAATGTTTTGTTTTTTTTGTCCTTTTTGCTGCGTAGTGCCTGGGGGATTAATTCTTCAATGCTACGTTTATTCGTGCGGATTTGCAGGTTGTACTTTGAAAACTCTGCCGGAAGCAGTGCCTGCACACCTTGATAAATCTCTGTCACATTATCTTCCCGGAAAGGAATATATGCACAGTTCATGTTAGCAAATAATTGCAACGTATTTCCTTCAATGGCAACAGAGTCAATCCGGATGCGCCCTACGGAAACCTCTTTCCGTGCGGTTGCGTCCAGAAACTTACCGATTTCCTGGCGGACATCCGTCGGAAGCTCTTGCGCGCCTCCCGTCTGGGGGATCAGGGAGGCGGTGAGCAGAGTGAACAAAAAATGAAGTCTTACATTCATGGATGATGTATTAAGTTAATTATTAGTTCTTATCTTTTCTGATCAACAGACAGAGTCCGATAAACGTGAACAGAGCGTTGAATATCAACAGTTCGTAGCTGAACTGATACCCATTGAACCAGACTTCCGAATTCTTTTGCAGGATGAAGCAAAGGATAGGGGAAAGGATGGCTACCAATGGGATATATTTATCGCGAACCTGCTGTTTCATGAATATACCGAATGCGAATAATCCGAGAATGGGACCGTATGTGTAACTTGCCAGTATATATACGGCATCAATCACACTTGTGTTATTCAATAGGTTGAATACGAATATCGTGATACCCATAATTACAGCCATACCAATATGTACCCGCTTGCGTATCTTTACGATTTCTTCTTCCGTCCTGCCTTTTGTCCCGAGGATATCTACTGTAAAGGAAGTTGTTAAAGCTGTCAGTGCTGAGCCGGCAGCGGAATAAGCTGAAGAAATAAGTCCGATGATAAACAAGATTCCTACAATTGCAGGGAAGTAGTTGCCGGTGGCTATCAACGGGAAGAGCTCATCGCTCTTTTCTACCTGAATGCCTTGGTTACCAGCAAAGATGTAAAGCAATACCCCCAGCATCAGGAACAACACGTTCGTCACCAAGAATAAAAAAGAAAACGAAAACATATTTGTCTTACAATCCCGCAAGGAACGACAAGTCAAATTTTTCTGCATCATATTCTGATCCAACCCATTCAGGCAAACCGTGATCGCCACGCCTGCCAAAAACTGTTTCACCGTATTCTGTCCCGACCGCCAATCAAAATCAAACACCCTCGAAAGAGGACTCTCTTTTATAGCCGCAATAGCCGAAAAAAAATTGAAATCCAGAGCCTTATTTACCACCACGATTGTCAGCCCGACAGAGATCAGAATAAACACGGTTTGTAACGTATCGGTCCAAACGATCGTCTTAATCCCGCCCCGCACGGTATAAATCCACACGAAAACAATCGTGATAAACACGGTCAACCAGAAAGGCACACCAATGGCATCAAAGAAAGCCAGTTGCAACACGCCAACGACCAAGAATAACCGGAAGGAAGCGCCCACCAATTGCGACACGATAAAAAAGAAAGAACCCGTTAACCGGGCCTTCTCCCCGAAACGAGTTCCCAACCAAGAATAAATAGAAACTAGGTTTTGCCTGTAAAACAAAGGTAAAAGCACGAGTGCAATCACGATATACCCCACGCAATTACCGAAAACCAAGGTCAAATAAGTCCAATGCGTATTACCGACTTCCCCGGGAATAGAAATAAAAGTCACCCCGGAAAGTGTTGTACCGATCATCCCAAAAGCCACCAAATACCAAGGGGAATTCCGGTTCGCCGTAAAAAACATCTCACTATTGATTTTCCTGGTTGTCACAAAGCCAACCAGGATCAACAATAAAAAATAAGCCAGCAAAACCGTTAAAACTAAACTCGTGGACACAGGCACTTTCTTTTAATTCCACGACAAATATAGTTTTTATTCCGAAACAATGGGATTAATCACGTAATAATAGGGTATCAAAAGATAAAAAAGTGAAATAACATTCTAAACAAACTCGTTTTATGCTGATGAATCGCTATATTTGTAGAAATATTACGAAACAAACAGATTAAAGTATGATTCGAGAACTTAGCATAGAAAATTTCATGTCAATACGAAAAAAACAAGTATTATCTTTTGAAGCCACCAAAGATAATACTTCTCGTGAACTGTTAACTATCGAAGTAAAATCTACGGTACGGCTAAATCGTATGCTTATACTCTACGGGGCTAATGCTTCTGGAAAAAGTAACATTCTCTATGCTTATGAAACAATATGGCGAATGTTAGTACTTCCTTGTACCCATAAATTACAAGCAATACCTTTTCATCCATTTGCATTGGATA
>ERZ860710.425-NODE-425-length-28390-cov-4.403317_pt1 | contig 28390 bp, 22 predicted proteins | sample MGYA00509974_ERZ860710 | MGnify/ENA primary metagenome ERZ860710 (study PRJEB30046, sample SAMN00715261) | human gut metagenome | study: EMG produced TPA metagenomics assembly of the A metagenome-wide association study of gut microbiota in type 2...
CACCAGCGCGGCCGCCGCTATTTTTCCGATGTTCTTTCGTGCGGACAATGCCGCTCCTATGGCAGCGCCATAGGGCCCGCCTGCCGCAGCGCCCTTTGCCGCGGCGGAAATGGCCTTTCCGGTCCGTACTGCCTGCATGGTATTGGATGCAACAGAAGCTGCCTCATCCAGTCCGGTATGGTTATGTTCGCTCATGGTCGTATCCTTTCCAGTCTAAAGGTGGCGCCTGCATCGCTTGCGGCAGGCTTTTTTGCGTGGCAGATCGGGGCTTTCAAAAATCCACACTTCTCAATCCGAACAGTCTGTGGTAGAATACCCCTCGTGTGCGATAGGAGGGGAAGAATATTGTTTTATACGCAGGAAGAATCCGCTGTTTTAGGCGGCTTTCTCAGCAGTTACTTGAATCGTGACTCTGCATCAGACCATGTCCGAGATTCGTTCGCACGGTTTCAAGTCGGATTGGAACGGGGCTGTTTGCAAAAATCGGAGCTGCAATGGGCCGAACAAATGCTGCTTGCCCTAAAGCCGCTCTGGTGGGAAGAGTGGGAAGATCACCGTGCCTTGATGAGTGCGCTGCTCAAGACACAGGCACTTCTGCGCGCCGATGAATGAGGTTTCCCGCAGACATGAAAAAAGCCCCTGCTGCACGCAGGAGCCAGCATATAAGAATGGCCCTTGACTGCTTTCGTGTTCCGCAGTCAAGGGTCATTCTATGCAAGTCTTGGGCTCTACCATCACTGGTTACCTCCGATTTCTACAGATTTGAGGTTTACTGGTACATCGGACTCACCTTTCTTTCTGTGTCTATAAAATAGCAGATTTTCTATTGGTTTGCAATCCGCAAATTGTACGAAATAGTCATAATGCAAACTGTGCATCCATCTGATTTTAGACGGATTGCCGTTAATTTGATTGACGATGCAGGACACGGTACAGTATAATAACAGTGTTCTGGGGTTTCAAACAGCCCTAGCCAGGCAGGAAGGCCTATGCAGCCGGCTGCCAATTTTGAATTTCCAATGTCAAAAGATATGCGTATGTTTTTGGTGCGGCGCTGCAAAGCGCCGCCATTTTTTTGCTGTTATCACGGTAAGTGAGCCAGTACACGAAGCAGTCAGCAAAATACTCCCGCTCGTTGGTAAGCGCATACGGACGGAGCAGGGCTGCTGCGGTTCCGGACTCCTCCTGATAAAAGCCTTCCGTCTGAGACGGGAAGCCCATCAGCTCATCGAGAAAGTGGCCAAACTCGTGGGCGGTGGCCCCTGCCGAGGATACAGTGATTTGGCGGCTTCCGTAATTGGTTGCCCCAATACAGCTCATATTCCGCTCTTCACTCAGCCTTGCAAGGTACGCATAGTCAATGGTGTACTGCCACCCTCTTTCCGCAAATGCCTGCCGGATCGGCTCCGGGATCTTTTGAAGTTCCAGCAGGTAGCTGTTCAGATGGACGCCCTCTTTATTGTTCAGAGGGATCGTCTCCAGAATGGGCGGCGGCGCAACGGTAAATTCCCCGGTCAAAAGAGCATAGAGAAGATCCGCAGCCTCGCCCCGTGTGATGATGTCCGTCCCCGCACAGGTGTCTTCGCATAAGCCAAAGCTCACAGCAGCGTGGAAAGCATTGTCCTGCGAAGACAGGGCTTCTCCATCCGGGTAGAGCTGAGAACTGTAAAGGGCAATGTCAAAGGCAGCAAAGCCACTTTCATAGATGGCATAGCGGCATAGCCGCGAATCTGGTGCTGCAATAGCCGTCAGATTCAGCCATCCATCTGCATAGCCTTGTTTGATACAGGCATCACCGCCATAGCTGGCAGGATCGGCAAGGACATCTTCTTTATCAAGAACCCGGCAGAGCATCGTTGCCCATTGGCGCACCGTAATCGGTGTGCCCGGTGCATACCGGTTGTTTCCTTTACCGTAAGTAATGCCATGACTGGCAAGGTAAGTGACGCTTTCATAAAACGGGGATGCCTCCGGTACATCAGAAAAGCCGTCAGAGGCGGCAAAGGCGGAAACGGACAGCAGCGCGCTGATGATCAGCGTCAAAAGGACGGCAGCAAATCCTTTTTTGTGTTTCATAGTTCAACTCCTCACATTAGAATTGGGAAAGCGCCCCGGATAGGGCGCTTTCCCTGAAAAGAATTGGATTTAGTAGCCAGTCTTGGGGAGTGTAGGTGTATTCCAGAACCGCCGGATGATCGTCACCCAGCTTGCCGTTGCGGTCTGCCATGTGCCCTGATATTTGCCGCCCACATCGGCGCGGTTGACCATCTGATAGCCATTGACCGCGTTTCCGTTCACCATCACGCTCAGCGTGGGATTAACAACGCTTTGGAAACCGACAGGAACCTTGCCGAAGTCAAAATAGATGTCGGTCACCACTTCGCCGGCCTGCATGGGAATGGCGTTGAGGCTGAAACTGTAGTTGTTGCTGGTGAGCAGGTTGCTCGCCAACACCTGATAGCTCGTGTTGCAGTTGGTTTTGTAGAGGATGCGGTAGTTGAGCCGTGCGCTGTAAGTGCCGGTGGTGAGCGTCGTGGGACGCGCCACATCATAGGGAATCTTATCGTGCCAGAAGAAGGATTCCAGCGGCACGTTGGAGGTGTTCGCCACCGTCAAATCGTAGCGCATGGACTGGCCTGCCATGACCTGTGCGTTGCCGCGCTTGGTGATGGTAACGCCGAGACTGGCAGGCTTATCATAGGCAGACAGCTTGATGATCTGACCGGGATATTCCAGCGTGACATCAAACACTTCCGAGGACACCTGCCAATAGGTCGGCGCTGTGGCCTCTCGAATCTGGTAGCGTGTCAAGGGCAGCGCCTTACTTGCCGCAACGCCCCGGGCATCGGTGGTGATATAGTCCACTACCTTGCCGCTGCGTGCGTTGACGATCTCATAGACTGCCCCTTTCAGCGGTGTGCCGGGTGCCGTGCCGGTGACCTCGTTATACTCAGCGGCGTACTTATAAATCTGGATCTGGCCCGTGACAGCGGTATTTTCCCACTCAATCTCCACGGTCTTGCCCGGAGAGACATAGACGGTCTTATACTGCTTATCCAGCGTGTAGCCGGGGGCGGCTTCCAGTTCTCTCAGATAAAAGCGGCCGCTCAGCCCGCCAGGGATCTCGTCAATGTAGATGTAGCCCTCATCGTCCGAGGTGTACTCGCCGATGGGCTTCTTGTTCGCATCATAGAGGACAAATTTTACACCATAGATCCCCTCGCCCGTGGCGCTGTCGATTTTGTGGATAACGATGCCGCTGAGCTTTTTGTTGGTCACTTGCAGCGTCACATGCTTGCCGTCCTTGATCTCAAAATAGTGGGGCGCATCATCCAGCCGGAACGATTTGTTAGATGTGACCTCTTTTGCATAGTAACTACCATCCTTCAGAGGCACGAACACACGGCCATTTTTGTCCGTCGTAACGGTATCGACCAGAGCATCGTCCACCTTGCGGATCTCAAAGGTCGTATTGGGGATGCGCTCACTGTGGTTATCCGCATTGACCTTGATGATTTCCACGCCGCCGATGGGGGCGTTATAAAAACACAAGGACTGCGTATCGTCGGGGTTGACTACAACGGTTTGGGTGCGGGTATTTTCGTCGATGGTGTAACCGTCAATAGATTTTTCCTCCGTTACCACCAGCGTACCGGTGACGCCCTTGAGAATGATCTGCCCGTTTTTATCGGTATAATACAGACCGTTGGAGCTGATTTTTCCGTTTTCGTCGGGGACAAACTCGCCGGTAGCCGTAGTGATCTTGAAGGTAACTCCCGCCAGCGGTTTCTTCGTCACAGCGTCCAGCTTGTTGATAATAAGCGCGCCCTGACGCTTGTTCCAGAAGGTCAGATTTTGCACCGTCCCTGCCTTGATGAGAATGTCCTGGGGTGTGCCGTCCAGCACGAATCCATCCACAGATTTGATCTCACGGGCAACTACGGTAGTGCCGGGTTCCAGACCGTTCAAAACGATCTCACCCGCCTTGTCCGTGTAATAAACGCCGTCATCGGGGCCAACGGCAGCGCCGCTGCCATCTACTACCTTGAAGGCAACGCCAGAAAGCGGCTCGTTCTCCGTTCCTTCGATATATTTGTGGATCACCAATGTGGTAGAAGGTTCATTGTCAAAGGTCAGGCTATTGGGTACACCGCTCCTGACCACAATGGTTTTTGGCGTCTCATCCTTGATATAGCCGATGGGCGCTTTATCCTCAGACACGATAATGGTGGCATTGGGATTCAGGGCAGTAATGGTCACAGTACCGTCAGAGCCGGTGACGAACCGCCCGTTGTCTGTTCCAATGGGCTTGCCCTCACTGTCCTTCACAATGAACTCCGCCTTTGCCAGAGGTTTCTTTGTCAGCGCGTCCCGCTTCAGAATGGTCAGGTTGCAGAGAGGCTTATCATAGAAAGTCAGAGGCGCGTTTTCACCCGCCTGCACCGTAATAGTCTGGGGTGTGCCGTCCAATGCGTACCCCTCCGGGGGACGAATTTCCTTTGCCACGATGGTCGTACCGGCAGGCAGCTTAGGGAGCTGGATGGCTCCGGACTTGTCCGTGGTGAACTCACCGTTGGCGGTGCCGATGAACGTACCCTTATCGTCAGTGACGAGGAAGGTAGCGCCCGCCAGCGGGGTTTTGCTGGCATCATCCGCCAGCTTCTTGATGAGGACGGAGCCGTAAGGCTGGTTGCCGAACCGGAGCGTCACCACATCCTGATCCTCGCCGGAGATCCACACGGTCTGGGGTTCGCGGTCGATGATGTGATTTCCGTCACTTTCGAGTTCCTGACAGACATAGGTGCCTTTTTTAAGGTTTGTCACAGTGAACGCTCCGTTGGGGCCGGTCACATAGGTTCCAATGACCGTACCGCCAGTACCGGAAGTGCCGCCACCTAAATATCTCAGTTCAAATCGGCAGCCCTCCAGTCCCTTTCCGGTTTTGGCGTCATATTTGTACACGACGAGGGCACTGTGAGGAACATTGTCCACGGTCACGGTCTTAGAGGTATTGGCTTCCAGATAGAACTCGGTGACCCCGCTGCCCTGAATGCCGAAGCCCTTGGGAGCGGACTCCTTCACCAGCTTGTACCAGCCACGGTTTACATCGGTGAGCGTGATTTTACCATCAGAGGCCGTTGTGAACACGCCGAGGTCGTTGATCTCGCCGGTGATGGTATTGTCCGAGCCGTAATAGATATGGAACTTGGCGTTGGCAAGATAATCTCCGGTGATGCTGTTGCGCTTCAGGATCGTCAGGGAGGGTTTGACCGCGTTGAAAAAGGTCACCGTGCGGGTGCAGCCTGCTTCCAGATAGACTTCCTGGGGGATCTCAGAGAGAATAACATGGGAAGGCACATTTTTCTCCGTGATGCGATAGCTGCCCACGGGGATGGAATCGAGGAAGATGCGCCCCACGCTGTCCGTCGTGGCGCTGGTGGAGTAGCTGCCGTCGATCTGCTCAATGAGATAGGTGACGCCCTCGATAGGCTCTCCGTTGGCGATGTTCTTCTTGACAATTTCAAGACCTGGCTTTTCATAGTCAACGAAAGTGACCTCGGAGGTCTTGCCGGGGCGCAGCGCCACGGTCTGCTCGGTATTGGTTACGATGTACGGCTCGGGCACGGATTCCTCCCGCACCACATAAACATCAGCGGGGATAGATGAGAGGGTGGCGGAACCGTCCACGCCAGTCGTGACGGAGGTGGAATAGCTGCCGGTAACGGACTTAATGGAAAACACCGTGCCGGCAATTGGTTTGCCACTCATGGCGTCGCGCTTGATGATTTTCATATCGGGCAGTTCATAATTAGTCGCCGCAACGCTGTATTCGCGGTCGCCCTCGGAAACATCTACATAAACGCTTTTGGGCGTGGGATCAACACAGAAGCCGTCCGGTGCAGCGGTTTCCACAAAGCTCCAAAGGCCGGTCGCGGCGTTCTCAACATAGATCTCGCCCTGCGCATTGGTGATGTCGCTGCCGACGATCTGTCCGTTGAAATAGATGCTGAAACGTGCACCGGCGAGGCCGGTTGTGGTCCCACCAGCAGTTTTTTTCAGCACAATCTTGCCAACGCCTGCAGGCGGTGCAGGTTCTTCTCCGCCGCCTCCGGGCTTATCCTGAGTGACCAGTTTGCGGGGACCATAATAATTGAAGAATGACTGATTTTTGCGGTTGCTGGAGATCGCATACACCGCCCATCTTGCACTCTCATCCTCCACGATGGTTGCGGCAATGCCCTGCGCAGCGTACTCCTCGATCTGACGCTGGAACTCGGCATCCTCAGCTGCTTTCTTTGCAAGAAGAGAGTCGATAAGACTCAGATACAGCTCGTAGGTGTCGGCGTTGGCGTAGCCGCCCGCGTCGCCGTCTCCGCCGGGCTCGCCTTTGTAGGACTGATTTTCCCACACATACGTCTGTACCGCCATAAAAAGCTGGCCGACGTTGGATTCCTTGCAGTCGTTGAGGTAGGTCATCATCCATTTGACATTCTCAACGGTCGCGGCATCCATCTCGCTGAGGCCGCTGTTTGTGAGCGCCGACTGCAATACGGCATCTGCGTCCGCGCCGGTACCGGACGTCCATGTGAAGGAATTCAGGTACGAAGGCGTTGCGTAATGATAGCCGAGGCCGCTATCCATGCAGTACACGAGCTTACCGTCCACGAGCGGGGGACGGTAGCTGTACGGGGTACCGTTGGCGAGCAGGCGGGTGCTCCAATATGCCTGGTTGGTGGTAATTTTGAGGCCGGAACCCGTGTTCGACGCGGCAAAAGCCGCAGTCGGCAGCAGGCTCAAGATCGTCACCAACGCAAGCAATAATGACAAGAATTTTGTTCGAATCGTTTTCAAGGTTATTCCTCCTTTTGTAAAAGAAAAGCAGGCCGAGTAAACTCGGTCTGCTTTGTTGGGCTATGAAGTTTTTGAATTAAATCTGGTTGCTCAGATTTCTACGGCTGTAAACGATGCGGCGCACCTCCATCGTATCTCCAATCACTACATAAAAAATCGTGTAGTTCTTTACCTGGATACGATAATAAGGATGCTCACGCTCTCTTACAGAATGATACGGTTCAAATGCTTCTGCGCAGGAAAGGCGTTCATGGATTGCGGTTTCAACATCGTCAACAAAGTCTTCTGCTGCAATCGGGTTTTGAAGGCTGATGCTGATATAATCCACGATTTTGTTAAGGTCATCCTCAAAGAGCGGCAGAACACTTAGCTTATAATTCTTTCCGTCCATGGATCCGTCCTCTTACTCTCTTAAACATCTCATCTCCGGAATAACGAATATCAGTGGAATCTGCTGCGCGGTCAGCCTCGTCCAGCTTTAGCTCGATGTCATCCGTCAGCGCTGCGTATTGCTCGATACTCATGACCACCATAGAGCCGTAACCATTCTTGGTAAGAAAAACCGGATCGCCGGTTTTCAGCACAGTCTCTTCGATTTCCGAAAATTTGTTTCGCATATCGGAAACAGGTCTGATATTGATCATAGCAGTTCCTCCTTACTCGGGGTTATCTTACCACCGCTATCATTATTTTATCAGAATTTTATCATAGAATCAACCGTTATTTTGCGTAGGAGATTAAATGCTGCTATCTCACCACAGGCGGATTTACACTTGAGATGGAATAGCCATCGTAGAGGAAAAGCTGGACACAGTACCAGCACGGGTCACCAGTATCATTGACACCTCTTGCCAGCCCAACGCCGATTGCGGATAGCTTTTGGTTGAGCATGTTCTTGTTGTGGGTCGCTGAGGCGCTCCAATCTGCAATGGCTCGTTCGGCAAGCGTTTGATTGGACATTGTCCAATCTGCGATGCGATGGATATTCTCAGCCATGTAAGGACAATCCGTGACGGTATTAAACTTCTTGCCGTTCGGTCTTGTATGCGAATAGACGGTGTGAGCGGCCATTTCCTCTGCGCGGACCTGCGCCGCCTGCATGAGCTTGTCATTAACAGCCAGGGCTGATACACCGTTTTCGCGGCGCAGAGCGTTGGTACGGTCAATGATGTCCTGTTTTGCGTTGGCAACATCAGTCTGCACAGGCTGTTCCGTAGACTTTGTATCCTCTGCTTTCGCTGGCGCTTCACCGGTGTAGGGCTTGCCGCTCTCTACCTGCACACATTTGGCATCGCCGTCCCAGTAAACCTCGAATCCTACCGTCTTGCCGACGTCGCGCAGCATGACGTAGTTATTGCCGTTGATGTTGTACGCCGTCAAGTGTACTTCCTGTCCATTGACATAGATATGGTTGGTGCTACGCTCCGCAGTGATCCCTGCAGCCAAAACGGATGACCCGCCAAAAAGTGTAATGCCAATCAAAATACCGGCAATTAAGTAAAGGCTCTTCTTCATTTGACTACGCTCCCTTTCGATAAAATGTAGTGGTTACACTGGCAGTCATGCGGCAGGGATCCGGGTTGAAAACACAGCGCTCAAACTCGTAAATGCCAAGCCGCTCAGCCTGCTCCGCTACTTCCGCAGGAAGATCGACCGTAATGTCCATTTGGACTCTGATCTCATCGTCCTTCCTCGGGGACTTAAATTCCTGTATCAACCAAATACTTCCTTTTGTACTTCTATTCTCCGGAGTGGTTTGAGAATAATACAGAAATCATGCTATGTCAAAGGTTTATTTGAAATGCCTACGCCGATAAAACGCACCTGACGAAAGCCTTAGTGCCGCAAGGGTTTTACTTCACCTCTACAGCCTGAACGCAAACCCTTTTGCTGGGCTGATTTGCAAGACAGGTGGTGATGGTAATACGATTATCGGATGTCGCCTGTAGGTAGCTCCAGTCTGAACTGGCAATTGTCTCTACCGTTACAACCTCATAGGTACGGGTTCCATAGACCGTTGTGTAAGTGATTGTATCACCATCCTTCAAGTTTTTGATGTTGCCGATGGTGTACTTGGCGCCGCGGTTATGCCCACAAACGCCAATATTCCCATCCCACCCAGAAGTAGAGCTATAATGGCCGAGTCCCTTTGCCATGCTGGTGTTGGTTTCGCCCTCCCATACCTTCATATTGATGTTCAAGGATGGGATTTTCAGCGTACCGATACTGCCATCCTTGCGTTCCATACCGTCAACGCTTGTATAGGCGGAAGGCTGGTAGCTGGTTGATGGAATCTGCGGTTCCTGCTGAATCGGATTCGTGATATTACTCTCGATACCGCTTCCTCCGATAGAGCCTACCAAGCCAGGAAATCGAACCTTTTCCATACATCCGACACTTGTATTGCTGGACACTCCATAGGGTAATGCCGGCCACTGGTAGTCCGTTGCATTGCTCCCGCCATAATTGTATTTAACACCATAGAGAGATTCATAGCTCGTGGATGGATAATATTCGGTATCCTCTACGCCGTCAAAGTTGTACTCTAATGCCTCTGCGCAGATTCCCAGCGAAAGCGTTAAGCAGGCGGTGAGAGCCGTGACAAACCAGCGCTTTTTACTCTTCATGTTCATCTTCCTCCTCTGAAAAATCTTCGTGATAAACTGTATCCTCTTGACTTCTCTTGTGGCAACGCCAAATGAGTACAGCGGCAGTAATTGCAAGAACGATAACAACAAGGGAAATTAAAATAACGGGGAAGTCCTCCGCGCTTTTGGCAGCTACTCGCTGCAGGATACTCGACGGTGTACCGGTATAGATCACCGTATAAGTAACACTCTCGATACCCTCTGCAACGATATCACCGATATATTTTGCAGTTGTAACATATCCGGTTGCCGCGCGATAAGATGCTCTCCCTGCGTAGGTGGCCACAGCTTTGTACTGAGCAGGCACGAGAATATCATCGACCAACGACGTTCCCTGCACCTGCCAATCTACCGATTGGAGCTGAACTGTTACGCCATTTTTTGTAGTCGTATCAGGAACGTAAGCCATGTCATTTGTATCGAGATTGTCAATTTCTTTGGTCGTACTGACGGTGTAGCTCTTCGTTGTGTAACCAGACGCTACCGTGCTGATCGTCGAGTGGTCAAGATAGAGCGTTCCTCGAAACTCTCCGTCGTCATACTCGATGGACGGAGATAATGCCTTCAGCACCACGGACAGATCACTCTTCTCCGTGTCCGCTGTTACGGTCTCGGTGTGATGCTCCTTCTCCGAATAGGACTGCTCTTCCTTCGTCATGGACGAATAGGTATAAGTATATCCGTCGTATTCAAAAACATCATCGATCAGCGACTGCGGATCTGTGTCTGGTGCAACCGTATAGATCTTAATATACTGCCGTACACCATTGAGGTCCTGAATGGTCGTATTAGTCGGTACTTCCATTGCAAAAGCACTGATGGAGCATGCAGCGGAAACCATCAGGGCGATACAGGTACTAATGATTTTTTTCATGTGCGTTGTGTCCTCCGTTTCATAATGATAATTCCGGCAACAACAATTGCGGCCGAAATGCGGTAAATCAGCTTTTTCACGCCGTGGCCTCCCTTTGAAAATCGAAGTTGCTTGTACGATCCGGATGCTGCTGGATGTCCGACAGTATGTACAGAGATTGATCCAGAGCTTTCATCGTATCCCGAGGTTGCCGCTTGATAAAGGATGTCAATAAAATAACATCCTCATTCTGCACCGTGAGAACGATTCGAATGAGGACTTTGCCCTTTTCACGCAGTTCATACATCTGACTGTATCTCTCCAGTGAAAAGTGCTTAAAATGTGGCTCCTTTAGCTCGCAGGCAGAAAGATTTCTCAGTCGAAAGATTTGCCACAGGAGCTTAGCCTTGAGTTTCCCGTCCAGAGCATCAATGAAAGCGTAAAGCGGAGGTTCCACTCCGGGCGGGCAGTAGACTTTAATTGCTCGCATAAATCACATCACCTCCAGCTCTTTTAAATATTCCCTCAGATAACTGAGAAATCCTTCAATGAATGGCGGCACCAATAATTTACTGCCGGAGATCCACCAGATAGCTTCTGGGACAGGATGGTTCATCGCGTCATACTCTGAGCAGATCATTAAGACTACTCTCTGCGCCTCTACATTTTCAGACTTACAGAAAGCCTGACATATCCTGGAAACGGTTTGCATTTCAACATAAGAATCACAAAGGGCGTCAAAGAATAGGCCTGCGCAAAGATGGGCAAGGAAATTTACTGCATCCGCGTTCACATCCCCGTTGCAATCAAGCAGCCCCATGTGTCTGTGTCTCTGTGCAGCCGCCTCATCAAACGGGCCAACGCTGCGGTTCCATAGGTTGTTCATTTTTCACCTCGTTCAAAAGGAAAGGCCCGGCACCTCGTAAGCGTAAAACCTAGGCACGTAAAAAGGCCGCCATCTCAAGGAGAGCTACTGCTCACCAAGATGGCGGTCTCTTTACGCATCTACGTTTTACGCTTACAGTCAAACCTAATCGCGCATAGACACACATGAAACGTAACCGTCAAATCTAATCGCGCATAGACACACATGAGACAATAGTAGCGGAACGTTGCGAAAGGTTTCGCTACTGTTGTATTGTGGGATGTCAGAATGACAAGCGCAGAGTTGAAACATCGGGCGGAGCTACAGGAGTGGGCGGCACAAATCCAGGAATGCCGCAGCAGCGGTCTCTCCGTAAGCGAATGGTGCCGGCAGCAAGGTGTTACAACAACACTCCTGGCAAGTTTCTCAGGCATCCCTCTTTCTTTTGCGGAAGCTCAAATCCTGCCAAGTAAAAAAACCGTTAAAATGCTGCGCAGCGGATTGAAAAAATAAGCTGACGGGACTATTTTATACAAGGTGAGTGTGTAAAATCAAATTTTTAAGGGGGAGGCGGATAAAAATGCCGCACCGTAAGAAGATTTTACTCTCAGACAGTAATGAAGCCCTCAGCATGCTCCTGGCGGATTCCCTGCGTGAGCGCGGAAACTTCCATGTATTTCACGCAAAGGATGAGGACGAGACAACCAAGGCGCTCCACCGGCACCGACCTCACGTTCTTCTGCTGGATTTTCTGCTGCCGCACAAGGGCGGCTTTCACGTTATGCAGCATCTGCGCGAGGACGGGTACAAAATCTCGACGATTTTTATGACGGCTCTGCCGACACACAGGGTCATAGAGGAGGCATACCGTTTGGGCGCAAGCTTTGTGCTCCCGAAGCCTTTTACGGCAAGGGCGTTGGTCGAACGGATACACGATGCACTGCACAGTGATCGGCCCTAATTTGCACACATCAAAAATAGTGACCGCCATCTCAAAGTGAGCTGCTGCTCACCGAGATGGCGGTCTTTTATTTATGAGGCATATAGCATTCTTTCGGGGCTCTCGCGGGAAGCAGCTTTTCAGCCCATGTTTCATCAGTTTCGCTCAGTTGCGGCGCGTTTTGCAGAACCCACCGCAGATAACGGTACGGATCAAGGCCATTCTCCTTCGCCGTTTCAATCAAACTGTAGATCACGGCGCTGGCCTGTGCACCACCGGGCGTATTGGCAAAGAGCCAGTTCTTCCTGCCCATCACAAAGGGCTTAATGCTGCGCTCGGCACGGTTGTTGCTCAGCTCCAGACGGCCATCCTCCAGATACCTTGCCAGGTACGGCCACTGCTCCAGCAGGTAGTGAATGGCCCTGCCCAACGCGGATTTCGGCGCGGTTTTCGCCTGCATCTCATTTGCCCACGACAACAACGCGTCTAAAACAGGTTTCTCCTGTTCCAGCCGCTTTTCATATCGCTCCTTCAGCGTCAGCTCTGCAAACGCCTGCTCCAGCCTGAAAAGTCGAGAGCAATAGCATTCGCCAATCGCTGCCGGAGCGTCCTTCTGCATCTCCTTGGGCAGCGTTTGCAACGCCTCGTCAAATTTTCGCCTTGCATGTGCCCAGCAGCCCACCACACGGATGTTGCCCGGCAGCTTGTGGTATCCTTGGTATCCGTCCGCGTGCAGCCATCCGTTGAATCCTCGCAGGAAAGTCTCTGCATGCTCTGCTTTTCGGGTGGGCTGGTACTCATACAGCACAACCGCCTGTTTCGCGCAGCCGCTGGTGCGGTACAGCCACATGTAGGACTTGCTGGTGGAGGAACGTCCCGGCTCTTTCAGCACCTGCAGCGTTGTCTCGTCGGCGTGCAGCACAAGCTCCCTGCAAAGCTGCTCTCGCAGCACATCGTAGACCGGCCGCAGCCACTTCTCCGAAGTGTTCAGCAGCCAGTTGGCCATGGTCTGCCGGGACAGCTTCAGCCCCTGACGATTGAATTCCTGTTCCAGCCGGTACAGCGGCGAGTACATGACGAATTTCTGTGCTGCCAGATACGCCACTGCCTCCGCGGAGGCAAAGCTGCCTGGCAGCAGCGCAGGCTCCCTCGCCACCTTCACAATGTTGGCTTCACCGGTCTCTTGCTCACAATTCTTGCAGGCGTAGGTGTAGTACACGTCCTCGCGCACCCAGAACTCTGCCGGTTTCATCATTAAGCTGCGGCGGACTTCCTTGCCGATCTCCACCATCTGGTTGCCGCAGGCAGAGCAGATCCGTTCATTCTCCGGCAGGCGGTGCTCCACCACCTCGGTGGGAGTACCCTCCGGAACGACATCCAGCACATTGCCGGACTGCCGTTTGCGCTCGTGCGCCTTCACAGCAATCTGCTTCTCCGTGGCGGCTTTGGTGCCAAAGGCGTAGGCCTCCAGCTCGTTGTAGGTCAGGCTCAGCTGCTCCATGACCATCTGCTCCGCCTGTTCCGAGGAACGGCCAAACAGCTTCTTCTTGGACAGCTTCAGCTGCTCCAGCAACCACTCATTTTGCAGCGTAAGGCTGGTGATGACCTGCGCCTGCTCCTGTTCGAGGGCGGCAAACTTTGCTTCCAGCTTTGCATTCCGTGCTTTTTCCTGCTGCAAATGCTCATATTCCGCACGGGAAATGGTCACCATTTCTTCCGTGTTGCTTGTCTGCATTTCTCTGTTTTCCATGAGGAAATTATACCACAAGGCAGAGAGAAAAGCCAGTATTTTCAATGGCTTTGGACATTCTTCCTTGCTCAGACTGTGCTCAATCCTGTCACCGGACGGTGGGCTTTCGGTTGTTCGATTTGCAGTCCCTCCATGAGCCAGCGGTACTGCTGCGGCGTTAGCGTCTTCACCTCAGATTCTGAGCGCGGCCATTGATACGCGCCCTGCTCCAGTCGCTTGTACAGCAGGATGAAGCCATCTTTTTCCCAGTACAAGCCCTTGATACGGTCTCGCCGCCGTCCGCAAAACAGGAACAGCGTGTTGGTAAACGGATCCAGTTCAAACTGCTGCTGGACGAGCCGCGCCAGACCATCTATGCCCTTGCGCAGATCCGTGTAGCCGCAGGCGATATAGACTTGATCTGCACCGGTGAAATCGTTCAGCATAGGCGCAGAAGCTCCACCAGCAGTCTCAGCTGTTCCGCGTTACAACCGGGGTAAATGTCCAGACTGGCCCTCCCAATATGCAGTGTGGCGCAACGTTCCGCTACGTTGCATGATACCCGTTTCGGCACCGGTAACTCCGCAAAGGTCACGGCCGTTGATGACGGTGCTCCGTTTTTCCGCACGCCTGTCAACAGTTCGCGTTCCCAACGGTAATAGGTGGCTGTCGTAACACCCCGCTGCCGGCACCATTCGCTTACAGAGAGACCGCTGCCCCTGCATTCCTGTATAGACATGCTCCATTCCTGCTTCTTGGCTTCATGTTTCAGCTTATTGCTCGTCATTTACTTCACACCCTGAACATTATAGTGGTGGAAAGTTTCACAACTCCCCACCACTATTGTCCCATGTCTGTCCAGCCGCTGCCTGCTTTGACGGTTACTTTGTATCAAAGATTACGTCTTTATAGACCCTGCCTGCGGTTCCGGTTCACTTCTGATTCGCGCAGCGGATGAAGCTCCCTTTGAGATTGCCATTTGGGGACAGGAAAAGGAAGTAACCACCGCAGGTCTTGCCAAGATGAACCTTGTCCTGCACAACAAGGCTGCCGGTGAGATCAGAGCAGGAAATACATTTTCTGCTCCCCGCTATTTTGAAGAAGGTTCCGATGATGAGGTGCTGAAGCGCTTCGATTTCGCGGTGGCCAATCCTCCGTTTTCTCTGAAAAACTGGACGGATGGCCTTAAGGATTATGGCCGCTTTGATGGCTATGGTGACAGACCGCCGGAAAAGAACGGTGACTTTGCGTGGCTGCTCCATATTTTGAAGTCCTTGAAAAGCACTGGCAAGGCTGCGGTCATTCTTCCCCATGGTGTTCTGTTCCGTGGCAATGCGGAGGCGACTATCCGCAAAGCTATTATTGACAAGGGCTATATCAAGGGCATCATCGGCCTGCCCGCCAACCTGTTTTATGGCACCGGTATCCCTGCCTGCATTATCATCATCGATAAGGCTGATGCCGCCGAGCGCAAGGGTATCTTTATGATTGATGCCAGCCATGACTTCGTTAAGGACGGCAACAAGAACCGCCTTCGTGAGCGGGACATCTACAAAATCGTCGCCACATTCAATCAGCAAATCACAAACGATCCCAAGTATGCCCGTTTCGTTCCCAATGACGAGATCAAAAATAAAAATGAGTATAACCTGAATATCCCCCGTTATATTGACAGCTCCACCCCGGAAGATTTACAGGACATTGATGGACATCTGCATGGCGGTATTCCTGCGACAGATGTGGATTCCATGGAGAAGTATTGGGTACTGTTCCCCGGTCTGAAAGACAAGCTGTTTTCTCAGCTGCGGGATGGCTATTATCAGCTGAACATTCCCAAAGAGGATATCCGCAATATGGTCTATAACGACCCTGAATTTTCTGCCTACGCCGAACGCATCGACGAGGCTTTTGACGCGTGGATGCAGATGGTGGATCCCGGTCTTCGGAGCATTGATGAAGATACGGAAGTCAAGCCCTATATCGTCGAGCTGTCGGAGCAGTTGATTGACTGCTTTGATGGTCTGGAGCTGGTGGATAAGTACGATGTCTACGAGGTGCTGCTTTCCTACTGGCACGAAGTCATGAGCGACGATGTTTATCTTGTGTCGGTGGACGGCTATGGTGCCGCGCGGGCATGGGAAAACATCATGGGGGAATACACCTCTGGCAAGAAAAAGGGGCAGGAAAGGGTCATTGGCTGGGAGGGTGTTTTGCTGCCCAGGGCACTGATTGAGTCCGTGTTCTTTGCCGCTGAACGCAAGAAAATCAATGAGGCGCAGGCCATTGCCGAAGAGACCCAGAGCAGACTGGAAGAGTTTGTGGAGGAGCAGACTGCCGATGAGGGATACCTGAAGGACCACCTCAACGACAAGGATAAGGTGGATGCCAAGTCTGTCGCCGCCCGCTTGAAGGTACTGAAAAAGGCCGAACCCAAGGGGGAGGAATATGCGGCATTGAAGCGGTTTATGGATTTGACGGATTCCCTTTCCAAGCAGAATAAGGCCGTCAGGGAAATGAACGCCGAATTGGAGGAAAAGGTTCGGGCGAAGTATGCTTTGTTGACCGATGAAGAGATCCTGGATCTGCTGGTAAACCGCAAATGGTATGCCACCATCTTTGAAGGAATCAAGGCGCTGTATGTCACCACGTCCCACCAGATGACCAACCGTATTGCGGAACTGGTGGAGCGGTATGAGGATACCCTGCCGGAACTAACCGCTGCTGTTGCTGATTATGAGTCCAAGGTCAAGGCTCATCTGAAAAGGATGGGATTTGTATGGTAAAGAAGGGATATAAGCAGACGGAGGTTGGCTTAATTCCAGAAAAATGGACTGTCTCCACAATTGGAGCAATTGCAGATGTTAAGACAGGACCGTTTGGTTCAGCACTTCACGCAGAAGACTATGTTCAAGATGGAACGCCAATTATTACTGTCGAACATTTAGGCGAAACAGGGTTAACACATCAAAATCTCCCTAAAGTTTCGGAGAAAGACAGGCATCGGCTATTTGCATACTCAATGCAAGAAGGAGACATTGTTTTTAGCCGAGTCGGTTCGGTTGACCGAAATGCATATGTAACTGCTAGTGAAAATGGCTGGCTATTTTCAGGCCGCATTCTCAGATTAAGAGCGAAAAATGAGAAGCTGTCTACTCAATATTTAGGCTACTATTTTAAATCTGAGGATACTAAAGAACGAATCCGAAATGTTGCGGTAGGACAAACCATGCCATCTCTCAACACAAAGTTGATGAATGCATTTAAAGTTGTACTCCCTACTATAGAGGAACAGAAAGACATTGCTGCACTCCTGTCCAATATGGACACATTAATTTCTGCACTTGAAAAACAAATCTCTAAGAAAAAAGCCATCAAGCAGGGCGCAATGCAGGAACTGTTGACAGGCAAGCGCCGCCTACCGGGATTCTCTGGGGAATGGGAGACAAAGAAACTTGAAGATTACTGCTCTCTAATTACCAAGCAAACGGGTTTTGACTATTCTGCATATATCAAACCTGCACTTATCACAAGAAAGATGCCTAATACATTTCCTATGATTCAGACCATCAATTTTCGTGGGAGAAAATTCACTTTTGAGACAGATTACTATATTCCCCAATCTGTTGCTATGCAATTTCCAAATATTGTTCTTAACAAAAAATGCGTCTTGTTCTCTATCGTAGGTGCCAGTGTTGGCAATGTTGGCCTCTATCCTGGTAGCATAACAGCTTTTTGCGGTGGCGCTATTGGCATCACTCGTTTTCGCAACGAACAGGATGCAGAATGGGTTTTCAATTATATGAGCAGCCCCGATGGTCAGTCGCAGATTCAGTATGTTACAAAAGGCGGAGCGCAGGCTACAGTAACGATTGCTGATATTCGCAATTTCAAAATACCGACGCCGGAAAAAGACGAAAGAGATGCTATATCCGGCATTTTGGAGAATATGGATCACGAAATCGAAGTGCTGGAGCAAAAACTCGAAAAATATCGTGAGGTCAAACAGGGTATGATGCAGCAGCTCCTGACGGGTAAGATCAGGCTGGTGTAATAGGAGAAAACAATATGGAAACAAAGATTGTAGAATTGCTATCCGATAATACAGCCCTGCCGGTTCTGTTCATAGGTTCCGGCCTCTCCCGAAGATACCTCGATCTGCCAGATTGGGAGGGGCTACTCAAACAATACTGCGTCAAACCGTTTGAATATTACAATGATAAGGCTGTAAGAGCTTGCCGTGATAATCCGGAGATGCGACTGCCAACTGCGGCTGACTACATTGAAGAAGATTTTAATGAACATTGGTACATCGACGATGCTTACGCAGAAAGCAGAGAAACGCACAGAGAGGAAATGGAACGGAAAATCTCTCCATTTAAAATCTGCATTGCAGATTATTTTCGCAATGCAAGCAATCATGTTGTAGAGAAATATCAGGAAGAGGTTGCGTTTTTAGGGCAGATTGGCAACAAGAACATTAGCTGCGTAATTACAACGAACTATGACTGCTTTTTGGAAAAATGTTTTGGAGAAGGTCAGTTTCAAACCTACATAGGCCAGGATGATTTGCTCTTTTCTACCACCTATGAGGTTGGCGAGCTTTACAAAATTCATGGTTGCTGCACCAAAGCGGAGTCTATTGTAATCAATGCAGACGATTACATCAAGTTTGCCAAGAAAAGTGCCTATCTGAGCTCAAAAATCTTGACTATGTTTTTGGAGCGTCCGATCATCTTTCTTGGATACAGTATCAACGATGCAGATATACAGAGAATTCTGGATTCGATAGCAGATTGTCTGGAAGATTACCAATTGGAGCAGTTGTCTGAGAAGTTGATATTCATCGAGCGAAATCGTGATCCTAAAAAGCCGGACAAAATCAGTGAACGCAGAATTACCACTCAAAGCGGTAAGACCATCAATATGAAAAATGTGTCTCTGCATGACTACACTCCGCTGTATAAAGCCATATTGCAGAATAGGGCCAAGTATGATGTAAAGGTGCTGAGACGCATAAAAAGTCAATTATATGAGTTGATTCAACAGAATAAACCCACCGAAAAACTGTATGTCGCTACAAATATTGAAGACGATACAGAAAAAGTTGACTTCGTCATTGGCGTCGGCGTATATGGCAAATTTGGTAAGGTCGGTTATAGAGGAATCAAAACAGAAGAGTTGTTCCTTTATGCATTAGGGCGTTCTGAACTTCAGTATGACGATGTAATGCTGCTAAAAGAAGCAGTTCCATCCCTTTACAGAGGCAGAAGCCACCTCCCCGTTTGTCAATATGTAGCCGCTTGTTCGGACAAGGAGTGCTTAAACGAAAAAGTCCGCCTGTCTGTTAAAGACAAATTTGATGATTTCCTCTCTACTGGAGAACGACACCGAATTAGGACGAACGGAAACTACAAGGTAAGTGGCACAATTCTTGAACACTATGAAAAACATGGTTTGACAAAAACGCTGTCGAATATTCCTTTGATTGCACCGACAGAAATTGATCATGACGATTTGCTGGCCTTCATCAACAAAGCACTTGATGACGACCCGGTATTGCTGGCTGTTGATGGAAGCGGTCACCAGTCACGCTCCCAGTTCAAGAAATGTATTAGTATTTGGGATTGGCTCAAATTCTCTTCTGCGGCTAAAGCTAACATTACTAAGCTTGATGCCCGATCAGAGGAGTAAGTAGTAAAATGGTTTCGAGGGGGACTATTGAATGAAAAAATCGAATAATTTATTATATCTCGCTTTGTTGGCAGCTTCATTGATGGCATTCGGTTTTTCGTTCTGCTTTTCTTCTGTGGATCGAGAGTTTACACTACTGTCCTCTATAGGCTGTAGCGGCATTGTATCGGTGCTTGTTGCGTGGCTGATCGAACATGCCAATGAACGGATACAAAAGACACACGACCGAGAAATCGTAGAATTATTATTAGATGGGTTTGATATCAGAATAACCGCTGAGATGCAAAGAGCACTTTCCAGATGCGCCCGCGAAAATAATGTAGACTTGGATAAGAGTTATTCCGTAATGGAAATTCGATCTATGTTAGAGGGTGTGAATAGTGCCGATACTTACTTCAAGGGATTCCCCCGTATGATGGAAAAATGCGTTAATGCTCAACTGCCGCTGGCATTGCTGAGTTTTGAAAAGGGCGATGGCGGCATGAAATTATATGGATTGTTCAAAGCCCTCAGTGAGTGTATGTCCACAATTCAAACCCTTGAAGAACAGCCCGAGGCTGCTGAAATCATTAAATTCCTTGGATTGGAGTCTTTTAAGACCATAGACGAGATATACAAGGTCCGTTCGAAAGAACCGAAGTATGAGCTTCCAAATGAAACCAAGCAATATCTGGTGAAGTACAGGGCTGCAGTTGACAGAAAGAAGGTGGATGCATAATGCCCAATATTGGTGACAGCGAGCGCAAAACTCAAAATCGTGTGGTCAAATTCTTTAGGGACAAGCTGCACTATACATATCTGGGGAACCTGCATGACAGTGAGAACCGCAATATCATGCCGGAGCGGCTGCATGCTTGGCTACTGAAACAGGGCTACTCCGAAAAGCTTGCTGCCAATGCGGTAGATGTCTTGGTGAAAACATCCACTAATCTGCAGCAGGGCTTGTACCATGCCAACAAAGAGGTCTACAGCCTGCTAAAATATGGAGCCAAGGTCAAGGAGTCCGTGGAGCAGTCCCCTAAGACGGTGTATTTTATTGACTTTGAGGATGTCACTAAAAATGACTTCTATATTGCGGAAGAAGTCACTATTGTCAGCAACAACACCAAGCGTCCGGATATCGTTATCTATGTGAATGGTATTGCGCTTGCGGTTATTGAACTGAAAAAGAGCAGTGTATCTGTGTCCAACGGCATCCGTCAGAATCTGACCAACCAAAAATCGAACTTCATCGAAGATTTCTTTACGACTATTCAGTTCTGTATGGCCGGGAACGACAGCGAGGGCTTGCGCTATGGTACGCTCCTTACCCCGGAGAAGTACTATCTGGAATGGAAAGACGACGGCTTTACCGAGCATCAGACGGAACGCGATATTGTTGATATCGAGGTTGAGGAATACTGCGAGGGGATTCCCGGCAAGTTGGAAAAACAGCTTTTTGCTCTGTTTTACAAAAAGCGTTTCCTTGATCTGATCCACAACTTTGTAATCTTCGATAAGGGCATCAAAAAGGTCTGCCGCTATAATCAGTACTATGCCATCAAGCGGGCGCAGCATCGTTTGACGGACAAGAAGCACGGCGGCATCGTTTGGCATACCCAGGGCAGCGGCAAGAGTCTGACGATGGTGTGGTTCTCCAAGTGGATTTTGGAGAATAATCCCAATGCGCGTGTATTGGTCGTTACCGACCGCGAGGAATTGGATGAGCAAATCGAAAAGAATTACAAGGGTGTGGATGAGAATATCGTCCGCACTAAGAGCGGAAAAGATCTGCTTGAACGCATGAACGCTTTCGATGACCGTCTTCTGTGCTCTCTGGTACATAAATTCGGAAAGCGCGGCAGCGACAGCTCAGAAACAGATTACGAAAAATACATCGAAGATTTGAAAAACGCATTGCCCAAGGATTTTTCCGCAAAGGGTGATATTGTGGTGTTTGTGGATGAGTGCCACCGCACTCAGTCCGGCAAGCTCCACGCGGCCATGAAGACGATCCTTCCCAATGCCATCTTTATCGGTTTCACAGGCACGCCGCTTTTGAAGAAGGACAAAAAGACCAGTCTGGAAACCTTCGGCGGATATATCCATACCTACAAGTTCAACGAAGGTGTTCGAGACGGCGTTGTGCTGGATCTGCGGTACGAGGCCAGAGATGTGCCGCAGGGCATGACCTCTCAGGATAGAATCGACGCATGGTTTGAGGCAAAAACCGTTGGGTTGGCCCCCAGAGCAAAAGCAAAACTCAAAGCTTATTGGGGTAACCTGCAAAAGATTTTCTCCTCTCGCTCCCGCTTGGAGCAAATCGCCAATGATATCATCTTTGATTTTGCCACCAAGGCACGACTGATGGATGGAAACGGAAATGCTATCCTTGTGGCCGGTTCTGTGTATTCGGCATGCCGATACTATGAAATTTTCCAAAGCAAGGGTTTCCGGAAATGTGCGATTATTTCTTCTTATACGCCGCAAGCCGGTGATTTAAGAACGGATACTGTCAGCGACGAGGAAGAAACCGAAACATATGAAAAATACAGCACTTATCTGAAAATGATCGGCGTTGACCCGTCGGAGGACAAGACGCAGATTGCCAAAAAAGTAGAAGCTTTTGAAGCGGAAGCAAAACGCAAGTTTGTGGACGAACCTGCAAACATGAAACTGCTGATCGTAGTTGACAAGTTGCTTACCGGTTTCGATGCTCCCAGCTGTACCTACCTCTACATCGATAAGGCGATGCATGACCATGGCCTGTTCCAGGCGATCTGCCGAGTCAATCGTCTGGATGGCGAGAGCAAAGACTTTGGCTATATTGTAGATTACAAGGAACTGTTCGGAGACTTGGCGGATGCCATGAACAAGTATACCGGCGGTGCCTTTGAAAGCTATGATGCCGAGGATGTCGATGGGCTTTTGAAAGATAGAGCTACAGAAGCGAAAAAGTATTTCGTTGATACCCTGGAGGAATTGGATGAGCTTTGCGAGGGCGTCGAATTGCCCAGAAAAGAGCTCGACTATATCCACTATTTCTGTGGTGAAAGTGGTCGCGACGAAAATCAGGACGAAGCCTTTGCCCGCATTCGTGAGAAGTTGTACAAGCTCGTTGGACGCTTGATTCGCGCTTTTGCGGAGTTAAAGCCTCGTATGACGGATTTAGGGTATACCCTTTCCGAGCAAAGCACATTGGACGACAGGGTTGCGTTCTATGTGAACATGCGTGACACGATTGGTAGGGCCAGCGGCGATTTTATTGATCTGAAAGCCTACGAACCGGGTATGCGGTATCTGATTGACAACTACATCTCAGCCAGCGAGTCGCAAAAGATCGGCAGCATGGATGACTTTACCCTGCTTGATTTCATCATCTCGCAGGAAGATAAGCTGAAGAGCGAGCAAAAAGGCGAGCAGGAGAGTGCGGCAGAAACCATTGAGAACAACATCCGCAAAAAGGTTGTTGAGCGAATGGTCATTAACCCTGCTTATTACGCAAAAATGTCTGAAATCCTGGAGCAGTTGATACTTGACCGCCGCCGCGGAGTGATTGCCTATGGGCAGTTGCTGGACACATACATGGAACTGGCAAAAAATGTTGCAATGCCCGAGGAGAACACAAAGTACCCGGAGAGTATTCGTTCCAATGGCGCGCTGCGGGCGCTCTATGATAATTGCGGAGAAGATGAGGTGACCGCCTTGAAGTTGCACAAAGCCATTGTCAAGGCGCGGCTCGATGGTTTCCGAAATAATCCGGTTAAGGCAAATAAAATCAAGCGAGCCCTCTATCAACTTTTGAACGATGACAACGAAGTTGAGCGGATTTATCAAATCGTTGTGGAACAAGAGGAGTACTGATGGAGATAGTTGTTTCCAATATTTCTGTGGAAGTTATCAGAAAAAACATTAAAAATATGCATCTCGCTGTGCTTCCACCGGATGGCAGAGTTCGTGTATCAGCACCTACGCAACTGACGGATGAAGCAATAACGATGTTCGTTCGGACAAAACTCGGCTGGATCAAAAAACAACAGGAGAAGTTTCAACAGCAGCCGCGCCAAAGTGAGCGGCAGTATGTGTCCGGGGAAACATTATATGTTTGGGGTAAGCAGTACTTTCTTCAAGTGGAATACAGCTACAAAGGCAATGCTCTCACACTTTCGGGTGACAAGGCTATTCTGACGGTTAGAAAAGAAAGCAGTCCAAAGCAGAGAGAAAGCTTCGTAAATGAATGGTACCGCAACCTCTTGAAACAGGAAGTGGCGAAATATCTTCCCAAGTGGGAGAAAACTACGGGGCTTTACTGTAGCAGTTGGCAAAGCAAATATATGACCACCAAATGGGGCACCTGCAACACAAACACACAAAAAATTTGGCTAAATCTTCAGTTGGCGAAGAAGCCGATAGAGAGTCTTGAATATGTAATCCTGCACGAGCTGGCACATCTGAAAGTCAAAAGTCATGGTCCGGAGTTTGTCGCTATTTTAAACCAGTATATGCCGCAATGGCAGGAGCGAAAGAAGCTGTTGAACGAAAGTAAGTTGGATTATATGGATTCCGATTTTGAAGAATGACGGACAATGTCTGGTAAAATGGCAATTGAGTTTTTTGATGTGGGGAGTCATGCAAACAAAAGTCGGTAGCCGAAATGAAAAAAGTTTCGCAAAATTTATGAGACCGGAAAAGAGCATAACGAAATAGGCTGGTGAAAAGATACATCGCCAGCCAGGATGGAGTTATTGGCCTGATTAGTTTTACGGGATACCCAAGGTTACCATCGCCATAAGAGAAAAACTTTCAGCACAAATACAGACAGAAGTAGAATGTACTTAGGGTGTTACTGTCCGCCTGTGAGTTTAAGCCAGACCATGTGATTGGCGGTGCGGAGGCGTACACCTATCTGGGCACGGCGAACTACGTGAAGCACACGGGCAGCAGGCCGATGAATATCACCTGGCAGCTGGACCGCCCGATCCCGGCGAAGTTCTTGAAGAAGACGAATAAGTTGGTAGTGGGATAAGGAGGAGCGTATGACTGAACTTGAAAAAATAGAACGGGCAAAAATGTATATGGACAAGCTGGCAAACGGCATCAATCCCATCGATGACACCATGGCACCAGACGATGATCTTATCAACAATGTCCGGTTATCGCGTTGCTTTTTCTTCATATCTGACGTGCTGCGGCAGGTAATTGAAAATGGCGGGACGAAGACGGCTGTGAATAAGAAACCTAAAAAGCTTCCTCTTGAAATCCCCATTGAGAAAAGAAGCCAGTTTGTCTATTCTGAGGTGCCTATTCCGGCCAGCGAAATTGCCAAGCGGATAAACGCTCTGGCTGATAATGACACTATGCAAAAACTTACCTATTCAGGAATTCTCACATGGCTCACGGAAATTGGCATGATGGAATGCGCGCTCACACCAGACGGAAAGCACACGAAAAGGCCAACGAAAATTGGCGAAGAAAACGGCATTTCCGTGGAAGAACGAACGAGCAGCAACAGACCCTATCAGGTTGTCGTTTACAACAATGCCGCACAGCATTTTATCATAGACAATCTGGATGCAATTCTCACGACAGAGAATATGCAGACACAGATGCAAGGGACTCCATGGACGAAAGAACATGATGACTGCCTCATTGACCTATATAAGAAGTCTGTACCGGTGAGTGAGATTGCTATCACCCTAAAGCGCAGCGCATCGGCGGTACGAGGAAGACTGAAAAAGCTTGGATTTGACGCATAGTTTACTTTGCGATGCCACAAGGAGGACACAGATATGGCCTTAATTCGTTGCCCGGAGTGTGGAAATTCAATTTCCGACAGAGCTGAAAAATGCCCTCACTGCGGGCTGCCAGCATCATACTTTTCCTCTTTGAGTAAGAATACTCTGCACATGAAAGAGGCGGGACTGGATTACAAAAATCTGCAAAACGTCCTGATTTCTTTCGAACGAGACCACGCCCAGTTGTTTTCGGCAGAACACTATATTTCGCACAGAGATGCGCAGAGGCTGCGGGATACATATGGAAAATACAACGAGAGCCTAACCAATAAGCTTATTTTTCAATATGTCTGCAATAACGCTGCAGCGATACGAGTTGATATCGACTCACTGCGCCGCTTCTTGCGCCAGATGCAATCTTTGGATGGAGATATTACGGCGCATAATACCACATATGTGGACCGCGCGCTGGAGCGGGATAAAGACTATTTTGACAATATTCTAAAACAGATTGACCCTAATATTCAGTTGGATGAAGAACAGCGCCGTGCAGTAATCACCGATGATGACTACTGCCTGTTGGTAGCTGGCGCAGGTGCGGGAAAAACCACAACGATGGCTGCAAAGGTCAAGTATCTGGTTGAGAAGAAGAGTATAGATCCGGGAGAGATCATTGTGATCTCCTATACGAACAAGGCAATTGGAGAACTGCGTGATCGAATCAATAAGGGACTTGGCATTCCGGCAAAGATCTGCACCTTCCATGCTTTTGCGTATGATATTGTGAAACAGTTTTCGGCAGAACCGCCTGAGATCAATTTTTCTTCCCAGCAGATTATTTTTGATATGCTGGAAAAGTCGATTTTTCACAACAAGCAGCTCATGCGCAATCTGGTTTTGTTCTTGGGATATTACTTTGATCTGTCCGAGGATGTTTTCAAATTTACGGACCTGAATCAATACCATCTTTACAAAGCGGCGCAGGACTTTGAAACGCTAAAAAGCGGGCTGGGCGAATACATCAAAAAAGTCGAACAGCAGCGCACAAAAAAGATTCGGACCATAACGGGAGAATACCTGCGTTCCATGCAGGAAGTACAAATTGCAAACTTTCTGTATCTGAACGGACTGGATTATGAGTATGAAAGAGTGTATCCCTTTGGATCACCTTCTCGTAACAAAAAATACACGCCCGATTTCTATATTTCGCAGGGGGAGCATAGCGTTTGGCTGGAGCACTATGCACTCAGCGAGAGCGGCTATAACAGCCTGTTTACCCCGCAGCAACGGCAGCGTTATCTTCGCGCCATTAGTGATAAGCGTCGTCTTCATAAGACCAATAAAACTACATTGCTAGAAACAAGGTCCTTCTATACGGATCGGCGTCCTCTTCTGGACCATCTGAAAGAAGTACTTGAAAATGAGGGCTTTATCTTAAAGCCTCGTAATTTGGAGGAAGTTTATAAGAAGATCGTAGAAACCGGAAAGGACAAGTATATTTATAAGCTGATCATCTTTATGATGAAGTTTATTGAGCAATACAAAACAACCGGTTATGACGATGGCGGTTTCTCTATTTTGCGAGAAAGAACGGACAATCCGAGAACACTTCTTTTTCTGGATATCGCCGAGCAGGTCTATCATCACTATCAATCCGTGCTAAAACAGCGCAATCAGATAGACTTTGCAGACATGATAAATGACGCACACTTCTATTTGCAGGAGATTGAGCGGCAGAATGCCACGCTCCCTTACAAGTACATCATCATTGATGAGTTCCAAGATATTGCTCGGCAGAGATTCAATCTAACGAAAAGGCTATCTCAAATTACACAGGCGAAGGTTGTTGCGGTCGGTGATGACTGGCAGTCGATATATGCTTTTTCTGGCTCTGATATAACGCTATTTACTCGTTTCCTGGAGCTTATGGGGGCTGGAACGGAGTTGAAGATTACTCATACCTACCGTAATTCTCAGGAACTTATCGATATTGCTGGAGGCTTTGTACAAAGAAATACTTCGCAAATCCGAAAGCAGTTGATTTCTCCAAAGCATCTTGAGAACCCGATTGTTCTTGAAGTTTTCGATGATAGTATCAAACCAATGGAGCGACTTGCAGATACCATCGAGCATGTCATTGGCGAGATTATATCTGAGTATGGCGAGCAGAGTTCGATTTTGCTGATCGGACGATACAATTATGATATGTACAAGCTATACCGAACAAATCGGTTCAGCGAATTGCCGGGCGGTGCGATTAGAAGCGAGAAGTATCCAAATGCAAAGATAACATTTATGACGGCGCATAGCTCTAAGGGACTTGGGTATGACAACGTAATTCTGATCAATATGTTCGAAGGAAAATTCGGGTTCCCGTGCCAGATAGAAGATGATCCTATTATTAAACTCGTTACATATGAGGACAATAGTATGCCCTTTGCAGAAGAGCGGCGATTGTTTTATGTGGCGATGACACGGACAAAAAACAGGGTATATATCGCGGCACCTAAAACGAAACCATCCAGATTTCTTGTAGAACTCATTAAGGATTTCAATATTCCACATGATGATGAGCTCAATATGCAAGTAGTGGACCTGTTTAACTTGCGTTGCCCCGTATGCGGCTTTCCTCTAAAGTACGAGTTTAATAAAAACTATGGCCTGAATCTCTGGATATGCACAAACGAAGCAGAACTTTGCGACTTCATGACCAATGACAGGACGCATATGCATGACATTTTGAAATGTCCTAAATGTACAGATGGTTATTTAATCGTCAAAAAGAATCCGAAGAATGGTGACATATTCTATGGTTGCACCAACTATCTTAACGAAGAAAAGAAGTGCACCTATATGGTGCCGTTAGAGAGCGGACATATGAAGGATGATTAATAAGGAGAATGCATATATGGAGCCAAATGATAAGATCCAGCTTTTTGAAAACCAACGCATTCGCACGGCGTGGGACGAGGAAAAGGAAGAATGGTACTTTTCCATTGTCGATGTAGTTGGCGTACTGACGGACAGCGTTGATCCCACGGCGTATTGGCGCAAACTCAAACAACGGTTGAAGGCCGAGGGCAATGAAACCGTGACAA
>ERZ860710.444-NODE-444-length-27599-cov-64.481557_pt1 | contig 27599 bp, 34 predicted proteins | sample MGYA00509974_ERZ860710 | MGnify/ENA primary metagenome ERZ860710 (study PRJEB30046, sample SAMN00715261) | human gut metagenome | study: EMG produced TPA metagenomics assembly of the A metagenome-wide association study of gut microbiota in type 2...
GAACCGCTTATTTTTCAATAAAATAAATTTTCAAAACATATAAATTACAATTTTGAAAGAACAAAAGTGAAAGCAAGAATAATTAATAGCATTTCATAACCAATAGCATATTATAATAATACAAGGAGGAATGAGAAAATGTATCCAGATTATTATAATATGTATAATCCATATTATGGAGGCTATGAGCCTAACTATAGAAGTAGTGAGCTACCACAATTTAATAGTGGCGAGATTATTACATTAAATCAAGCAATTGCTCTAATTAAGCAATCTGTTGGAGATGAAAAAGAAGATGAAATGTTTTATGACATTTTAATTGAGCAAGCACCTACAGATAAAGAAAAAAATATTATAAAAAGTATTAGAAATGATGAAAGAAAACATAATCAGATATTAAGAGAATTATATTATGAATTTACAGGACAGATTTTACCACAAGATACATTATCAAATAATGAAAAAAATAATATTGATTATAAATCAAATTTAGAAAAAGCTTTATTTGGCGAATTAGATGCAGTTGCTAAATATAGAAAAATTTTAGGAACAATGCCAAGTGGAAATAGTTATACACTACTTATGTCTATTATGACAGATGAGTTAAGACATGCAAGTAAATATAATTTTTTAATACAAAATGCAAAATAAGATAAATTATCTCTATATAAATGAAATTATTTGACACCATTTTTAAGGTAAATACATACCATAAAAAGAGGTGTTATTTTTATGAAAAAATTATTATTTATAACATGGAGTATTTCCTATGGATATGGAACAGAAAAATCTTTAGCAGATATACTAAATAGAATGGACAAGAGCAAATATTCAATTGATGTATTACCATTATTTAAAAATTCTCAATATAGTATCTTAAATAGTGATATAAAGGTTTTAAAACCATTAATAGACTATACAAAAGAAATCGTGATGAGAAAAAGGATATGGACTACTATTATGAGATACTAGCAAATCCATTAAAGTTTAATAAACTCTTAAAAGATAGATATGACTGTGTTATTGCTTGTAACCATAATGCACCATCCTATTTTGCATCTTATATGAATAATACACCAAAAGTAGTATGGATTCGTGGAGATATGAGTGAATTAAATTACAACAATTTTGGACTTACTACAGTTGAATATTCAAGCATCAAACAAGAATATAATATGCAAAAAAATGTACTAAAAACTTTTGACAATATAGTCGTTATATCAGAAGTGGTAAAAAGAGCTTTAAAGGAACAGTTTGAGATAACAGAAAATATATATGAAATACCAAATTCTGTAGATATAGAAAAGATAAAAGAGCTAAGTAATGAAAGCATAAGATTACCAAGAGGTCATCTATTTACTACACTCGGAAGATTAGACAACAATAAAAATCAAATTCTTCTATTAAAAGCAGCGAAAGTGCTAAAGAGATACAGAGATGATTTTAAAATTTATTTATTGGGAGATGGAGAAGATAGAAAAAAACTAGAATCTTATATAGAGGAAAATGATTTAGCAGAGAATGTACAAATATTAGGATTTAAAGAAAACCCTTACCCTTATATAAAAAATAGTGTAGCAACAGTATTGACCTCTTTTAGTGAAGGCTTTAGTTTAGCATTAGCTGAAAGTGCCATATTAGACACACAAATTATTTCAACAGATGTTGGAATTGCAAAAGAATTGATCAAAAAATATGACTGTGGAACACTTATAGGTTATGATGAAAAAGAATTAGCAGGTGTGCTATTAGAATATATGGAACAAAATGATAATAGCAAAGAGAAAAAACATTTTGATATTGGAAATGAATTTAACATTGAAACGGAATTAGAAAAGACAATACAAGTAATTGATGATACTATAGAAAAGGCAGAAGGAAAAACAAAAATGAAGAAATTGCCTTATCCAGTAGAGAAAATTGATTATTACGATTTAGAAAAATATAAAATAAAAGAAAATTTGCTTTATATCTTAGAAGTAAAAAAAGATAATGTTAAATATGAATATTTAATTAATCGAAAAATAGATAATGATAAATTAATTGTATTTAATAATGGAGCAATAGCAGGTGGAAATGTAAAAGTTCCAGTATTTCAAAGACATAGTTGGGCAAGCATGCTTAAAACATCATCCGTATTTTGTATGGATCCCACACTATATGTAAATGATTTGTCTGTTGGTTGGGGTGTAGGAAAAAATGAAGATTACTATTTAGAAAATAGTAGTTTGATTTTAAAAACTATTATTCAAAAAATGAATATAAAATTAGAAGATACTGTAATATATGGGACTTCTGCTGGTGGATTTTTATCAATCATTATGGGAATCTATCTAAAAGGAGCGAAAGTCGTTGCAGATAATACACAATTAGATGTATCAAATTGGGCTTTTATTAGTGCAGTAGATTATGTTATGGAATATTGCTTCGATAATATAGGTACAGCATTAAAATATCCAGAAAGATTTAATGTTGTAGAAGCATTTATAAAATACAATTATGTTCCTAAAATCTATCTTCATGTGAACCTATGCTCTAAAGTAGACAATTCAATGCAGTTAGCTCCATTTTTAGAGAAAATTGAAACAATGAAAAATGTTACAGAATATAACAATATTGAAGTTATTTTGCATTATGAAGAGAAAAAAGGGCATGATGGATTAAGTCAAGAGGAAGCAATAAAATTTTTATATGAAGTATTAGACAAGTAAAACAATAATTTAAAATTAGTCAGGTAATCTATTGAAAACTACCTGGCTTTTGTATTATAATCATCTCGACAACTTACAATTTGAAAGTGAGATGAAAATTATGAAAAAAAATTTTGTTTTAATACCAACAATTTTATTATTAATGTGGTTTTTTCTTGATATGATTGGTATATCTTTCAACAATACATATTTGGTATCTCGTTCATTTGGTGAAGATGGTGTATTTTTTATTATATATTTAGTATCGTTATTACTATATATATTTAAAGAGAAAATTGGAAAATATGTATTAACTATTTGGTTAAGTATATGGCTATTTATACAATGCTTGTTTCATTATGGATACCAATTAATTGGACAAACAACAGAATCTAAAATAAATTATTTTAGTGGAAGTATAAAAATATTTAATGTAAATGGTTATTTTCCTGATTTATATCATTTTCTTTTGCATATTTTAATATTAATAAGCTTATTTGCTTTGATAATATATATAATCAAAAATAAAAAATATAAAAATAATTAAATACTACAAATTATAATTTGGTGATTTTTTATAGAGAAAAATAAATTATTATAATTATGAAAAATACGAATAAAGACAGCTTTTTGCTGTCTTTTAATTATAACTTTCTATATATAAAGCTTTTGCGATATAAGGAGTTATCTCTTTGAATTTGTACCAACCTGAACTTTTATTATCATTTTTTCCACCATTAGGATTAGAAATATAAACCATGTCATTATTATCTGTTGCCAGTAAAGCCATATAATGTGAGCTCGTTGTCCAACGATTATCATGAGGCTGATTCCATACACAAACTAAAATAGGTCGGTTTGTTTTTAAATGCTCTTGCAATTTTTCTTTAGATAAATGAACACTATCATAGAAAAAATCTGTATTTTTAATATTAAATGTATTAGATAACTCTTTTGAAAGTATGTCATAATTTAATTTAGGATAATATTGTTGTCTAAGATCTTCTGGAGTATAATTTTTATTATATCCACTTAAAATAGTTGCAAGTGCAGTAATGCCACAGCCATTTTCTGCCATAGTACCACCCCAATATTGATTATTATTCCAAGAAGAATTAGCATTTTGTTTATATTCAATATAAGTTTTTTTATAATTTTCAATAGTAGTAAATGTAGTAAAATAACCATCTTTATTTTTTACTTTTTCTTGACCAATTCCAGAATAATTTTTATTTATATCTTGCTTTATTGTTTTATATTCCGAAGTATTAGTTATTTTAGAAACAAATTTATTTAATCTATAAGAGATATTATTAAACGAGATATTTCTAAAAAATATAAACATTCCCAAAATTATTATTAATAACATTAATATTTTTCTTTTCTTCATTTGACTTTCTCCTTTTTCTTTTAATATATTTCTAGTATAAAACTCAGAATAGAAATAAGTTTTAAGAAATAATTAAATAAATCTTAACATTTCCTTAAAAGCAATAAGAGTGTTGGAAATGTTAAAAAATTATGATAAAATATTGAAACAGAAATGAGGGAAAAAATGAATATTTTAGTATTAGATGATGAAAAAGAAATTGCAGATTTGGTGGAAGTTTATCTGAAGAATGAAAACTATAATGTTTTTAAATTTTATAATTCTAAAGAAGCACTAAAATGTATCGAAAATCAAAAATTAGATTTTGCAATTTTAGATGTAATGATAAAAGAGGTAGATGGATTTGAAATATGTAAAATGATAAGAGATAAAGGACTAAACTTTCCAGTAATAATGCTAACTGCCAAAATCGAAGATAAAGATAAAATAGAAGGATTAACTTTAGGAGCAGATGACTATATTACAAAACCATTTAATCCATTGGAATTAATCGCAAGAGTAAAGTCCGCCTATAGAAGATATACAAAATATAACGAAAAAAATGAAGAAAATATTATCTATATAAATGGATTAGAAATAGATCAAGACAAACACATTTGTAAATTATACGATAAACAAATTGAATTAACACCTATGGAATTTGATATATTATTATATTTGGCACAAAAAAGAGGAAATGTAGTAAGTTCAGAAGAATTATTTGAAAAAGTATGGAAAGAAAAATATTTAGAAAATAATAATACAGTAATGGTACATATCAGAAGAATACGAGAAAAATTAAATGAAGATACAAAAAAAACAAAATTTATAAAAACAGTATGGGGAGTTGGATATAAAATTGAAAAATAAAGAATTGTTTAATGAAAAAATGAAATTGATAGGTAGTCTGATTCTTAGAATTATCCTTTACTACATTGTAGCAGTACTTTTTTACATTGTAGTTTTAGATAATCTTTTAGGAAACTTTTTAGGAAATACTTTATATAGGTTTAATTATAACTTATATGAGTGGTGTGTTTATAATAAAGAATCTATTTTTTTATTTTATATGATAATTATTCTAGTAATTGCTTTATATCGATTTTTTTCTAAAAAAGTTGATAATATAGAAAAATTATATAAATCATTTGATAACATTTTAAATGAAGAAACTCAAAACATAGAATTACCAAATGAGATGACAAGATTTTCAGAAAAATTAAATAAAATTAAATATGAGTATATTTTAAGTACAAAAAGAGCAAAAGAAGCTGAACAAAAGAAAAATGATTTAATTATGTATATGGCACATGACTTAAAAACACCGCTTACGTCAGTAATAGGATATTTATCGTTATTAAATGAAGAACAAGAAATATCAAAAAAATTACAAAATAAGTATATAAAAATAGCACTTGATAAAGCTTTAAGAGTTGAAGAACTTACTAATCAATTTTTTGAAATTACCAGATATAATTTGAATGATATACCTCTAAATAAAACAAATATTGATTTGGTAATGCTATTAGACCAATTAGTAGAAGAATTTTACCCAATGTTAGAAGAAAGAAATTTAAAGTTGAATATAACTAAACCTAATATTTTAATGTATAATGCCGATGGAGATAAATTGGCAAGAGCTTTTGGAAATTTGCTGAAAAATGCAATTAACTATAGCTATGAAAATACTACTATTACAATAAATATGATAGAAAATGAAGAAAATATTGAAATTACATTTAAAAATAAAGGAGCTACAATTCCTGAATATAAACTGGAAAGAATATTTGATAAATTTTATAGAGCAGATGAATCAAGACAAACAAATAATGGTGGAGCTGGATTAGGACTTGCTATTACAAAAGAAATAATAGAATTACATAATGGAAAAATTTATGCAAAAAGTAATGATGAATTTATAGAATTTCAAATTGAATTGAAAAAATAATATTATAAGGTGAAAAATAAATTACAATTTTTGGATTACTTTATACGAAAGTATAGAGTAATTTTTCCTTTTGTGATATTATAACAACAGATAGTAATTTATAGAAAGAGTGTAAAAAATGGATTTACAGTTAGATTTATTAGATAATTCGCATGACTTTTTAAATAATGCTTTATTTTATTATAATAGAGCTAATTTAGATGATGGACATGAAGAAGGACAAGCAGATTTAGAAACCAAATTGTTTTGGAAAACTGGATTTATATTATTGGTTCAATCTTTGGAATTAATTTTAAAAGAGGCATTAAGAAGAACAAGTGATGTGCTTATATATGAAAATATTGATACACCATTTTCTTCTGAATCTAAAACAATTTCTTTTCAAAAATCTGTGCAACGATTATTAAATTTAAAAACTAATTTTATATCAACAGAACAGAAAGATTTTATACTTAGTTGTGGGGAAATAAGAAACCAATTTATTCACTATAAAGTTAAATACAATTCTATTGATATTAAAAAGAAATTTTGTAAATTAGTAGAACTATATTCCATAATACATAGAAAAACTACAAAAGAAAAAATAAAAATATGGAAAGATAATGAATACTATTACAAAGATTGTTTGAAAAAAGCAAAAGATTTTTATGTATTTAGAGGAATTGAGTTTAATAAAAAAGAACTAGAGAATTTCAAAAAAGAAATAGCTGAAATGCAAGAGTTTAATTATTGTTATGATAAAAAGGGAAATTATTTTGAAAGAATAAAATATGGAGACAAAAGAGATTTTTTATATATGGGTCTTAAATATTGTCCTCATTGTACAGCTAAATTAGGTGAATATCATCTGAAAATGTGTAGCCATGAAGCTTGTTCTAAATGTGGTGAACAATTAATCTTTTGTGATTGTGCAGAAGGAATGATACATATAGATTTGGAAGGCAAAGATAATAGTATATGATAAATAGTAAGTTATATAGGAGTTTAAATTTATGAACGAAGAAGAAAAAATGCTAACAGGACAAATTTATAATGCTAATTATGATAAAGAATTGTTTAAAAAAAGAATTTTGGCAAAAGACTTATGTCAAAAATTCAATAATTGTGAAATTACAAAAATAGAAGAAAAAAAGAAAATACTAGAAAAGCTATTTCAAAAGGAAATTAATATAATGGGAATTGAGCCTAATTTTTATTGTGATTATGGATTTAATATATATTTAGGCAAGAATTTTTATTCAAATCATAATTTAGTAATTTTAGATGCAAACAAGGTAGAATTTGGAGATAATGTTTTTATTGGACCTAATTGTGGTTTTTATACTTCAGGGCATCCTTTAGATTATGAAACAAGAAATAAAGGGCTGGAATATGCAAAACCAATTAAAGTTGGTAACAATGTTTGGATAGGTGGAAATGTTTGTGTTATGCCAGGAGTGACAATAGGAGAGAATGTTGTAATAGGTGCAGGAAGTGTTGTAAATAAGAATATTCCTTCCAACTGCGTTGCAGTTGGAAATCCTTGTAAAGTTATAAAAGAAATATAATATAAAAATAGTAAGTTATGGAGAAGATTAAATGAAGAAATTATTAAAGTATGGAATAATAATTATTATAATAATAGCTATTATTGTTTTAGGAATAAATTTATATGTAAGAATATCCCCAAACAAATTATTAAAGAAAATGACTATACAGAATTATCTGATGTAGATTGTATAATAATTCTAGGAGCTGGAATATGGGAAGATAAACCTAGTCCTATGTTAGAAGATAGATTATTAGAAGGTATAAAATTATACCAAAATAGTGTGTCAGACAAGATAATAATGAGTGGTGATTACGGAAGAAGAGAATATGATGAAGTAAATATAATGAAAAATTATGTGATTGAAAAAGGCATACCATCAGAAAATATTTTTATGGATCACGCAGGATTTTCTACTTATGAAAGTATATACAGAGCAAAAGATATTTTTGAAGCAAAGAAAGTAGTAATAGTAACTCAAGAATACCATTTATATAGGGCATTATATATTGCAAATCAGTTAGGGTTGGAAGCCTATGGAGTAGGAGCAGATCCAAGACAATATGTAGGAGCAACATATAGAGAATTAAGAGAAATATTAGCGAGAGATAAAGATTTTATAAAATGCATATTTAAGCCAAAGCCTACTTATTTAGGAGATACAATTCCTGTAAGTGGAAATGGAGATATTACAAATGACGGTAAACAAGATATTTAAGAAATATTGGAGTTAGTATGAAAAAAAGTATTTTTATAATTGTTATATTTATAATTATTAGTGTGATTTTAGTAGCGTTATTATATTTTTTTAACACTATTCCACACAAACAATATTCTAATAGCGATTTTAATATTGAAACTTATATTAGTAGTGTTGATAAAGACAATGATGGAATAGATGACCAAACAGATATATTGAATAATGTAAGAACTTATATTGCTAAAAAGCCAAAATATAAAAGTAAATATTATGAAACTGGATATCCAGATGATGAATATGGAGTTTGTACTGATGTTGTTGCAAATGGATTAAAAGATGCTGGATACGATTTAAAGGAACTTGTAAACGAAGATATTATAAATAATAAAGAAAAATATAATATTGAAGTTATAGATAAAAACATAGATTTTAGGAGAGTAAGAAACCTAGATGTATATTTAAAAAATAATAGTATTTCTCTAACAAAGGATTTATCACAAATAGAAGAATGGCAAGGTGGAGATATAATTGTATTTAAAGACCATATAGGAATAATATCAGATAAGAGAAATAAAAAAGGTATTCCATTTTTAATACACCACGCAAATCCAATACAAGTAAACTATGAAGAAGATGTTTTAGAACTATACGGACAAGATTATATTATAGGACATTATAGAATCAGTTAAACAACTTACAATTTTTAGAGCAAATAATTATCTGCTTTTATGATATAAAAATAATAAATTATGCAGACGAGATAGCATAGGAGATAAAAGATATGAAAATAAAGCAACAAAAACAGATAAAAGATTTTTTTATTGAGGAATTTGAAATAGATAAAGGCAATATAGTATTTAGTACAACCTATTCAAAATGAAGACGAATGTGGATATGAAAACAAAAATCAAACGTCTGAAGCATAAGCAGATTTATAATTGAAAAAATATAATGAAGGAGGAATCGTTTTGAGTGTAGAAAGTGAAAAAAATCCGAATTTTATAGTAGATTATTTAAAAAATCATGGTAAAAAAATAGATTTTACATTTATACAGAAGTATTTAGGCACTGGAGCTACAATAGAGGTTTTTATTTATAGATCACTTCAGGGAAGAATTTATGGAGAAATTTCAAACAATTTTCCTGAATCATCAGAAAATGAAGAAAAAATTGCAATAAAGGTAGAGGAAAGAATAAAAGAAATTTTAGGTCCTGAAACTTATGATGAACTACAAAAGAAAATGAACGTGTATAATAATGGAATAGAGGGGCAAGATGTGAGCAATTGTGATTTTTCTGCGCTCTCGCAAGATCAATTTGAAATGCTAAGATTTGATGAAGATACAAATTTTGAAGGAGCAAAGTTTAAAGAAGGTGTTAATACTGAAGAAATTTTAAAAAGGGGGAATACACAAATACAAAGTCAAACTAATAATGGGGATATGCTTCATGTAGCAATTATCGACACTCCAATAGCAGAATCAGGTGATAACCAAAATTTAATTGTTGAAAATTTTGAAAATATTCCAACAGATAATCATGGAAAAAGTGCTTATAGTATTTTTAGTAGTATAAATCCAAATTGTGTAGTTCATTTTTATGGTGTTGGCTCCGAAGATGAAGACAGAGCAAAAGCTGTGGAGACTATAATTGATTATAATAACAGATGTACAGACGAAAATAAAAAAATTAAATTAATTTCATGTAGTCACAATCTTGGAGAAAGTGAAAAAAAATTAATTACAGAGGGGAAACTTAATGTAATATCAGCTAATAATATACATAATGGAGATTTTTTTGAGTATTTTAGAGCTGGTGATACAGATGTAGTACCACAACTTACAGAAGAAGAGGGAAAAACTATAACAGATAGGTATTCTAACCCCGCTGTAGCACCAATTGCTAGTAAATTTGTAGACAGGTTTAAATCTTTTAATGATGCTGTTTTAGTAAATGTAAATTTATCGATAGATCAAAATTTCAAAAAAATAAAAAGACATGAGAGCGATATTTCTATAAGTTGGGGAGTCCCAGTAATTGCTGCATATTATGCAATGGCGTTAAGCGCAGACCCTAATATGGATTATGAAACATTTTATGATATTTGTCAGGACAGTTTAAAAGACGGAACTAAGATATTAGATGAAAAAAAATTCTTAGAAAAAATACAAAATCTTGAGCAAGAAAAAGTAATTGATTGTCAAACAACAAATCATGTTATTGGAAAAAGCGAAATAAAATCATTTTGTAAAGATCATAAAAATCTTGAAATAATGTGTAGTGGTAAAAATTATTTACAATATGAAAGAAAAGATGAAAGGGATACAAAAGATGGAGACAGATAGAGGAGTAATTGTTGCAGTACAGATTAGCTCGATATTTAAACATATGTCTAAAGAGCTGATAGATAAAATACCTGCAGAAATTATAAATAAATATAAAAGTATATCGGATAATTCTAAATATGAATGGATATATGATGAGAGCAAGATGTTAACTAACCAGGATTTACACAATGGTACGAGACAGCTTTTATATAAATTGATTATCAAATATATGTTAGATGAAAATGAAAAGAAAGATGCAAATGAGTATAGAAGAAAATTTCAAATACAATTGGAAAATGAGAAAAGAGCAAAATATAATCCAGATAATATATTCAAAAATAATGAGAAAAAATTGGATGTAAAAGCAGAAGAAGTAGCTTTAGTTGAATATAACGAATATAAATGGTATAAAAAAATAATAATGAAAATAAAGAATTTATTTAAAAGAAAATAATTGGAACAATAAATAGAAGTTGTAGGTGAAAAAAATAGTGAAAGAAAAAGTATATAATTATTTACTAACAATCCCGAAAGGTAAAGTAGTAACTTATGGACAGATAGCAGAATATTTAGGAAATAAAAAGTTAGCAAGAGCTGTTGGAAAAATTCTTCATAGTAATCCAAATGAAAGTAAATATCCATGTTATAAAGTTGTTGATAGCAAAGGAAATTTATCAAAGCAATTTGCTTTCGGAGGTATAGAAAAACAAAAAGAAAAGTTAGAGAAAGATGGGATACCTGTAATCAATTATAAAGTTAACTTAGATGAATATAAAATGCTATAAATTACAATATATAATAAATACTTTTTAGTTAAATATTTTTAGAAAATTATAATTAAGGAAGAAATAAAAAATGAATTTAATAAATTATTTAAATCAAAATGTTAAAGTAAAAGTTGATAAACCTTTGGGAAGTAAACATCAAAAATATGGATTTATATATACTGTTAACTGTGGCTCTGTTTCTGGTACAATAAATAAAGATGGAAAGCAAGTTGACTGCTATATTTTAGGAGTATTTGAACCCATAAGTGAATTTATAGGAAAATGTATTGCAATAATTCATAGAATTGATGATAATAATGATAAACTTATAATTGTACCAGAAAATAGAAATTTTAGTAATAAAGAAATTGACATATTAATTGAATTTCAAGAAAGATTTTTTAAACATGAAATTATTAGAGCTGATATTGAATTTAATAGTTTGATTCCAGAATTAAGTGTTTCAAATATAGAAACAAGTAAGTATTTTTATGAAGATTTAGGTTTCAAAATTGTTTATGAAAGACCTGAAAATAAGTTTTGTTTTATGCAACTGGAAAATAATCAAATTATGCTTGAAGAAAATAATGGTAATTGGAATGTTGCAAAAATGGAATATCCATATGGTAACGGAATTAATATAAGTATGTCTGTTGAAGATGTTGAAAATTTATACAAAACTTTAAAAGAAAAACAAGTAAAGTTTTTTTTAGATTTAGAAGTAAATGAATATAAAGTAGGTAATAAAATTTTCCGAGACGAAGAATTTTTATTGCAAGATCCAGATGGATACCTATTGAGATTTAATAAATAGAAAGCGAGAATTGACATGATAGATTTAAATGAGTTACAAAAAGAAATATATAAAAACAAAGTAGATAAAGGATTTAATGTAACAGATATTAATAAAGAGTTTTGCTTAACATATGGAGAAGTGGCAGAAGCATATGAGGCCTGGAGAAAAAAGAAAGATGATTTAGGTGAAGAATTAGCTGATGTTGCAATATATTTATTAGGATTATCAGAAATATTAGGAATAAATTTAGAAGATGAAATACAGAAAAAAGTTTATAAAAACTCGAAAAGAGAATATAAAGTTATTAATGGTGTTAATACAAGAACAAAAGAATTTGATAGAGAATTAGAGCAATAAGTATAATTCACAAAATTTTGAAAGCTAAGAAATATCACAAATATCAATGTGAGAAAAATTAAAATCCGTGATATTGCAATTGGCTTGTAAATAATTAAATAATTATGAGAAAAGATTTAGGAAACAAAAAGAATTTCTTGCCACTTCCAGTTTTAATGATTGGAACATATGACAAAGATGGGAAAGCCAATGTTATGAATGCTGCTTGGGGAGGAATATATGATTATGGAAAAATTTTCATTTCATTATCAAAACATAAAACAATAGAAAGCTTAGAGTTAAAAAAGCATTTACAGTAAGTTTTGCAACAAAAAAAACTGAACAAATATCAGATTATTTTGGAGTAGTATCAGGTAACAAAGAAGAAACCGTGTGGCTAACTCGGGAACAAATGTCAAAGTTATTTGGAAAAGCAAAATCAACAATCAATGAGCATATAAAAAATATCTATAAAGAAGAACTTATTGAAAAAGAACTATGACTAAATTCGGAAATTCCGAATTTTCTGATAAGCCAACTAATTATTATAATTTGGATATGATTATTTCTGTTGGATACAGAGTTAAATCACAACAAGGTATTGCATTTAGAAAATGGGCTACTAAAATTTTAAAAGATTATATGTTAAAAGGTTATGCTATAAATCAAAGAAGACTGGATTACATAGAAAAAACAGTAAAATTAATAGACATAGCCAATCGTATGGATGAGAGATTAGAAGCTGGAGATGCTAAAGAAATTTTAAAAGTAATTGGTGAATATTCAAAGGTATTAGATTTATTAGATGACTATGATCACAGAACTTTAAAGAAAATAAATGGAAATATAGATACCAGAAAAATAGAATATAAAGAATGTTTAAATATAATTAATAAAATTTACTTATGAAAGGAGAATATATATGTTACACAAAATGAAATTAAAAGAAAGTCCATTTGAAAGGATAAAAAATGGTACAAAACCAATAGAATTTAGACTATATGATGAAAAAAGACAACAAATAAAAATAGGAGACAAAATAGAATTTTCAAAATTACCAGATTTACAAGAAAAAATATTAGTTGATGTTATAGATCTATATAGAGCAGATACATTTGAAAATTTATTCAGAAAATTATATTCTGATGAAGAAGAAATAATACGAAAAACAAAGGCAATGTATGAAATATACTCACCAGAAAAAGAGCAACAATATGGTATTTTAGGAATTAAAATAAAAATTAATGTAGACAATTTAAAGGAAAACATTGAAAAATTTATTCCATATAATGAACAAGAACAAGTTGAAAGAAAAATAATGTTAGATTATATTAGAGATTTTGACGATACTTTAACTAGACAAAACGAATATGGTCACTTTACAAGTTCAGCATTTGTACTAAATAAAGAAAGAACAAAAATTTTAATGATATATCACAAAATTTATAATTCATGGGCATGGGTAGGAGGACACAGTGACGGAGATAGTGACCTTCTATATGTTGCAATGAAAGAAGCAAAAGAAGAAACAGGGATAAAAAATGTTGTTCCAATTTCCAAAGATATATATTCACTGGAAATAATTAATGTAAATGGACACGAAAAAAGAGGTAAATATGTAGGTTCACATGTTCATTTAAATGTAACATATTTATTAGAAGCAGATGAAAATGAAGAAATACACATAAAAGAAGATGAAAATAGCGGAGTAAAATGGGTTCCTATTAATGATATATTAAAAGAAACATCTGAACCATGGGTACGAGATAGAGTTTATGCCAAAATAATAGATAAAATGAGAAAAGATGGAATTGTGTAATATATGAATCACATAAAATTGTAGTATTAAAAAAGAAAAAAGATTATATGTTATTAACTGAATCAAAGTTATCAATTAACAAAAAATTCGAAAACATTGATTATTATTAAAAAATATGATATATTAAAAATACACAAAGCAATAAATATATGTAAAATGCATATAATATTACTGCTAATATAAAAAGCAAAAAAGTTGGTGAATCCAGCCATTAAATTGGAACTTAAAAAAGCGGTGAATCCAGCCATTAAATTGGAACTTAAAAAAGCGGTGTTTCCAGCCATTAAATTGGAACTTAAAAAAGGGGGATTAGAGTTAAAGCTCTAGTCCCTTTATATTTATAAAAATATTAAGGAGGTAAATTTATGATCATAAATTTAAAAATTGTTAGAGTTAATTCAAATTATTGTGATTACTTAAGAAAATATGATAATAAAGTGGCCTATAATAAAAATGAAAAAGAGTTAAGACCATTTATAGGAATATTGTTTAAAATCGAAATGTGTGAATATTTTGCACCATTATCAAGTCCTAAACCTAAACACAAGAATATGAAAAATACTTTAGATTTTTTCAAAATAAAAAATGGTGAATTAGGTGCTGTAAATTTTAATAATATGATACCAGTAAATAAAAATAACTATTCATTAGTTGATTTAAATAAAGAAACATTAACAATTTCTGAATTAAAGTATCAAAAGTTATTAAGGGAACAATTAGCTTGGTTAAATGCAAATTATCAACAAGTAAAAAATAAGTCTTTTAAGTTATATCAATTATATAATGAGGGGCGATTACCACAAAATATAAAATTAAGGTGTTGTAATTTTTAATTATTAGAGGAAAAATGTACTAAATATAATATGGATATCAATTAATAAAAAATTATTGTGATTATCCTAAAAATATGTTATACTTTATAAGTATTTAACATAAAAAGGAGGCATTTTATGTATCTTATAGTAGGACTTGGAAATCCAGAAGCGGAATATGCAAGAACAAGACATAATATGGGTGTTGATGTTGTAAATGAATTAGCAGATAAATATAAAATAGCAATATCAAGAGAAAAGTTTGATGGTCTATATGGAACTGGTGAAATTGAAAATGAAAAAGTGATATTATTAAAACCACAAACATATATGAATTTAAGTGGTGATTCAGTAATTCAATTTGCAAATTTTTATAAATTAAATCCAGAAGAGATAATTGTTATTTATGATGATATAGATACTAATCCAGGTAAAATAAGAATACGTAAAAAAGGTGGACCTGGAACACATAATGGAATGAAATCAGTTGTAAGCAGATTAAATTCAGAAGATTTTCCTAGAGTTAGAGTTGGAATTGGAATGCCTGAATTTAAAGGGGATTTAGTTAACTATGTAATTGGAAATATAACTGATGAAGACTATGAAGAATTGAAAAAAGGAATAAATAAAGCGTCAGAAGCTGTGGCATCCATTATAAAAGATGGAATAGATATGGCAATGAATAAATACAATAAGTAAGCTAAATAGTGGAGGAATAATGAACGAGATTATAATTAATTATAATAATCAAAAAAAAGATGTAATTGTTTTAGAAAATGGAAAAATAGTAGAAAAATATCAAGAAAACGATAATAACAAAACAATTGAAGGAAATATATACTTAGGAAAAGTTATAAATGTATTGCCTGGTATGGGAGCAGCATTTGTTGATATTGGTGAAGAAAAAAATGCTTTTTTACATATAAAAGATGTTTTACCTAAAGCAAGCGAAATTACAGGAAATAAAAATGAAAAAATTAATAAAAACGATATAAAAAAATATGTTAGAGCAGATATGCCAATTGTTGTTCAGGTAAAAAAAGATAAAAATGAAACCAAAGGTGCTAGAATTTCTACCGAATTAAATATAGCAGGAAAATATGTAGCATTGGTTCCAAATTCTAAATTTATAACGATATCAAGTAAAATAAATGATGAAAGTGAAATTAAAAGATTAAAAGAAATTGTAAAAAACAACTCATCTGAAAATGATGGTTTTATAATAAGAACAGCATCCAAAAATAAATCTGATGAAGAAATAATTAATGATATAAAAAATGTGGAAAAAACATATAAAGAAATAATTGAAAAAGCAGAAAAATTAAAAAAAGAAAAAGAAAAAGATATTATTCCTAAAAAAATATATGATGTTGGAGGAATTGTAAATAAAGTATTGTTAGGATTTACAGATAATATAGATAAAATAGTAGTTAATGAAAAAGAGGTGTACAATTTTATTATAAATGAATATGAAAATTTAAAGGAAAAAACAGAGCTAAAAGAAAACGAGAATTTAATTTCAGACAATATCTTTGTACAATTAGAAAAAATAAAAAATAGAAAAATTTGGCTTAATTGTGGAGGCTTTATAACAATAGATAAAACAGAAGCATTAACTGCAATAGATGTAAACACAGGCAAATATATTGGAAAAGATACATTAGAAAAAACAGTATTAAAAGTAAATGAAGAAGCAACAATTGAAATCGCAAAACAATTAAGAGCAAGGGATATTGGCGGAATTGTAATTGTTGATTACATAGATATGGAAGAAAAATCTGATGAAGCTAAAATTGTAGAATTATTAGAAAAAGAGCTAAAAAAAGATAGGGCTAAAACACAAATTGTTGGATTTACACCATTACATTTACTTGAAATGACAAGAAAACATTTATGTAGTAATTAATAAAATATAAAGTGAAGAAGGGAATTTATAATAATGAATGTAGGATTTGTATCATTAGGTTGTAGCAAGAATTTATTAGACACAGAAATGACAATTGGGTTATTTAAAAATAATAAATTTAATATAGTAAATGATCCATCAGATGCGGATGTTATAGTAATAAATACTTGTGGATTTATTGAATCAGCAAAAGAAGAAGCAATCAATACAATTTTAGAAATGGCAGAATATAAACAAGGAAGATGTAAGTATTTAATAGCAATGGGCTGTTTAGTAGAAAGATACAAAGATGAACTAGAAAAGGCTCTTCCTGAAGTTGATTTATTTATAAAATATAGTGAATACAATAATATATGGGAGCAAATTGAATCTGTTATTGGTAAAGTTGATGAATTTGAAGAGGATGAAAAATTAGATTTTATGGACAGAGTTGTTTCAACAGGAGAAAATTTTGCATATTTAAGAATTGCTGAAGGTTGTGATAATAGATGTACATTTTGTGCAATTCCATACATAAGAGGTAAGTATATTAGTAGAAAATTTGAAGATGTAATTGAAGAAGCAAAAATGTTAGCAAAAAATGGAATAAAAGAGCTAATTGTAATTGCACAAGACACAACAAAATATGGAGTTGACATATACGGAAAACCAAGACTTGCTGAACTTTTAAATGAACTATGCAAAATAGATGGAATAAAATGGATTAGATTTTTATATGCATATCCAGAAACAATAACAGACGAATTAATTGATGTTGTGAAAAATAATGATAAAATATGTAATTATTTTGACATTCCAATTCAACACATATCAAACAAAGTGTTAAAAAGAATGAACAGAAAAAGTGATGGAGAAAGTATAAGAAAAGTTGTCGCAAAAATAAGAAAAGAAATACCAAATGTAATAATTAGAACAACAGTGATGGTAGGTTTTCCAGGTGAAACAAATGAAGATTTTGATGAATTATATGAATTTATAAAAGAAACAAAATTTGATAGATTAGGTGCATTTTCATATTCAAAAGAAGACGGAACACCAGCTGCACGAATAAAAGAGCAAATACATCCAATGACTAAAAAAAGCAGATACAATAAAATAATGGCATTACAACAAAAAGTATATGAAGAAATATCTCAAAAATACATAGGCAGAGAGCTAGAAGTATTACTAGAAGAAAGAAGCTTTGATGGAAAATACTACATAGCAAGAAGTTATATGGACGTACCAGATATAGATGGTGTAATATTTGTAAACTGCGATGAAGAAAATCTAGAAGGTCAATTTGTAAAAGTAAAAGTTTTGAAAACACAAGACTATGATTTAATCGCAGAAAAAATTTAAAGTTATTATAATATAAAAATAGAAGAAGTTAGCTAATTAAATTATTTTAACAGACTAACTTCTTTTTTAGGTTTATTATTTCTCAATATCTGCAATAATAAAATAATTTTGAGAAAGATATAATAATTGACTGAAAAAATATAGACTTGTGGATTTTATTTTTGAAAGATGATATAATAATTTTAAATATTAATTATGTAAAAGAGGAAATGATTCTAATTATGCATGAATTTTATATCTGAATGGAAATTGTTTTATGGAGTGGAGGAAGTTAGAATTTATTGTTAGATATTTGGTGGTAAATTATAATTGAAAAAAGGTTAAATGAATGTATTATTGCGATAAATGGTAATTTGAAAGGAGATACGATTATGGGATTATTTAATAAAAATAAGAAAGAAAATAAAAAACAAGAAGAAAAGCAAGAGATTGAGGCTCCCGGTTGGGATGCAATCGATGAGGAGGCAAAAAGAATATATCCTGGTCAGGATAATCCAAAACATTATGCTGCTTTAATTAAATGGAAATTTGGTGGACCAGATCCACTTGATGGTATAAGTGTATTTGACGGTGGGGATTATTGGCACTTTGTAACATACGGATTATCAGAACTTTATGAAAAAGAAAGTGAAGATAAAGAGTGGAGTGGTTACGGAATGGAATTTACTTTCAAATTAAAAAAAGACAACCGTGTAGATGAAGAGCAAGAAATTAAATGTGTTTGTGGATTGTTACAACAAATTGCACGAATTACTTTTAAAAATGGTGAAATATTCAATCCATTTGAATATCTATATACAGGACAAACAGCAGGTGTTGATTCAAGAAAAATTTCAAATATAACAGGATTTATTACAATACCAGATACACAGTTTCAGACATTAAATACAAAAAATGGAAGAGTTGATTTTGTTGAATTTGTTGGTGCTACAAATAATGAATTATTAGCACTTAAAAACAAAGAACTAGATGTGAAAACTTTATATAGTAAAATAGGCAGTGATGTAACTGATTATAAAAGAGAATCAGTTATATAAATTACAATACGTAAGTAGAAGCAAAATAGTAATTTATAATATTAGTAATATTGCACACAAGTTGAATAAAAAAATCGTAAGTTATGAAAGGTTAGGTTAAGAACGGTTATGAAAAAAATAATTGATTTATTGGCTGGAGCAGGAAGCCATAAAGATGAAAAATTATTAGATTATGTTAGAAGAAATTATCTAATAAATAATAAAGTAACTAATATTTGTTTTGTTACAGGTGTAGAAGATAAGAGCGGAATTCATACACAAATTACCGCAGATGAATTAAAAGAATTGGTATTTAAAAAGAATGATAAAAATACAATTTACTTTCTTAGATCATTTTTCTTTTCAGATGATTGGCAAGGATATACAAAAGTTATAGAAAAAATGTGTGAAAACAATATACAAATTTTTAAGACAGATTCTAAAGCGGAACATTTGTCAAGCGATGAGTTATGGAGAGAAAAGTATATAACATTTCTAACATTAGAAGATGTAGAAAAATAATTTGTTATGGAGGTATTTTAATTGTTTGTGTTAAAAGAATTGAATACAGAAATGGGTCGAAGAGAATACGATATGTATCAAGATATACCCTCTAAAGAATCAGGTTCAAATAATGAATGCTATGGTCTACCATATGAAAAATTTAAAGAGTTTTTGCAAAAGGAAGTAGCTAGAAAATACAATAAAGTTACAATAAATGATACACCAACAATAACATATGTAATGTATGTCGACGATAATCCTGTGGGAATAATATGTTTGAGAACGCAGATAGATGAACAATGGAAAAAGTGGTCTGGAAATTTTTATTACAAGATACGAAAAAGTGAAAGAAATAAAGGTTATGGAACAAAAATTTTAGAACTTGCATTAGGCGAATTTAAAAAATTAGGATTTAAAGTAGTATATGGACAATCTTCAAAAGGGAATATTGCTTCGGCAAAAGTAATAGAAAATAACGGAGGTATTTTTATTAATGAAAACGAAGGAACAAGATACTACAAAATAATGATTTAAAAATTAAAACTATGATGTGTATAATATTTTGATATTATGTGCGAGATAAATTACAATTTATCTTAATACTTATAATAATAGAAAAAAGTTGAACTTATAAATATTTAATAAGTTCAACTTTTTTGACTTCAAATTTAAAATATAAATAAAGTATATATTGAATTCGGAAACGTAAACATATATAATGAGCTAGGAAAATCAAATATGAGAGGAATGATTTTATGAGTGAAAAGTATGATGCTATTGTTATTGGAATGGGTCCAAGTGGAATTTTTTTCGCATATGAATTAATTCAATTAAAAAAAGCAAAAAATATTTTATTAATAGACCAAGGAAAAAGAGTTGAAAATAGAAATTGTCCAATTGAAAAAGTTGGAAAATGTGTTAAATGCCAACCATATTGTAATATAACAAGTGGATTTTCAGGTGCAGGAGCATTTTCAGATGGTAAATTGTCACTATACAATGATGAAGATGATGATATTTATGTTGGAGGAATTTTACAAGAATATATAGGTGTTGAAAATACTAAAAGATTAATTGATTATACTGATGATATCTACTTAAAATTTGGAGCTGATAAAAAATTAGAAGGTGTAAATTTTAAAGATGAAGTAAAAGTAATAAAGGAAAAATCTAAAAAACAAGGAATTAATCTTATTAATATTCCAATAAGACATTTAGGAACAGAAAAAGCTCATGAATTATATAAAAAGTTAGAAAATTATTTAGAAGAAAATAATATAAATATGATGTTTGAAACTGAAGTTCAAGATTTAATAATTGAAAACAATTCAGTAAAAGGAGTAAAAATTTTAAATAAGAAAAGCAATAAAAAGCAAGAATTATTTTCTGACAATGTAATAATTGCAGTAGGAAGAAAAGGCGCAAACTGGCTTGTTGAAATGTGTGATAAGCACAATATTATAACAAAATCTGGTTGTGTTGATATAGGTGTAAGATATGAACTACCAGATGCAGTTATGAAAGATGTAAATAAATATATGTATGAAGGAAAATTCATTGGATATCCATACCCATACAAAGATAAAGTAAGAACTTTTTGCCAAAATCCAAGTGGTTTTGTTTCATCAGAAGTATATGACAATAATTTAAGTTTAGTAAATGGGCACTCATATAAAGAGAAAAAAAGCACAAATACAAATTTAGCTATTTTAGTATCACATAATTTTACATATCCATTTAATAAACCAATTGATTATGGAAGAAATGTAGCAAAAAATTTAAATGAGCTTGCAAATGGAAATGTTATAGTTCAAAGATTGGGTGATATAAATAGAGGAAAAAGAACCTGGCAAGAAGAATTAGATAAAAATTCAGTAGTACCAACACTAAAATCTGCAGTACCAGGAGATATAACATTTGCAATAGGTTACAGAACTATGACAGATATTTTGCAATTTATAAAAGAGATGGATAAAATAGTTGAAGGATTTGCAAACCCAGATAATTTACTATATGCTCCAGAAATTAAGTTTTACAGTAATAAATTAGAAATAGACAACAATTTTGAATCAAGTGTAAGAGGCTTATACTCAATAGGAGATGGCGGAGGAATGACAAGAGGATTAATGATGGCATCATGCTCAGGAGTGCAAATGGCAAGAAATTTGGCTGGAAAAATTGATTAGTAATTAACTTAATATTATATTTTTACCAAAAGAATATAGGTTACAGTAAATATTGAAATTACAGATTATCCTAAAGTGCAACATTAACGCTTAAAGTGCGATTTTTGCACTTTAAAGTTGCATCAAATAACTAATAAAAAATTCAAGCCTTTTGGCTTGAATTTTTTATTCTTCTATTTTTATATCAGCATATTTTTTTAATTTTTCATAAGCTAAATAATTTATTGTACCTGCTGGAAAGTTTCCGTTTGAATCTTTTTTTCCTGCTGGAACACCGGTTAAAAGTTCAATTCCTTCATCAATTGTACTTATAGCATAAATATGGAATAATCCATTTTTTACAGCATCAACTACTTCGTTTGATAGGTTTAAATTCTTTTGATTTTGAATTGGAATCATAACAGAATGAGTTCCATCAAGTCCACGCATTTTACAAATTTGGAAAAATCCTTCTATTTTTTCATTTACACCACCGATTGGTTGAATTTCGCCTTTTTGGTTTACTGAACCAGTAACTGCAAATGATTGATTAATTGGTACTCCAGATAAACTTGATAAAATTGCATATAGCTCTGTACTTGATGCACTGTCTCCATCAACACCATTATATAGTTGCTCAAAACATATACTTGCTGTAAGAGATAGGGGAATATCTTGTGCAAATTTTTCACCTAAATATCCACTTAAAATATATACACCTTTTGAGTGAGTAGAGCCAGATAAATCAACTTCTCTTTCAATATTTATTACACCATTTTTTCCAGTATATGTTGTTGCTGTTATTTTTACAGGTTTTCCAAACATGTAGTCACCAATATTCATTATTGTTAAACCATTTATTTGTCCGACTTTTGCTCCTGTTGTATCAATTAATAATGTATTTTCTTTTATCATTTCTGTATACATTGAATCATATTTTTTTATTCTGTTTGCTCTTTCAGATAAAGCCATATCTACAAATTCAGCTGTTACAATTTTTGATTTTTTCATTTTTGCCCATGTTGCAGCTTCACCAATTATTTGTGCTAAATCATTAAATCTAGTAGAAAGTTTGTCTTGGTTATCAGCAAGTCGTGAAGAATATTCCATTATTTTTGCAACTGCAGATGGATCAAGATGAGGAAGTTGTTCTTGTTCACAGAAACCGTGAATAAATCTTGCTAATTTGTTCATATTTTCTTCTGTATTATCAGAGCTATCTTCAAATTCAACTTTTATTTTAAATAATTTTCTAAAATCATAATCAACTGCAAGTAGTGTTTGATATATTTGTTCATCTCCAACAATAATAACTTTTAAATCTAGTGGAATTGGTTCAGGCTTTAAAGAAACCATAACCATTGGTGAGCGAGGGTCTGCAGTATTTTCAATTAATAATTGTTTTTGACGTAATGCTTTTTTTAGTCCTTCATAACAAACTGAATTTTCTATTAAATCATGTGCTTGAAAAATTATATATCCACCGTTTGCTTTGTGTAGTAAACCTGGTTTTAACATAGTGTAATCTGTTTTCAAAGAACCATAGTAATTTTCATATTCAAGTTTTCCAAATATATTGTGATAAGAATAATTTGAATCCATAATTACAGGAGCACCTTCTTGTGCACTATTATCGATAAATAAGTTTACTCTATAGTTTTCCCAAGGTTTTGGTGGCTCAGGTCTAGGACCAGGCATTTGTTGTGTTTCAATTTGAGGCTCTACTAAGAAGTAGTCAATATTTTTTAATATATCTTTTTTGATATTTTCTAAAAAAGTACTAATTTTTTTATTTCTTTTAAACTTTGATCTGATATAATTTATATGTGCATTTATTGTTAATAAAGCAACATTAGATTGCCATTCAGATAATTTCTTTTGAGATTCTTGTTCAATATTTTTTATTTCACTAATAACTTGTAAAATTTGCTCTTGAACAATGCTTGAATTATCTTCAAAGTTTTGTTTAGTTTCATCATCTAATTTTTCAAATTCTTCTTGTTCAATTGCTTTACCATTAATAATAGGCATCATATAAATTCCATTTTGAGCTGATTTTACTTGAAATCCATATTTTTCTGATTTTTTATTTAATTTAACCATTAAGGCTTCACGTTTTTCTTCATAGGTTTGAGATATTAAAGCTTTTTCTTTTTCAAAGTCTTCATTGTTAAATGTATTTTTCAAATCATTTTTTATATCTTTTATAAAAGCATCCATTTGCTCTTTAAATTCTTTACCTTGTCCAGCATGTAAAGGTAGGGCAATTGGTTCATTAGGATTTTCGAAGTTGTATATATAACACCAATCACAAGGAGTCTTTTGCTTTTTAGAAATTTTATCTAAATAATGTTTAGTATACATTGTTTTTCCAACTCCAGCAGGACCTTCAAGATATAAGTTATATCCATTTATATCTACATTTAAACCAAACTCTAAAGCTTTAATTCCTCTTTCTTGTCCAATTCCAGTTTCAATATTGTCCAATTCTTCAGTTGTTTTAAATTTAAAAATACTTGGATCACAACTAATTTTTAAATTTTTGTAATTTAATTCATTTTTATTTTTCATTTGTTCCTCCTTAAATTTAAAGTTGGTTATATGTATAAAGTCATTATAATAGCAGAATCGGTGTTATTATAATATTTTTTTCTAAGACCAACTTTAGTAAAATTAAATTTTTCGTATAGTTTTATTGCAGGTATGTTATGTTCATTTACTTCTAATGTTACTGAATTTAAATTTTGTTCTTTGGAAATTTGTATTAGGTTTTGTAAAAGTAAAGTTCCAATACCTAAATTTCTTTTGTCTTTTTTTGTAACAATGTTCATAATATTTGCTTCATCAACAATTGTAAGAATTCCTGCAAAACCAACAATTGTTTCATTTTGTTTGGCAACAATATATGTTGTATTGGTATTTAAAAATTCTTGTTTTAAAATTTCATAGTTCCAAAAATTATCAAATTCTGTAATTAAATTTTCCTTTAAATATAATAAATCTTTATCACACATTTTGCAAATTGTAATATGATTTGCAAAAGTATTTAAAGTTTGTTCTTTTAAATTATTACTCATCTATTTTTCACCAGCTAAATTTCTTTCTGCTTGAGATTTTTTTAAATAAATAGGTAGTAGAGAATTTGAATCACCATATATACCATTAGTAAATTTATTATATGCAGATTTGCCAATACTGATACTTGTTTGCAAATTTTGTTCACTATTAGCAAAAACAGGATTTTTTATTAATGTGATAATTAAATCATGGTGAATTACAGAACCATCTCCAACAAAAATTAATTTGTCATCATATATAGATAAATCACTTAAAATATCATGGATAGAACATGATTTAAAATCACCAATTTGTGTATATGCTGTTCCATTATTACTAAATAAAGAATAATAAACATTCTCATTTTTGGCATCAATTAAACTTACAATTAAACCAGATTCTGTAATATTATAAGCTAAGCTCTCTAAAGATGTAACTCCAACTACTGGAATATTTTTAGCATCTGCAAAAGCTTTTATTGTTGCAATTCCGATTCTAATACCAGTAAAAGAGCCAGGACCTTGTGAACAAGCAAGTAAATCAATATTATCTAATGTTAAATTAGTATCTTTGAAAAGTTCATCAATTAGCGGCATCAGGTTTTGGGAATGTGTTTTTTCATCATTAGTATGTTTTTCTAGTATAACAGTGGTATCTTCTAAAATAGATACTGAGCAAATTTTAGAAGATGTATCTATTGATAATATTTTCATTATTATTTTTAATTAATCATATAGAAAATCTATTGAATAATTAAATCCTCCTTGTATATATATTTAGATTTTTTAGGGGAAGACCTATAAACCCAAAATAATATAATTAAAATAAATTTTGATATTTATTTCCAAAAGTTTCAACTTTCAATTTTCTGTAATTTTCATTAGAATCATCTTTTTCAAATGTTATATGAATGTAATCTTTAGGAAGTGCATCTTTTATAAGTTCACCCCATTCGATAATACAAATACCATTTTCAAAATATTCATCACCACCAATGGCATAAAACTCATCAGTATCTGACAAGCGGTAAACATCAAAATGATAAATGTTTAAACCAGTATTACTATTATATTCATTAACAATTGTAAAAGTAGGACTAGAAATTTCATTTTCAAGTCCAAAATATTCTAGAAAACCTTGAGTGAATTTCGTTTTCCCAGATCCAAGTTCACCAGTTAAAACAATAATATCACCCTTATGTAGTTTAGAAGCTAAACCTTTTGCAAAATTAATTGTATCTTTTTCAGATTTTGAAATAAAATTATACATATTTTCACCTTTTTTTATTAAATTATTCTGCGTATATTTTATATTAATATGGCGATTTTGTAAATAAAAAGTGGAATTTTTGTTAAATGAATAACATAAAAAATAGTTTCTATATCAATTTATGTCTGTTTTTTCAATTATTTTCTGAGATTTTGTGTATGAAATTACACATTTGAAAAAAATTGTGTCATAATAATAATACAGTTTAAATTGATTTTCAATATAAATCATACGACAACATTTGATGTATAAATGTCGAAAATACTACATTGACATTTAAAAATCTTTGTATTACTATAAGAAAAAAATTAGAAAGGAAAATTTTATTATGAAAGAATGTAAAATCGAAAATTTATATAATTTAAATGAAACAATTGCAAAAGATGTGTTTGATGGATGCACATATCCTTGGGAAGTATTACCTAAAATTAAAGATTTCATAATACATTTAGGAAATACATTAAGTAAGGAAGAATATGATAAGATAGGCGAAAATGTATGGATCGCTAAAACTGCAAAAGTTGCACCAACTGCTTATATAAATGGTCCAGCTATTATTGGAAAAAATGCTGAGGTGAGACATTGTGCATTTATAAGAGGCAATGCCATAGTTGGCGAAAATGCAGTTGTAGGAAATTCTACAGAGCTAAAAAATGTAATACTATTCAACAATGTTCAAGTTCCACATTATAATTATGTAGGAGATTCAATATTAGGATATAAATCTCATATGGGAGCAGGGTCTATTACTTCAAATGTAAAATCAGATAAAAAGTTAGTTATTGTAAAAAATGAAAGTGAAAAAATTGAAACAGGTTTAAAGAAATTTGGCTCAATGCTTGGTGATAATGTTGAAGTAGGTTGTGGCTCTATTTTAAATCCTGGGAGTGTTATTGGAAGAAACACAAATATATATCCATTGTCTTCAGTAAGAGGTGTTATAAAATCAAATAGCATTTATAAAAGACAGGGAGATATAGTTGACAAAATATAAAACAATAGTGTATAATACTATTTGTTGTCAGCAAAAAGTTGACTTCTTCATTTTTTAATTTAATTTTTTTTATTGGATTAAATAAATCCGCCTAGTATGTTTTTCATACTAGGATTTTTCTTTGTAGAATAGCAAAAATTTAAATTCAAAATAATATATAAAAATTAAATAAAAAATGGAAAAATGAATTTTAACAAAATTTATAGGTTTAAAATAGATATGTCACAAACAGATTGAAAAAATATTGAAAGAGAG
>ERZ860710.487-NODE-487-length-26125-cov-4.820752_pt1 | contig 26125 bp, 19 predicted proteins | sample MGYA00509974_ERZ860710 | MGnify/ENA primary metagenome ERZ860710 (study PRJEB30046, sample SAMN00715261) | human gut metagenome | study: EMG produced TPA metagenomics assembly of the A metagenome-wide association study of gut microbiota in type 2...
CTATAGATCGATCGCACGAGCCGATGCCTGTCAGTGATACAACAGATGAAAGTCAATCGTCAGAAACAGTAAACACAGAGAATGTCACAGATGAGCAGCAGAGTCAGAGCTTTGATCCGGAGAAAGATTTTGCGATCACGGTGAACGGCGAACCTTATGCGTTGCGTGGAAAGACACATTATATATTAGTGGATGTGTTAGATATTTACCCGATTGACACCAGTAAGGCGCATGGCGATTATATGGAGATTAAGATAAATGGTATGGATGCAGAATTCAGCCAGCCTTTAGCAGAACACGATGCCGTTATCCTGCGCTGGGTTACCCGTTAAGACTTTAGTAACCTTGGGCGTAAAGTATGCGGTGGAGAAAGGAATGTAGTAATATCATGAAAGTTTGCAGTATAGCCAGCGGAAGCAGTGGGAACTGTATTTATGTCGGCACAGAGAAAACAAACATATTGATAGATGCCGGCATTAGCCGGAAAAGAATTGTGGAGGGACTACACAGTATTGGCGTCGAACCGGAGCAGTTAGACGGCATTTTTGTGACACATGAGCATTCAGATCATATTCAAGGAATACCCATGATGGCAAAGCAATTTGAAGTGCCGATCTATGCAACGGGAGGCACATTAGATAAAATCTGTGAAAAGGATAAAAAAAATGTCATAAAAAGAGAAAATCTATTTCAACTTTATGCAGATCAACCGGTAGGAATGGGTGATATGCAGATCATGCCATACAAAATGTCACATGATGCTGCTGATCCGGTATGTTATACTGTGGAAGCAGACGGGCAAAAGGTCAGCATGGCAACCGATCTGGGGGTGTACGATGACTACATTGTAGATCATTTAGAGGACAGCGATGTGTTGCTGATTGAAGCAAATCACGACATCAGTATGTTGGAGGCAGGACATTATCCGTATCCGCTCAAGCGTCGTATTTTGGGAGAATGGGGACATTTGTCCAATGAGGACTCCGGACGGCTGTTATGCAGTTTGATGGGGGATCATTTGAAATATGCATTTTTGGCACATTTATCCAAAGAGAACAATTATCCGGCATTGGCATATGAAGCAGTACGATGCCAGATATGGGAGGAAATGGGCTCTAAAGAAGTTCCATTTCAGTTACAAGTAGCCGAGAGGGACAGGCCATCACAGCTTGTTACAATATAAAAAGACATACAGATCATGTATGGAAATGGAGGACATCATGAAAAAAACAGTAGTAACCGTAGTAGGTAAAGATAGCGTAGGGATCATTGCAAAGGTATGCACATATCTGGCAAACAACACCATTAATATTTTGGATATCTCACAGACGATCGTGGGTGGCTTTTTTAATATGATGATGATTGTAGATCTGGAAGACTGCGCCAAAGAATTTGGTGTCGTTGTTGATGAATTAGAGCAGATCGGGGAAGAAATGGGCTGCGTTATCAAGGCACAGCGTGAAGATATTTTTGACAAAATGCATCGTATTTAATGACAGAAATGGAGGATACTATGATTAACATACATGAGGTTTTAGAAACCAATGATATGATAGAAAAAGAAAATCTGGATGTGCGTACAATTACGCTGGGCATTAGCTTGCTTAGCTGCTGCGATAACGATTTGGATCGTTTGATCGACAAGATATACAATCGTATTACAACGGTTGCAAAAGATCTTGTCGAAACAGGAAAGGCAATCGAGAAAGAGTTTGGTATTCCAATTGTAAATAAAAGAATTTCGGTAACTCCGATCGCTTTAGTTGGTGCATCTGCATGTAAAACACCGCAGGATTATGTGCGTATTGCACAGACTCTGGACAAGGCAGCCAAAACGGTAGGTGTCAACTTTATCGGTGGGTACAGTGCCCTGGTGTCTAAAGGAATGACGAAGAGTGATGAACTTTTGATCCAGTCGATCCCAGAGGCTCTTGCAACAACAGATTTTGTCTGCAGTTCCGTGAATTTGGGATCTACAAAGACCGGAATTAATATGGATGCAGTAAAAATGATGGGCGAGATCATTTTGCAGACAGCAGAAGCAACCAAAGAGAAAGACAGCATTGGCTGTGCTAAATTAGTTGTATTTTGTAATGCACCGGATGACAATCCGTTTATGGCGGGTGCTTTCCATGGTGTTACGGAGGCAGATGAGATAATTAACGTTGGTGTCAGTGGACCGGGTGTTATGCGCAAGGCATTGGAGTCCGTTCATGGAACAGATTTTGGAACACTTTGTAATACAGTCAAGAAGACAGCGTTTAAGATTACACGTGTTGGCCAGTTGGTCGCAAGAGAAGCATCAGAGAGACTTGGTATTCCATTTGGAATCATTGATCTTTCTTTGGCTCCGACTCCGGCAATTGGCGACAGCATTGCAGATATTTTCGTGGAAATGGGTCTGGAAAAGGCCGGTGCACCGGGAACGACAGCAGCATTAGCGTTGTTGAACGATCAAGTGAAAAAGGGTGGCGTTATGGCTTCCTCTTATGTAGGTGGATTAAGTGGAGCCTTTATTCCGGTCAGCGAGGATCAGGGAATGATCGATGCAGTGACGGAGGGAGCTTTGACCTTAGAAAAATTAGAGGCAATGACTTGCGTATGTTCTGTAGGTCTGGATATGATTGCTATACCTGGCGATACCAAAGCGACAACGATATCCGGCATCATTGCGGATGAGATGGCGATCGGTATGGTCAACCAGAAGACAACAGCAGTTCGATTGATTCCGGTTATTGGCAAAAAAGTCGGAGAAACAGTTGAATTTGGTGGATTGCTTGGCTATGCACCGGTAATGCCGGTGAATGCTTTTGATTGTGAAGAGTTTATTAATCGTGGTGGACGCATCCCGGCACCAATTCACAGCTTTAAAAACTAAGCGATAAGTGACAAAAAGAATCATGTGTATGAATTGTGCCTGATGATTCCGGATTTAGGGATTGTCAGGCACATGGAGGATTAGAGTGAATAATAAAATAAAATCGGCAGATAAAAAAAGACTGCCCTTATGGTCCAAAATATTGATCGGTATTCTGATCGCTGTTATTTTGCTTGGGGGGATCGCATATGGCACATTTACGTATTATTACCATCAAATGAATATCAAGGGATTAGAAGATAATGATACCCCGGCTGCAAAGGAATATTTTGATACCGATGAAAATACCGGTAATTTGGAAGAGTTGGATCCGAATAGTATTCATTTAGATAGTGCAGAGAGCGTCTCTACCAACAAAGATGTTATCAATATTTTGTTGTGTGGTGAAGAGAGTATTGGTGGTGGAAGAGGTCGTACAGATAGTATTATGATCGCTACGATCAATCAAAAGGACAATCAGCTTAAGTTAACTTCTATTATGCGTGATTCGTATGTGCAGATACCGGGATTTTCGGACAATAAGATCAATGCGGCGTACCATAATGGTGGTATGAAAACTTTGATCAAAACGATCAAGAAAAATTTTGGTATCGCAGTAGATGGTTATGTATTGGTTAATTTTGATTCATTTCAAAAAATTGTGGATGCTGTTGGTGGCATTGATATTACGCTGGACGAACAAGAGGTCAAATACTTAAACAGTACAAATTATATATCAGACACATCTAACCATACGTTGACGGTTGGTAAAAATCATATGAATGGGAATCAAGCCCTTGGTTTTGCACGTGTGCGTTATGTTATGCGTGATGGAGAATGCGGTGATTTTGCAAGAACACTTCGGCATCGTACGGTCATGACAGCACTTTATAAACGTGTGATCGACAAGTCAACACTGGAACTGGTTGCTATGATACCGAAGATCCTGCCGATGCTTACGACCAATATCAAAAAAGAAGATCTGGTCAACTATATTGCGATGGCAGTACAGGTGCGGGATCAGAACAAAAAGATCTATACGCTCAATGTTCCTGTGGAGGGCGGGTATAAGATCACTCGTGCCAGAAAGATGTCGATCATTTTGCCGGATCCGTTGTCTAAGAGTGTCAATAAAATGCAGAAATTTATTTATGGTAGTACACTCGCAACCAAGGGGGAAAAAGAAGAGGGTGCCAATATTACGGTTGGTCAGTAAAAATGCATGAGAGATGCAGAATGATCCGGATTGAACAATTGTATACAATTATACATTGACGCAAGTATACTTTTGTGATATGATGTGCCGAGGCGAGCTTGTGCGGATTCGACAAGATCTCACCAAAAGAGTAATGGGAATCAATGAAAGGAGAATGACTATGTCATTAGAATTATCAAAGAAAGCAGCAGCAGTTAAGCCGTCATCCACGTTGGCAATCACTGCTAAGGCAAAGGAATTAAAGGCACAGGGCAAAGATGTAGTAGGATTTGGTGCAGGTGAACCGGATTTTAATACACCGGAAAATATCTGCAATGCTGCTATTGATGCGATTAAGAGTGGCTTTACGAAGTATACGCCTGCTTCTGGAACAAATGAGTTGAAAGAGGCAATTTCTAAGAAATTCAAGAGCTTTAACAATCTGGACTATGCACCGGATCAGATTGTGATCAGCAATGGTGGCAAGCATTCTTTGACAAATATATTTACAGCATTGATCAATCCGGGCGATGAAGTGATCATTCCGGCTCCGTTCTGGTTGAGCTATCCGGAGATCGTAAAGCTTGCAGGAGGTGTTCCGGTTATTGTAAAGACAACCAAGGAGCAGAACTACAAGCTGACCGTAGATGATCTTAAGGCTGCGATCACAGACAAGACCAAAGCTCTTGTATTAAATACACCAAATAACCCAACCGGTATGTTGTATACAGAGGAAGAGCTTCGTGCAATTGCAGAAGTTGTTGTTGCAAACGATTTTTATGTAGTTGCTGACGAGATGTATGAGAATCTCGTTTATGGCGAGCAGAAGCATGTCAGCATTGCATCTCTTGGCAAAGATATTTATGACAGAACAATCACTTGCAGTGGTGTGGCAAAGAGCTATGCGATGACTGGCTGGAGAATCGGTTATACCGGATCTTCCAAAGAAATTGCGAAGATGATGGGTAGTGTACAGAGTCATCAGACTTCTAATCCAAACTCCATTGCACAGAAAGCAACCGTAGAAGCATTAAACGGCCCACAGGACTCTGTTGCAGCAATGCATGATGAATTTGATAAGAGACGCAAATACATGTATGAGAGAATCCAGAAGATGCCGCTTGTCAGCTGCATCGAGCCAATGGGTGCATTTTATGTATTTGTTGATGCCGGTGAAGTATTAGATAAGTCTTACCAGGGTGAGAAAGTCGGTACGGTAGCACGCATGGCAGAGATTTTGATCAATGAGTATAACACCGCAGTTGTACCATGCGCTGACTTTGGTTTTGACGATCATTTGCGTTTGTCCTATGCAATCTCTATTGAGCAGATCGAAAAGGGCTTAGATCGTATCGAAAGTTTCTTAAAAGGTTTGGAATAAATGAAACGAATCAAATACATTATTATTATGGCAGCAGTCCTAGTGACTGCTGTCTGTTTTATGATCACATTTTCAAGAAAGAACCAGGCGGTTAAACCGGACCAAGTGCCAGAAGCCTCTTTTGTGTTTGCAGATAAAGCAGAATCTGAGGGGGATTATAGCTATATTGTGCAGCAGGATACGTCAGGAGATGCATTATTCGGTATTTACCGCACCGATAGCAATGGTGTTGCAAAAGTATATGAAAAGCAATTCTCACATCCGACGATTTTTTGGAAGTATGGCGCGCGAGTGTATATTATACAAGATATTCATGAGAAAAAACAGATACGGACAACGGTTTACGAGGTATCGGATCCGCAGAAACCTGTGGAAGAGCAAACCTATGAGCAGCAAGGCAGTTTGGTGGGAACCAACCTGTCGGGAGAATATCTGTGGGTTGTGACTAAACAAAAGGACAAGCCGTCTGCCGTAAGTCTATATTTGGGATGCAGGACAAGATATCGGTTATACGCTGCCCGGTGGCAGCTTAAAGATCCAAAGAATTCGCCAAAGACGAAAGAGGATATCGTCAATGGAGCCAAAGCATTGCAAAAAAATAAATGGTATCAGCAAGTTCAAGGATCAGATCATACATTAGTTCCTTATGATAGAGATTTAAATTTGCAGGTGAATATAGACTTTGGGAAAGAAGTGACTTTGTGTATGCGATCAGATACCGGGGAGCAGCAGTCCAAAATATATCCTCAAAATCGACCGCAGGAAAATGTGATCGTGGATAACCGACGCGGTTATATTGGATTATGTGTGTGGAATCCGGAAAAATCGACGTATCGGTATGTTTTATTGAATTATAATGCCGCGATAGGGTTTAAGGAAGTGTGGCACAGTGAACAATATGAGACGCCGGTGCTTGGACAGATACGTGCCAATGAGTTGTATTTATTTGCACACGGCACAGGAAAAATACAAGAACTGCCACTCTAACGGCTTTGTCAGAGTGGCAGTTCTTGAAAGAAATCATATATTATGATAAATATTATAAGCGGTCAGCAATATTATAGATCAGCTTTTCACTTTCATCCCATCCAAGGCAAGGATCTGTGATAGATTTGCCATAAACACCATCACCGATCTTCTGGTTGCCCGGTTCAATATAGCTTTCGATCATAACACCTTTGACTAATTTCTTGATCTCATCTGAAACATTACGGTTGTGTAATACTTCATAAACGATCCTTGGCTGCTCGTAGTAGCACTTATTAGAATTTGAATGGTTAGCATCAACGATGCAGGCCGGATTCTTTAGGTTAAGTTTACTGTACATTTCTGCCAGACGGATCATATCTTCATAATGATAATTAGGCTTGCTCTGATCATGTTTATTAACGGCACCGCGCAAAATAGTATGTGCATACGGATTGCCATCTGTCTTAACTTCCCATCCGCGATACATAAATGTATGACTTCCCTGAGCGGCGATACAAGAGTTGAGCATAATGCTGTAAGTACCACTGGTTGGATTCTTCATGCCGCAAGGAATATCAATACCGCTGGCGGTCAGACGATGCTGCTGATTCTCTACAGAACGTGCACCAATGGCAACATAAGATAAGATATCAGAAAGATATGGCCAGTTTTCAGGATAGAGCATCTCATCTGCTGCAAATAAATGAGTTTCAGCGATAGAGCGAAGATGCATCTTGCGCATAGCGATCAGACCTTCAGCGAGATCGGGTGCTTTTTCCGGATCCGGCTGATGAACGATTCCTTTATAACCCTCCCCGGTAGTACGAGGCTTGTTGGTATAGATTCTTGGAATGATAAGGATCTTATCCTTAACTTTATCCTGAACCTTTGCCAAACGGCCAATATAATCACATACAGAATCTTCGTTGTCAGCAGAACAAGGACCAATGATTACTAAAAATTTGTCAGATTCACCGGTAAAGACTTTTTTAATCTCCTCATCTCTTTGTGCTTTTAACTGTTTGTGGGCTTCCGGAAGTGGATATTCGCTTAATAGCTGCTCCGGTGACATCACTTTTTTAACATAGGTTTTTCCCATATTTTTCCTCCTTCTGCTTTGACATTTGCTGCAAAGCGTATTTTATTTTGTTGTTTTTGGCAGGACAAATAGTTTGTCAAATCTGCCATACATAGTCACACAATTTTTTATTGTAAAAGAAGTCGTGTAAATCGTCAATTGAAAAATTGCGGGTTCCGTGGTTGAAAATGACAAGATTTGCTCGTCTTTCCGCCATTTTACAGGCTATTTCCTACATAAATGGTAAGAAATAAAATTTTATTGAGAAAAATGATCAAATAGCGGTTCAAATGAGAAAATATACTTATTTATATCGATCTTTTATCGTAAAAAGCGTGTAAATTCGACAAAATCTACATCGAAATTCTTTACTTTTTGGATGCTTAGTGATAAAATATCTCACAGAATTCATAAATTAAGGAGGATAATTCAAAAATGGCTAGAGCAAAACAGTCTATGGATGGAAATACCGCTGCAGCACACGTGGCGTATGCCTACACAGAAGTAGCAGGTATCTATCCTATCACACCTTCCAGCCCGATGGCAGATTCTGTTGATCAGTGGTCTGCAGCAGGACAGAAGAACATCTTTGGAAACACAGTTAAAGTGGTAGAAATGGAGTCTGAGGCAGGTGCAGCAGGGACCGTACATGGGTCCCTTGCAGCAGGTGCACTTACAACTACATTTACCGCATCTCAGGGTCTTTTACTTATGATCCCTAATATGTACAAAATCGCTGGTGAGCAGTTACCTAGTGTATTCCACGTATCTGCACGTACCGTATCTACACATTCTTTGAATATTTTCGGTGATCACAGTGATGTATATGCTTGTCGTCAGACAGGTTTCGCAATGTTAGCAGAGACAAATCCACAGGAAGTTATGGACTTAAGCCCGGTAGCACATCTTGCTGCATTAGAGGGTAAAGTACCTTTCATCAACTTCTTTGATGGTTTCCGTACATCCCATGAGATTCAGAAGATCGAGAAATGGGATTATGAAGATCTGAAAGATATGTGTCCTATGGACGCAGTTGAAGAGTTCCGTGCACATGCATTGAACCCAGAGCATCCGGCAGCTCGTGGTACTCACGAGAACGGTGATGTATTCTTCCAGCATCGTGAGGCTTGTAACAAGGCTTATGATGAACTTCCGGCAGTTGTTGAGAAGTATATGAAGAAAGTAAATGAAAAATTAGGTACAGACTATGATCTGTTCAACTACTATGGTGCAGCAGATGCAGACCGTGTTATTATCGCAATGGGATCCATCTGTGACGTAGCTGAGGAAGTTATTGATTACTTAACAGCTAAGGGCGAGAAAGTTGGTTTGATTAAAGTTCGTTTGTATCGTCCATGGTCTTCAGAGGCAATTCTTAAGGTGATTCCTAAGACTGCTAAGAAGATCGCTGTACTTGATCGTACGAAAGAGCCTGGTTCTCTTGGTGAGCCATTGTACCTCGATGTAGTTACTACTCTTCGCGAGGCAGGATTAAATGATATCGTGGTAACAGGTGGTCGTTACGGTCTTGGTTCTAAAGATACTCCTCCTTCATCTGTATTTGCAGTATACAAAGAGTTGGAGAAGGATGCTCCTAAGGCTCGTTTCACAATCGGTATTGTCGATGATGTAACAAACTTGAGCTTGCCAGAGGTTAAGCCGGCTCCTATCACATCTGCACCTGGTACAAAAGAGTGCAAGTTCTGGGGTCTTGGTGGAGATGGTACAGTAGGTGCTAATAAGAACTCTACAAAGATCATCGGTGACCATACAGATAAGTACATTCAGGCATACTTCCAGTATGACTCTAAGAAGACCGGTGGTGTTACCATTTCTCACTTACGTTTTGGTGATAACCCGATCAAGAGCCCATACTACATTAACCAGGCTGACTTCGTAGCATGCCACAATCCTGCATATGTAACACAGGGTATGAAGATGGTACAGGATGTTAAGCCGGGCGGAGTATTCATGATCAACTGCCAGTGGAGTGATGAAGAGTTAGATCATCATTTGAACGCAGAGGCTAAGAAATATATCGCTGATAACAACATTCAGCTTTACACGATCAACGCGATCGATAAGGCAATCGAGATCGGTATGGGTAAACGTACTAACACGATCTTACAGTCCGCATTCTTTAAATTAGCAGACGTTATGCCGATCGATGAAGCTGTTGAGTTCATGAAGCAGGCAGCTAAGAAGTCTTATTCTAAGAAGGGTGACGCTGTCGTAGAGATGAACTACAAGGCAATTGATGCCGGTGTTGACGCTGTACACAAAGTAGAAGTTCCGGATTCTTGGAAAAATCCTGCACCAGATGCTCCAGCTAAGGAGAAGACAGGACGTAAAGAGGTTGTTGATATGGTCAACAAGCTTCTTGAGCCGATCTCCAAGATGGATGGTGACAGCCTTCCGGTATCCGCATTTGCTGATATTGCAGATGGTCAGTTCGTAACAGGAGCTTCCGCTTATGAGAAACGTGGTACTGCAGTAACTGTTCCGGTATGGGATCCGGATACATGTATTCAGTGTAACAACTGTGCATTTGTATGTTCTCATGCAACGATCCGTCCATTCTTGCTGAGCGAGGATGAGGTGAAAGCAGCACCTTCTAATATTAAACTTTCCGATACTAAGCCAAAGGCTGGAGAATATAAGTTCACAATGAGCGTATCTCCTTTGGATTGTATGGGATGTGGTGAGTGTATCACAGTATGTCCTAAGGCAGCTGATGGCGCTATCAAGATGGTACCTCAGGAGTCTCAGGCAGCTGAGCAGCCGGTATTCGACTACTTAGTAGCTAATGTTGGTAAGAAAGACAGCGGATTCGCTGATACAACACCTAAGGGAAGTCAGTTCAACCAGCCACTCCTTGAGTTCTCAGGAAGCTGTGCAGGTTGTGCAGAGACTTCATATGCTAGATTGATCACACAGCTCTTTGGTGAGCAGATGTACATCTCCAATGCAACAGGATGTTCTTCTATCTGGGGTAACCCGGCAGCAACTTCTCCTTATACTGTAAATAAGGATACGAAGAAGGGTCCGGCTTGGTCTAACTCCTTGTTCGAGGACAACGCAGAGCATGGTCTTGGTATGTATGTAGGTCAGAAGTACTTACGTGATCAGGCTATCGAGAATGTAAAGGCTTGTGCAGAGTCTGATAAGGCACCTGCAGAGTTGAAAGCTGCATTCGATGCATTCATGGAGACTAAAGAAGATACAAAGGCTAACGTAGCAGCTACAGATGCTTTGGTTGCTGAGTTAGAGAAAGCAGCAGCTGCCGGATGCGAGAACGCTAAGGCTGCACTTGCTAAGAAAGATTACCTCGGTAAGAAGTCCGTATGGATCTTCGGTGGTGATGGATGGGCATATGATATCGGTTTCGGTGGATTAGACCATGTATTAGCATCCGGTGAAAACGTAAACGTTATGGTATTCGATACAGAGATGTATTCTAATACAGGTGGACAGGCTTCTAAGGCTTCTAATATCGGTGAGGTTTGCCAGTTCGCAGCAGCCGGTAAAGAGATCGGTAAGAAGTCACTTGCTGAGATCGCGATGAGCTATGGTTATGTATATGTTGCTCAGATCGCACTTGGTGCTAACCCTGCACAGGCTGTTAAGGCAATTGCAGAGGCAGAGGCATATCCGGGACCATCATTGATCATCGGTTATGCACCATGTGAGCTTCACGGAATCGCTAAGGGTGGTATGAACCACTGCCAGGATGAGATGAAGAAAGCAGTGAAAGCTGGTTACTGGAATCTCTTCTCTTTCAATCCTTCCAATAAGGCTGAGGGCAAGAATCCGTTCACATTCACATCTGAGAAGGGTGTAAACTTCGACGATTATCAGGCATTCCTGAATAACGAGGCTCGTTATACTCGTCTGATCAAACCATTCCCAGAGCGTGCTGACAGACTCTTCAAGGAATCTGAGGAAGCTGCAAAGGCTCGTTATGAGCACTTACAGAAGTTGGTTGAATTATACAAATAATTTGTAATCATCCAAATAAAATAAAGAGGGCGTCTTCTTCGGAAGGCGCCTTTTTTGATAATAAAAGACATTGCGCTAAAGAAATTGAGAGAGTATAATGATAGTGTTAGTGCAAATTGCGGAAATTTTTTCGCAGTATTATTTGCAGAGATAACAAATATTATTTATGGAGGATCAAAATGAAAAAGATTGCAAAACAAGTAATGGCAGTTGGCATTGCGATTGCGTTGGCGGCCACTTCCGTGCCAATGACCACGCAAACAGTAAGTGCAGCCAAGAAGACAGCAGCTAAAAAAGCTGGTAAGAAATCAAGCAAGAAATCGAGTAAGAAATCTAAGAATACGATTTCGTTGAAAGTTGGCAGTAAGAAAAAATTAAAAGTCAAGGGTGTTTCTAAAAAGACCAAGATCAAATGGAAGAGCAGCAAGAAAAAAGTTGCAGCCGTATCCAAGAAAGGAGTCGTAAAAGCCAAAAAGGCAGGTACGACCAAGATCACTGCAAAATATGGTAAGAAAAAGAAGGTTTGGACCGTAAAAGTCACCAAAAAGACAGCTAAGAAAGCTGGCGTTGCTTCTGTTGTTGTATTAGATGGCAAGACAGTGCGCGTAAATTTGACGGCGGCGAAAGCCTTAAAGGCATCTAACTTTGTGGTTCGCAAGAAAGCAGACGGATCAGGACAGTTTGCATACGCCCTGCGCGTTGCAAGTGTAACAAAGTTGAGCTCTAAGGTGTATGAGGTAGGCTTAGCTACTGATGATAACACCACATACGATTTAAATTGTATTGAGGATGGTGATTATGTACAGGTAACGGTATCTGCATTACCGGGTAATAAATCAGGCCAAACACAATATTATTATACAAAAAATGCAGAAGCCAGATACTTTACGGGGGTTGTTGGAGACACGATAGAACGTTCCGTGGGATTTACACAGAGTCACACCGGTTATTTAAATAGCATGAAGATCACCGGTGTACCAAATGGTTTGACTGCCAAGGCGCAAGGCGATTATTTCAAATTGGAGGGAACCTTAAAGACTGCCAAGGCAAGTATTATGACACTTACGGCAAAAGATGAAAAAGGTAAAAAACTGGTGCAGAAATATAGTTGTTATATTGGTAGCTCCAGCGTAATGTTCAGCTATATTGAAGCTGGTGGAAGGGTGATCCTGGCCAATGACAACTCTTCTGAATATTTTGAGGTATATACCGTAGGTGGCTCCGGTGCTTATACGTATACATTACCATCTAATACCAACAAATATATTAGTTTCAATAGCGGTGACATTGTGTTTGACAGTTATCGTTATGATGACAAAGGAGATAAGAAGTTATACCTGCCGGCTCGCAATTATAGTGTAGCTTATCAGGTAAAAGACACCAAGGGACATATCAATAAGGGAACATTGGCAGTCAATGCAGTGAATGGTGTGAAAGTATCCGGGCGTGTACTTGCTGCAGATGGAACCGGAATTGATAATGTGAGTGTGGTGGCTTCTTTTAAGAATGATAATAACAAGTATTATCGAAACGCCTGCTATGGATATAGTTATTCGAATGGAGATACTGATAGTTATGGTAATGCCAAGATGAAGTCAGGCGACTATAATATGATCGTATATCCATCGGTTCTCTATAAATTTTATGCATCTAAAAATGATGTTCGGCAGACCGTAAGCAGTAAGAATGTTGGCAAGAATGGTGCAACCGTCAATTTCAAACTTGCGTTGTATAAAGTATTATTATCCTGCGGCTCAGATGATCTGACTTGTTCGTGGTATGACAGTGACAGAGATTATCTAGGATATGGAAAAACATTATTTTTGAAAAAAGGAACTTATTCGATAAACGCAACGAAGAAATTTGTAGAATATACGGCTACATTTGGTGTAGGAGGAAATCGTACTGTCAAACTTACCAAAGGTGAATCCTCAAAAGTTTATGGTTCACTCTCGCTTGACAATACTGCTTCAGTTCCGGCCAATGATTACATGAAATTTATTCCGGCGGAGACTGGAACCTATACGATTACGATGGATTCGTCAGATCAGGAATACACTTCGATCAATGTATATACAATGGATGAATTGATCACTACAACATTTAGTAAATCCAATCAGATCTATAACAACACTACGAACAGTTGGGTATATGTGAAAAATATAACCATGAATGTAGCGCTTACAGCTGGACGCGCATACTATATTCAAAACTATTGCAATTCCGATGATCGTACAGCAAGTCTCACGATCAGCAAAGAGGATACCGAGGAATGATCAGTGGGGCATGATAGCAGTCCGGCAGTGCACAGCCTGTTTTGTGCAGCAGGCATTGACGGTATAAGTTGTCAGCCAGTAAGTCTGTGTTCCAAAGAGAAATAGCATGCTTTGCCGATGCCTCTGTCAGTTTATGAAACTGACAGAGTGCATCGGCTTTTTTTGTAATGATCGGAAAATCATTGACCTGACGCAGTAGTCCGCTGGCAGAGCCGCGAAAACCAAGAAGATTGCCATAGCTGACCGGGAGTTTGGTCTGTTCGCCGGTAGTATGAAGCAGCAGATGGAGTAAAGCGCGGCTGATGCGGCTGAGAGTATACTGCTTCGTCTTGAGCAGCTCGATAAAATCAGAAGCGGTTTTGTATTTTGGCAGAAGATTGTGGATGCGGGCAGCAAGAGCGTCCGAAACATCTGCGCAGCGAGTCATGTCTTCCGGGGAACAAGTGGACAGTCTATAGTACAACATTTCCGAAAAGTCATCTAATGTAACCGGATAATGGTTTCTTGCCGCTTGCAATATATTGACTGCTTCTGCAGGAAGATAGTCGACAGGAATCTTGCCCTGAGTCAGAAAATAGTCACGAATACCGGTTGCTGAAAGATATTTATCCTTGGCGGTTGTTTCATGATAGCCGTGATCCTTTCGAGCAATCGTCACCGGTATGATCTTGCTGTGCAACTGTTTCAGTGCCAGCAAATATTCAATACCTAAAATATTATTTGGCGATTGCAGCAAAGAGGACGCCGTACTGCTGTTGTCTGGCGTGCTATCCATGTCTATGTGTTGTGGATGTGCTATATCGTCTGTTGGAGCATGCATCGCATATGCCTGTGCTCTGGCGGCCGGATAGGATAACCCCTTGCCGACCAGTTCACGGATCGTAGTCTCAAAGGCTTCTCCGGGATCAGCGAGAAACTGAGCGGCGTTCCATAACGCATGAATATCACCGCATTCTGATCCAAAGCAAAGGGTATCGACAAAGCCTAATCCCTGCAAAAGGCTGACTCCGCCAAATGCAAAATCCTTCGCACTGGCAGTGGCATAGGCGGTCGGCAGTTCAAATACCATATCGGCGCCACATTCCAGTGCGATCTGTGTCCGCAAATATTTATCCGTCCAGGCAGGGGTGCCACGCTGCACAAAAGAACCGCTCATTACAACGATAACATAATCGGCGTCTGTCATGCGGCGTGCCTGCTCGATCTGGTATTTATGACCATTATGAAATGGATTATATTCTGCAATGATTCCAACTGCTTTCATATCGTGTCTGCCTTTCTGATGTTGTGATATTAAAACACACGTTTTTCTCAATAATACTAGACAAAGAAAAATGAATCAAGTATACTTTTGTATGGATTCACATTCCATTTACAAGATTTGAGCCAGAGTGCACCCGACCAAATCTTATACGAAAAACGTGTGCACAGAAATGAGGTTTAAGATGAAAATTTTAGTAGTTAATTGCGGAAGTTCCTCTCTTAAGTTTCAGTTGATCGATTCCGAGACAGAAGAAGTAGCTGCTTCAGGACTTTGCGAGAGAATTGGACTTGACGGAGCTTTGATCTACAAAGTAAACGGAGATAAGATCAAGCAGGAGATTGATCTGCCGGATCATGAAGTTGCGATCAAGAAAGTATTGGATACTTTGTTGGATAAGGAAATTGGAGTGTTGACCTCCTTAGATGAGATCGGCGCAATTGGCCATCGAATGGTACATGGTGGGGAGAAATTTTCTTCTTCCGTTATTATAAATGAAGAGATTATCAAACAGATTGAAACGTGTAATGATCTGGCTCCATTACATAACCCGGCCAATCTGCTGGGTGTTCGTGCATGTCAGGAAGTTATGCCGGGCGTGCCGAATGTTGTGGTATTTGATACAGCATTTCATCAGACAATGCCATCCAAGGCATATTTGTACGCTCTTCCAAAGGAATATTATGAGAAATACGGTGTTCGTCGCTATGGTTTTCATGGAACCAGTCATAGCTTCGTATCCAAGAGACTGGCAGAACTTGCAGGACTGGATATTAACAATTCCCGTATGATCATTTGCCATATCGGAAGTGGTGCAAGCATTTCCGCGATCAAAGATGGTAAGTCTGTAGATACCAGCATGGGTATGACACCATTAGAGGGACTGATGATGGGAACGCGTTCCGGTGATATGGATCCTGCCATCATTGAGTTTATCTGTCAGAAAGAAAATATCACGGTACAGGAAATGACAACAATCTTGAATAAGAAGTCCGGTGCTCTTGGATTGTCCGGCTTATCCAATGATTATCGTGATCTTGTAGAAGCTGCACAGGGTGGCAATCAGGATGCGATCAATGCGTTAGATGTCATGGTATATCGTGTGATCAAGTATATCGGTGCATATTATATGGCACTTGGCGGAGTAGATGCCATTGCCCTGACAGCAGGTGTTGGTGAGAACAACTTAGAGCTTCGTGCCAAGATCGTTGAAGGTTTAGCTGCGATTGGTATCAAGCTGGATGTTGAGGCAAATGCAGTACGCGGTGATGAGCGTAAGATCTCTACCGATGACAGTGCGGCTCAGGTATGGGTGGTACCAACTAATGAGGAGCTTGCTATTGCCAGAGAGACAGCTCGTCTGGTCTGCAAATAAGATTCACAAAAAAATTGTTGACAAAGCAATCGTGAGTTGATATAATCGAGAAAGTGTTGCAAAAGGAAATGGATTACAAATAGGAGGTGGAAAGAAATGTCTATTTGCCCTAAAAATAAATCTTCTAAGTCTAGAAGAGATAAGAGAAGAGCTAATTGGAAAATGTCTGCACCAAACTTGGTAAAATGCAGCAAATGTGGTGCTTTAATGATGCCACACAGAGTATGCAAGGCTTGTGGATCTTACAATAAGAAAGAGATTCTTGCAAACGCTGAATAATGGACATTCCATATAGTACATGAAATAAAAAACCGATACGGAAACGTATCGGTTTTTTTGCTATTAGAGATTAAGGTGTCAAAAGTCCTTTTGGCACTTTAAATTAAAGTAATCAAGCTGTGGGATGATATATTTGTTAACGTAATCAAGCTGTACAGTGATATATTTGTTAAAACAGCCAAGCTGTACGGCGGTCTATTTATAAAAAGCAGCCAAGCTGTGCTGCAACATAAGCAGGGAGCCATGAGGAACCATCATCTTCTGAAGCAGGTTCCGGAAGTGCTGCAAAACATAATTTGTCACGATGCTCTTGCTGAAACAGCAATAATCCGTCACAGTCTATTTTGCCGGAAACAGACGGAATAAAATCGCCGGTCTTTCGGACATAACAGGTTGCAGCAGTTGCTGCCTTGCGATGTGCTTTGTCGACAAACTCTGCCACACTGCGGTGGATGGCAGTGTCCTCTTCCGGCAGGTAATAATAATTTTTGTAATCCGGAATAAAATATTTCAATTCTTCATGAACACAAGGTATCGTCAACAATCCCAGAGAGTGCTCCAAGGTAAGTTCCAACTCTTTTTGCGGTTGGTCCCGGAATAGTTTTGGCCAAGGAATCGGTGCTGTGACATGGACTTTGCGGGGAACGGCCGCCGACAGTTCAAACGAGATCGTAGCCGCGCTGCAGCCGGGGCGGCGTTCTAATAGTGTGGCGTGTTCGATCCGGGCAGGCGATTCTTTTTTGCGTGTCAAGAGCAGCCGGTAGGTCAGAACTTTTACTAAGTGGAGCATACCGATCAGGTCATCGTGATTATGCAAGAGCAACAGATGTTCTTTGGCAGCCGCTTGTTCCGGGTGAAGCAGCAGATCTTGGCGGTAGCTGCTGTATATCTGGATGAGATCTCCGCCGGAATAAATATCTTCTCGGTCAATGCCAATAAACTGTTCCCAGTCTTTTTGTGCACCATGTGCTAAACCAAACAGCTTCTTTAACGGTCGTAACTGCAGCAGCATATCAAACGATCTTGTCTGCGTTGTATCGGATAAGATTTCCTGACAATGGGAAGAAGGTGTGATGTGATATTTGTCGCATTTATTCGAAATATAGGGGATATCAAAGGTGCGTCCATTGAAATGGCACAGGCCATCATAATGTTCTAATTGCTCCAGAAAGCATGTTAGCATTTCCTGCTCACTGGCAGATGTGTCGGCGAACCATTGTGTGATCGTATATTGGTCTGCACCGGAAGCGTGTATGGTACCGATCAAATATAGGGAAGATGCACGTGGCGACAGCCCCGTGGTTTCAATATCAAAAAATAAAATACGTTCCGGAGCCATAGGAAATGCAACAGCCGGAAGTGCTAATGTAATCGTATCTATAATGGTTTTCATTCGATTCCTCCGTTTGTGAAACATCGTTTGAGGACATTATAGACCATTTGAGTTTTTTGAGCAATTCGAGTATACTAATATGCAGAAGTGAGTAATGATGATAATGGTCTCTGTGGTGCGGCAAAGAATGGTGATATTTGCAGTGCGGCAGAGAATGGTAATATTTGCAATTCGGCAGGAACGAATTGGAATGGAGGGTGTTTATGAAGAAAACTCCATCGGATAGCAGTTATGAAAGATGGATGCGTAAACGGAGAGAACGTGATGCAGATATGTTTCGCAGAGGAGAGGAACATTACAAGCATTTACGAGGGCTAAAAGGACGGATCCAAAATAATTTATCCGGATTTTTGCGCATCATATTGACAGCATTTATCGTTTTGATCCAGTTTGTAATGATAATAATGCTCCCATTACTGCTACAAAATCAAACAGTGTATTTCTACTTTATATTGGAGATTGTTGCGGTGATCGCCATGCTGACGCTGATCAATAGCAGTCAAAGCCCGGCGTATCGGCAGGCTTGGATCGCATTAGCGTTGATCCTGCCGATCAGTGGATTTGTAATGTATTATCTGTGGGGAAGATCCAGCCGTAACAAAAAGAAGTTGGATCAGCATATCTTGCGACAGATTTCTTATGGAAATCAGTTCTTGATACACGATGAGCAGGCATATCAGAAGTTTTTGCGGGAAAATCCTGTGGCAGGTCGTATGGTTAAGTACATGGAGACGGCAGAATTCCCATTGTCTGCGGCAAACGATGTGAAGTATTACCCGATGGGAGAAGATGCGTTTGAAGATATTTTTGCGGCGTTAGAACAGGCAGAAGACTATATTTTGATCGACTTTTTTATCGTTGCTGAAGGAGCTTTGTGGGATAAAACGTTTGAAATATTAAAACGGAAAGTAGCACAGGGCGTTGAAGTAAAGTTTTTGTATGATGACTTTGGTGCAGCGATCCGAACGGGTAAATATTTTTCGACGATGTTACAAAAAGCAGGAATTGACGTGCGTGTCTTTAATCCGATCCACAAGTATACGGGCGAGTTGTATATGAATTTCCGTTCACACCAAAAGATTGTTGTGGTAGACGGTAAAGTGGCGTTTACCGGAGGATTTAATCTGGCAGATGAATATGCAAATTTGGTAGAACGCTTTGGCGTTTGGAAAGATACGGGTGTTCGCGTGAGCGGTGAAGCGGTTTGGGGACTGACGATCGTTTTCCTGCAAATGTGGGAAGCGAGTTCGACCGATCCGGAACATGTTGGTTATTTGCGATATCGTGTTATGCCGGAAAGTACGGGCGATACGTATTGTCATGTGATCTCAGATGGCCCGGCTAACAATCCGTTTAATCCGATTGAGAGCATCTATAATCAGATGATCATGTATTCTGATGAATATTTGTATATTACGACGCCATATCTTGTTATCGAAGATTACATGAAGCAGTCATTGATCGAGGCAGCACAGAGAGGCGTTGACGTACGTATCATCACGCCAAGTATTCCGGATAAAAAACTGGTTAAAATATTGACATATTACAATTATGGCAGTCTTCTCAAAGAGGGGATCCGTATTTATGAATATACGCCGGGATTTGTGCATGCAAAGCAGATATTGACGGAGGATGCAGCAATCGTAGGAACGATTAATATGGATTATCGCAGTTATTATCTGCATTATGAAAACGGCATTTGGATGTCGGGAGAGCAGATACAGGAAGATATCCGCGAGGATTTTTATGCTACTTTTGAGGAAAGTCATGAAGTTAGCTATGAAGAATGGAAGAACAGACCGCGAAGATATAAATTTATCGAGCCGGTGTTGAATTTGTTTTCCATTTTGCTGTAATAGATTACAGTATGTGCAGTGAAGGGCGCAAAAGTACCGAGATATATGCCTTTGTGGAAGAAACTTTGGAGGAGAGGAGAGAACGTACGATGTATACAAATGTGTGCAAGCACTGTCATCAGGTGTTTCGTTCGAAGATCCGTACTTGCTGCTGCAAGGATTGTCGTGATAAGGATGAGGATCAGTTGGATGACATTGTAGAATATTTACACCGCTTCCCAAACAGCAATGCGCTGCAGATTTCAGAGGAACTTGGTATCCATCCGTATGTGATCTTGAAATATATGGAAGAAGGTTGGTTGTCTAAGTCTCATGGGACTTTTAGTCGGATACCGGACTAGTACATAAGAAAGATAATTGACGATGTTAATACCACGCCTGTGGTAATATGCGAAAGCATGCATAGATCTGCAGGCAGAGAAAGGAATGTAGGATTCAGATGATCAGTTATGTTGCAGGAGAGCTGGTGGCAACGACAGCGACCAGTGTGATCATAGATCACCAGGGGATCGGACTGGAGGTATTGGTGCCGGATTCCTTGTTGTCAAAAATGCCGGTGGCAGGCAGTCAAGTGAAAATATACACGTACTTTTCGGTGCGTGAAGATGCAATGCAGTTGTTTGGGTTTGCGACACAGGCTGACAAAGACCTGTTTAAGCTATTGATCACGGTCAGCGGAATTGGACCAAAGGGAGGCTTGGCGTTGATGGGAACACTTTCCGGAGATGATATTCGGTTTGCGATCCTTTCTGAAGATGCCAAGACGATTGCAACTGCACCGGGAATTGGAGCGAAAACAGCCAAAAAACTTATTTTGGAACTGAAGGATAAGATTGATATGCAGCAGTCGATCGAGACGGCACTGGATGTCGGGGAGCAGGCGAAGACAGATATGACGCAGCATTCTTCTGCTCTGCAGGCAGATGCTGTCAGTGCACTGACAGCACTCGGGTATTCGGCAACGGATGCGCTAAGAGCAGTGCGGGCAGTTCCTGCGGCAGAGAACATGACGGTAGAAGAACTGCTTAAGCAGAGCTTAAAAAATATGTAAAACAAAGTCAGACGAAAGGAATTAATAACGGATGGCAAAGAGAAGCATTACAACGGAGTTTACGAATGAAGATGCAGGGATAGAGACCAGTCTCAGACCGCAGTATCTTCGGGAGTATATCGGACAGGAAAAAGTAAAGAGCAACCTTAAAGTGTATATAGAAGCTGCTAAGGAGCGAGGGGACTCTTTGGACCATGTACTGTTGTACGGCCCGCCGGGACTTGGTAAGACAACACTTGCCGGGATCGTGGCAAATGAGATGGGGACGAATCTAAAGATCACAGCGGGACCTGCCATTGAAAAGCCGGGTGAGATGGCTGCTATCCTCAATAATCTGCAGGATGGAGATGTGCTGTTTGTGGATGAGATCCACCGGTTGAATCGCCAGGTAGAAGAGGTATTATATCCTGCGATGGAGGATTTTGTGATCGATATCGTGATCGGGAAAGGTGCAGCGGCACGGTCGATCCGCTTAGATCTGCCAAAGTTTACATTGATCGGTGCAACGACAAGAGCCGGCATGCTGTCGGCACCGTTAAGAGATCGTTTTGGGGTTGTGAGCCGTCTGGCGTTCTATACGGTAGAAGAGCTGCAGGAGATTATTTTGCACTCTGCTAAAATATTAGAAGTAGAAATTGATAAAGATGGTGCTTTGGAGCTTGCCAGACGATCCAGAGGGACGCCACGCCTTGCTAACCGGCTGCTCAAGAGAGTGCGTGATTTTGCACAGATCAAGTACGATGGACGTATAACGAAAGAGGTGGCTGATTTTGCGCTGAATTTATTAGAGGTTGATAAGCTGGGGTTGGATCAGACGGATCGACAGATCCTCATGACGATGATCCAAAAATTTGGCGGTGGGCCTGTAGGATTAGAAACGTTAGCTGTATCGATCGGAGAAGACCCGGGTACGTTAGAAGATGTATACGAACCCTATCTTGTTCAAAATGGACTGATCCTGCGAACGCCGAGAGGCCGCGTTGCATCAGATGAGGCGTATTATCATTTCGGGATACCGAAAGAATAAAACATAGAAAGCAAGAGACACAAAGTAACTATGGTACCTACGGCTCTAAAACAAGTCGGGAAAGGAATGAATGATCGTATGAAATTTACAAAGATGCATGGGTGTGGCAATGATTATGTATATGTGAACTGCCTGGAGGAAACGGTGAAACATCCGGATAAGGTAGCACAATTTGTGAGTGACCGCCATTTTGGCATCGGATCGGATGGACTGATCTTAATTGAGCCGTCTGAGGTGGCAGACTTTTGCATGGCGATGTACAACGCTGATGGTTCCCGTGGAGAAATGTGCGGCAACGGAATACGCTGTGTTGCAAAATATGTCTATGATTACGGGCTGACCGACAAAACGAAGGTGTCGATCGAGACGTTAGCCGGTATCAAATATATTGATATGGAAGTACAGGATGGTAAGATGAAAACGGCGAAAGTGAATATGGGATCGCCGATCCTCTGCCCGTCAGAGATTCCGGTAACGATCGGAGAGAAGCAGTGTGTGAATGAGCCATTGATCGTGGAGGGGAAAGAGTATCATGTAACAGCGGTATCTATGGGAAATCCTCATGCCGTTGTTTTTGTGGAGGATACTGCATCACTTCCGTTGGAAAAGATCGGACTGGGTTTTGAGCATCATGAAGCATTTCCGAAGAGAGTAAATACAGAATTTATTCAGGTGTTAAACCGCAGTGAGATCAATATGCGTGTTTGGGAGCGAGGGGCCGGAGAGACACTTGCTTGTGGAACAGGAACGTGTGCGGCTGTTGTAGCCTGTGTATTAAATGGCAAAACGGATGAGAACGTAACTGTACATTTGCTGGGAGGCGATCTGTATATTGTCTATGATCGTGAGGCAGAGACGGTATTTATGACGGGACCGGCTACCGTTGTATTCGATGGGGAAATCGATATCACAGATATTGATGTGTAGAATATAAGAGACAGAGAATATGATGTTGTTTGTGGTTAGGAATGTAACAGAAATATAGATAGGACAGAAAGGATGAGCAGAATATGAGATTATCACAGTTATTATTGGATATGGATTATACGGTACTGCAGGGGGAGCAGGACCGCGAGATCAGTACCTTAGTATATGATTCACGTAAGGTAGAGCAGGATTCTGTATTTGTATGCATTAGCGGGGCAGTGCGCGACGGACATGATTTTGCACCGGAAGTTGCCGCAAAAGGCGCTGCGGTGTTGATCGTGGAAAAGGAAGTTACCGTTCCCGATGAGGTTACCGTGATCCGGGTGGCAGACAGCAGGTTAGCGCTTGCACAGCTTTCAGCAGCATATTTTGACCATCCTGCCAAAGAACTGACAACGATTGGAATTACCGGAACCAAGGGGAAGACAACGGCAACGTACATGGTTCGTTCGATCTTGGAGGCGTCCGGCTTTAAGACCGGCTTGATCGGAACGATCGAGACGATCATTGGAGATACGGTGATCCCATCGGTGAACACAACTCCGGAATCGTACGTTGTGCAGGAATCCTTCCGCAAAATGGTGGACGCCGGATGCAAATGCGTGGTGATGGAAGTTTCTTCACAGGCGTTGATGTTACACCGTGTAAGCGGTTTTGTATTTGATTACGGTATTTTTACAAATTTGGAGCCGGATCATATCGGTCCGAATGAGCATAAGGATCTGGCAGACTATATTCATTGCAAGAGCCTTTTGTTTAAGCAGTGTAAACACGGTATATTCAATGCCGATGCACATCATCTGGATGAGATATTGGAAGGCCATACGTGTGAAGTGGAGACATATGGATTTGGAGAAGATGCAGATCTTCGCGCATCTAATGTTCATTTGATGGATAAAGGCGGCACGCTTGGTGTTGCTTACCACATGAGTGGGGCATTGGATATGGACGTTGAGATTGATATTCCGGGCACATTCAGTGTGTATAATTCGATGACGGCGATTGCAATCTGCAGACATTTCGGAGTACAAAAAGAGACGATATTGAACTCTTTATCGCAGATCCGTGTGAAGGGGCGAGTGGAGATTCTTCCGGTTTCTTCTAAATTTACGCTTATGATCGACTACGCGCACAATGCTATGAGTCTTGAGAGTCTCTTGTCTACGCTGCGAGAGTATCATCCAAAGCGTCTGGTGTGCCTGTTTGGATGTGGTGGTAACCGTTCCAGAGAGCGACGCTTTGAAATGGGAGAGGTTTCTTCTAAGATGGCAGATCTGACGATCGTGACTTCGGACAATCCGCGTAATGAACAGCCGGAAGCAATCATTGCAGATATCGTCACCGGCGTGGAAAAAGCGGATGGAAAATACATCACGATCATTGACCGAGCCGAGGCGATCCGTTATGCGATCGAGCATGCACAAGAGGGTGATGTTATCGTTTTAGCCGGTAAAGGACATGAAGATTATCAGGAAATCTGTGGCAAGAAATACCATATGGATGAGAGAGAACTGGTGGCAGATGTTGTCAAAGACGGCAACTTCCTGCAGTGATGACAGAACCGAAAGGAATGTAGGGTTTATATGCTATTTGCAGATATTATCATCGATATATCGGTGAAAAGTCTAGACCGCCCGTTTCAATATCGTGTACCGGATCCGTTACAGGCGGACGCGGTGATCGGCGCATTGGTCGATATCCCATTTGGCAAAGGAAATCGAACAGTGCAGGGATATATTATCGGGTTGTCAGATCAGGCGAAGTTTGACATTCGCCGAACCAAAGATATTATAGCAGTTGTAAAGCAGGGCGTCGTAGCACAGTCGCACCTGCTTTCCCTTGCTTACTGGATAAAAACACATTACGGCGGTACGATGAATGATGCGATCAAGGCTGTTATGCCGGTGCGGCGTGAAATCCAGATAAAAGAGAAAAAGCGTGTCATACCGATCCCAACAAGGGAAGATCTTAGAAAGATACGCGAGGAACTGGCAGGCAAGCATCAGACGGCAAGAGTGCGGATCATAGATGCTTTGCTGCAGGCAGAAGACTATGCAGACGGGATGGATTATGATGTGCTTTGTAAGGCGCATAAGGCAACGCTATCTGTACTTCGAGCAATGCAGGACAAAGGATGGATTCGTATAGAGGTGAGCAGATCTTACCGCAATCCCTATCACACACTTCATGCGGCAGATAAAGAAGTGATATTGAATGAGCAGCAGCAAAAGGCTGTAACGCAGATCTGTGGCAATATGGATGCGGGACAGCAGCAGGTATATCTGCTGCATGGTGTTACCGGAAGCGGTAAGACAGAAGTATATATGCAATGTATCGAGCATGTCATCCGCAGCGGCAGACAGGCCATAGTGCTGATCCCGGAGATCGCACTCACGTTTCAGACAGTACAGCGCTTTTATGCGCGTTTTGGAGACAGAGTTTCGGTTATGCATTCCAGACTATCTGCGGGAGAGCGGTACGACCAGTTTGAACGTGCGCAGACGGGAGAGATCGATATTATGATCGGACCGCGATCTGCATTGTTTACGCCGTTTGAGCGACTGGGTATCATTGTTATGGATGAGGAACATGAGTCCAGCTATCAAAGTGAAAATGTTCCGAAATATCATGCAAGAGAAGTTGCCGTACAGCGTGCCAAGATGCTTGGGGCAAGCGTGTTACTCGGATCGGCGACACCATCGCTGGAAGCGTATTATCATACGACCACCGGGGAGTATACGCGCATTGAACTGACGGAGCGCGCCGGAGGGGCTTCGCTGCCTCGTGTGGAAATTGTGGATCTGCGGGAAGAACTGGCAGCAAAGAATTTCTCGATATTTAGCCGGAGTTTAACGGGTAAGATCCAAAAGAGACTGGAACGAGGCGAACAGACAATCTTATTTTTGAATCGTCGTGGATTTGCAGGCTTTGTGTCCTGCCGCAAATGTGGAGAAGTCGTTGGCTGTCCGCATTGTGCCGTGTCACTCAAACCGCACAGCAGAGCTGGCAAAGTAACGCATCTGACCTGCCATTATTGTGGCTATACGATTCCGATGCCACAGACTTGTCCATCCTGTGGATCGAAATACATTGGCACCTTTGGACTTGGCACAGAGCAGGTAGAACAGATGGCGGCAAGCAGATTTCCGGGTGCAAGAGTACTTCGCATGGATGCGGATACGACCGGAGGCAAAGAGGGAC
>ERZ860710.493-NODE-493-length-25973-cov-6.400224_pt1 | contig 25973 bp, 29 predicted proteins | sample MGYA00509974_ERZ860710 | MGnify/ENA primary metagenome ERZ860710 (study PRJEB30046, sample SAMN00715261) | human gut metagenome | study: EMG produced TPA metagenomics assembly of the A metagenome-wide association study of gut microbiota in type 2...
ATTGAGCTTTTGTCTTTATTATAGCCTCTTCAAGCCTTGAATCATTCATAAAAATAATTTCGAGGCACTCTACCATTTACAATAATATAGCCGTTTTTAGATAATTCTTCATTCATTTGTTTAATCAGCTTGTAGGCATGTGGCTTACTTATCCCTAATTCATCAGCACATTCTTGTGCATTCATCATATATCCCATATATTTATTTCCTTTCTATTATTCTTTGTTGTATCTTTTTATTCATTTGAATAATTTTATAATTTATGTTATTATATATAAATCAAGAGTGCATATTTCCCACATATACCTTCTTGCACTCTTGCACCCTTAAAGGAAATGGTGACTATTATGAGCTATGGAGCACGATTAAAAGAAATATTAAAAGAAAAAAATATTAAGTTCTTTTTAGATTTAGAAATTCATGAATATAGAATTGATGATAAAATTTCTTATGACAAAGAGTTTTTAATTCAAGATCCAGATGGATATTTATTAAGATTTAATAATTAAAAAGTTATATAATTATATTGAATTTAGGAGGAATGAAAAATGAAAGTATTATTTGCAACAACAAATCCTGCAAAAATAAAAAAATATGTGGACAAACTAAAGGAAAAAGATATAGAAATATTAACAATTAAAGATTTAGGAATAAATTTGAAACCAGAAGAAACAGGAAAAAATGCAATAGAAAATGCTTATATAAAAGCCAAAACATATTATGATAAAACTAAAATTATAAGTATAGGAATGGACAACAATTTATATATTGAAGGATTACCAGATGAAAAACAGCCCGGAACACATGTAAGAAGAATAAATGGAAAAGAATTAAATGATGAAGAAATGATTGAATATTATAGCAAACTAGTAAACGAATATGGTGGAAAATTAACTGCTAAATGGGTATATGGAATGGTAATATATGATGGAAAAGAAACAAATGAATATAGTTGGAGTAAAGGCCATTTTTATTTTATAGATAAACCTTGTGAAAAAAGAAATCCAGGATATCCATTAGATTCAATATCAATAATGCCAGAGTGTAATAAGTATTTTGTAGATTTAACAGAGGAAGATAAAAATAAAAATCAAAAAGATTATAATGAAGATGATGTTATTGAGTTTATAGTAAAAAATTTAAAAAAGTTGTAGAAAGCGAAAATGCTTTTTACGACTTTATTTTTTTGAGAAAAGAGTCATACTTTTTTCAAATTTTGTAACTTTAAATAATTTATCAACATAAAATACACAAGGAGGGTTAATATGAAAAATATATTAGAAGTAAAAAATATATGTAAAACCTATCAAGCTAAAAATGGAGAAATAGAAGCACTAAAAGATATAAATTTTAAAATAGAGGAAGGAGAATATGTAAGTATAATTGGACCAAGTGGATGTGGAAAATCAACATTGTTATCAATAATAGCAGGACTAGAAAATAAAACATCAGGAACTACATATATAAATGGGAAAATAGGATATATGCTTCAAAAAGACAATTTGTTAGAATGGAGAACTGTATTAAATAATGTATTTTTAGGATTAGAAATTCAGAAAAGTAATACACCAGAAAATAAAAAGTATGTAATCGAATTATTAAAAAAATATGGGTTATATGAGTTCAAAGATAAATATCCAAACCAATTATCTGGTGGAATGAGGCAAAGAGTAGCATTAATAAGAACCCTTGCAATTAAACCAAAGATTCTATTGTTAGATGAAGCATTTTCAGCATTAGATTATCAAACAAGATTGATGGTTACAGAAGATATTTATAAAATATTGAAAAATGAAGGTATTACAGCATTAATGGTAACACATGATATTTCAGAAGGTAGATTTCAAAGTAGACAGTATGTGTGATAAAAAAAATTTGAATGTATAAAAAATATATAAATTTCAGAGTTTGAAAGAATTTTGAAAAATATTTTTAACTATTGACAAAAACAAACGTTTGCCGTAAAATTATAATAGATATTTAAAAGGTAATCAGATAGAAAATAAACTTTGAAGGGAGTTTTACATAATGGACAATGAATTAAATGAGCGAAATAATTTTATAATGTATACAACAGATGATGGACAAGTTGACATTGAAGTGAGATTAGAAGAAGAAAATGTATGGCTTACTCAAAAATCAATGGCCGAATTATTTGAAACAACTAGAAACAATATAACAATGCATATAAAAAATATTTTTGAAGATGGAGAACTACAAGAAAAAACAGTTAGTAAGGATTCCTTACTAACTGCTAAAGACAGAAAAAACTATAAAACAAAATTTTATAATTTGGATTTAATTATAGCAGTGGGATATAGAGTCAAATCAGTTCGAGGCACGCAATTTAGAATATGGGCAAATAAATTAATTAAAGAATATCTAATAAAAGGGTATAACCTTAATGTTAAAAGATTCAAAAACAATGGAGGAGGAACGTACTTTGAAGAGGTTTTAGAAAAAATTAGAGATATACGTTCATCAGAAAAAGTATTTTGGAGAAAAATATTAGATATTTATGCTACAAGTGTAGATTATGATGCTAAAAATGAGCAAACAAGAGAATTTTTCAAAACAGTTCAAAACAAAATGCACTATGCCGTTCATGGTAACACAGCAGCAGAAGTAATATTTAATAGAGTGGATAGCAAAAAAGAAAATATAGGATTAACAAACTTTAAAGGAAATATGCCTACAAGAGCAGAAACAGAAATTGCTAAAAATTATTTGAGTGAAAAAGAATTGGATTTATTAAATAGAATGGTGTCAGCATATTTAGATGTTGCAGAGATTAATGCTTTAAATATGCATGCGATGACAATGAAAGACTGGGTAAAAGAACTAAATGGATTTTTAACTATGACTCATAAAGATATATTAGAAGGAGCTGGGACAATATCTCATGAAAAAGCATTAGAGAAAGCACATAAAGAATATGATAAATATATGAGAAATCATTTAACACAAGCAGAAAAAGATTATCTAGAAATAATGGGAGAAGATATAAAGAAGTTGAAGTAATGATAGATTAGAAAAGTTTAAAAAGCAATTAGAAGATAATGATGATTGGAGTAAAAATAAAATTTATGAATATATTATAAAGTAGTATTAAAGGGGGAAAACACATGCAAGATGTAATGAATTCATTAATAATAGAAATATTTTTAAAAAACCCATTATTTTGGATAGTTATAATAGTAGGAATAACATGTTTATTATTTTATAAACAAATAGTAGGTAGAGCTGGTGAATATTGGACAAAAAAAGAATTAAAGAAATTAGGAAAAGGGTATTTAATTATAAATGATTTAATGATTAGAACGGAAGATAAGAAAACACATCAAATAGATCATGTTGTTATTTCTAAATTTGGGATATTTGTAATAGAAACAAAACAATATGATGGTTATATAACCGGAAATGATTATGACAAGAAATGGTGTATGAAAGCAGGAAAAAACAGATTGTATATAAATAATCCTGTACATCAAAATTATGGACATATAAAAGCTTTGCAAGAAGTTTTGAAGTTAAACGAAAAAAAATTTATATCAATAATTTGTATGTCGGGTAATGCAAAATTGAAAATTAAATCTAATAAGGTGGTTAAAGTAAATGATGTAATAAATAAAATAAAATCATATCAAAATATATTGATAGACAATTGTGAGGAAATTTATGATGAATTAAGAAACATTAATATTACAGATAGAAAGCAAAGAAATCAACACAACAGAGAGGTAAAAAGCACTAAAAGAAAATAAATAGAAATCAAAAAGTGAGATGAAAAATTTATAATACATTTTAATAGTTTTAATTGATATTACGTGTGGGCTAAAAATGTCCAAATCTTTGAGTAAAATAAATTTCTGAATTGGACATTTTTTATAATCAGAAAAAGTAGTAATACCAATGCTTTTGAACAAAATGGATGACATATTTTACTAACTAGGGTAGGTGTGTGATAGTGAAAACTATCGCATAGCTACCCTAGAACTATTTATGAACAGATACGGACATACTAAAAAAATCAAAAATAAATTTTAATATAAGAGAGAATTTTTATAAGAAAACAGATGTATATATAGTATAGGGAGAGTGAATTAATATGAGTGAAACTTTCAAAATCAATATATACTTCGATGAAAGAGGTGAAGAATTAGAGGGAGTAATAAAACACTTAATAATTAATATCTTAAAGAAAGATATTTTTGAGCATTAAAATTTTGCTCTAAATAAGATATAATAAAAATTAAATTCAAATTGTTTTTATCAAGCATAGAAGGGAGGAACAATGCTTGAACAAATAGAAAAAACAATATATAAGGTAGCAATTTATATAAGGCTATCAAAAGAAGATGTAGATAGAGGATATGATGAAAGTGAAAGTATAAAAAATCAAAGAACGTTACTAACAGAATATGTACAAAAATTAGGATGGAAGTATCAATTAATAGATACATATATAGATCAAGGCTTTACTGGAACAAATTTTAATAGACCAGATTTTCAAAGAATGATAAAAGATATAGAAAATGGAAAAATTAATATGGTTGTAACAAAAGATTTATCTCGTTTAGGTCGTGATTATATAGAAACAGGAGAATATATAGAAAAATGGTTTCCAGGAAATAATGTAAGATATGTTTCTGTAACAGATGGGATAGACACTTTTGAAGCATCAAATGGTAATAATGATATAGCACCATTTAAATCAATATTAAATGATATGTATTCTAAAGATTTATCAAAGAAAATTAGAACAGCACTTCACACTATGCAAAAACAGGGGAAATGGGTAGGAGGAAAAACGCCACTTGGATACGCAAAAGACTTAACAGATAAAAATAAATTAATAATTTATGAGCCAGAGGCTCAAATCGTAAGGAATATTTTTAATATGGCATTTACAGGAAATCAAGTTGGGGTAATAAGAGACTACTTAAATAGTAATAACATTCTAACTGCTAATAAATCAAGATATAATAAAGATACATTCTGGGAAAATAAAACTGTAAAAAACATATTAAAAAATAAAGTTTATATAGGTACAACTGTACAAAATAAAAGAAGTAGAATAAGTTATAAAAATAGAAAAATTAAAACAAATCCCGAAGAAAAATGGATAGAAGTAGAAAATACACATGAACCAATAATAGATAAAAAAATATTTGATGCTGTTCAAAAAATGGTAATAGTTCAAAACTATAATAGAAATGAAAAGAAAAATATGTTTTTATTAGATGGTTTACTTTTTTGTTATGAATGCAAACACAAAATAGGAGTAAGAGGAAAAAAGAATGGTAACTATTATATGGTATGTAACAATTATCGAAGAAATTCAAAATTAAAACTTTGCACATCACATGGTTTTAGCTATTCTAATTTAGAGGAAACTATAATTAGTTATATTAAAAATTTATTTCAAAAAATAAATAGTGAAAAAATAGAATTAGAAGTAAAAAAAGGAATGACAAAATATGATTATGGAAAAATACTTCAAAAACTAGAGAAAGAGATAAAATTAATAAATAACAATATTGATCAAATGTATGTTGATAAATTAAATAATAAAATAAGTGAAGAAATGTATGAAAGGTTATTTTCGAAATTAAAAAATGAAATAAAGCAAAAAGAAAACGAATACATAGAAATAAAAAAACAAAAAGAAGAAGCAAAACAAGATGATACCGAAAAAATAAAAAGTGTTGTACAGAATTTTCTAAGTCTAAATAAAGCAACATCAGAAATTATGAAAGTAATTATTAATAAAATTGAAATTCATCAAGATAAACAAGTTGATTTGTATTTTAATTTTAAACAATTAAATAACTTAAAAGAAAAAATATAGGGCTAATTTAATGTTAAATATTAGATTAGTCAAAAGTAAAGATTAAAACTGCCTATTTTAAAATCAACCAGAAGCTATTGCTATGTCTGACAAAATAATAGTATTAACACATAGACCAGCAAAAATAAAAGCAATACATGAAATAGATTTTGAAATAAAAAATAGAACACCATTGAATTGCAGACAAAGCCCAAAATTCAGTAAATATTTTGATATGATGTGGAGCGAATTAAATGAGAAAGAAACAAAAGAAAAAAATAACAAAATATAAAGAGGTGAGCAAAAGATATGAAACAGAAAAATAACAATGAAAATATTTCTAAAGATAGAAAGAAATACATAAGAAAAATTAAAATAAGAAAATTAGAAATTTTATTCACACAAATAACTATAATAATTGCTTTTATAGCCATTTGGGAAATTCTTGCAAATAAAGGAAAAATAGATAGTTTCATAATGAGTCAACCATCAAGAATATTAAAAACATTCTTAAATTTAACGTCAAATAATTTATTAGAACACTTAAAAATAACAATAATAGAAACATTGCTAGGATTTTCAATAGGAGTAATATTAGGATTTATTATTGCAATAATTTTATGGTGGTCACCATTTATATCAAAAGTATCAGAACCATTTTTAGTTGTATTAAATAGTTTACCTAAAATTGCATTAGGTCCTGTAATTATAATTTGGGTAGGTGCAGGAATGTCGGCAATAATAACAGTTCGGAGTATCAATTTCATTAATTGTAACAGTCTTGGAATTATTGAATGGATTTATTGCAACAGATAAAGAAAAAATTAAAATGGCCCAAACATTTAATGCTAATAAATTACAGATATTAACTAAGATAGTTATACCATCAAATATTCCAACATTTTTTAATACTTTAAAAGTAAATATAGGTCTAACACTTGTTGGAGTAATTTCAGGAGAATTTTTAGTTTCAAAAGGTGGTCTTGGATATTTAATTGTATATGGAGGGCAGGTATTTCAATTGGATTTAGTTATGACAAGTGTAATTATTCTTGCTTTTCTTGCAGCATTGATGTATGAAAGTATAGTTATTATAGAAAAATTGGTGATTAAGTATAATTAGGAAAGGAATTAGATTAGGCATGAAAAGAACAATTATGTATATTTTTATAGCTATTATAATTGTAGCATTAGTGTTTTCAGTAGGATTATTAAAAGAAAAAGATAATAGTGATTCAAACTTAAAAACAATACAATTGAATGAAGTAACAAGATCAGTATTTTATGCACCTCAATATGTTGCAATAGAAAATGGATATTTTGAAGAACAAGGCTTAAAGTTAGAAATAACAACAGGTCAAGGGGCAGATAAAGTAATGACAGCAATTTTGGCTGGTCAAAGTGATATTGGATTATGTGGACCAGAAGCGGCAATATATGTTTATAATGAGGGAAAAGAAGATTATGTAGAAGTATTTGCACAATTAACTCAAAAAGATGGATCATTATTAGTAAGTAAAGAAAAAACAGATAATTTCAAATGGACAGATTTAATAGGAAAAACAATAATACCAGGACGTAAGGGTGGAGTTCCATATATGACATTTGAATATGTTTTAAAGAAAAATGGAATAAATCCACAAACAGATGTAAATTTAGATGATAGTATAAAATTTGACTTAATGGCAGGAGCATTTACAGGAGGAAATGCAGAATATGTAACATTATTTGAACCAACAGCCTCAATGACACAAGATGCAGGAAAAGGATACATTGTTGCATCTGTTGGAGAAGCAGCTGGCGAAGTACCATATACAGCATATTGTGCTAAAAAAAGCTATATTGCTCAAAATTCAGATATAATAGAAGGATTTACAAAAGCTATTTATAAAGGAGAACAATATGTTAAAGAACATACAGCACAAGAAATTGCAGAAAAGATACAAAATTATTTTCCAGATACAACATTAGAATCTTTAACAAAATCTGTTCAAACATATAAAGATATTGAAGCTTGGAAAGAGAATCCTATTCTAAAAGAAGAAGCATTTGATAAATTACAAGAAATTATGACAATGGCAGGAGAATTAACTCAAAAAGCTCCTTATGAAAAAATTGTAAATAATAGTTATGCAGAGAAAGTTATTAAATAATATTTGAAGTTGACATATTATTAGTATGATGATATAATGTACCAAGAAAATTCTTTGCAAGTATTTGCAGAGGCAATAATAGGAGGTTTTGACATGAAAAGAAAAACAGCATCTATGCAACCAAAGGTAGAAACATTAGAATTGCCCTCGGAAAATACGGAACGCCTCAATAGCCTTGCTAAGGCTTTAATTAAAGAGGCAATTGTCAACAATAAAGCTAGAAAGGATATGTATGAATTAATTGATGAGTTATGGAATGAAACATTCTTAGAGGTGTATCCTCTTGAAGAAGAAAGTGATGAAGAAAAAACATTTAGAGAAAAAGCCAAAATTTTTCTTAAGAAAAATGAAGATCAATTTAAGACATATTTTAACAATATGCCTAGCATAGACTTGCAAAATGTAAAGCTCCCAGCACAGTTAAAAAGATCATTATACAACAAAGGATCATTTGTAAATAGATATTATGATTGTTGGGATGGTGTGCAAGCAATTAAACCATCAATTGAAATTGAAACATCAATTGTCCTAGAAGTTATTTGTGCTATCAATAAGGCATTTTCTAAATATGATCATATTAACGAGAAACATATTGTAGAAATTGCGGTAAAACGGATGAATTCCATTTATGTGGAACAAAGAAGATCTCAGGCAGTGTATGCAAGGCTGGTACTTAATTGGCTGGTTATTTATTTCAGAGGTAGTAGATCAAGTAAGGAGTGTATGGAATTTATTAGTCAATTTGATTGTGAAAGCAAGTTCGAGGAAATATTGTGTAAATTGATGTTCGAAGTTAGTAATTGTTGATTATAAAGTGACCCAATTTTCTGAAATTAGAAGATTGGGCCATTTTTATTAAAAAACTATGGAAAAATATATAATTTTATGTTAAAATAGAAATGTTAAAAATGAGAAATAATAAAGGAGAATAAAATAAATATGAAAGAAATCGAATTAAGAAATGTAAAAGGAACTACAGATTATTCACCAAGAGAACAATATATAAGAAATTATATATCAGATACACTAAAATGTGTATTTGAAAAATATGGATTTAAGCCGTTACAAACACCATTATTATGTTACTATGATTTATTAGCATTAAAATATGATGAAGAAAATGATATATTAAAAGAAGTATATAAAGTATCTGATCAGGGAAACAGAAATTTAGCATTAAGATATGATTTAACAGTACCATTTGCAAAATATATAGCAATAAATCAGAATACAAAACTTCCATTCAAAAGATATGAAATAGGAGAAGTATTTAGAAATGGGCCTGTAAAGTTAGGTAGAGATAGAGAATTTATACAATGTGATGTAGATAGTGTTGGAATAGAAGGACAATTAGTAGAAGCAGAATTTATTGCATTATATGTAGAAGCATATAGCAAACTTGGAATAGATGTTGTAATAAAATATAATAATAGAAAATTTTTATCAGGGATAATAATTGAAGCAGGTATATCTGAAGAATTAATTACAGATACAATAACAATAATTGATAAATTTGAAAAATTAACAAAAGAAGAACTACAAAAAGAATTCTTAAAAGTTGGATTAAATGAAGAACAAATTGAAAAATTATATTCATATCTACAAATGAATATTGAAGAACTAATAAAATTAGAAAACAAAAATGATGTTTTAACACAAGGAATTCAAGAATTAGAAACATTGAAACAATATATAAATGAGCTTGAACTAACAAAATATGTACAATTTTCACCATCATTAGCAAGAGGACAAGAATATTATACAGGAACAGTATTTGAAGTATATGTAACAGATGGAAGTATAAAATCAAGTATTGGTGGAGGAGGTCGTTATGATAAAATGATAACAGACTTCATAAATGATGGAAAAGAATATCCTGCAGTTGGAATAAGTTTTGGATTAAATGTTATATATGAAATATTGAAAAATAGAGAAGAATTTACTGAAAATGCCTTAACAGATATATTTATAATACCAATGGGAACACAAATTCAATGTTTAAAAATAGCAGAAATAATGAGAAAAGCAGGATATAGAGTTGAAGTTGAAATGAAAACAAGAAAAATGAAAAAATCATTAGAATATGCTAATGAAGAAAATATACCATATGTATTCATTTTAGGCGAAGATGAATTAGCTCAAAATAATATATCTGTAAAAAATATGAAAGAAAAGAAGCAAGATATTATTGGCATCGATAATATAATAGAAAACTTTGAAAAAATAAAGTAAAATATTTACATTTATGTTAATTAGTGATATAATATTTAAAGTTTTATTGCATAAGGAGGAAAGCTTAATGAGAATTTGTGCAAAATCTTTATATCCAGCTCCACTTCTGGATATAGAAATTACGGCAAAACAAGTGCTGGAATAAATTCAAGCCGTTTTGATACTTGTGAAAATTATTGATAGTGCACAGGAAAAATATAAGGCAATCCCAAATGAACAATATTCACCAACAATAATCAGAAATATTAAAGAAGGTATGATAAGCATAAAATGTGAATTAATATTTCCTAAAGCAGAAAATGCAAAGGAATTTGCATTTGGTTTAAGTGGAATGTTCTAATTAAGCTGACACAAAGAGGTACTCTCAAATTAGGGAGTGCCTTTTTTATATAGTAGGAAAGTTCTCCTTGTAGGAGAACTTTCTGTACTAGATAAATATGGCGAGTCTTAGATTTTCTTAAAATTTTCATTTGATAGAAAATCTTAGACTCGCTTTTTTATAATATAAAATATTTTAATAAAAACTATAGACAATACATATAATATGTAATATAATATCATCTAGTATTGAATACTAGATAACTAAGGAGGATTATATTATGAAAAGAACAAAATTGAAAGATAGAGTATTACCAACATATACAAAAGGAGAAGAAATATTTAATATGGTTTCACATATTGTTGGAGGAGCATTAGGAGTAATAACAACAATACTTGCTATTGTAATTGGGGTAATTCACCACAATGGATATGGGATTGTAAGTGGTATCATATTCGGAATATCAATGATATTTTTATACACAATGTCAAGCATATATCATGGGCTTAGTCCTAAAAAATTATCAAAAAAAGTAATGCAAATAATGGACCATTGTGCAATATTTGTACTTATAGCAGGCTCATATACACCATTTGCATTATGTACATTAAGAGAATATTCACCTGCTCTTGGTTGGACTATATTTGCTATAATTTGGATTTTTGCAGCATTAGGAATAACATTAAATGCAATTGATTTAAAAAAGTATAAAATATTTTCAATGATTTGTTATTTAGTAATGGGATGGTGTATAATAATAAAAGCAAACCTATTACCAGAATTACTTACAATGCCTGGATTTATATTATTATTACTAGGAGGAATTATTTATACAATTGGTGCAGTATTATATGGATTGGGAAAAAAGCATAAATATATCCATTCAATATTTCATTTAAGCGTATTTTTCGGAAATTTATTACATGTAATATGTATATTAATGTATGTAATTTAATGGAGAATGTTGTCGATGAAATGTCTATAAATCTTCAAATAATATCTTGAAAAACAAATATAATTATGTTAAGATTTAAACATACTAAGATTTTTAGTATGTTTTTTCTTATAGAATTTTTATCTATAATTTTAATTCTAAAAACAATATTTCCAAACAATAACTATAATGAATGTTTAAGTGCGCGCAATAAACGTTTATTAAGCATACTAAAAATTATTTAAAAAATTTTAAACAGAAAGGAGAAATTCGTATAATAAAAATATTTATATATACGAGAAAAAATGAATGAAATCAAGAAAAATAATAAGTATAATTCTATTAATATTGATGTTATTAAATATTATACAAAGTCCAGTACAAGCTATGAATATCCCAATGAAAGAAACATATATAGAAGATTTAGGAGAATGTGAAAGACATTTACAATATTGGAAAGAAAGTGCAGGAGTTTGGAGTTATATTATAACAACAATGGTAGGATACAGAATAGAAGGAAATTTACATTATGCATATTGTATGCAAAGAGAAAGGAAAGGAGTTGGAGGAGAGCAAGAAGGATATAATGTAAATATAAGTCAAATGCTACAAACTTCAGAAGTATGGAGAGCAATAATAAATGGATTTCCATATAAAACAGCAAATGAATTAGGAGTAGAAAATGACCAAGATGCATTTGTTGCAACCAAACAAGCAATATATAGTGTTATGTATAATTGGGATGTTGGAACAAGGTATAGAGGTGCAGATGAAAGAGGTTGGCAAATAGTTGAAGCAATAAAAAGTATTGTTAATAATGCAAGAAATGGAACAGATACACCTAACAAAACTAATATATTAAAAATAGAAAAAGTTGGAGAATTTAAAAAAGAATCAGCAGAATATTATTCACAAGAATTTAAAGTAAATAATACAGTAGAAATGACAGATTATATAATAACAGATATTCAAAATTTGCCTGAAGGATCGTATTCAACAGATATTAATAATATACCAAAAATAAAATTTTCAAATAAAGAAAATTTTAAAATATTTATTCCAACAAATAAAATTTTAGAAAATATAGAAGGAAATATAAAAATAAGTGGTAAATTAAAAACATATCCCGTATTTTATGGTGAAAGTTTTGATGAACAACATCAAGATTATGCTTTGACATATGATGCATTTGAAAATATAAGCGCAGAAGCAATATTGAAAGTAAATGCATATAAATCTAAATTAAAAATTTATAAAACAGATTCAGAAACCAATAAACCAATTGAAGGTGTTGAATTTAATTTTAAGTATGATAATGGAACAAATATAGGAAATTATAAAACAGATAAAAATGGAATAATTGAGATTAATAATTTAAGACAAGGAAAAATTGTAATAACAGAAATAAAAACTCAGAATCAGTATATATTAGATGAAAATAAAAGAGAAATTATATTAGAATATGAATGTGAAAAAGAAGTAAAAATAGAAAATAGTAGAAAAAAAGGAAATATCAATATATTAAAAGTTGACAAAGATGATAATAAAACAACAATAGAAGGAGTTGAATTTGATCTACTTGACTCAACTGGTAAAAATATAATAAAACATGTAAAAACAGATAAAAATGGTAAAGCAGAAATAAAAAATCTTGATATAGGAAAATATATATTAAGAGAAACCAAAACAAGAAAAGAATATAAAATTGCACTTGAACAAAATATAACAATAGAATGGGGTAAAACATTAAATTTAACAATTGAAAATGAAAAAATGAAAGGAAAAGTAAAAATTACAAAAATAAGTGAAGATGATAATTTGATAACAGGAGAAGTTGCTGGAACACCAATTGCAAATGTGAAATTTGAAATATATGATGATTCTGGAAAACTAGTAGATACACTTATTACAAAAACAGATGGAATTGCAATTTCAAAAGATCTAGTTGTAGGAAAATATATAGTTAAAGAAAAAGAAACAGGGGAATATTATGAAATAAATGAAAATGATTTTGAAGTTGAAATAACCAAAAATGGAGAAATAGTAGGTTTAACAATAAGTAACAAATCTAAAACTCCACTACCAGAAAAGCCAAAAGAAGAAACTCCAAAAATAGAAGTTCCTCCAATTGAACCAATTAAAAAATTACCTGTTACAGGGTATTAATCTGTAATCTTTAAACTACTATCTAAAGCAAGTTTAATCATATTAGTTAAACCTGTTTGTCTTTCTTCAGGTGTTGCAACTTCTTTGATATATTTTGAATCGACAACACTCATAATACAAGCTGATTTTTTGTTAAGAACTTTTGCTACATAGAATAATGCAAAAGCTTCCATTTCAGCAGAAACAGGATTAAAATCTTTTGGTACTCTATCTAAAAATTTATTTACATCAGTCATATATAAATCAAAACAATCTGTACAAACAGTATTTCCTTTACATAAACTTATATTATTCTCTTTTGCTGTTTCTTCAAGAATCTTATTTAATTCATAATTTCCAGAAACTATATGACAATCTTCATTATTTAATGTTAAAGCAAAATTTCCCTCGCTAAATACATTTTCAGCAAGTATAATATCAAATAATTTTAATTCTGGCTTATAAGAGCCACAAGAACCAATTCTTATAATATTTTCAACTCCATAGTATTTATATAATTCATATGAATATATTCCCATACTTGGCATTCCCATTCCAGAAGCCATAATAGTTAATTCTTTTCCTTTATATTTTCCTGTATAAGCAAATATTCCTCTTACAGAATTTACTAATTTGTAATTATCTAAAAAATTTTCAGCAATATATTTAGCCCTTAAAGGATCTCCTGGCATAATAACAGTTTTTGCAATATCTCCTAAGTTTGCTTCATTATGTGGTGTAGACATAAAATACCTCCTCTATATAATTATTATATTAGAACAAAGCGACGTAGTCGCCCTTTGTTCTCGCCCGATTTGAGTTTTTCGACTAAAAGGAGAAAATCTCAAAGGGCTAGCGATTGTAGCTTTTATATAATAGGAAGTTCGGAGAACTTTCCTATTATATAAAATATTTCAAAAAAATTATAACAATAAAAATATAAAATAGCAATAAAACTTGTAACATTTTCCATATAAGTACATATAATTATTATGAAATATTTTATGAAAGGAAAGTGATTTTATGGCAAATAGTGAAGAAAATATAAATAAGGATAAAAATGAAAACAGAAACATTAACATAGAACAAAATTCACCTGAAATTTTAACAAATCCAATATATACACCTGCATTTTTAAGAGAACAAATAGGAAGATTAATGAGAGTAGAATTTCTAATTGGAACCAATAATATGGTTGATAGAATAGGAATTCTAGAAGATGTAGGAGCAAGTTACATATTATTGAGGTCTTTTGAAAATGATAGTTTGGTGTATTGTGATATTTATTCAATAAAATTTATTACAATTTCAACAACAGGATTTTATGGGAGTATAAATAATATGAATAGTATGAACAATATGGGAACACCAAACAGATTTAATTATTTTTAATTGACATTTATGTAAATAAATAGTATAATTTGAAACGATATAGTTAAATACTATGTCGTTTACTTTTTTCTACTAATTAGTAGGAGGAAAATCCTCTAGCTTCTTAGTTTTACATATATTTTTATACATCAAAAAAAGCAGTAAAGGAGGAAAAATATGTTAAGCATTATTATTGGAATTGTAATTATAGCTGTTTTGATTTTTGTTGGTATTGAAATTAAAATTAATGACACAATATTTTCAGTGATTTTTGTAGGAGTAATTTTGAGTTCATTGGTAATCGGACTGTTTTATCCTGCAAAAGGTTTTACAGATTGGCAACTTGTAAAAGAAACAGAATTAGTAACATTATCAAATTCTGTTGCATCCCAAGGAAGTGGCAGAATGTTTTATGTTTCTATTTCTGCAGATAATGTATATTCTTACAGATATGAAATTGAATCAGAGTTTAAAACAGAAGGTTCAAAATCATATAAAGTTGATACTGTTAGTGGAGATAATGTCGAAGAAATTGAAGAAGCTAATTCTTCTAAAGCAATACTTCAAGAATATCATCGTAAAGGAAAAATGTCAATTTGGTCTTTTGCATTTTTGAGTGATGAAACTAGATATGTGTTTAGAGTTCCTAAAGGAACGATTTCGAGAGAAGTTGCTTTGAAATAATGCAATAAAGCCAGAGAATTTGTGATTTTTATTAATTATAAATTTCTCTGGCTTTTTATATATGAATTTATTGTAAACAAAAAAACAATATGATATACTAAAAATGTAAGGAGAAAAAAGATATGGAAGAAATAATAATAGCAACATCAAACAAAGGAAAAGTAAGAGAAGCACAAGAAATTTTAAAAAAATTTAAAGTAATTCCAATGAGTGAAATTGGTGTTAATATAGATGTTGAAGAAGATGGAAAAACATTTAAAGAAAATGCTATAAAAAAAGCCCAAATAATAGCACAAGAAATTAATAAAAGATGTTTAGCAGATGATTCTGGCATTGAAATTGAATATTTGAATGGATTTCCAGGAGTAATTACAAAAAGGTGGCATAGTGGAACAGATCGAGAAAGAAATATTGCACTATTGGAAAAATTAATAGGAGTACCAAAAGAAAAAAGAAAAATAAAATTTATAACAGCAATTGCTTTATCAGATGGAAATACAACAATTTGTAAAGAAGGAATAATAGAAGGATATGTAGCAAACGAGCTAAGAGGAAATAATGGATTTGGATTTGACGAGATATTCGAATTAGAAAATGGAAAGACTTTAGCAGAATTGACTCAAGATGAAAAGAATGAAATTAGTGCAAGAAAAATTGCATTAGAGCAAATTAAAAAAGAGATAAATAATTTGTAAAAAAGCAAACAAGAAAAACACAACAGATTTTTGAAAATTGTTGTGTTTTTTTTGTATCTATGATATATTATGTTTGAAAAAAAAGACTCTAGAAAGGAAAAGATAGAAATGTCATTTATAGAAGAAATAAAAAACAGAGCAAAACAACAAATAAAGACAATTATATTACCTGAAGCAACAGATATTCGTATATTAAAAGCAGCACAAATAGTAAACAAAGAAAAATATGCAAAAGTTGCGTTAATAGGTAATAAAGAAGAAATCGAAAGACTAATAAAAGAAAATAATTTAGAATTAGGAGATACACAAATAATAGATCCAGCAAAATCAGATAAGACATCTGAATATGCAAAAGAATTATATGAATTAAGAAAAGCAAAAGGTATGACAGAAGAACAAGCACAAAAATTAATATTAGAACCAATATATTATGGAATGATGATGGTAAAACTAAATCATGCAGACGGACTTGTATCAGGTGCAGCACATTCAACTGCAGATACATTAAGACCAGCATTACAAATATTAAAAACAGCACCAGGAACAAAATTAGTATCAGCATTTTTTGTAATGGTAGTACCAAATTGTGAATATGGAGCTAATGGAACATTTATATTTGCAGATAGTGGTTTAAATGAAGAGCCAGATGCAGACAAACTTTCAGAAATAGCTATATCATCAAGCAAAAGTTTTAAACAATTAGTAGGAGAAGAACCAAAAGTTGCAATGTTATCATATTCAACTTATGGAAGTGCACATTCTGCATCAACAGAAAAAGTAATTGAAGCAACAAAACTAGCAAAAGAAAAAGCCCCAGAACTATTAATTGATGGAGAATTACAATTAGATGCTGCAATAATACCAGAAGTTGCAGAATTTAAAGCAAAAGGAAGTCCTTTAAAAGGTGAAGCAAATGTATTAGTATTCCCAGATTTAGGAGCTGGAAATATTGGATATAAATTAACACAAAGATTAGCAAAAGCAGAAGCTTATGGACCTCTATGCCAAGGTATTGCAAGACCTGTAAATGATTTATCAAGAGGATGTAGTAGTGAAGATGTTGCAGGTGTAGTAGCAATAACAGCTGTACAAGCACAATCACAAGGTTAATTAAATATATAATAATGAGTACGTACAAAAAGAAAGGTATATAATTTATGAAAATTCTAGTTTTAAATTCAGGAAGTTCATCATTAAAATATCAAGTAATTGATACAGAAACTGGTGAAATGCTTGTAAAAGGTTATTATGAAAGAATTGGGCAAGTTGGAGCATTTTTAACACATAAAGTAAATGGAGAAAAACATCATTTTGAACATCCAGCAAAAAATCATGAAAAAGCAATTCAATTTGTAATGAAAAGACTAACAAGTGACCATTATGGAGTATTTAAAAGTTTAGATGAATTAGATGCAATAGGCCATAGAGTTGTACATGGTGGAGAACAATTTAAAGATGCAGTTCTTATTACAGATGAAGTAATTCAAGAAATAAAAGAAAATGCAATGTTAGCACCATTACATAATCCAGCAGCAATATTAGGAATAGAAGCTTGTCAAAAGGTTGTACCTAATAAGCCAATGGTAGCAGTATTTGATACTGCATTTCATCAAACAATTTCAAAAGAAAAGTATATATATCCAATTCCTTATGAATATTATGAAAAATATCATGTAAGAAAATATGGATTTCATGGAACATCACATCAATATGTTGCAAATAGAGTTGCAGAAATATTAGGAAAAGACATAAAAGAATTAAAAATAGTAAATTGTCACTTAGGTCAAGGAGCAAGTATATGTGCAATAAAAAATGGAGAATCAGTTGAAACAAGTATGGGATTAACACCACTTGGAGGAATTCCAATGGGAACACGTTCAGGAGATTTAGATCCATCTGTTGTAACATATTTAATGAAAAAAGAAGAATTAGATGCAGATGATGTTGAAGAAGTATTAAATAGAGAATCTGGAGTATACGGAATATCAATGGTATCTGTAGATTTTAGAGATATAGAAGCAGAAGCACTAGCTGGTGGAAAACATGCAAAACTTGCATTAGATGCATATCATTATTCAATTGCAGGATATATAGCAAAATGTGCAGTTGCAATGGGTGGAATAGATGCTTTAACATTCACGGCAGGTGTTGGTGAAAAATCACCTTATTCTAGAAGTGAAATTTGTAAACAATTAGGAATATTTGGAGTAGAAATATCAGGAAAAGCTAATTTAGTAAAAGGAGAAGAAGCAGAAATATCTTCACCAAATTCAAAAGTAAAAGTTTTTGTTATTCCAACAAATGAGGAATTAATGATTGCTCAAGAAACAGCAAAATTAGTGAAATAAGGTTTATAGGCAAAACCATAATAAAAACCTAAATATAAAATATAAAAAGGAAAAATAAAAATGAAAATATTAGTATTAAATTGTGGTAGTTCATCACTAAAATATCAATTAATAAATATGGAAACAGAAGAAGTTTTAGCTTCAGGAAAATATGAAAGAATAGGAGAAGATGAAGCTTTTATAACACATAAAGTAAATGGACAAAAAATAGAAATCAAACATCCTGCCAAAACACATGAAGAGGCTGTTGATTTTACATTAAAACAATTAATAAATCCAGAATATAAAGTAATAGATAGCTTAGATGAAATATCAGCAATAGGACATAGATTAGTACATGGTGGAGAAAAAATTAATAAATCTGTAATTATAACAGATGAAGTTGTAGAAGTATTAAAAGAATGTATAGACTTAGCACCATTACACAATCCAGCAGGAATAATAGGAATTGAAGCATGTAAAAAAGTAATGCCAGGAAAACCAATGGTAGGTGTATTTGATACAGCATTCCATCAAACAATGCCAAAAGAAAGATATATTTATCCAATTCCATATGAATATTACAAAAAATATGGAATAAGAAAATATGGATTCCATGGAACATCACATATGTATGTATCACAAAGATTAGCTGAAATTGTTGGAAAAGATATAAGTGAATTAAAAATAGTTACATGTCATTTAGGTCAAGGATCAAGTATATGTGCAGTAGAAGGTGGAAAATCAGTTGATACAAGTATGGGATTAACACCACTTGCAGGAATTCCAATGGTAACGCGTTCAGGAGATCTAGATCCATCTGTAGTAACATTTTTAATGAAAAAAGAAGGATGGACAGCAGAAGAAGCAGAAAATATGTTAAATAAAAAATCAGGAGTTCAAGGAATATCAGGATTAGCACCAGACTTTAGAGAAATTGAAGCAGCATCTTATGGTGATAATGAAAGAGCTGAAATTGCAATTGAAAAATTCAAATATGAAATTGCATCATATATAGCAAAATATGCAGTAGCTATGAATGGAGTAGATTATATAGTATTTACAGGTGGTGTTGGAGAAAACCAAATAAATATAAGAAGAGGAATTTGCGAAAAACTTGAATTTATGGGAGTAAAAATAGATGTTGAAGCAAATAATGTAAGAGGAGAAGAAAAAGAAATATCTGCTCCAGATTCAAAAGTAAAAGTTTATTTAGTTCCAACAAACGAAGAACTTATGATAGCAAAAGAAACAGCAAGATTAATAAAATAATTTTGAAATAGAAGAGGTACAAATGGAAGAAACACAAAAAATACAAGATAAAAAAACAAATACAAAACTATTTCCAATATATAAAATGTTCTCTTGGGATTTGCTATTTTACTATTCAATAATATACTTATTCTTGACACAAGCAAAAAACTTTTCTGCATCAGAAGTATTATTAGCAGAATCATTTTTTACAGCATCATGTTTATTTTTACAGATTCCAATAGGTTTATTGGTAGATAAATTTGGTAAAAAAAATAGTTTAGTCTTTGCTAATATATGTATGTGTGTATTTATTACTATTTTATTATTTATAAATAATTATAAAATGTTATTATTAGCTAATTTTATTGATGCAATAGGTTATGTTATAAAGGGTGTTTGTGAAACAAACATTCTTTATGACTCACTTCCAAAAGGTGAAAAAAGAGGAACATTATATTCTAGTATAGATGGTGTTGGAGCAGCAAGATATTATGTAATTGATGCAATAACATCAATTATAGCAGGTATCACATTTGCGATTGATCCATATATACCAGTAGTTTTATGCTTAATAGTTAATATTATTGCATTAATATTATCAACAAGATTCAAACACATTCAAAGTCAAAGAGAAGAATATTCAAAAGAAACTACAAGACAATATTTCAAAGAATTAAGAGAAGCAATTAAATTTACATTTAATTCAAAAAGGATGTTGTGTTTAATGTTATTTTTTGGACTAATGTCAGGTTTAACATATAATTTATCAACATATAGAAGTAATATTTTAAATAGCATAAATATACCAGCACAATATTTTGGAGTAATCTTTGCAATTATTCAAATAATGGCCGGGATATGTTCTAAAGGACAGGGTTGGTTACATAAAAGATTTAAAAATAATACATTATCAGTCTTAGGAATTCCATATGTTGCATCATGTTTTATTATTGGATGTTTAGTGGATAGTTTTGGAGAAGGTGTATCAAATATTGTAGTAATACTATTTATACTTCAAGGAGCTATAAAAGGAGCATATAATGTTTTAATTTATAGATATTTAAATAATTTCACAAATAGAAAAATAAGAGTAAAACTTGCAACAATAAGAAATATGTTTTTTAATATGATATCAATTTTAATAAGTTTATTAGGCTCATTCTTATTAAAAGTAACAACATCTGGAAACACATTTTTAATTGTTGGAGGTATATGTACTGTATGTATGGTACTTTTATTAGATTATATGAGAGGAAAAGTTGGTTTAAAACCAGAGAAATACAATAAAGAAGACTTGAAATATAGTTCATTAAACGAAGGAGGAAATTTAAAATGATAAGAAAAGTTGCTATATTAGCAAATGGTGGAGATGTATCAGGATTTAATGCAGTTATAAGAGCCATTGTAAAAACTGCTGAAAACAATGGTATAGATTGTTATGGATTTATAGATGGATATAATGGTTTATTAAAAAATAATTATGAAAAATTAAGTACAGCAAATGATGAACATGCATCAGGAATATTACAAAAAGGTGGTTCAATAATTGGATCATCAACAAATGCAAATGTATTTCATTACAAAGTTGAAGAAAACGGAGAAACTGTTTATAAAGATTTATCAGATGTATGTGTAGAAAATATCAAAAAAGATGGATTTGATTGTTTATTTACACTTGGAGGAGATGGAACACAAAAATCAGCAAGAGATTTTTCTACAAAAGGAATAAATGTAATTGGAGTTCCAAAAACAATAGATAATGATGTTGCTTGTACAGAAATAACATTTGGATATAATACAGCAGTTTCAGTTGCTGCAGAAGCATTAGACAGACTTCATACAACAGGTGAAACACATCATAGAATAATGGTATTAGAAGTTATGGGAAGATATGCTGGTTGGATAGCATTGGAATCAGCAATTGCTGGTGGTGCAGATGTTGCATTAATACCAGAAATTCCATATGATATAAACAAAGCAGTTGAAAAAATAAATGAAAGAAGAGAAGAAGGAAAGAATTTTAGTATTGTTGTTGTTGCAGAAGGTGCAATACCACAAGGTGGAACAATAACAGTTCAAAATGTAAGAGATAATGGTGCAGGAGTTGATAACAATAAATTAGGTGGTGTTGGACAAGTTGTTGCAAAACAATTAGAAGAATTAACAGGATTAGAAGCAAGAACAACAACATTAGGATATGTACAAAGAGGTGGTACTCCAACAGCATTTGATAGAGTTCTTTCAACAAAATATGGTGCTAAAGCAATGGAACTTGCTCTTGAAGGAAAATTTGGTGTATTAACAGTTATAAAAAATGGAAAATTGGATTCTGTTTCATTAGAAGATGTAGTTGGAAATAATACAAAAATTGGTGCAGTTTCTGGTAATACTGCAGAAAGTAATATTAGAAAAGTTACTATGGATCATGATTTGGTTAAAACTGCAAGAGATATTGGAATTTGCTTGGGAGATTAAAATTTATGTATTTTCTCCATTTCTTATTTTTATATACAAGGAGAAGATCATATGACTATGAAAGAACAAGGATTGGATGATATTATAGAATATAAAGATAAAAAAGATTTAAGAAAAAAATTATTAGAAGGAATAAAAGATACTGATAATGGAAATGTATGCACTATCGATGAAGCATTTTCAGAAGTAGAGGCAATATTAAGATAATTGCAGAATGTGATTTATCTTGAAGAATCAAGAAAAATAATATTTATTATAAAAAGTTAAAAAAATGGTAAGATGCGAATATCTTACTATTTTTTTATCAAAAACCACTTCAAAAAAAATAATCAATATGCTAAAATAAAAGAAGTAAAAAGTCGAGAAATCGAAAGAAAAAATGAGAGGAAACTACTATGGAAGAAATGTTTGATATAGAAAAATTCAATATAATAAGTGATGAAGAAAATTACTACTTTTTTAGATCATTAGAGCCAGGAGACATAAAAGACCTAGAAGAAGGAAACATAAAAGATGAGAACGGAAAATATATAAGATTACGTACAGATAGAGAAAGATGGGAAGAAACACATAGTATAAAGCCAAGATGGAATGCAGAAAGTACAGTAACACTAGAAGAAATGTATAATCATATAAAAATGCATTATAGCTTAGAAACAAATTGTATATCATTATCAAGCAATGCAAATGTAGCAAGAACGTATGGAGAAACATTTAGTGATAAATATGTAATGATAAAAGTTCCAAAGAAAGAAATGGGACAAAGAGTATATAATGCTGGACAATATATGTTAGCAGAAATAGACAAAAAAGTGCAAGAAAGAATATCCCAAGGAAATATCCCAGAAGAAGTATTAGAAGATTTCAGAAGAATAGATGAAGCTACAGAATCAAAAGAATTAAAAGAGATAATAAAAGTAAAATATATTGCACCAAATGGAATAGATACAAGTAAATCTGGAATGAAAAAAGGAATAGTATATAAAGCACCATTAGCTAGAGTAAGTAGTTTTCAAGCATTAGATGATGAGCAAACATTAGAAAAAAATAAAATAGTAGCAAAATTAACAATATTAGAACAAAAAGGATTAATGGGACCAGCAGTTCCAAGAATAAAAACGAATAGTGAATTAATAAAAACACTAGGAAGTGCATTTGCATCAGGAGAGCAAATATATTATGGAGATATAGAAGGAAACAGGGTAACAGATATATCAAAAGAATTTTTAGATATGTTTGCATTAATACAACAAGTAGAGAATCAAGATAAAAAAGTAGTAAATGAGTTAAAAACAGAATTGGTAAAATACATAATAAATGGTGGAAAAATAGAAATACCAGAAGAAAGTATATTAAGAGATGATGGAACACCAAAAGACGATATATCAATAGAAGAAATGTATCAAATAACAGAAGGAAAAGTAGAATATGGACAAGCAAGTTCTATTGTAAAAAATATGTATTATTTATCAAAAGGGCAAGCAAATGCAAGAATATTAGCAGGAATGTTAAGAGAGATAATAGGAAATAATCCAAAATATGAAGAGATTATAAAGTACATTGAAAATAATGGATTTGAAATAGAACCAAAAATAACAACAAGAAAAAGTAATACAGGATACAGAATAAGTGAATCTGTAAACTTAAATCTAAAGCCAAATGAAATAGGATTAGTAGACTCAATAAAAACTTTAACAGATGAAGAACAAATGCAAATAATACAAGAAAGAGGACTTTCAAATGTAAAAGAAATAATGACATCAAATTTTGCTAAAATGCAGACGATGGAAGCAATAGAAAAAGAAGATTATTTTGCAAGTGCAATAGCAGATATGTATGATTGGGGAAGTCTTAATATTGAAGAAATATCTGTAGCAGAAAGAAATGAATTAATCCAGAAATTAAAACAAAGTAATTGTGTATCAATATATGAAAAATTAAAAGAAGCAGTCATGGATCTGTTAAATAACCGTGATGGACTGGCACTTGGTATCTGTAACGGATTCCAGGCTCTGATCAAATTAGGACTTGTTCCAGAAGGTAAGATCGTAGAACAGAACGCGAAATCACCTACACTGACAACAAACCGCATTGGTCGTCATATTTCTAAGGTTGCTTATACAAGAATTGCTTCTAATCTGTCACCATGGTTTAACAATGTACATGTAGATGATATCTTCAGTATACCAGTATCTCATGGAGAAGGACGATTCGTAGCAGATGAAGATGTGATCCAGAAACTGTTTGAAAATGGACAGGTAGCAACACAGTATGTTGACCTCAATGGTGATCCTACAATGAATGAAGAATTCAATCCAAATGGTTCTTACCATGCGATTGAAGGTATCACAAGTCCAGACGGAAGAGTCCTTGGTAAGATGGGACATTCAGAACGTCGTGACAGCTATGTAGGAATCAATATTTACGGACAGAAAGATCAGAAGATCTTCGAATCCGGAGTAGAATATTTCAAATAAGAGTACAAAAAAAGAACCTTGCAAGAAAAAGCAAGGTTCTTTTTTACTGCTCTTTTGGAATGATATGAATTGTTTCCATACGGTTTTTGTCAACGGAAACAACTTTAAAAAGAAAATGTTCATCTTCTGCAGTTTCGCCCTCTGAAGGCAGATGATCAAGCAGTTCGATGATATATCCGCCAAGAGAATCATAATCCTCAGAATCAAGGTCTACGTCAAGCAGATCATCAAGATCATCAAGCTTTAAAGAAGCGGATACCATATAAGATCCATCGGATAATTTTTTGAAAGTTTCTTCCTCAGAATCATCATATTCATCACGCAGTTCTCCAAAAATCTCTTCAACGATATCTTCTAGAGTAATAAGACCTGCAGTCACTCCATATTCATCCAAAACAATGGAGAAACTAACAGATTTTTCACGCATCTGTGCAAGAAGGCTTGATACTTTCTGAGTTTCATACGTAAAGAACGGCTTACGCAGAACATCTTTCAAATGAAAGATCTCGCCTCTGTGCTGGCTGCGGTAGAAATAAACATCCTTAAAATAAACAATACCAACAATATGATCTTTACTTCCTTCATAAACAGGAAGTCTAGAATAACCGGCCTCGCGGAAAATATCAAGAACTTCATCATAAGAAGCATCTACAGACACAAAAGTTACATCAATTCGCGGGATCATAATATCCTTGGCAAGAGATTCCTTAAAATCAAAAACGTTGTTTAACATATCTTTCTCAGATTCTTCGATAACGCCTTCTTCGTGGCTGACATCAACGATCGTACGAAGTTCACGTTCAGTCATGATACGTTTGGATTGTTTCGAGTCGATCCGCAAGATGATAAGGATCGCTGTAGAAAGTTTGTTGATAATGTAAACAACCGGTGTCAGTAATTTTGTGATCAGATAAATGCTGGAAGCATAGCTTAGAGCAAGTTTTGTATTATTGATCGTTGCAAAAGTCTTTGGTGTGATCTCACCAAAGATCAGGACTAACAGCGTCAAAACGCCGGTTCCGATACCGACATATTTATTTCCAAGCACGTCTGTGACCAGCACAGTCATCAGAGAAG
>ERZ860710.494-NODE-494-length-25961-cov-2.314059_pt1 | contig 25961 bp, 29 predicted proteins | sample MGYA00509974_ERZ860710 | MGnify/ENA primary metagenome ERZ860710 (study PRJEB30046, sample SAMN00715261) | human gut metagenome | study: EMG produced TPA metagenomics assembly of the A metagenome-wide association study of gut microbiota in type 2...
GAGCCTGTGTACGCAGTGCCACAATGAGCGTCATGGCAGACATGTCGAACGGAAATTCATTCCGAAGCGCCGAGTGATCGCGCCGGAGCAGTGGTGACCATCCCCCCGGGGTAATTCTCGGCGATTTTTGGCCGGGGTAGAACGGGTAGGAAGGGGCATGACTGTTCAGATTTTTCAGATTCTCGCGTGAAAGGGGTGGGGGTAACCGGTTCGGGTGAAGTGGAAAAAAACAGAAGGGTGGTGAGCAGATGTCACAGAAAGATGTTAAGGAGTCGCTGCTGGAGCAGTTGAGATTACAGGGAAAAACAGCGGATTTTTACGGAGATCTGGTAGAAGATTATATGCATTACTGGAAGTTGAAAAAGGATCTGATCCAGGATATCAAAAAGCGTGGAATCCGTTATGAAGCCATGAATGGGAACGGAATTATGGTGGAAAAAACAAATGAATCTGTGCAAAATCTGCAGAAAACCACGGCGATTATGTTAAAAATTTTGAGTGATCTTGGTCTGAGAGACCAGATCTCGAATGAGTCCGAGGCAGATGGTTACCTGTAAAGAAATTGACGACTATCTTGCCTACGCGAAAGCCCATCCGGAATGGATCAACAAAGAAAGACAGCTGCTGATCAAGAACATCGTACTCCCAACGTTGAAGAGAGACGATGTTTTTTTTGACGAAGAAACCTACAGAAAATGTCTGCAGTATTGCGAGAATAATTATTATCCGCTTTTTCCGTATCAGAAATTTATCTATGCGTTCGCATTTATGTACGTGAGCGATATGCCGCTATTTCAAAAATTCATCGTGATGATGGGCAGAGGAAATGGGAAGGATGGATTTATCGTACCATTGGCGAATTTTTTTCAAACTCCATTGTATGGCGTTGAAAATTATCATGTGGAAATCGTGGCGAACTCGGAAGATCAGGCGAACGAAACTTTCAAGGTTGCTTACAACGTATGCAAAAAGAAAAAGTTCAAGGGAAAATTCAGCGTCACAAAAGAGCTGATCACGAATCTCAAGACCGGATCGGAGTTGAAATACAACACGAGCCGGGCAGAGACAAAAGATGGAAAACGGCCTGGATGCCTGATTTTGAATGAGATACACGCCTACGAGAATTACGAGCAGATCAATGTGTTCGAAAGCGCACTTGGAAAAGTAAAGCATCCGCGGGAATTTATCATCACCACAAACGGATATGTAAGGGATGGCCCGCTGGATGAAATTCTGACGATGATAGAAGAGATTCTGAGGACGGGTGAAAATCCGCTCGGATATTTTCCGTTCGTCTGCAAGCTGGATGCGAAAGAAGAAAAAGATCTTCCGGAAGCCTGGCACAAGGCCAATCCGTCGCTGGAATATATGCCAATTTTGGAAACGCAGATCATGAAAGATTATCTGGAAGCACAGAAACTTCCGAGCAAACTTCCGGAGTTGATGACCAAACGGTTCAATCTGCCGGCGCGGAATGAAGAAGAAACCGTAACATCATGGAACAACATTCTACGGTGCTGTTATGACGATATCGAACGGAAAACACCGAGAAAAACAGCGGACACGAAAGGCAAACTTGCGATTCTGGCGTTGGACTATGCCGACATTCGAGATTTTGCATCGGCCGGAGTGCTGACGCAGGACGGAGAGGAGTTCATCTGGCGGCAGCACACATGGATCTGCAAAGATTCACCGTTTTTGGAAAAAATCAAATTTCCGCTGAACAATTTTGGACAGCCGGAATTTGAGGACTTCGAGGTGGTGGATGGCCCGACAATTCCAATTGATGCCATCATTCGGTGGTGCGTTGAGAGGATGAACGAATATGTCGTGCAGAAAATCACGATGGATACTTACCGCTACCAGATGTTCAAAACAAAATTCGAGGAGGCGGGAATATCAATCGAAAGCAAACAGAATCCGGCGGGGCTGGTAAGGCTGGTACGAAGAATTGGATCGGCGTGTGCCATCATTGCTCCGGAGATTGAAAGGCTGTTTGCAGAAGGAAAAATAAATTATGGTCTGTCATCCATCATGCGATGGTACACCAATAACACGAAGGTGAGTACGGACAAGTACGGAAACAAGATGTACGGAAAAATAGAACCGAAGTTGAGGAAAAACGATGGATTTATGGCTTTCGTAGCGGCGATGTTTTCGAAGGATGAAATAAAGGAGCAGGTTATCTATGTTTGATTGGTTTTTCAAAAGAGCAGAAAAAGAAGAGTCTCTGCTCGAAATCATAACATCGACCACGCAGCAGTTGCAGCTGTATGAATTTGCAAAAGAAAAAGCGATTGGCATGATTGCGGATGCGATTGCAAAATCGGAAATTGTAGTCCAGAGGAAAGACAAAAAAGGAACCAGACGGGCAAAAGATGACGTCTATTGGCGGCTGAACGTGCGGCCGAATGCAAATGAAACCGGAACAGATTTCTGGCGTGCGGCGATCCACAAACTGCTGACGAAAAAAGAAGCGTTAATCTGCAGAGTGGGCGAGCAATACTTTTTAGCGGATTCCTGGACGTTGAATGACAGCGTAATCTTACCGCAGATCTACAGCGATATCAAGATCAGCTGTAACGGAAGAACGATGACGTTGGACATGTACCTGACGGCGGACCAGGTGCTGCACTTGCGGATGAGAAATGATCGGCTCAGTGCACATCTTGGAAATATTGCGAAAAAGTACAATAAGCTGGCGAACGCGGTCTGCACGATGCAGACGTATGTTAATACGCCGAAATTCAAGCTCCATTTTGACGCGACAAATTCCATCATTGCGACAAAAGATGAGAATGGAAACGTGAAAACGCTGACAAAAGATCAATACAAAGAGAAGCTGCAGGAGACGTTGCTGAGTGATGAACCGTCAACTATCATCACGAGCGCCGGAATTGATATCAACCAGATTGAAATTAAGGCCGGAGGGGCAAGTGAGGACGTTGTAAAGTTTGCGAAAGAAATTTTTAAGGACACAGCAATGGCATTTAACATCCCAATGGCGGTGTTCCTGGGAGAAATCACAGAAAAAGCGGACAGCACAAACGAGTTCATCACCTACGCAGTTTCACCGATTGCCGAAATTCTGAACGATTCATTCAACGCAAAACTTGTCGGAAAAGAAAGTTATGAAAAAGACGAGAAAATTTGGGTGGATCTGTCAAGATTCAAGCACCGCGACCTGATCGAGTGCGCAACCGGCATGAGTACCCTGCGGAGCATCGGCTTCAACCTGGATGAACTGCGGGAATCCATCGGCTGGGAAGCACTGAATACAGAATTCAGCCGAAGCCGCATGGTGACAAAGAACTATACCGCGGACGAAAGCGCGGTCACGGGAAACACAGAGTAAATCTCCCAGCTGATGGGTGAAACAGCAAATAACAAGGGAAGGAGAAAGCCATGAAAAGAAAAGAGATGCATTACTGCCAGCAGGTGGATGGCAACGTGCACAAGATCTTTCTGTATGACGATATCTCGAAATATGGAGGGTGGAACTGGGAAACCTGGGACTATGACGAGTCGGAGACATCCGCGGCACATTTCCAGAAGCTCCTGGAAGCGGTGCCGGATGGGGAAGAAATTGAACTGCATATTAATTCCTACGGCGGATCGGTTTCGGAAGGAACGGCCATCTACAACCTGCTGCAGGAGAGCAAGGCACACAAAGTGGGAATCGTGGACGGCGTATGCCATTCAATCGCGTTTACAATTCTGCAGGGGTGCGATGAGCGAATCATGGGGTACGGCACAAGCGCGATTATCCACAACATGTGGGCCAGCGTCACAGGAAATGCAAAACAGCTCCGGGAAGAGGCGGACAAGCTGGACGTGTGTATGGAATCCTGTGTGCAGCTGATGATGCGCCGTGCGACCATCGATGAGGCAGAACTGAGAGCCATGATGGATGCAGAGACCGTGCTCACGCCGCAGAAAGCCTTGGAGTGCGGACTGATTGATAAAATCGGCGTGGAGCAGAAGGAGGAGCCGCGGACAGAACAGCTTCTCGCAGAAAATGAACAGCTGATCAAACAGCTGAACAATCGCACATTCCTGGATGCGGAGGTTAAAAAGTTCATGCGGGCCGTTGCGCCGGCGCAAAAACAGAAAAGCGGATTTGACGCTTTCTTTCAGAAAGGAGAAAAAAATGAACATCGATAAAATCACAGAGGCAGAGCTGAAACAGAAAGTAATGAAGATGATGGAAGATGCAGACGATAAGGTAGAGGCGATCTATCAGGCTGCAGCTATGATCGTGGAGGAGAAAAACAAAGAACTCATCAATCAGCTGGTGGAGCAGAACGCCCGCGCGGCTCACGATGAGGAATACAGAAAACGCCTGAACCTTCACAATCTGTCAGACAAGGAAAAACAGTTCTACGAGGGGCTGAAAGATGTGAAACAGGCGATCACTGCGAAGCAGATCGACATTATTCCGGATGAAATCATCGACAGAACGCTGGATGATGTGAAAAAGGCAAGTAAAATTCTGAGCCTGGTAAAATTTGCCCCGGCAAATGTGAAGAAATGGCTGGTTGGTGAACATTCCGGGACTGCAGTATGGGGGGACTTAACAGATGCCATCAAAGGAGAGCTGAACGCAAGTTTTGAAACTCTTGACCTGGAAGTGAAAAAACTGACAGTATATCTTGTGATTCCGAAAGCAATTCGGGATCTTGCGCTGCCATTTGTGGACAAATATTTTACGGCAATTCTTGCGGAGGCAATGCAGGACGGCCTGGTAAAAGGATATCTGGATGGAAACGGAAAAACGGGTCCTGTAGGAATCATGAATAAGATCGCGAGCTTCAAAACGGACGGAACCGCGCAGGCGAAAACGGTAATGAACACGGTAACCAAATTCAGCCCGAAAGGACTTGCTCCAGTAAGAAAGACACTGAGCAAAGACGGAGAGAGAGAAATCGGAACGCTGTATTTACTGTGCAATCCGAGCGATGAGGCGGAATATGTGGACCCGGCGCTGTATGGAGAAAGTCTCACGGGAGGATACAGAAACACCTCGTTTATGAGCCTCGAAAAGATTCCGGATGCGAATGTACCGAAAGGAAAAGGCATTTTTACCATGGCAGGTGTCTACACGATGGGAGCATCTGGCGTGGAGCTGAACACTTACGATCAGACAAAAGCAATGGATGATGCAGACGTCATCATCGGAAAATGCTATGCGAACGGTCGTGCGGTGGATGATGACTGTGCTGTAGTATTCGACGTAACGAAACTGGAAGAGTACGTGCTGCCGGTCCAGCAGGTAACCGTTCCGCAGACAAACACGCAGGCGGCAGAGTAGTAAGCAGAGCCAACAGCGGAATAAGGAGGTAAGGCGGAATGTTGGAAGAAATGATCGAGGAAGTGCGGCAGGAATTTCAGATTCCGCCGTATTTCCCGGATGAGTCGCTGCTTCGGTATTTGAAAGAAGGAAAACACCGTCTTGATACGCTCAATCCGGGAAGAAACCTGGAAACGGATGATACGTTTCGGAGTCTGCTGAAAAATTATGTGTACTATGCATACAATCATAAAACGTACGAATGGGAGCAGAACTATGCTGCAATTATCTTATCATGGCAGCTGGAAAGCGAGGTGCCGTCATGAGCCTGCCGGTGTACACAAGCGGATGCTTTGAACTCTATAGAATCAAAACAGACGAAACCAAAGATTTTCCGGAAGATATTTTGGAAAATCAGCATATGACGATCTGGTACAACGAGATTTCTGTGTATGACCATACCCGATACGCACTGAGCCAGAGCGGCCGGGAAATCACGATGAAAATTCGGATTCCGCAGTACAAGAAAATTGACAGTGACTGTGTGTGTATCATTGAGGGAACACAGCACAGAGTCTATAATGCAGCGCACATCATCAACAAGGACGGATTCCCGGAAACAGAGCTCACACTGGTGCGGCCAGATCGAACGATTGAGGTGATCACATGACAAAACAGGAATTAAGCGATTTGCTCCACTCACTCCGGATCCCGGTCAATGAGGGAATTGCAAGCCAGGAAAACACAAACAAATATCCGCGAGTGGTCTATTGGGACTACATTTGGGAGGACGTGCTGGCATCTGGAGAACAATATGAAAATGTGGAGACATACCAGATCAGCTTCTATTCCAGAACGCCGCGGAACGAAAAATTGATAGAACTGAGAGAAAAACTCAGAAAAGTCGGGCTCCATCCTACCATCTATCACGAGTACGTGCAGGAAGATAAGGTCTTTCATTCTTATTTTTCCGTTGAGGTAACAGTATGAATGAGGACGATTTCTATTCTGCCGGCATGAACGAATTTCAGAAGATCATTCAGGAATATCAGGAGAAATTCGAACAGAGCAGAATTGAAGCAGCCATGATGGATGGCGCGGAGCAGCTGGCCAGAGATGTGCGGGCGCTGCCAAAACCGAGATCACAGATTCGAAAGTCTGGATACACCCATCTGCTGGACACCGTTTCGGCCAGAAAAGGAAAAAACGGGGAAGTAGAGGTCGGATGGGGAAAATATTACGGCCCGATGGTAGAGGCAGGAACACGGAAAATGAATGCACAGCCGCACCTGCGCGGACTGTTCAAAAAAGATCCAAATAAATATTATAACCTGATTTTGCAAAAATTATTAAAATAGAAAGGAACAAGTTATGCCAATTAAAACAAGAAAGCCACCGCTGAAAGAAACAGTGGGAGCACAGTATGTGTGTTTCAATATGCCGGACGAAAATGGACAGTGGACAGAAACGTTTGAGGAAAGCGTGGAGAAAACCGAAGTTGTAAAAAGCGTAAAAGTAACAGAGAACACCGGGAAAACGGATGTATATGCTTCCGGGAAAATCTACGATACAGACACCCGCCAGACGTCAACAAACATCGAAGTTGAAGTGGTGGCCTTCCCGGCGGATACGCTTGCCAAAGCACGAGGAGACGAGGTGACAAAAAGCGGCCTCATTCTTTCCGGAGGAAAGAGCGTACGTCCGTTTTTTGCGTACGGAAAAGTGGTCAAAAACAAGGATGGATCAGAGAGGTATGACTGGTATCCAAAGTGCAAACTTACAGCGAACACGGATGATACGGCAACAGGAGAAGAAACATTTTCTGTGCAGACGGACACGGTGACGATTGTTGCGTATCCGTTTGACAGCAAAGAAAATATCAAAGTATCACTGGATTCAAGCACAAAAGCATTTCCAGAGGGACTGACAGAGGAGAAATTCTTCTCGAAACCAATTTTAAAAGATGACGATCTGACAACGGCAGTAGCCGGATAAGGAGAAACATGAAAGCTTATATTGTAGATTTGACGGACGGCACACGGCTGCCCGTCAATGTTAATTTTGGCACGCTCTACTATCTGCAGAAGATGCCGAAATTTTACAAACTGGCAAAAAAGAAACAGGAAAAACTGACAGATCAGGAAAAGATGGATCTTGCGGCCGCATCCGTGTACGCCATCCTGCGGAGCAACGGAAAAACGGTGACGTTTGACGAGGCATTGCAGCTGGTGCCGATGGATGATGAGCAGATCCGCGTGCTGTTGGAGGGCTTTTCAGCCAGATGCGACGAATATGCTAAAAAAAAACGGGCACGCCAGCAGATGGCGAAGGGCTTGACGTAGACTGGGCAGAATACCGGATCTGCGCCGCGGAGATGGGAATGAGCGAGGAAGAATTTTTTAATTGCGATCCCATCTTTTTTAACGAAATGTACGAAAAATTTTGGGAGAGAAAGAAAGTAGGTGAGCTGTATGGCGGATGATATGAAGCGGGTTGGATTATCGTTCAAAACGGATGGTACAATTGATTTTCAGAAGAGCCTGAAACAGATTTCGGAAGCCGTACAGGGTAACCGGGAAGAATTTAAACGCGCGAAAATCGCCTGGGACGACAGCACGACGGCCATGGAGAAGCTGACCGACAGACAGAAGTATCTGCAGAAGCAGACTGAGACATACAACGAAAAAGTGGAGGTCCTGAGAAGAGAGCTTTCTGAGCTGGAGGAAGCAGAGAACAAAAACGAGAAAGCGATCTCACAGAAGAAAAAGCAGCTTTCCCAGGCAGAGACCACACTTGCCCAGTACCAGAAAGGCCTAAAAGAAGTAAATCAGGAAATCAAGAGTGGCTCTGCAGTTCTGGAAGAGAACATGAAAAAGCTCGATGATTCTATCAGCACGTTGGACGCATCCGCAAAAAAGAATGAATCCTCATTCAAATTGATGAAGAGCCAGTGGGACGAGAACACATCATCAGCAAAAAAATTAAAGGATGAGCAGAAGTATCTGACGGAGCAAAGCGAGAACTACCAGAAAAAAGTAGGTCTCGTGAAAGAAGAACTGAAACTACTAGAAAATGCTGAGGGCGACAACAAAAAGGCCATCGAAGAAAAGAAAGCTGCACTCGATGAGGCGGAAGCATCGCTGAATGAGTACAAAAACCGATTAAAAGAAGTTGATGAGCAGCTGAAATTCGGAAAAGCATCTATTGAAGAATACACTGAAAAAGTTCAAAAGGCAGGAGAAAAAGTAAATGACGCGGGAAGTGGGATGACAAAAAAAGTAACCACTCCGATTCTTGCGGCCGGAGCAGCATCTGCCAAAATGGCCATGGACTTCGAGGACTCGATGGCCAAAGTTTCGACGATTGCTGATGCGACAGAAGTCCCGATGGATGATATGCAAAAAGCAATCCTGGATCTGTCAAATCAAACGGGAATCTCAGCAGAAGAAATCGCACAAAACGTATACGATTCCATTTCGGCAGGGCAGAAAACAGGCGATGCGGTCAATTTCGTTTCGAACTCGACAAAGCTGGCAAAAGCAGGCTTCGCGGATGCTGGATCGGCGCTGGACGTGCTTACAACCATTATGAACGCGTACGGTTTGAAAGCGTCAGAGGTAACGAATGTTTCGGACATGCTGATTCAGACGCAGAATTTGGGAAAAACGACAGTTGCGGATCTTGCGTCATCAATGGGAAAAGTGATCCCGACAGCGAACGCCTACGGAGTAAGCCTGGATGAGCTGTGCGCAGGATATGCCATCATGACAGCAAACGGCGTTGCAACCGCGGAAAGCACAACCTATATGAATGGTATGCTGAATGAGCTTGGAAAGTCAGGAACGACCGTATCGGAAACACTGAAGAAAAAAACGGGAAAGACGTTTAGGGAATTGATGGACAGTGGCATGTCGTTGTCGGATGTCCTGAAAATAATCAGCGATGCGGCTGCGGAAAACAACAAGTCATTTGGTGACATGTGGAGCAGTTCGGAAGCCGGAAAAGCAGGAATGATCCTGCTGGGGGACAGCGCTGAAAATTTTAATGGCGTTTTGGAACAGATGCAAAACAGCACGGGCGCGACGAACACGGCGTTCGAAAAGTTGGGCACGAATTCCACAAAAATCAAAAAAACAACAAATGAATTGAAAAATGATGCGATCGATTTCGGAACGGTCCTGATGGATGGACTTGCACCAATCATAGAAAACATCGCAGAAAAAGTTTCGGAATTGACGGAATGGTTCGGCGGACTGTCAGAGTCGGAAAAACAGACGATTATACAGATTGGTCTGATCGTGGCTGCTATTGGACCGCTGCTTGTTGTGCTTGGAACGGTAGTGAGTAGTGGGGCTAAAATAATCGGAGGAATTCCGGTTATAGCAAAAGGAATATCAGGTTTATTCGGCATCATTGCAGCGAATCCAGTGCTTGCGGTTATAACGGCAATTGCGATCGCAGTATTTGCACTGTGGACAAATTGCGACGAATTCCGAGAAGGAATAATCGAAGGAATTGATATTATAAAATCGGTACTGACTGCCGGATATGATTTTTGCGTAGAGTTAGGCGAAGAAAAGCTCGGACGTATCCAGGATGCCTACGAAAAACACGGAGGCGGAATCACCGGAATCCTGGCTGCGAGCTGGCAGACATGGAAGGAAATATGGTCCACCGGATATGATGTGATCGATAAACTGACAGGCGGCAAGCTCACGGGAGTCAAAAACAAATTTTGGAACAAATTTGAAGAAATCAAAAATGTGGTAAAAAATGCACTAGACGCAGTAAAACGATTTTTTGCCGGCGAATGGCCGACGCCAAAAATAAAAATGCCACATTTTAAAATATCACCGCCGGGATGGTCGATCGGGGATCTGGTAAAAGGAAGCATCCCGAGGTTAAGCGTCAATTGGCACGCGAAAGGCGCGATCCTGAACAGACCAACGGTTGTTAATCAGTCTGGAAACACGATCGACGTAGCTGGCGAGGCAGGACCGGAAGCCGTAACACCGATCGAGACACTGAAAAAGTACGTCCGCGAAGAAGTGCGGGCCAACAATGCAGACCTGATAAAAGCACTTACTGAGGTCCTGGGAGATCTCGGATTGACGATGGAAAACGTGATTAATCTTGGAGACGAAAGAATCTACCAGAAAGTCGTGAAATTAACAATCAAAGAGCTGAACAGACAGCAGATAAGTAAGCCTGTCTGGAAAGGAGGCTTTGCATGATTGACGATTACGAAGTTATTTTTGCAGGGGTCAGTTCCGCCGACCTCTGCATTTTTGCAGTCAACAGGCCGAACATCCCTGCAGCAGAACGGGACATCGAAACTCTGGAAGTGCCGGGAGTAGATGGGGCTTATCATATCGACAATGGCCGCTATAAGGAGATGACAATCTCGATCGAGATGAACTATATCGGCCCGGAGTCAAAATGGCACGAAAAATGGCGGGAAATCAAACGATGGGCACAGGAGAAAAATGCAGAACTGATCCTGAATGATGACCCTATTTTTTCGTACCGTGCCTATTATGCAGTATTAAGCGAAAACAGCAGGGAAAGCCTGCGGGTGGGAAAATTCACAATCACATTTTACTGCTCCCCGTATCTGCACGTCCGCGGAAGCGATGAATATGAAAAGCCATATCCAATGCCGGTATACTGGGGTCACAAAGTAGGCGGCGGAGGATACGTGCTGACAGAAAACGGCCAGAAAGTAGCCACAAAAAGAAGATTTTTTACATTGATGAATGATTATGATATTGCGTGCCCAAAAATCAAAATTGAGGGTCACGGAGAGTGCTGGGGACGAATCAACGGAAATGAGCTGCTTGCACAGGTCAACGGAACGTTGATCATCGATACGGAAAAAGAAATCACAGTGAATGGCCAGGGACGAAATGCGAGCAATGCGATCAGAGGAAATTATGAAGATTTCTATCTGAACCCGGGAGAGAACGTGATCTTATTTGATTCTGCATTTGAAATTTCAATTGCGCCGCGTTGGAGAACAAGATGATACAAGTTTACAAGCCAGAAAACAAAAATTACGAAAATAACGGTGACTGTGTACTGCATCCGACAAAATGCGAGCTGACTATGCAGCTTAGCGGGGAATGGGATATGGAGATCGAGTGCGCGGCGGATGCGCTGTATATTGATTGCCTGAAAGCCGGATCCGTTATCACAGCGCCGACCCCATACGGAGAAAACGAGCAGTTCCGGGTGTATGATGCAGAAAAGGAGATGGGTGGGCTTGCCGCAAAGGCACGGCCCATCTTTTTTGATGCATCAAGAGAAACCCATCTGAAAGATGTGCGGCCAACACAGTGCACGGGCACGGAGGCGGCGGAGAAGATCAGCGTTGGAAAATATCGTGTTATTTCGGATATCACGGATATCAATACCGCGTACTACGTCAGGAAGAATTTGATTGAGGCGCTGCTGTCTGACGATGAAAACAGTTTCATCAACAGATGGGGTGGAGAACCTATTTTCAAGAATTACGTATGCCAGATGAGAAAAAGAGCCGGAGGAGATTACGGAGCAGAAGCGCGGCTTGGATTTAACATGTCGTCCGTTAAGGCGAAAGTAAACATGGATAACGTGGTTACCAGAATTATTCCGGAGAGCTACAATGGGCACACACTGCCAGATGATAGTTACTATGTGGACAGCCCCAATATTGGGAAATATCCGATCGCCTACACAAAAGTGGTACAATACGAAGACGTAAAACTGCAGGAGGACTGCGGAACCGATGAAACAGGATATGCTACACTGGAAGATCTGCAGAAAGCATTACGGAAAAAGGCAAAAGCAGATTTTGAGGCAGGATGTGACCTGCCGGAAATCACGTATGAAGTGGATCTTATCAACATCGAAAACACAATTGAGTATGCAGATGTGGAGAATCTTGTGAAAATCGGTCTCGGAGATTACGTGAAAGTGGAGAACAAAGATCTGCAGATATCAACAAGGGAACGTGCTGTGAGCGTGGTGTGGGACTGTATCATGAAAAGAAATACAACCGTCACGCTCGGATCCGCGGAGAACGATTATCTGGATCGGATCAGTGCGGCAATGAAAATGGCAGAGCTGGCGCTGAACAAAGACGGAACCGTAAAAGGCGATCAGGTAACCGGAATGATTAACTTGATGAAAACAAGACTGAAAGCAACGGCAGAGAATGCGGAAAAACAGGCGGCAAAAGCAATCCTTTTCGAAGAATTGGACAAGAACAGCGACCTGTACGGAGCGATGGCACTCGGCACAACGGGATTTTTGATCGCATCCGAAAGAACGCCGGACGGCAGAGATTGGGACTGGAAAACGTTTGGAACGGGTCAGGGATTTCTGGCAGATTATCTCATTGCAGGCGTGCTACTATCACAAAATTACAAAGATGGAGAACAAGGATTTAAACTGGACTTGAACAGCGGAAAAATTTTTGCATCGCTGTTGGAAATTTTTGGAAAAGAAGCAGGGAAACCATGCTCGGTTGCTTTGGAAAATGGAAGAATCCTGGTGAAAGAATCCAGCGGAAAGTCAGTTATCCAGATATCACCACTCCAAAATGTGGATATCGTGACTGGAAAAAGCACATGGTCGGGAATGATCGGAAAAGGAAATACCTTCATCGAAGTAAATCCGCAAGATGATTATATCAGGTTCCGAGCAGGGGCTATCTATGAGGGGTATTCCGGATCAGCGGGATTGAGCGGAAAACTCGTGTACTCGGACGAGAGTTATCTGGTTGTCCGAAACGGAAGAATCACAGGAGGAAGGATCAAGAAATCAGATGGAACGTGGGAGGAGTTAAAAAATGACACTAATTAGCTCAAATGCTTATCTGAGTATGGAAAATGCCACAGATAATGCGCAGTACATCTACAATTTCATGGTCCGAAATGGAGCGTCGCAGAACGCGGCGCTTGCCGTGCTGGGTAATATGTATGCAGAATCAACGTGCAATCCGGGAATATGGCAGAACCTCGACAGCAGCAGAACAGACCTGGGATTTGGACTGGTGCAGTGGACCCCGTCCACAAAATATACGAGCTGGGCCGCGGCCAAAGGATATGAAAGCAAGAACATCAATGGGCAGCTGCAGCGGATCCTCTACGAGAAAAACGCAGGGATCCAGTGGCAGAAAAGAACCACATCAATGTCATTCGCAGAATTCTGGAGTTCCGGAGCAAGCCTGGAAACGCTGGTAGAATTATTTGAACTCAATTATGAGCAGCACGCCGGAGCAGTACAGCCAAAAAGAAAAGAGTATGCGAATTATTGGAAAACGCATCTGACGTTGGATGATGATTCGGTGGAAAAAATTGAAAAGGCGATTGCCTGGATGCTGAATATCGCGGCGGATAACTCACATGGGTATGATCAGGGGTATCGGTGGGGGCCAGATTATGACTGCTCATCATTCTGCATCACAGCGTGGCAGGAGGCCGGCGTGCCGGTGAAAACGTATGGAGCAAGCTACACCGGAGATATGCGAGCAGTATTCCTGCGCTGTGGCTTTTCGGATGTGATCGGGAGTGTAGACGTCTATTCCGGATCAGGTCTGAAACGCGGCGATGTGCTGCTGAGCGAGGGCTATCATGTTGCTACCTATATAGGCAATGGACAGATTGTACACGCATCTCAAAACGAATTCGGTGGAGCAGTGGGAGGACAGACCGGGGACCAGACGGGAACCGAAATCTGCACAAGAAGTTATTATTCCCACACACCGCCGTGGGATCATGTACTGAGATATAAGCAGGGAGGCACAGAGGAGACACCAACACCAGAACCAACGGCAACAGTGTACCCGGTACAGTGGATACCGGCATAGAGAGGAGACGAAAAAAATGGACATGACAATGTTTGAGTGGCCGACGAAAGCCAAAGTCGAAAGCACAGATTATGTAGCGATTTGCGACGCAGACGGAAATGAGAAAAAAATTGCCGTGGACGATTTGAAAAATATCCAGAAAGCAGAAACCACAGGGGAAACTGTGGAGGAGTGGCTGAAAACAAAACTGAAAAGCTATGCAGGATTTTCGGACGGATTCTACCCGGATCTGGGCGGATGGTCTGGAGGAACGGATGCATTCGGACTGATCACAAAAAAAGGAACAACAGTGCAGTATGTAGGTTTTATGGCGGACGGGAAAATTCGGATGGGATCTTACAACACACAGAACGAAGCCTACAAAATATATATGCACAGCGACGAGATGGCGAACCATCCGGTCGGATCTATATGGATCACAGAAACAGAAACTGCGGATCCGAACCAGATTTTCGGGGGAACATGGGAAAGATACGCCAAAGGGAGAACACTGATCGGCGTAGATGAAAATGATACAACCAAAAAATGGAACAAATCAGGAATCAAAGCAGGTGTGGCTGAAAACAATATTGACCACAAACATTATGAGACAAATGGAGCAGATGAAGGTCGAATGTATCAGATTTTTGGGGATAACGGAGGCCCATATGGATCTACGGTGCAGGCGAATATGACGGCAGCTTCATGGGCTGCACAGACGTCAGTTGGAAATATCAGAGTAAATAAGGTATCTGCCATGACGGATCGTGCACAGGTGATCAATAATCTGCCGCCATATATCACAGTGTATATCTGGAAACGAACGGCGTAGGAGGAGAATCATGAGAGTACTTGAATTTTCTGTTATGGGTCAGCAGATCGAAAAGCGGGGGGATTTTTCCGGTCTGGTGCAGTGAGCAGTATATGACAGCAAAATTTTATTTTGACCGGGAGTGGGCCGGAAAAGTAAAAGTGGCAGAGTTCCGCCGAATTGACTCGAAGATTGCAGAATGCTTTTCAGAAAAAATCACTGGAAACTGCTGCATAGTGAGAACCGAGGTGCTGCACGGAAAGAAATGGTACGTGAACGTAGTAGGACTGGGAAAAGACGGAATGAAACTGTCAACAAACAGGGTAGAAGTGAAACAGGAGGAATGACATGAGCACAACAGACGAATTACTGGAAGAGATGCTGGAAGATGCGGAAGAGTACGCAACACCAGTCACGGACGATGATCTGCAGTTCTGGATTGACGAACATCTGAGAGTGATTTCTATCCCGAAAAACGGCGTAGTGGCTGGAGTTGAAGGAGATAAAAATGTAAATAAGATCAAATTCGGCATGAACCGGTACTACCACGGCTTCGATATGTCCACATTCTCCGGGAGAATTTTGTACTCAAACGCCAAAGGAAATAAAAATTACTACAACATCACAGATATGCAGGCAAGCGGGAGCACCATCACGTTTTCGTGGCTCGTAGACGCCGATGCCGTGCAGTACATGGGCAAAACCGCGTTCGTAGTCTACCTCTTCAAAATTCAGGGTTCGGAGCTGCGGCAGAAATTCTATTCAACGTTAGCGACACTGAAAGTATTGGAAGGACTGGAAGGAGATTCCGCTGTACCAGTCGGAAAACAGACGGACATCATCGAGCGGATGAAAGAGGAGATCAGCGCCTACGCAGAAGAAGTCAAGAAAAGCCTGCCGGCCGACTACACGGCAATGACGGAGCAGGTTAGTTCGCTCAAGGAAGATTTAGGTGACACTTCAAATGAATTGTATAAAAAAGAAGAGAGAGAAATTGCTGTTGATTCGTCTGATTACAACTTATTAGAAAATAAAGTTGCGTATATTGATACTAATAATGAAGTTATGACTTATGAAAACGCAAACGCTTATGTGATGCACAAAAACGTTATTAGTGGCGAAAAATATAGAATACTGTCACAAACACATGGTAGTGTAAACACATTGCTATATGCTATATGTGATTCGAACGGTAAAGTGATAAATTCAGCAAAAATGGGTGTTCCTATTAACACTTATATCACAACTGAAATAACAATACCATCGAATGGTGTTGAATTATATTTGAATGAATTTCCAACACAGACATATCCCTTAGTGGTTAATAAAATAGAAACTATAAATATTTCTAAAATAAATGGAAAAGAAACTGTAAATTGTTGGGGTGATTCACTAACTCGTGGAGTGGGGGTTGGTGATTCATATTCTAAAACATTCCCATATGTTTTACACGGCTTACTTGATGGTAGAAAAGTGATTAATTGTGGTGTAGGCGGGGAAAACACGATTAACATAGCTTCAAGACAAGGTGGTTTACCAAATATTGTAAAGCCATTTACCATACCTGCAAATGCAAGTAAAGTAGAAATTGAATTAACTAACATATATGGTGACAGTACTGGCATTTTGTTACAAGGCGGTTCGGCATTAGACCCAACAACAGGTCAATATGTTATGACTGCACAAATAAATCCCTGTTCTATCAACGGAGTAGAAGGTACACTTACTCATGAAAATGGAAAATATTATTTTTCTCGTTCCGAAAATGGAGAGTCCGTAATTGTTTCTCGCCCAACTCCCTTAATAACTCACGCAATGAAATCATTGCGTGATAATATTAATATTATATGGCTTGGGACAAATGGTGGTTTTACTACCTCAGCCGAACTGATTGAAAATATAGAAGCAATGATTGATTATATGACCCCTATCAACAAAAAATATATTGTATTCGGAATCCATCACTTAGTTAGTACAGTTACCGAAACGTTTGAAACGATAGAAAAAAATATGGCAATGCATTTTGGTAGGCATTATATAAATCAAAGAAAATATATGATTGAATATGGCTTATCTGATGCAGGAATTACGCCAACGGTTGAAGATACAACAGCCATTTCGCAGGGTAAAATACCACCATCTTTACTATACGACGATGTACATTATAATGATAAAGGCTACAATATAATTGCTACTCTTGCTTCTGAACGTGGAAAAGAACTTGGCTACTGGTAATTAACTAAAGAAAATTTTAGTTGACTAGTGGAAAGCAGAAAAACAGAAATAAATTGCTTATCATAGCAAGAGAGAGTAAAATAGAAATAACCAGGAAGGCGGCAACCTTAATCCTGGTTATTGATACAATAGATTTTCACGATCCTATTGTACCATAGATACTATATACGTGTCAAAAAGCAATAGGAGGATATTTAGAAGTGGAATCAGAATTAATAAAGTATATTGAAAATGAATTTCATGCAACATATTATAATATAGCGGAATTAGATTTTTCTAAAAACAGAAAAGCATTGGAATATATAAATAATGTTATTACAAAATTATCAAAGCCAGTATACTTTTTCATTAAGCCAGATCTTGGAGCTAGCATGCGATCAATGAAAATGGGAGATGTATGTCATTTTGTTTTGATGAGGAATGAACCTAAAATTTCAAGGGAATTAACGGAAATTGCTCATGAATTCGGACATTTGTTTTATGGCGAAAAAGGGTATCCACAAGCACAATTATGTGAAGGAGCGAATATGGTTAATGCTGGAAGAGCAACTATTATATCCAATACTGTAATGGATCCTATAATAAATAGGGATTTATATAATGCCGGATTAGATATAGTGGAATATATGCAAGATGCAGTACAAATTCAAGCTGCGGAACTAATGTTTGGATATCCAGAATACAGTAGATTAGATAAATATCAGAAAAATCATATCAAGTGTTTACTTATAGAAAAGATACAAGAATGGGATATTATTCAGAATGCAATACCGAATACATTTGTAGAGATAGCAGATAAAAAGTATAAGAGAATTTTAGTAGAAAGTAGAAATTTTGTAAAGAAGATCAATGCAATAGGTACAAATAATCCTGAGAAATGCAAGAAATTATTAAACATGCTAATTAAAGAAAATAATATGGAGAATGAAATTCTGATTGTATAATCGAGGTGTTAGGATGTTAAAATTTCGTTTGTGGTGTTTTGCAAATAAAATAAGAATGTTTAAAGCAAATGCAAGGTATCGAAAAATGAAAAAGAATGGAAAAAAAATAAATATAACTGTAATAAGTTGATGGATGAAATTTAAGGATCGGACCATTACCGGTCCTTTTTCAATGCAGAAAATAAAACAGGTCAGAAATGAACAGTAGAAAATGAAAGATAACTACCGATACCATCCGGAATACATAGAATGGTATCGGTAGTATTGAAAAAAGGATCATGAATCATGTTTCTCAAGCCACTCGGAAAGAGCCTTGCGGATGACCCACGATGCGGTACGCTCCTCGCGTTCGCAGTATGAGATAAGCTGCTTAAGCTGTTCCGGTTCAAAGCTGATCGACATTTTCTTGTACTTGTCCTCTTCGGATTTGCGTGGATGAGCCATGATAACCACCTCCTCGATACCACTATACCAGATGCGAGTGAGTGGTAGCAAGAAGCAGTGATATATTGGGATATGTAGGCATAACAGACTAAGCGCCGCCTCGTTTTAGTTAATTAGATTTGCTGAGAAAATCGAAAATATATTCGAAAAAATGAAGAAATCGCGCGTGAAATATGCTATAATGATAGGGTAGAAAACAAAAAATGGGAGCCGAACTCCCTGACTACCAATCATAAAAGTTCGGCTCCTCCCACCCACAAGGGGGCTGTGATTATTATAACACATCCGCCTCCTTTTGGGTACCCCACAAGGAGGTTTTTTTATGCGCGAACAGTTTGTGAAAGAATTCGTGACGAAGCTTGTGAACCAGATCCCGGATGATGCACTTAAAATCGTGTATCAGAAATTGACTATTTTTGTGTCGGACTACGAAATAGAGCCGAGAAAAACGGAAATCGTCCCATACGAGGGATATCTTCCGGAATGCTATGAGATTTATTTTGCGACACGAAAAATCGAGGGACTGAGCATCCGCTCGCTGGAGCTGTACAACATGGTCCTCCGGGATTTCTTTTTCCAGGTCAATAAGCAGCTGACAGAAATCACGACGAACGATATTCGGGTGTATCTGTACCAGACCCAGGAAACAAGAAAAATCAGCAATGCAACGCTAGATAATCGCCGAGTCATTATTCACACATTCCTGGAGTGGGCGGCCAACGAAGGATACATCGGAAGCAACCCATGCCGAAACATCAAGGCGATTAAGTATGAGCGGGCACAGAGAAAGCCACTATCCGGAATGGAGCTGGAACGGGTGAGAAATGCGTGCGAGACGCTCAGAGACAAGGCCATGATCGAGATGCTGTATAGTACCGGATGCCGCGTGACGGAGCTGGAACGCCTGAACATTACAGACGTAGATTTTGAGCAGAAGGACGTGCATCTTTTTGGAAAGGGGGATAAGCACCGTACATCGTGCCTTAATGTACGAGCCGAACTTGCGATGAAAAATTATCTTGCGACAAGAAATGATGATAACCCAGCCTTATTTGTTTCAGAACGCGCTCCTCACGGCCGGCTGAAGAAGCCGGCGATTGAGAAAAGGGTGCGGCAGTTGGGAGAGATGTCTAAAATCGGGCGGAGAGTGTATCCACATCTGATCAGACACACGACAGCGACAGATGGATTGGATCGAGGAATGCCAATCGAAGAGGTACAGCAGTTCCTCGGGCACGTAAATATTAACACCACCATGGTCTATGCTCAGGTATCGAGAGCCAATTTAAAGCGGGACCACAGACGGTGCATTGTGTGAGAGCGGATTTCCGCTCTCATTTTTTGAAGGAGAAAATATGACTGAGATTAGAGCAGGACCCCGCGCGGAGGTCCTATTTTTAACACATAAAATAAGAAGAAAAAGGAGAAAAACCATGAAAATTATTGACTCTTATAACGCTGTAGTAGGCAGCGTGGTAGCGGTGCTGTCGTATCTGTTGGGGCCACACTGGATCCTGTTTGCACTTTTTCTCGGCCTGAATGTGGCGGACTGGCTTACGGGCTGGATGAAAAGCAGAATTGCCCACAAAGAGAGCTCCAGCGCGGGCTGGAAAGGGGTACTCAAGAAACTTGGGTACTGGCTTATGATTGTAGTAGCGTTTGGAGCAAGCACGGCTTTTGTCGAAATTGGTAATACAATCGGAATTGACCTCAAAATCACAACACTGCTGGGGTGGTTTGTGCTCGCGTCGCTGCTGGTGAACGAAATCCGGTCGATTATTGAGAATTTTGTGGAAGCTGGATTTGATGTACCGGTTGTTCTGACGAAGGGCTTTGAAGTCGCGGACAAAGCAATCAACCAGGAGCAGGAAAAGAAATCAGAGTGAGGGCGGCCAACAACCGTCCTCTTTTGCGCCGGCGCAATTCCGGCAGAAGGAGCTAATATGAAAATTGATAGGTCATACATGTGCGCAATGAACAAATTACCATAGATGTACAAAAGCCCACACGGGGCTATACGAGGCTCTGACGGGCGAATAACAGGAGGTTAGAAAGATGGAAGTATTAGAATTTCTGGAACAGATCCCGTTGCCGATTCTGGTGGTGGCACTTGTGATCCTGGTTGCGATCACAGTAGTGATGGCATATCAGTATGCAAAGATGCGCGGCATGGACGGCATCCGGGGGGATGTATACCAGTTGATCCTGAAAGCCGAGCATGTCTACAATGAATCCGGCCAGGGAAAGCAGAAACTCAAATGGGTTGTAAGCCAGGCACGCGGACTCTTACCAAAGTGGATGCAGGTTTTTGTAACAGAAGAAATGATGATGAAGGTAATTGATGAATGGTTCAAAGGCGTGAAAGACCTGCTGGACGACGGGAAGGTAAACGGATTCCAGCAGTAGTTATAAAGAAGGTCAAAGAGCGGGCATCATACCCGCTCTTTTGCTGTGAAAGGAGAACGTCGTGGCAATTTCACGAAATATGAATACGGATGCGGCATATAACTGCCTGATCGCTGCCGGGGCATCAGTTTACGGAGCTTGCGGAGTGATGGGAAATATCTTTGCAGAATCGGGGTTCAATCCCCGTAATCTGGAAGACCTGTGCGAGGAACGCCTGGGGTATAAGTACACAGACGATACCTATACCGAGGCGGTAGACAGCGGAGAGATCTCTCGGGAGTTGTTTCTGCATCCGATGGGAGACAGCCGCCAGTATGGCTATGGCCTGTGCCAGTGGACAAGTGCTGGCCGAAAAGCTGGATTGTATGATCTGGCGAAAAAGAAAGGGGTTTCGATCGGAGACCCGACAATGCAGATTGAGTACATGATTTCGGAACTGCAGAGCAGATATCGAAGCGTTTTCTACGCTCTCAAAAATGCAACGACTGTGCAGGAGGCGTCGGACATCTTTCTGCAGAAATTCGAGCAGCCCCCTGATACTGGGGACAGCGTAAAAAGTAAACGAGCCAATTATGGAGAACAGTATCTCATGCTCTATCAGGACAACAACGATAAGGAGGAAGGAACTATGAGCTTAATCTCAAACAGTGGACACGATGAAAACGGCAGATATTCCGGCGGCAGAGCCGGAGATCAGACAGGAACCGAATGGGCGTTGATCCCGTGGTACTCCCGTCCCTGGAAGTGCGTACTGCGGCATCCGAACTCTGCAGTACGTGCAAAAATCGCAGAGCTTGGTGTCAAGGCGGCGAAAAACGACCTGATTGGTTACGATCAGGGACAGCGTGATACATACTGGCAGCACCTCAAAGCCAGCAACTACGATCCATCGCAGATCACCATCGCCTGCGAGGCAGACTGCTCCGCGGGAGTCATTGCAAATATCAAAGCGGTCGGACACCTGCTCAACATCGATTCTCTCAAAAACCTGAAAGCAACTTACACCGGAGATATGCGATCAGCGTTCAGAACTGCAGGTTTTACCGTCCTGACGGACAAAAAATACCTGAACGGACCTGACTACCTGCTTGCCGGGGACATCCTCTTAAACGATGGATTACACACGGCAACCAATATTGCTGACGGCGCGGAAGCAGGCGGAAACTCTACGAGCACCGGATCCGGCAGCAACAATGCCAGAAACAACGTTTCTGATGGTCAGAAATGGCTCAACAGCAACTATGGGGACAAGACTCTGAAGTATTGTGGAGCCAAACTGCGCGTGGACGGAGACTACGGCGATAAGTCCAGATGGGCTGCCCTGGCGGTTTGGAAAGACTTGATGAACCGGAGATACGGCACGAAGCTGGATCCGACCAACAAGAACTTTTTCGAATCATGCAAAAAAGTTGCTTCGAAAGCCACCGTCAGCCATGGAACTCAGGGAACCTTTACCTTCCTAGTTCAGTTCATCCTCGCAGCGAAAGGCTTTTATTTCGGTAACATGGACGCTCTCTGCGGAGACGGACTGACTGCCGCGATCAAGTCCTACCAGAAATCCAAAGGCCTCGAAGCCGATGGATACTGCGGAGCCAACACCTGGTACGCACTGTTCAACTGATGAATCAACTGACCGGTTGTGATCCTGAAACGTGATCGGTCAGAAGTAACCAGTAAACCACGCAAAAAGACTTTCTTACCGGAGAAATCCGGTGCAATTCCATACATGCAATTTATACGACACTTTGCCCTGGGTATCTTCGGATACCTGGGGCTTTTTTATTGCCATTTTTTAAGGTAAAATTAAAATAAATATATTACGTAAAATGTATTGACATATTGCGCAATATGTGATATATTCTAACCATAGAAACGAAATAATAATTGATGAAAGAAATATTTACTCGGAAGATTGGAAGAGGTGATAATAAAATGGTAAAATTAAAAGTTGGTAGAAATATAATTGAACTTGATGAAAAAGATCTAATTTTAGATAACGGAGCTTGTTATCAAATTGTTACTAAAAAAGTTGGAGGATTTGATTGGTATTATCCGATAATGAGTAAAAAATTGTTTCATGATTTAAGAAAACTTGAATTAATTTTCACAAGTGAAGAATTAAAAGAAGAGGCTATAAAGAAATATGGTACATCGGTAATAACTTATTGGAAATTTAACATTGAAAGAATGCAAAAACTTGGATATTAAATCGATGTAAAGGCGGTAATTATGAGAGAAACAAAAGAATTTAATCAAATTGAATACATCAACAATTACATAAAGAAGAAATACGATCGGATAAATTTGGTTGTACCGGCGGGAAGCAAACAAGTTATTAAAAGTAGGGCTGCACAAAAAGGAAAAAGTGTCAATCAGTATATAAATGAACTGATCGACAATGACTTAAAAAATAGTAAAGAGAAAAAAGGAGATAAGAAAATGAAAAAATTTGAAATCGTAAAAACAACAGCAGAAATCAGCTGGAAAGAAAGGGATGAAATCAAGGAAGGATGCACGATGTACGATGTGGATCCGGAAAAAATTGCTTCATTCGGAACCAAAGAGGAAGCCGAAAAGGAATTGAAAAAATACAAAACGGATGTTTGCACATCCGGAAGCCTCTTCACGGTCGAAGAGTTTTCGATCCAGGAAAACGAATATGACGAAGACGGCGAGTGGATCGGAGGCGGAGATATTTGGAAGTTTACTCCAATGGAAATTTTCGTGGTCGACAAAGAAACGCGGAAAACAATCGCAAAAGTCGAAACTTACGAAGAGGCGGAGGAGGCCGCAGAAGAGTATGAGGGCGATGCAGGTGCCGATATCACGTTTTGCGAATAAAAAAAGAGTCGTGTCAAAATGGCACGACTTTTTTTGTTTGACACACTGGCAAGTGTGTGTTAATATCAAATGTGTCATTTTTGTGTCACAAATTTTCTCAAGAATGGCGTATTTGCGGGCATATTAGGGAATAAGAATACTTGACTTTTAATCAAGTTGTCCGGGGTTCGAATCCCCGATGCTTCATCAAATGGAAACGGCTGAAAACCTTGATTTTACTGGGTTTTCAGCCGTTTTTCTGTTACAAAAATGAAATTGTAAAAAATGGTCGTACGACAAAGTAGAACAAAGTAATACAAAGTAAATGTGTCACTTCCGTGTCACATATACAGCGCTGCTTCTACGGCCCCTGCGGTGTCCTCGCGCTCCAACATAATGTGATTATACACGCGCAGCACCATGGCCTCGCTGTCGCCCAGGAGCGCCGCAATATTCTTGATCGACACGCGCGGGATCTGGTAGCACATCGCCGTACAGTAATTGTGCCGGAAAATGTGCGCTGTGAGCCCGGATATGGGCTGTTCTGCGACTTCATTCATGGCCTTGATAATTCTATCCCACTTGCGGCGATAAGAGGATTTAGACACCAATTTGCCGCCGCGCATGGAAAAGAGCTGAGTTCCTCTCATGCAGAAACGAACGTAGGTCTCGAGAGAGGAGAAGAGCTGCGGCGGGATCGGTACCTGCCGGGATCCGTTATGAGATTTTGGACACTTGATACTCGGCCGACCGGCATCGTCAAATTCGATTGATTTATTGACGTTGATTGTTTTCTCTACAAAATCAATGTCAAATCGAGTGAGAGCAAGAACTTCTCCACAACGTAATCCGGTGGCATACAAGATATCCACAAAAATCCGATCAGATGGGGATAACTCAGCATCTTTCATTGCTTTCTTCTCGTTTTCGGTCAGCGGACGCTTCTCATCCGCCTTGTAGTCGACCGGTTTCATGATGTCCTTCAGATCCTCGTAGAGATTCGCGGCGTAAAGGCGATCATGCACTGCGGTCCGCATAATTTGCGAAAAGCAGAGGAGCAGCTGCTGCTGAGTGCGCTTCTTGCCGGCGGCATCGTTGAGGAGCATCTGGTAGTGGATCGGGAGGACATCACAGAGCCGCACACCCGCCATCTGGCTCATGTGTTTCTCAATGATGTTGAGATACATTCGTTTTGTATTGTTGGCCGCTTCGGCCTTATAGACGGTAAGCCACTTGTGAGCGTAATCCAGAAACAGGATGTGTTTATCGCGGACTGCCTCCATATTTTTGATTTTGTTATTGTATTGAGTTACCTTTTCTTCCAGATCTTTGCTGCTCTTCTTTGATCGGATCGTGATATAGTGCTTCTGGGTCCCTTGATAGGTGCCGTCCCATACGCGGGCCTGAAAGTATCCATTTTTTTGTCTTGTATATTTTGCTTTTGCCATGTTCTATACCTCCATTTTCTGAAAAAGGGTGCAAAAATAACAGGCATCGGGAAACGAATGTTCGTTTTGACACCTGTTCCAGAAAATGGTAATATACAGATGGTACCTGTGTCCATTATCTGGATGCAACCCCGCCTTGGTGTTGGCGCACCGGGGCGGATTTTTTTATTTACTTTTTAATGGCATTTCTTGCAAGGCGTGTATCCTTGCGCCTGCGCATCGGATAACGAGATCTGATGCGGATTTGACATATTGCTGCAGCTTGATTTGGAATGATATTTCTTTCCGGAATCAGAAACCCATACCATAGTTTCCTGCTGATCGGACGATGCCGGAGCCTGTGTAGCGGCGGGAGCAGCGGTTGGCTGTGTATCGGAAAGATAATCACTTGCCACGTAAGCCTCTGTCCCATTGTAGTCGATCTTAGACCAACCGTTTTCAGAACTGATAACGGTAACAGAGTCGCCAGCCGAGAACGTGCCGAGCTTTTCGGCATCCGCGCTTGCAGCGGCTCGAATGTTGAGCGATGACTGGGAGTACATTACTTTCGTTTCCACGGGCGCTTCTGTGGGAGTCGGCGTTGGTCGCTCCCCTCGCGGGAGCGTGGATTGAAATTGTTCACAAGCTATGAAAGAAAATAGTGTAATTTTGTCGCTCCCCTCGCGGGAGCGTGGATTGAAATCGTGTTCCTTTTATAACAATACCACAGGGTACCAGTCGCTCCCCTCGCGGG
>ERZ860710.508-NODE-508-length-25561-cov-4.030895_pt1 | contig 25561 bp, 29 predicted proteins | sample MGYA00509974_ERZ860710 | MGnify/ENA primary metagenome ERZ860710 (study PRJEB30046, sample SAMN00715261) | human gut metagenome | study: EMG produced TPA metagenomics assembly of the A metagenome-wide association study of gut microbiota in type 2...
ATCTTGTGAAATCACAATTTATTCTTGTAGCCTGCCGCTGATACCGTCTGGATTGTGCATTCCCTTTCTTTTTGTTCCCTTTAATTAGCCATGAACTGCTTGATCCCCTGGGATTTTGCACCTGGGTTATCATTTCCGTAACCTTCGAGAAGGTTTACAACACCCCATGCGCCCAGACCTGCGCCCAGGGCGATCACAAGGATCTTCAAAGTATCAATCGCGCTTGCAAAAAATGCCATAATGTTCCTCCTTTAATTTCAGAAATTTTAATTTGTGATATGGCCGTATCAGGCCGGAAACAAAAAAAGCCGCCGCACTGTTTTTAGAAAAAAATCTGTTTCAAACAGCACGGCGGCATGGGGCAGGAAAAATCCTGCGGTTATTTACTTTTCAGGGAGAATCACGAATCCTCAAAATATCCTCCTTTCATCGTGACAAAAACAAAGCCTGCCAGGGCGTCATGCTTTGACAGGCAGGAACAACTCTATAAAGTCTGGGAAGCCAGATCTTCGGCTGTGACTTCATAATTACGGTATCGTTCACCGGGACGCATCGGCATCCGGGTAGAAAGAAACTTTTCGATATTAAAAGCGTTCTTCTCATTAAAATCGGAAAGCAGTTTGTAATTTGGGTGTTTGGTTATATCGTATTTCCGGGAGAGGAACGGCCGCACACCCCTGATCTGCAGCAGACATTTGCCCCCGTCCATAACTGCCAGTTCATCCACCGACATCAGGTCCTTTCCCAGCTTTTGAAAATTTTGTCCGTGGGATTCCTGATTTCCCTTTGTGACACTGGTGTTATACAGATCAATAGTCTCTTTCCCTAATAGGGAGTTCCAGCTTTTTAAGGTAGTTTCTTCTTTGCCTCCTAAGAAAAGAGAGGCGTCACAGTTACCGATGATGGTGTCCATGTTGTCTTTATACAGGGCTTTGAGCTGGCTTTGCGCCTGCAGCACCAGGCAGGCAGAGATCTCACGGCTTCGGATGGTCGCCATAAGACGCTCCAGGTTCGGGATCTGCCCGATATTTGCCGCCTCGTCGATCAGGCAGCGCACATGGATGGGAAGCCTGCCCCCATATACATCATCCGCCCGCTCGCATAAGCGGTTAAACAAAATGGAATAGATCAGACTGATCAAAAATGCAAAGGTTCCGTCCGTATCACTCATAATAAGGAAAAGAGCGGTCCGTTCATCCCCCAGCATATCCAGATCCAGCTCGTCATACATGGTAATTTCCCTGACTTCTTTAATGTCAAAAGGAGCCAGTCTGGAAGCACAGGAAATAAGGATCGACTTCGCTGTTTTTCCGGCAGCGAGCTTATATTTTTTATATTGACGCAGGGCAAAATGATCCGGGTCTTTCTGTTCCAGAGCGTCAAAGAGAAGGTCAACGGCATTTTTGAATGACTCGTCATCCTCACGGACCTCCATTGCGTTCAGCATTTCTACCAGTGTGGCAAAATTCTGTTCGTTTACCGGAGCTTCATAGTAGATATATCCGATCAGTGCCGTATAAAGCAAGGTTTCTGCTTTGACCCAGAAATCGTCTCCGGCTTTTCCTTCGCCTTTGGTATTGGCGATCAGGGTAGTGACGATCTTCAGAATATCTTTCTCGGAATGAATGTAGGCGAATGGGTTAAAGTGCATACTTTTCTGAAAATTGATCGTATTGAATACCCGTATTTTATAGGGCTCATAGATAATCTTTCCTTTTTCATTACGCATAGGCTTTCCGTCCTTGTCCAGCTTTGGTGTGCCTCGCTGCAACATCTTTCCGCATTCCACAAGGACTGTACCTTTCGGATCGGTGACGACGTAGGAACTGTGCATTTGCATCAGATTGGGCTTGATGAAAAAGCGCGTTTTTCCCGAACCTGATCCTCCGACTACCAGTACATTTTTATTTCTTGCATTGGCCGGATTTTTGGGCCGTCCGTTTAACATCAGTCCTTCACTTTGGGTAAGAATGATATTGTTTTCCGGCTTTGGGTCCATAAATGGGGCAATATCGGCTTTATTTCCCCATCTTGCAGAACCATATTCCACATTTTTGCGGTATTTCTTAGCGTCTTTCCCTCTAAGATAGACTGCCAGCCGCATAATGGCTGCACCGCATAAACCAATCAGCCAGTCCATTGCCGCTCCCGGCCACATACTCTGAAACGCAAGGGCAAAGCCTTCGGACAGTCCTAACAGCTTTTGGGAAGCGTCTGCTCCGGGAGCCAGACGCACCGCCTCGCCCAGCTTGGCAAATACCAGAAGGAACAGAATATAAGGCAGATGGAGAATGACCTGTTTTTTCAGTGTTTCTGCATCAATCTTCATCGTTCCGGTCCTCCGTGTTCTTTGTTCTTTACACGGTCACGGCCAAGCGACTGCGCCAGTTCTTTGAACTTATGAAGCTGTGTAAGCAGCGACGGTCTGGTGCTGCGTGTAAGGTCTTTCTTCGTATATTCCTTAAAAGCTGCCGTCAGTGCATCCGCCTGGTTTGCCTTGAAATATACCGTCCATTTTGGGGGATCGGTCCCAAGTTCCTTTTCTATATGGTAGCGTACCTGATGTTTCCTGGCATACCGTTCAAAAGAGCGGATTCGCCCTGAAACTTCAATGGTATTGGCTCCGGGGTCTTTATAAGTCAGCCGCTTCATGCTGTTGCGCCCGACTTTTGGCATTGTGCGTTCCTGTTCCATCTTTTGGAGTACCGCAGCAATAGCCGCACGCAGTACCCGCCCTGACAGTTTTGCTGCCTGTATAGAAACAGAAACCGTTCGTTGTTCGAGATCTTCCTGCAAGAGCATCCTCCTTTCTGATAAAATCGGTATTTATAATATGGAAATAACTTTTTACCGGCTTTCCCCAAGAACCTGCTGTCGGGAAGCGTGTTCAAAGGCTTTTGCTGCCTGATCGACCTGAATTTTAGCATGTTTCAAAAGCGTCTTGATGATCGTAGCCGGGCGTTCCTGTTCCTCCAGATGATCGACCATCCCTTTGCACTCATCCGGGAGGTATTCCGCCATATCTTTCAACACATCGGAAAAGTTACCCATAAAGCCCCAGCAGCTATCCGACAGCTCCCCGTTTTTATAAAGCTCAAACCCATAACATTCGCCATGCAGATAGGAATCGTAAGCGGCGACTTCACTGCGCATCAGTGCGTCCGCTTTCTGCCGGATGGCGCCGGTCATCTTGTCAGCGTCAAATTCCTTTAGGGCATCTTCTTTGGAAACATAGATCCAGCCGACCTGTCCGCTGTCCCATTCTGCATGAGGGGCCCTGCCTGAGAAACTTTCTGTACTCATGGCAAGACCTGAGTGGTCGTAGAGATAGAGGGGGAGCATCAGATACTTTTCCGAAATTACTTTCTGCATTGCTTCATCGATCGCCCGTTCCTCTGTCTTTGGTCCATGCCGGAAACGGCTGCTTACAATGTTTACCATCCGTTCATAGCGTTTCATGCCGGCTTCATCATGTCCTACGGTATCTAAATACATTTCCCGCAGGAAGTCGTCTTTGTCCATATAGTTGTGATGGTCGCCCAGCGCATAGCGGGGATGGAAGCATACCATCGTCCCAAAATGTTCATCTACCTCACGGGGAGAGATCAGAATATCGTCCGGCTGCACCATAAGGGCATAAGGTTCATTTACTGCCATTAACATAATTGGCTCCTTTCTTTCTACAAATCCGGGCCGGAATGGTGCATCATCGGTTTTTCCCGGTGTTCATTGGTTGCAGGCTGCTTGACTGCAATGATCTCGCCGGCAATCCTTGCAAATTTTTCAGGGTACTTGAACTGCTCCCCGTATTTCTCCATCAAGTCCGGGGAAAGGTCTGTAAAATCTTCCTCGCCAAGACCAACGATCAGAAAATTCCCGGACACAATATCATAAACGTGGCCGTCATCATCAAAGAGAGCCCGGTTCAGAGGCAGTCCCATCAGCTTGCCTTCATCATTGCAGATCAGAGCCACCGGGTCCTCATACGGATAGACCGCCTGAATGTCTCCACCCACTGCCGCCTGCAAAGATTTCAGACCGCTTTCAATCTCCGCAGCATAAGGGGACTTGCCCGGCTCTACCATTAACACTTTCATAACTGTATATCCTCCTTCTTTTTCATTGCCATACCGGGAGCGGCTGGCGTTTTTTCCTGGGTTTTTGCCACAGAGAGCTTCCCCAGGACGGAAGGCTTCTCCTGGTTTTGGGGCGTAAAAATACCGCCCTCCGAAACCTCGGCGGCGGCATGTTCCGTTTTGGTCTGTTCCAGTCCTTCAACCGTATAACCAGGTAAGAGAGTGCCATGAACCATAAAATGACGCTCATATTCTTTCGGAATTGGCGGGGAAATTTCCGTGAATAAATGGGAATAGGCTTTCTTCCGCCCGTCCAGGTATTTTATGGCTGCATTCTTATCTGTATATCGTTTCTGGTTTTGTCCGGCAATCTTTTCTCCATATCCCTGCTTCGGGGAATGAATACGGACTTCCCATGTCACATACCAGGCAACCGGAATACTCTGTTTTGTTTCCCTGTCATATTTCGTATCTTCCCAAATACTGCAGGTCATCTGATAGACCCGGTTGCTGATTTTCTGATCCGCCCTCCAGTTATCGGTGTCTTTCCACTGATTGCCGGTATGTTCAATCTCAGGTGTACGAAGATATTCCAAAGCCCGGTTGATCGTCTGTGTTGCCGCTGCCTGCTGTTCCCACTGTTTTGCGGCAGCCACCACGATTTCATAGGCTTTCTGCTCCCCGTCGATACTTCCCTGGCGCATGGCTTCCAGGCTATCTGTTCCCATTGTGATCAGTGTAGAAATATCCACATTTTCACAAACTACGCTGTGCTCAATTTTAAGCTCCAATCCCGGCGTCAAGTGGTCGCCATACCGGTAGGCATGATAATCTTTATTTTCTTCCAAAATGCTGTTCACCTCCTGCTATATTTCCGGCTCGTGGTTTTTTCTGGAAAACGTCTGTGCCGGTGATTTTTTATCTGCCGGCCTGTTTGCCGCAAGCTGATCCATCACGGAAGGACGGCCGACGCCGAACATGGATAGCTGCCCGTCCGCCGCCTCACGAAGTTCAGAAACAGAGAGGGGAAGCGTTACATCGGCATGGGTCAATAGCTGTTCCCGTTTCAAATCCTGAATGATCTCGTCAAAAACAGCGTTGATTGCACGGCGTTCTTCCCCCACAGGGAAGGCTTTCAATACCTCCATTTCTCCGTCTTTACCGGAAACCAGGGTAAGGGCACAGTCGGCATGGCCTGCCAGATAATCCGATGTGTAGGGCAGTTTGTCCTTGATATAACAGGCAAAGGCTCTGGCTGTCATTTCCACATTGCTGTCCCAATAACCGCCGTCTTTTTCACATTCTTTTCCCATGCGTACCGAATTACGGTAAAAATCAGTTTCCGTCCGTCCAATCTGCGGAGCTTCCTGCGCCTGCATCCCGGAAAGCATACGCTCAAAAATTTCCAGCCGTTCCCGTTCACTTTTGGGAATTACCCGGCCGGTAACATTCTTCTTAAATGCGCTGATCTGTTCCACAGAGCCGGGTTCGCCGGACAAAAATGCTTCCCGCAAGACTGCGTAGGTTTCCATCTGTTCCTCATTGCCATACCGTTTCAGGGAGGCAAGAACCGAGGAATCCAGCCAGCTTGCCGCATTTTTCCGGGTGCGTTCTGTTTGTGCTTCCGTGCGCTTTGCTGCCTGTTCCGGTGTTTCCGGTTTATACTTCATGGTGTCAATGAGTTTTTGGAACGGCGCATAGAGGTGGGGCTGTTCTGACAGCATCCCTTTTGCTCCCATCTTTGTACCAAGATAATCGTCAAGTCCATGCCACCATTCATGTGCCAGGGAACCGGCCCCGTGCATTTTTGTAAGATTGATGACTGTACGCAAAGGTTCATAATGAGCTGCAGCATTGCCACTGCCTCTTGCACCAAAAGCGATAGCAAGTGTTCCCTGATAAGCAATATCTTTATCGCTGATCTTAAGGGCTGACGCCAGATCCTTTAGTGCTTCAAATCCCATGTTAAGGGAGGTCTGCCGGTCGTTCTGGTTCATCCAGTTTCCAAACTCACCGCCGCGGAACCCAAAGGTATCAAGATAATGCTGTCCGGTGATCTCCACGCCATTCCGATAATCCGGTCCGGTACGTTTGACATGGGCAAGCTGTGGAGGGACAAAACGGATCTTTCCGTTTTTGTTCCTGCCTTTGGCAAGTTCCTGCACCCATTTCAGGGCAGCTTCTTTGGTCTCAAAATTGGTCCGCAGGATCGAATAGCCTTTTGTCACATAGTAGGTACCGGGTTTCCAGTCCCCATTTTTAGAATAGGTCTGTTTCCCGTCGTTGAAGTGGATCGCATAACCTTTCGGTATTTTCTGCTCTTTGGAAACACAAAACTGTTCCTTTTTTGCTTTCTGAGCAAAGTTGCGCTCAAAATATTCAGCCGAGCGGATCAGCATGGTATTGGACAATTTGTTTGTGATCACGGGATTGTCCTGTCCCTTTTTCGTTGCCCGGTAATGGATTCCGCTTCCCCAGCCCTGTACCTTTTCTAAGTATCCATTGTCAGCGAAAAAGCGGTCATAGGCTCTTATGGCATCCTCCACAGTACGGACATCTGAAAGCACTGTCTGCAATTCCCGGACTGTTTTTATATATTCCTTTTGTCTCGCGGTCCGTTTTTCCGGGGTGTCATCCGTGCGGTAATACTGAGGGGAAGCGTTTAAGCCGTCCCTCGCTTTTTTGATAAAATAGACCACGCCAAGAGGAATCCCTTCCTCCAGCATGGCTGCATAGTCCGGCTTTTTCCAGACATTATCCTTTTTCACAAATTTTTCGGCTTCGCGCTCATTCATGGCTTCCAGATCATCCGCATACAGCCCGCGGTCTTTCCACAGGTCTTTTTTCGCACCGCCGATCTTTTCGCCGAAATCTTCATGCACTCCTGCCAATCTTCATCACCTCCAGTCTGTGTAGAATTCTTATCGCTCCGGGGCAGGGCGGCGTTCTTCGTTTTTGAGAAGTTGTGGGAGGTTTCCTGTGAGCCGGTCAGTTTCCCTGCGGATCAGTTTGTCCAGAGCGCCTAAATCCTCCGGTGCAATGGCAAACTCCCGGTAATTTTCATACCACAGGCCCGTAGAGACTGCCGCAATGGGCGCAATTTTCTCCGAACCGGATGGAAGAAGGCGATACACAGGGGCTTCGTCATAAAGAAGCATCTGTTTTGCCGTTCCCTGTGGTATGCGGTACTTATCCATATCCGGGTTCTGGGCTGCCTCCATATATTGCATATTCAGGCGTTCTTCTAAATCCTGGGGCATATAACGAAATGCCTGATCCATCCACTGTCTGAACATCGTGGAATAGTGGTACTGCCATTCCGTAACTTGATTCGGGGCATAAGAAAATCCCCAACTTTTCAGAGCATCTTTTTCGTAAAGCTCCATTTCAGTCCATTCTTTCAGGCTGACCGTAGCCGCTGAACCATCTTTGCGTTCGACATTGACGCCGCAGGGATAGAGGATATTTCTTTTTATATCCTGCCGCAGCGTGTCTAAATCCATCATCAGGACATCTCCGTACAAGTGACCGCCCTCTCTGCGATCCGTATGAAACAGGAAAACCCTCGCTCCGATAAACTCCGTTGTTGAGATCATTTGATGAAGATCCGCCGTAGAACAATAAGCAAACAAAGCGTCGGAAAGCCACATGTGATTTTTCTCCATGATGGCAATGGAATCAGCCCCGGTATTTGTCGCCAGAGAACGCATATTAAATTCGCATTCCCTAAGAAAATCTCCGGCAAAAATATGGAGCTCATACGCAAAGATGGATAAGTCTGTATCACGGATCAAATGAATCTGCGGTAGTGGTTCCTGATTCAATCAAATTCCTCCTTTCATGTGAACCTGACAATTACCGGCTTTCCTTATCATGGGAAGATGCCGGCTGCTTTTTTGCCGGTTCCGTTTTTGCTGCCTGTTCCCGCATTGCTTCCAAAACAGAAGGGCGCCTTTCCGCAGTCTGTTCCAACCGGGCAAGGGTATTAAGTGCCCACTCCGCATTACGGTTAATGGAGGATATAAGAGCGCCCTCCACTTTGAAAGCACCTTTGAACACCCTGGCAATCTTTCCATTTTCTTTTGCGTCTGTCTCCGCAGGTTTTCCTTGAATAGCACGGCCCATATTTTTGAGATGCCGCTCCATTTCGTGATATTCCGTACTGAAAGCGTCAATTCTGGCAACAGCCCTGTTGTTGGCCTGCATACTTTTTTCTGCTGCACTTTGAATGGACTCCAACACCGGTCTGACATGTAAAAACTGTGTGATCCCATTCAAAGCAACAGTACCTCGTTCCCTGAAATCGGCAAGGATATTCCTGCACCCGTTTATGATCTGGCCTTTGAGTTCGGAAAGACGGTGACGCATAACGGAAATATTCATCTCCATAGCTTTACAGCTCTTTTGGAGAGTATCTTTCAGGGAATGGTTCTGTAATCCCTGCATTTCCTGACGCACTGCCTTTAGTTCCTCGGTTGCCTCCAAAAGACGCTGCTCCATCCCGGTCACATGCTCGATTAGCTTGGCAAATTCTTCATATCCCGGTGTATTGTTGTCTTTTAGGAGAGCAAGCAGCTCTTTGACCTGCTCATTTTCCGCAATCGGCTGGCTATCTGTCTCCGTCATTCATCAATCCCTCCCATCTGCCGGTAGCTGCCCTCTGGCAATCTTGCCAACAATCTCCGGACCGGTTTCATAAATCTGCATGAGGCGTTTTGCTGTGCCGCAGGGCTGTGCAGCTCCGCTGGTCCAAAGACGCACTGTGGATGGGGCAACATTCATCAAAAGCGCAAAGCCCTTTTCGTTCATGTCCAGCTTTTTCATCAGCGATTTAACCATATCGGGGCCGTAGTCTGGACACCGGGAAGCCTCGGCAATCATCTGCAAAGCGGTATTTTCAATTTTTTTCATTTTCAAATCCTCCTGTTATTTGTTTTCCAGCCCTATGCCGGGGCAAAGCCGATCTGGTTGTGTTTCATCCTTTTGGCAAAGTCCGGCATCGAATAATTTACCCCGTCAATTTCTGCATGGGTGTCATCCAGACGATGGCAAACAGCAAAATGCCTGTCCCCGTTTCCATAGAACAGGCAAAGTAAACCATTGTCAGGAATAGAAAACAGCGCTTTTCCGGCGCTGTCTGTAAAGCAGATCTGTTGAGATCCATTCATGTTGAAATCCTCCCTAAATTGAAACAGCCGCCTCTTTTGGGCGGCGTTGGTGCTGGCTGGTTTGCAGTTGTTCCCGAACCTCCAGCAATTTTTCATTGTAATCTTTTCCCATCCGGGGAGGGTTGACACTTACCCGGATATGACGGAAACGTTTATCCTCGTGGAGCATGGTCTTGATTTTCCGGGCATTGACAAATCCGGCAAGATCGTGGTCCATATAAAGGGTAACACGCCGGATCTCCGGGTGGCGTTCCAGAAAAGAAGTCAGCGCCACATGGGAAGTACCTCCCAAAGACAAGCGGTAACCATTCCATTTCCATCCCTCCAGCTCTTGAAGCGTTGCATGGGAAAGCGCATCAATAGGAGCTTCAAAGACTGCCACATGCCGGCTACCCGGACTTTGCGGGGGATAACAAAAGTTATATCCTTTGTCGCTGCCATAGACATCCTTTTTGAGATTGCCGCCGATACTGCGCATACAGGCGAACTTCGCTTTCCCGGAATCATCTTTCCCTACAAATACACAAACCGGTTCTCCATGATACCGGGCTTCGTAAAAAATCCCGGCTTGTAAACACTGGCGAATGACTTCTGAGCTGATTCCCCGTTTCTGCAAATAGGAGACCGCAGCGGTCGCGCAACGTCTGGCCCAGGGGAGAGAGAATGCTTTCTTTTCCGGTTCTTTTGATACCTGTATTTCTGCCGTACTTCGGTAAGCCGGTGTATGTCGGATTTCGCCACCTACCAGAGCATGAACCGCATCCACAAGACCATATCCCCGAATCTGGATCAGGTAGTCCAGCGCATTGATACTCCGTCCACGGCTGTTCCAGTACCAGTACCTTTTCCCGGTCACATATACCAGACTGTCATGTTCCTTATGCCGGAAATTAGGTCCATCCCGTTTCAGCACACCGGGTTCATGGAACTGCAGGTAAGTAAACAGATCAGCTTCCCGCGCTGCCTGAATCTGTTCTTTGGTTACGCCGGGCATTGTACCGGCACAGTGATTCTTTTCATCGTGCTTTGCCTCCTTCCTGTGATGGAATGAAAAAAGACACCCAAAGGTGCCTAACAGCCGTACAGATCGTGATTGACCTCGGCACGGTAATAGCTGTCCATTGTAGCCGGGGCATTATACAGCGCCGCCAGCAGATATGCTTTGATATTTCCGACCTTCGTCGTGTTCTTGTCGATACAGTCAAAGACATACTCTAAGTGACCGGAATTGATCTTCAGGAACCGGCTCTTGACGATCTCCCGCGGAAAATCATCTCCGGCGATGCGTATGTAAGGGCGTTTCGACAAAATCACTTCAAGCATAAGTTCAAGGGTTTCGTCCAGACGTTCCCTGCCATACCGTAAGACCAGTAAGTCATATTCGATATTTTCTTTGATGATTTCACGATAGGCTTCTATCAGCTCTATCCGATCCATCCCATCCGTGCGGCTTGCCGCTTCCGGCTCTGCCGGATAGATTGATGGATAAGTTATTGATTTATCTTTTTTTGATTTTTTTGTTTTTAATGGATTAGTATTTAATTGTACCGGATTTGCCTGTTCAGGTTCCGCCTGTTTAGGTTTTGCCTGTTCAGGTTTTACCTGTCTTGGATTTTCCCGTTTAGGTGAAAGCCCTGTGTTTTCGGTGCTTACAGGCTGCTCATGGATCGTATATTCAATGTCTCCCAACTGCCCGTTATCATAGCGGAGGCGCTGCCTGGTGAGATAACCATGCCGCTCCAGTTCCTTCAGGGCAGTAGTGATAGAATCCACACCGTCCTTGCAGATATGGGCGAGTCCTTTCGTGGTATAATCCCAATCTTCCGGCAGCGACAACATAAGTGATAAAAGCCCCTTTGCCTTTAAGGACAACTCCGTATTGCGCAGATGGTGATTGCTCATTATCGTAAAGTCCTTTGTTTTCTCTACACGGAATACTGCCATTGTATCGCCTCCTTTCTTCGACTATTCCGTTACAAGGCATGATCCCTGTGGTCATAATGGAGATGACCGCCAGAGACCTTCGCATGGTTTTTCAGTTTCACTTCGCCCCGTTCCTGGCTCTCTAAAAATTTCTGATAGCCGGCATCTGTAAGGAACAAGCGCATCTTATCGCCTTTGTCGCCAACAGGGGAATCGTAAGACAATACATCAAAAATGATCATGTGCCTTACCTCCGGGTCAAAACGTTCAAGCGCCATGATGTCATGCCCCTTCAATTTTTCTGCACCTGATTGTTGTCTGGCCTCGGCGATCTTTTCTCCAATCGTCCGGGCTGGATAGGGCAGACGGTAATTCTTCTGAATATCTTTTACCAAGTCCATGCACTCTGCATTTGACAGAACACGAAGTTTTGCCATAAGACCTTCTGCCGCCTCCCGCTGTTCGGAATTATTTGAATACCGCACGGTCATATAAAGTTCATTCAGGATCTTTGTCTGATAATCGCCCTCAACCTGAAAGAGCAGCTTTTTTTCCATTTCGTTTAATTCCATGGGGATCTCCTTTCTCTCGAAAATGAGTATGAAAAAAGGGCGTCCACCTATAAAAGTGAAACGCCCACGGCAACCAGCGGTCAGACATAAAGCCGGACCGCTGGCACTATTAAATTTTGTCGTTAATAAAACAGCCTCCTTTTTTCTTTATAGTTTTCGTCAATTTTCAACTTGGAAAAGGAATTGAATAAAAGACGACAAACGCTCAAACCCCTTGAAAATAAAGGCTTTTTCTGTTTGTCGTTATTATACCGTAACGGCATACGTTCGCAACCTTGGCGCTGGAAAACAGTATGGATGTGAAAACGCTCTCCGCTATGCTGGGTCATGTGTCGGCGGCCACCACGCTGGACATCTACACCCACATTACCGACGATATGCGGCTCACAGCCGCTGCAAACATTGACCGCGGCATCGGCAAGGCGGCGCCGCAGGAGGGACTTTCAGAGCTGGGGCAGGAAACTGCCCCGGCCACGGCGGAGAAGCCGAGAATGACCGATTTCAAGCCCTATGTGGGCCACAAGCGCAGATCCGGCACCGGCTGCGTCAGTGAGATCAACGACCACCTCTTTGAAGGCCGCTACTCCCCCAAGTGGCCCGACGGCAAGAAACACGCCCGCAATGTCTACGCCCATACCCGCGAAGAGTGCGAGGAGAAGTTGAAGGTGCTAATCGTGGAGATGAAGGCAGAGATCGCGGAGGCGCAGCGGCTGAAGGATTTGGGCAAAGGCGATGGGCGGCCGCCGGAAAGGGAAAGAAGCAAAAAGGGCTGCACGAGAACGAAATGAGACTATAGGATAAACCAAAAAGAATGGCCAAGCGCACGAGCTACCATGCGCCTGGTCATTCTTCAGTCACTTATATATCTTGAGAGTCCTCACGTTTAGACAGCTCTTCTTTGTAAATATCTATCAATTTATTGAGAATGCTTACAAACTGTTCCGTATGCGCGATAGAAAAATCCCGTTTCCCCTGGGGCGCTTTTGCGAGGACTTCTTTTAGGTGTACTTTTAGTAACTGAAATCCTTTGATACTATCCTCAATGCGTATATCAGAAGATTGAATACGGAATTCCCAAAGATTTTTGAAGTTAGAAATGAATTGATTTTTCCCTGCATTGTTTTCTTTACTGAAGGCTTGTGCTGTAGCAGTAGCCATTTCTTCATCGAAGACATCATATCGTTTATTTTCAATAAACATAAATGCAGATAACCCAAGTTCGCGGATCTTATCGATGTATAGTTTCTTGTTCCTATAGAAAATCAATTCGTCACCGAGCGCAAATTTTGAAATCAACTCATATGCACTCCATTCTTCATCTGTGAAATTGGAGCGTTGAGTTTCACTGATGGTAGAAAATAACAACTGACCTTCGGGTGGCGCTTTTTTGATTTCTGCAATTCTAAGACCAATTCCAGTCTGGACTTTCTTCCAGTCTATAGGTAAGGGAAGATCACATTTACAGGATCGCGCCCAACAGCTATTTTCAATTAAAAGTACATATTCATCTAACGTCAGATTGCCATCATACGCTATTCTTAAAAAGTCAGCAAACCCTTCATGGATTACTGCGTCATCTATATCCATGATACGATTAGATTTTATAATTTCAGGGGCACTTTGAGCATTATTTCGCTTCTTAATAATCTCGATTTCACTTGTGATAGCATTTTCGTTCCAAACGCCATTGCGTACCCATTGCTTAACACCGTTTATGGTGTAATTCGATTGAAATGCAGGATACATTTTGCGAACATCTCTGTCTGGGAATAGTGGGTCGTAATCATCAGCCCTTACGATACCGGCCTTGTATGCAAGCACATATGATGTAAAGCTATATAGCCATTTGTCAAGATCAGAAAAATCGTTTTTTTGCAATATGCTATAGAGTCGATAAAAATCTTTAATTGCACATTTTAGACTTCTGATATTATGTGGCGGTGTAGGCCTACTCTGTCCTTTACCATCGGACTGGCTATTCTCAAATTTAAGGTCATCCCTATCTGGAGCAAACAGTTCTAATAATCCGCCCTCACAGCTTATGATGAACTCCCTATATTGAGCATCTTGAAATTTTGCGGTAGCTATAACGGCGTGAACAATATTCTCATAATCTGGTAAATAGCATACTGTTCTTTGTATGATTTTTTCTTTGATTTCCGCATAAGACAATTCTGCTTGCTCCGGTTGGACAGGAATATCAACTTTTATCATAGCTTTTTTATTCTCAGATATACGGGCATCAGACTCTACGGGGACTTGTTGAATCTCACCGGTTATTTTTGTTATCTCTCGTTGTCCTTTGATCTTTGCTTGATTAGCAACAATAATAGTATGATAGTGTTGGTTCTCGCAATAATCATTGATCACACCTAATACATCTACGCTACTCATTCTGCAGCGTTCTAAATCGTCAAAGACAAGAATAACCTCTTTTCCATCCATTTCCTTACTAATGGGGAAGAAAACAGAAGCATCAGTTTTTGCGATTCCCCGTATCCATTCTGGAAGAAAATCCATTTTTGAAAGCCATTCTTTACCCTGACCAATCTTTTCAGTAACTTTGTCAATACCTTTAATTTTGCAGTATTCAGCCATCCACTCACGTCGAACGGTGACATGGATTTCTTCGGGTAAGGTCATACCAAACAACGAAATTCGAAGAACAACTGATGTGTCAGCAAGTGCATCTTTCAACTCATGTTCAATTAGATGTGTCTTTCCACATCCCCATTCGCCTGAAAGCAATAGTGCCCCTACAGGCTCACATTCGTGACAGTAATACACTAATTCTTCTACTGTTTTCATGAGGATAGTTGTCTCCTTCCAATCCGGTGTCAATTCATCTTCAAGTGATAAAAGCCGCATGAGAATATTCCCATACGGCTGCCTTGGTAGCACAAAGGCCTACCGTTAGTTAATTATACTGCGACTCAGCAAAAATTACAATATTAAGTCTACGCTTGTCGAAATTATATGTTAAGAATAACAAGTTCAATGTTTGCGCCGCAATAACCAAAGAATAAGAAAAATCCCTCTGAAATCAACGATTTCAGAGGGATTTTGGTCCGAGTGAGGTGACTTGAACACCCAACCTCGACATCCCAAACTTATCGGGAATGCTTTTTCCGCTCGTTTATAGCGGTTTTCGGCGCTTTTTAATTTGTTTCACTCACTCTTTGACGCTCTTATCTCCGCTGTTTCCGGGTGTTCCAGCGCCGTCTGTGGTAATCTATGTGGTCAAAAACGCTTCCCGCCCGGTTTTCGGTGAAGATTCACCGATGCCGGACGGGAAGCGTTTCTCGTTGCTGTTGGCTGCATTGTAACTCTGAGCAGGGTGTTATGCAAGTGGTTTCTGCGCAGAGGGCGGCTCAAAGGTTGAGCCGCTATAGACAAAGAATAGCATCACGCATTTGCTCTCTAAAGGTGAAACTTGCTTTCCCTCAATAACTATCGCATTCCCGTAATTTGAGAGTCATTTTAAGGGAAAGTCCGTCTTTCCGCCACCGGCTCACTTTTCCAAAAGATCCTCCATTGTGCAACCGAGGACTTTCGCGAGGCTGAGAACAGTTTCCGCGCTGGCCTTGTTGATGTCCTTGTTGCGCTGCTCATACATTTGAATCGACCGAAGGCTGACATTGCTTCGTCTGGCAAGCTCCGCCTGCGTACAGCCATAGAGCGTGCGGATGCGCTTGAGGTTGGTATCAGCGAAGTACTCGCGCACTTTGGCATCGACAATATCGGCGAACTTGCTGATGTCCGCTTCGTGGAGAGGCGCATACATCCGCTGCAAATTTTCAAACGAGAGGACCTCGAAAATATCGCTGAACTTCCTGCCGGAAAACCACTGGTAGTAGGCGACGGCCCAGCCGATCCAATATTCTCTGGAACGGGCGAAATCGGCTTTTAGCTTGGCAGTCGGTGCTTTGCCCGTAGTCTCAACCAGGACATCAACAGCCGCTTCGATACCGCTTTTCCCCATAATATAGGCAGCTTCGCCGTTCTCAATCCGGTTGCTGACGGAGCTGACGGAAAACAGTTCCATGAAGCTATCTCCGGCGATTCCGCATGCGTTGATGGCATAGTCGAAGGCATCGCCCAGCAAGGCCTGCGCATTATTTAGATACATTTCTTGGTATGCGTGGGTCATCGTTCCGGATGCCTCCTCTCATAATGTCAAGCATGTACAGGCCGTCAGTCGCCTCTTCGAGCATTTTCGAATAAAGCTGGTCTGCTTCGTCGTTTCGCGCCTTGCGGAGAACATAATATTTTTCCCTTTCTGCGATGGAAAATCCCTCGTAATGCAGCAGGGAGAAGGCGTATTTAGACTTGACGACGATCTGTTCGCCCAACTTGCCCAGGCGCATAGCACTTGCAAGCTGCTGCGCGGAAATTCCATTATTCAAGAAAGACGCCGCAAAGTCGAAATAGGAGTCGTCGGCTCGGTAGCCGATGATCAAGTCATAGGCGTTGACATTGACGCCGAAATTTTCGATCAAGTATCGTTTGGCCCGCTGCGCGGCCGGATTATTGATAGAGAACAGACGGTGCTCTACCAAAACGGCGATCCAGTTCAGGATCGTATAGTCCGGACTGTTCAGATTCAGAATTTTTAGGTATTCCGTATCAAGGCTGTAACGATTGGCAAAGCCGTTGCGCAGAGAGGATACGGCCCATTCTTTGGCAAGCGCTTCGCTTTCCGTGCAGTAAAAGCCCAGCCCGAAGTCGTTGTTCTGCCTACCCAACCCAAAGGCGGGAGCCTCTACGATCTGCTCAGAGCCGTGATATAGGGTGATTTTCTGATCCATTTCCGCATCCTCCTAAGTGTCCCTGTGCGGATTATATCACTAAAGTGATATAAAATCAAGTTGTATTTGTGGGGAGATTACTATACATGTGGTTTCTGCGTGGGTAGCGGCACAAAAGTTGAGTAGCTGTAAGCAAAGAATAATCCGGACACGGATACTTAATCAGGGTTCGTCCGCTGTTTCACATTGCTGTATAATTGGAAATTCCTAATCTAAAAATGACCATCCCAATCTAAAAACTGGATTTTCAATAGACAAATTAAAACTGTCGTGTTAGAATTAATTTGTATTAGTGTATACTCTGACACGAGGTGTTACGATGACGATTTGTTATAATAAGCTCTGGAAACTCCTGATTGATAAAAACATGAAAAAGAAAGATCTCCGCATAGCCACCGGCATGTCCACCACTGCCCTTGCCAAGCTGGGCAAGAACCAGCATGTCAGCACGGAAATTCTAACGAAGATTTGTGAGGTTCTGGACTGCGACTTCTGCGATATCATCGAGCTCGTAAAGGAGGAAAATCATGATTGACTTTTCCAAAAACGAGCAATATCGAGAGACCAAGGTGTTGTTATTGCAGAGGGTGAAAATATCAATCGTGTATACAAATTGAAAAGATAACCCATTACGGTTTCTGCGAAGTCGATTTGCAGGAAAACAGAAACAACAAATTAAGAGAAGTGTGGTAAGCAAACATGGCAATAAAGAAAAACGAGCTGTACAGTTCCCTTTGGGCGAGCTGCGATAAACTGAGGGGCGGCATGGACGCCTCTCAGTATAAAGACTATATCCTGACCCTGCTGTTCGTGAAATATGTTACGGACAAGTTTAAGGGCGTAAAATATGCCGATATTACGGTTCCCGAAGGCGGTAGCTTCGACGATTTGGTTGCCTTGAAGGGCAATAAAAATATCGGTGAAGAAATGGACAAGGTCATTGCCAAGCTTGCAGAAGCCGGGGAGAACAATCTCCGCGGCGTGATCGACAATGCCCATTTCAATGATGAGGCCAAGTTAGGCAGCGGCAAAGAAATGGTGGATAAGCTCACTGGCTTGATTGCCATTTTCCAGCGTGACGAATTCAATTTCAAAAAGAACAAAGCCAGCGGTGACGATATTCTTGGCGATGCCTATGAATATCTGATGCGTCATTTTGCCACGGAAAGCGGTAAGAGCAAGGGCCAGTTCTACACACCGGCCGAAGTTTCCCGTATTCTTGCCAAAGTAATCGGTATCGACAGCATCGAAGAGCGCGACGAGGGCTACTCCGTGTATGAAATTTAGATTCGTTATTTGATACAAAATGCTGCCGCATAACCGCAGGGGTGTCGTGGTGTCGTTAGGGGTGTCGGTTTGCTGACCGACGCTATTTTTGTATATAGGAGATTTGAAAATGCCTACAATATCAAAAAAAGCTGGAGGATTACCAGCAGTTGTGTAAAGATCGAAATAACGGTAGAATATTAACACCAGATGGGCTTAGGCTCATTTGTGAAGCGTATAAAAATGATCCGGAAGCCATAGGAAAGCATATACTGGAGACACTGGCCCGGATACAGAATAAGGAGAGATATTAAGATGGCTGATTCAACTTTTACAATTTTTTATTCGTGGCAATCAGATCTTCCTAATAGTACAACACGCGGACTTATCGAAAGTAGCATCGAAGCAGCGGTTAGAAGCCTTAGAAATACTGTTTCTGTATATGCTGATCGCGACACGCAGGGAGTGACGGGTTCGCCTGACATTGTACAAACAATTTTCTCAAAGATTGACGAATGTGATGTATTTGTAGCAGATGTTACATCGGTTGCCACATATCATCCTTTGGATAAAGATGGAAATGAGACAGATAGACTTAAGGCAACGCCCAATGCCAATGTTATGATTGAACTTGGCTATGCTACGCAAGTTGTGGGCTGGGATAATATTATTTGTATAATGAATGATGATTATAATCATGATGGGGAGATTCCGTTTGATATAGAGCACCATAGGCTTACACACTTCTCGTTAAGCGGAAAAGAAAAAGCGGAAGTTCGCAAGCAATTGAGAGACATTATTGCCGACACTGTTATGAATGTAATGGAAAACGGAAAAAGAGTACAACCGCAGTTCTCAAACATTTCTATTGGAAGTTGGAACAGTGAAATAAAGGCAGTTAGCAAAAATTTGATACCCTATAATGTTCATGCGTCAGGGCCTGCAAAGGCTGTAAAAGAGGTAATGTTGGATACGGTTCGAATGTTACTTGAAAACATCCAAACTGCTAAGGTGAGGAATACTGATGAGTTACCTCCTGCTGAAGAAATTGCGCCAGAGCAAGAAGATGTCCAAAGCGAAAAAATCATAACAAAAGATGGTATTGAACTTACTCCACTACCAAGCAAAATTCTTTTAGATTTTAATAAGTGGAGTCCTGTTGTTATTCAGGAGAAAGAGAAAAAAGATACAATAGCAGAAATAATGACCTACTTAGGAATCAAAGTGGGTATGGAAATATTTGATTTTGGCGGATTGAAATGCAAGTTTTCTATGGTTCCCGGTTGGGGAAGTGAGTACGACGGAACAGCAGAAGAAAAACAGAAACATGATAATTATGTCGAAATGGTGGCTACACTTGCGAGAATTCAAATGCTCGAAACGTATCTAAAGACATTTGATGGATTAATTCTTCTTCCACTTGCAGCTCAAAACGAATCTTCTATTTCTGATAGTGATATTACAATTTCTATCCAAATTGAAAATTCAACGGCAGAAGCTATATATCCTACAGCAGAGCTAATTTGCGATGACCTAAAAGGTGTTGAGGGATACATCTATGAAGATGGACTTGTTGAAATGACCCTTGCTCAGAATGACACCGTAGATATAAAGAACAGTCGAGATGATAGGTTTTGGGGCATGGAGGATCAGCGAGGCGAAATGGATGCTATGCTTCGCGGCGGGATTAATGGCCAGCCGAGATATACGGAAGAAGATTATGTTCGAGAGTTATCAAGATATATAGCTTCTCCCGAAGTAGAAAGCCCTGATATGTTTTCATTCCATATTCCTACATTACATGCGAAAGAATCAAAATGGTTGTCGAATATGATAATTCTTAGACCGCTAAAAGAGACTATACAGCTCAGTTATTCAATTAAATCGAGTAGTTCTAATGGCGATTTAGCAGGCACACTTGAACTTACTGTATAACGAGATACTCCCCATCACTGGAACGATCCAATGGTGGGGAGCAATTTTATGCTTTAATTTCCTGCCCGTTCTTAAAGGTGAAGCGGATGTCGTCGATGCTGTAGACGGTGGCGAAGTCCACCATGCTGTGCCAGCTTTCAAGGGAGAACTCTGCCAGTGCATCCGGCATCTGTTCAAAGGCATTCAGGAAGGTTCCCATGCTGGCGCTGGACGTCTGCTTTTCCTGAATCTCGGCGGTGACTTTTTCCAGTCGGGTCTTTGCCCGGTCGAAGCGCTGCACCAAGCTGTCGTAGCGTTTCTGGTATTCGGTCTGGTTCAGAGCGGTGTGGGCGTTCTCTTGAATGGCCTGCTGTACTATGTCGGAAACCACCTGCGTTTCTTCGAGGAGCTGGGCCTGTTCCGCTTCCAACTCGGTGGTATCGAACAAGAGCGCCTGCATCTCTCTGCCGTTGGCGATGACCGCAGCCTTTGTGGCCAGCAGCTTGTTCGCCGCCGAAAGGAAGTGCAGCTGGATTTCTTCATCCGTCAGGTGCGGTGTCTGGCATCGGCAGTCGCCATCGAATTTGTGATTGCACTGCCAGATGGTCTTGCGGTACTGGCTGTTGGAATGCCAGACCTTTGAGCCGTACCAGCTTCCGCATTCACCGCATCGGATTTTGCTGGAAAAGGAGTGGACGCTGCTGTGGTACTTTTTGCCTCTGCCGCGTTTAGTCATTTCCCGCTGCACCATATCGAATACTTCCGGGTCAATGATGGCTTCGTGATTATCCTCGACATAGTACTGAGGAATCTCGCCTTCATTGACCTTTGTCTTTTTGGTCAGGAAGTCGACGGTGTAGGACTTCTGTAGGAGCGCATCGCCTTTGTACTTCTCATTGCTGAGGATGCTTTTTACAGTTGAGATGCTCCATTTTTCCTTGCCACCGGGTGTCGGGATGCCGTCTGCGGTCAACTTCTTTGCAATCCCGTGGTAGCTCATTCCCTGTAGGAACATGCTGTAGATGCTTTTTACGATGACCGCCTGCTCTGGGTTGACCACCAGATTTCCGTCCGGGCCACGGTCGTAGCCAAGGAAGCGCTGAAATGGAACCGTGACCTTGCCGTCTGCAAAGCGCTTTCTCTGACCCCATGTGCAGTTCTCGGAAATGCTGCGGCTTTCTTCCTGAGCCAAGGAGGACATGATGGTCAGCAGCAGTTCGCCTTTGCCATCGAATGTCCAGATGTTCTCTTTTTCAAAATAGACCTCAACACCGGCTTCCTTGAACTGGCGGATGGTGGTCAAGCTGTCTACGGTGTTTCTGGCAAATCGGCTGACCGACTTGGTGACGATGAGGTCAATTTTGCCGTCCAGCGCATCGGAAATCATCTGCTTGAAGCCTTCGCGGCGCTTGGTGCTGGTTCCGGTAATACCTTCATCGGTGTAGACGTTGACGTACTCCCAATCGTCACGGCCCTTGATGTAGTTGGTGTAATAATCAATCTGTGCTTCGTAGCTGGAGAACTGGTCGTCGTGGTCAGTGGAAACACGAGCGTAGGAGCACCTACATAAAAGTAGATGCTCCCACAACAGATATTCAGTTGGGCTGTTGTTTTAGAGTTGACGGAACATATCTTGCGAGTAAGCTATGATATCACTGGGATTTACCATGCTATACTTAGCTTTTACTTCATCAAAATAAGCTCCTATGACGGCCTTTTCAATTGTTCTGTCAGACGGCTCGGAAAGCGGAAGGGCTCCTCTGGTAACAAGCCACGGTGTTTCGTTATGCGTAAACCGCTCCAGAACTTTCCCGCTATAACAGCAAATATTATTTATCACACTGTCATATATCGCCTTTTCGCCCGCAGAGAAAACCTCACTGTCGAAAGAAGATGTCCGCTCAATTGGGTCGAATCGATAATCTCGGTACCGGAAATAAATGTCACGGTAAACAGGCCCATGCACCCATGCCTGACAGTCTTCCACAAAGAGGAAACTCTTATAAAAGGCATAGTAAAAGCCCTGAATATAGTAAAGGGCTTTCTGGAGTGCTAAAGGAGTGATATCCTCACATTGGGACAAAAGATATTGAATTACCGTGTTAATTTTGCTATCTGTTTGATTGTCCAATGACAGTAGCGCATCAACAGCACGGCGACTTTTCTCGTAGGCATGCTGTGACGGTAGGTTCGCTTTGTTCGCCTCCAAGAGTTCTGCGTAAAACTGAGGTTCTCTATAGATGCGGAAGAGCATATCTGAATACTGTCTGGTGGGCATATCCCCATCACTATAGCGGGAAAATGTCTGTTCGCCCCAGCCAAGAAGAAGAGAGAGAGGGCGCTTACCAATCTCGTATTTCTCTGGAATGGCACGAATCATTTCGAGCGGGATGATGCCGTTTTCCTGACGAAAAACATCATAGAGTGAGCGAAGATTGGCATCGGATAGTTCGGGAATATAGAGGGGAGAACCACAGTCTACACACCGAGCCTCACTTCCGCTGTATTGATACTCCTTACCCTTAATTGTTCCAACCATAGGCACAGAAGCTATGGTGTATTCTACGTCTTTCCTGCATTCTTCACAAAAAACTTCCTTCGGAATCATGGCAGTACCTCCTTTCAGTATGTTTACCGGAAAAGATAGTCGATAGGCTTATTCCTTTTGTGAAACGAGATGACTACAGCCCGACTACCCGTTGGTAAATCTATGATATTGAACTTGGTATATACATCTACAATCTCTTCTTCACCATCGGCATTGAAAAGCTGTACTTGTGGCACAAAAACATACAGTACTTCATGCTCAAAGCCAAGTTTGGTGTTCTGAAGGGAGTGACAGAAATCATCAGTCTCAATCTGCATTAGAATGGTTTGCTGTTGGTCACTCCTGATATTGTATTCATTTATAAAGTCTATGTTCTCTTGGCGATTCTCATTCTGTGAAATGATATAGTTTCCTTTTTCAACACAGGATTTGATTCTGGACAGAACAGCATCGATTTCTTCCCGTGTGTAGTTCTGATTATAATGCGGATTCAAACTCTAACCACCTCCAATGCTATGATACACTAAAGCAACGCATTTGTCAACAGAAAACGAACCAATTAGTACATTTACGTCCAATCGCCAAAGAACCGATGGCCAGAGGGCCGGGTGTTCCAGGGATTAGTAGCCTCGGATGCGCCGGAGCTCCGTCCGGTACTTCTTCATCTGGTCGGCGAAGGTGCGCTGGGGCCGACCGAGCGCCTTGGCAATGGTGCGGTCGGAGACTTTGTCGTCGTCCATCCACATAGCGATGATGGTGTCCGCATCGGGGTCAAGCTCCCGCAGACGGGCGAAGAGACGGTCGAGCAGGTCGCGGTCGGCGATGACGCTCTCGATGGACGGGGCCTCATCCGGAACCATGTCCAGCAGGGCACCCTCGCCGTCCTCGCCGATGGGAACGTCCAGAGAAGCCATGTCGCCGGAACGACGGTACTCACAGACGAGGCAGTCTCCGTCACAGACCCAGACTTTACTCTGAGGGCAGACGCACTGCCCGTGGGCCTGCGCCTTCATGCGGATGCGGGCAGCCTCGTTGTAGTAGACGTCGCGGACTTCCTTGGCGACCGGAATCTTCTCTCCAGTGGCGCGAATGTAGATGAAAGGTTGGTTTTCTTTTTCGTTGTTTTTCATAAAATCGACTCCTTTGGATGGAATCCAACAGAGCCGATTTGCGCTATCCATCAGAGTTGCTACGCAAAATGGCCAGACTGATGCTGTACGGGAATACAGCATCCTTCTGGCCATCAAGCAGCTCTGAGGATTCAGTGACTGTAATTATTAAAGTGTTTTAGTTCTCGTGGGATGACCCTCGTACTTGGAACGTTCTTCCGTGATTCGATATGCATGCTCTTCTAAGCGGATGCGGTAGAACTTGTCCTTCCGAATGAGGTCAATGGTCTTTTGCTCAGGGTGCCACTCAAAAAGTAGCGGCCCTTTGCCCTTATTGGCGCGAACTTCCAAATGGGATAATCCTCCTTCCTGTAAAAATCATAGGCATCACTTCTTTCAATAACTGTTAGCCTAACAGCTAACGTAATGGGTAAATAATAAACAGCGGACAGAGCCGCTGCTTATAGCGGATTAATAACAGACTTTAACAATTGCCGTCGATATATCCAAGCTCCTTTAGTCTGTAGAGAGCAGCGTCGGCAGAAACATTAAAAGTGTTTACGAGTTTTTCCACTGCGAGAGATGACCAGTTCCTTTGCCCGCGATTGGGTGTCCGAGCAAGAAGAATTTTTACAGAGCACCTTGGCATAAGAATTGCCGAACTAAATCTGTTGGCCTGCTGCTCAGATCTCTTGGCATCGGTCATGCAATATCGATTACTTCCTCCTAAAGAAAAATCGTAGCGGCAACGAATGAACGGGTCAGAACTGTCAATTCCAATTTGGTTTAAGAAGTATGATGGATGAAGAACAAAATGTCCTGCCTCATGACCAAGTGTGAATCGATAACGATGCTCTTGATTGCTTTCAAGCAATGTGTTGTCGATAAGAACTGTTCCGGCATTGGCGTGAATATATTTCGCTTCTTTTAGGACGGGGTCGTACACAGGTAAGTAATTCGTGTTCTGAAACACTGTCATCCCAAGGTACACTCCGCAATGCGACAAGAATTGAAAATCCTGTTCCATCTTTAAATAATTCACAACAAAGCGGTCAATGTCGATTTCTTGAGGTACAAGTGTAGCTATGGGACAGAAATCCGCTATAAGACGCTCACCAATGACGTCCAGTTCATCATTAGAAACAACAGGTAATCCGTTTGCCTTAATTGTTAATTGCGGACGATACATCAATCAGATTTCCCCTTTTTCAGTTTCTCGATAAACTCTCTCCATTCTGCCTCACCAGCATCTAAGTCACGAGCAGTCCGAAGCGCAGCACTTACGTATTCGCGTTCCATGATGTATTCTGGTAGGTCAGGAGCAATTGCGTTGCGTTGCTTTCCAGCCATGTCATACATTTCCGCTTTTTCTTCTTCAGACAATCCAAGAACAGCTGCAACTTTTTCAAGGCGTTCAGCAGTCAGCGGTGCCCGTCGATTTTTTTCTACGTCGCTTAGGAACGGTGCAGATACACCTATTTTTCGAGCAAGTTCCCGCAACGTAACATCTTTTGCTTCTCTCAGCTGGGTCAGGTATTCTCCGAATGACAATTCCCTTTCTGCCATAAATCTAACCTCCTTTTCATTTTGTTTACTGTAAGCTGTACAGCTAACAATATTATAGCCGCGCATGAGGCCATTGTCAAGTAGCCCACACCACGGAAAAAGAAAATTTACAAATTTGTCTATAGAATGGATGGGATGGCCTTGAAATCGTTTGCGTCTTCTGATATACTATTTGCGAAAGCGAAGAAAAATTTTAGATACCCGATTTGAGTTCATGGGAAAAATGACCACGAAAGGAGCAGGCACCGTGGCAAGGGTAAGCTATAAGAAACTTTGGAAATTACTTATTGACCGAGACATGAAGAAAAAGGATTTAAGGGAAGCCACGGGTATTAGTTCGGCTTCCATGGCTAAGCTCGGAAAAAATGAAAACGTTACGACGGATGTTCTCGTTCGAATATGTGATGCTTTGAATTGTGAATTGTCTGATATTATGGAGTTGGAAGTTAGCGGTCCCAACGATAACAAAAGCTAATATTAACCGAGGAGTGGTAAAGTTGAAGACTATAAATCCTATATTAAACACATTTATCACTGGAGACTGCGAGCAAGTTTTAACTGTAGATCACGGCGCTGGCCTGTGCACCACCGGGCGTATTGGCAAAGAGCCA
>ERZ860710.513-NODE-513-length-25382-cov-3.910214_pt1 | contig 25382 bp, 19 predicted proteins | sample MGYA00509974_ERZ860710 | MGnify/ENA primary metagenome ERZ860710 (study PRJEB30046, sample SAMN00715261) | human gut metagenome | study: EMG produced TPA metagenomics assembly of the A metagenome-wide association study of gut microbiota in type 2...
GGGCTATGCCAAGCGCTTGGAGGCTATTCAAATCGTTTTAGTGCCCAAGGGCGGAAAGGCTCCTGGCAGCACGGCAGCACCTTATAAAGAGCTGCCTCCGGCGGTATCCTATCAAAGCTATCTGTCCGGTGCCTGGCAGAACAGCGTATTAGATAATGCTGTCAGTGGAACCGTGGGACAAGCCAAGCAAATAGAAGGTATTAAAATATCTTTGCAGGACAAGGCTGTTTCTTTTGCCGGTTCTTCTATTCAGTACCGAACCTACCTGCAAACCTATGCCTGGCAGGACTGGACCTCAAATGGCGGGACAAGCGGGAAACCAGGCTCTGGAAAACGGGTGGAAGCGGTTCAAATTAAGCTAACAGGCTCTATCGCCTCAAGCTATGATGTGTATTACCGGGTCCATTCTCAGACCTTTGGCTGGCTGGACTGGGCCTGCAATGGCCAGTCGGCAGGCTCCGCGGGTTACGCAAAAAGGATAGAAGCGATTCAGATTGTATTGGTGAAAAAAGGCGGGGCAGCTCCTGGCAGCACAGCGACTCCCTATAAGGAAGCTCCTCCTTCAGTCACTTATCAGACGTATATTTCCGGCGGCTGGCAGCCGACGGTAGCGGATAAAGCTACGAGCGGACTGGCGGGGCAAGGCAAAAAGACGGAAGGCCTTCGGGTTTCCTTGAAGGCCGGTGCCCAGTCTCTTGGAAATTCTTCGGTAAAATACCGCACGTATTTACAAACCTACGGCTGGCAGAGCTGGGTGAGCAATGGTGCCAGCAGCGCGAAGGCGGGATCCGGCAAGCGTATGGAAGCTATCGAGATCAGCCTGACGGGTGATATTTCCTCTCAGTATGATATTTATTACCGGTCCTACGTTACCGGATATGGCTGGCTTGGCTGGGCCTGCAATGGTGCGACGTCCGGAACGACCGATTATGCCAAGCCGATTGAGGCGGTACAGGCGGTGCTGGGGAAAAAAGGAGGAGCCGCTCCCGGCAGCACGAATAATGCCTATTTGAAGCCTGAAGTTACCGGGCCGTTTGAAATTTCCTTCTCACCCTCAGGAGCGTCTAATTTCGGGGGGCTGGTTTCTATCGAACCTGACCACGACGTTATATTGGTCGCTTCCGCAAAAGGCGGTGCCGGCGGGTATCAATATCGTTACCGCGCTGAACTGATCGGCGGTTCTATACAAACCTTAAAAGACTACAGCGGCAGTTCCAGCTATACCTGGAGGCCCAATACTCCCGGCCGGTACAAAATGTATGTAGATGTCAAAGACAGTACAGGCACAGTGAAAACCGCTATGTTCCAAATGTCGGTTGGGCTCAGCGGGATTGATGTATCTGAGCACCAGGGTACGATTGATTGGAAGAAAGTAAAAGCAGCCGGGATCGATTACGCGATGATCCGTGCGGGTTTTGGCTGGGAAGAAATTGATGATCAGACGGATGCCTCTTTGGTTCAGAACGTAACTGGCGCTAAGCAAGCCGGGTTGCCTTTCGGCTTGTATCATTACAGTTATGCTGATACTGTAGAGGAGGCTAAAAAAGAAGCTGAGTTTTTATTGGATATTTTAGAGGCCAATAACATTGCACCATCTGACTTATCCTATCCCATTGCGTTCGATATTGAGGAACCGGACCGTTTGAACGTATCTCAGCGGCGTGTAAATACGGATATGGTAAACGCTTTCTGTGAAATTATCAGAGACGCGGGCTATCTTCCCATGGTTTACGCAAGCAAAACGGTGATTCAGGATTATTTATATTACGATGAGATCAGCGCCAATAACATTTGGATGGCGGCATGGACATCTACGCCGAACGATACTGAAATTTTTGATAACTGCTTCCCAGTTGATATGTGGCAGTACAGCGAAAGCGGTACAGTGGACGGTATTAACGGAAGGGTAGATCTGAATATCTGCTATACCACGGTGTTCCGGGATGGCAGCGCAGACACCACACAAAAAGGCAAGGTAGTGGTCGATGCCGGCAGCAGCTTAAATGTCCGGAAAGCTCCGAGTGTTAATGCTGATGTGGTAGGCTCCCTTTATAAAGATGATATTGTCACCATTATCTCAGAGACCAGCGGTTGGTATCAGATTGTTACCAGTACAGGTGTTTCCGGTTATGTTTCCGCGGAATATATTCAGAAAATTTAGATGCATGGCAAAAGCCCTGTGCTCATAATGAGCACAGGGCTTTTTTTATTTGAATTCGTTCCTCGCGGAAAATGGTTTTTTAGGTGTTGGATAAGTAATGAAAAAGCTTTGCAGGAAAAATTATCCGGCAGAGCTCTTTTATAAGTAAGACTACCGATAGGCAGCCACGTTCATTAGCTGAATATCGTTAGTAAGGTAACCTTCTTTTGCGGGCTGAGGAACCGAGTAATCAGTGGATAAATACTTTTTATTATCGTCAGCGAATACGGTGGCAACCACGCTGTCTTTGCCAAGACGCTCTTGGGCGATGACGGAGCCTAAAAAATTAGCGCCGGAGGAAACTCCTACGCCGATCCCTAATTGCTGAGAAAGCATTCTAGCCATACGAATAGAATCTCCATCATCTACAGAGATCACCTGATCCAGCTCGTTCAGCTTTACGATGCTGGGAATAAATTCATCTGAAATCCCGTAAATGCGATGCTTTCCAACCCGATAGCCAGTGGAAAGAGTGGGAGAATTAGAAGGCTCAAGGGGATATACTTTACAGCTCGGGTTTTCTTCCCTCAACCTTTTTCCGATTCCCATTACAGTGCCCCCGGTTCCCACACCGGCTACCGTTCCATCCGCTTTTAAGCCCAGGGCGGAGAGCTGACGTACGATTTCCTCACCAGTAGTAAGATAGTGGGTTTCCACATTGTCCTCATTGGAGAATTGCCGGGGGAGAAACACATTTCCTTGCTTCGCCAGCTCCTCCGTCATTTGGATTGAGCCTAAAAAGCCGCCTTCCTCCTTGGAGACCAGGCGAACCTTGGCTCCATAGCTTTCCATCAGTGAAATGCGTTCCCGGCTCATCCAATCCGGCATATAAATAACCACCTTATGGCCTAAGTAGCTGCCCATCGCTGAAAAAGCAATCCCTGTGTTACCGCTGGTGGCCTCGGCGATACAGTCTCCTTTCTGGATGGCATGGCTTTCATAGGCCTTTTTTAAAATATGAAAGGCGACCCGATCCTTAATGCTGCCGGAAAGATTATAATATTCCGCCTTTGCGAAAATCCGCCGGTCATTTCCCCGGTATTTGTATTGGATTTCAAGCAGCGGAGTGTTTGAAATCATAGGAGCGAAGCTTTGAAACTTTAATTCCATAGAGCGATCCATAATTACCCTCTTCTCGTATTAGTCGAAAAAACTTATCTTATCCGGCAGGTGATTTTATGATTTGGCCAGATAAAATTATTATAGCACATCTGAACCTTGCGTGCCTAGTCTGAAGAAAAAAATTCCTGTGAAAACAAATTCGGCTGTTTCTGAATTTCTTGAAGGGGCGGAAAAGAAACAAGGTTGCGTAAAGCAAACGTGAATTTTACGAAACATTAAGGAGGATTGCAAGTTTCAAAAATAGAATCATGTTTCTCGCCTGAAAATATGCGTTTAATAGATAAAAACAACAAATAGTGAATAGATATTTTATATAATATGTGTTATTTACGAAACAATGTTACTTATTTATGATTGGAAACAGAAAGCAACAGAAACACGTAACGCTGTTTCTCCAAACTGAATTTGTGAATAGGATACAAAGATCTGCGCAGGAAAAGAGGGGAAACGGCGGTGCGGGTAACAATGGATGAAATCGCGAGAATTGCCGGAGTATCCAAAGCCACAGTTTCCCGCGTAGTAAACCAAAAAGCAGAAGGGGTCAGCGACGCCACTCGGAAAAGAATCCAAGAGTTATTAGACCGGATGGGGTATCAGGCGAGCCCAGTGTTTTCTGCAGGCACTAACGCGAAAACGAAAACCATCGGCTTAATTGTCCCAGATATTACCAATCCCTTTTTTCCAAGACTGGTAGAAGCAGTAGAAGAAATCGCCAGCTTAAACGGGTATTTGGTTTTGCTGGGCAATACAAATTTTTCTTCAGAGAAAGAGGATGGATACATCTCGGCATTTATTGCCAAAAAAGTAGATGGGATTATTTTGGCGTCAGTGCAGAGCCGATACAGCAACGCTTACGACTTGTTTAAAAAGTATGACGTTCCGTATGTGCTGGTAGACCGAAATATCCGTCACAGCCATTACGGCGCGGGTGTCTTCGTCTGCAACGACTATGCCCTGTTTACCGCCTGCGAATACCTGATTCGGCACGGAAATACAGATATAGCTTTTATTTCCGGACCCGCCATGCTTTCTACTTCAGTGGATCGAATAGAGGGCTACCGGGCGGCCCTGACCCAGTACCAAATTCCTTATCAGGAGGATCTGGTGAAATACGGGAACTATACGGTAGACAGCGGATATCAAGCCATCATGGAGCTTTATGAGGATCAGATCCGTTTTACAGCCGTGATTGCTTCCAACGATACGATGGCCATCGGCGCTATGAACGCTCTGCGGAAGCTCAAGATTAATGTTCCGGAGCAGGTAGAGGTGATCGGCTTTGACGATATCGAATTTGGAAAGATGATTTCGCCGGCGCTTACGACGATCCAGCAGCCTGTGCGGGAAATGGGGAGAAAAGCGGCTTCGATTCTTTTATCCTTGATTAACGGAAAGGATCCGGAGCATAAGGTGGTCAATTTAGACGCCAGGCTGATTGTGAGGGAATCCACGAGATAGCGGAGGAGAGCGATGAAAAAAATATTGATTGTAGGCAGTGCTAATGTAGATTTGTCTATTCATGTGAAGCAGATTCCTGCCGTAGGAGAAACCGTCCTTGGAAAAAGCATGGAAAGACTGCCGGGAGGGAAGGGCGCCAACCAAGCCTGCGCTGTGGGAAAATTAGGAGGAATCGGATGCTTCCTGTGCGCTGTAGGCTCAGATGACGCAGGCCTCCTGATTCAAAAAAGCTTGAAGGAAGCCGGTATGGATCCGGCGCATATGAAAATTTGCGAAAAGGAAAGCACCGGTATGGCGGTGGTGTGCGTCAGCGACAGGGGAGAGAACAACATTATTGTAGTAAGCGGCGCCAACGCCCGGTGCGATGTAGATTATCTGAAAGCGCAAAGGGCGCTGTTTCATGACTGTGACCTTTTGCTGCTGCAAATGGAAATTCCGCTGGAAAGTGTAGTATATGCGGCGAAGAAGGCCAAAAGCCTGGGAAAAACAGTGATTTTAAATCCTGCGCCGGTCCCGGAGAATTTCCCGGAGGAGCTTTTTCAGTATGCGGATTATTTGACGCCTAACGAAGTAGAGCTTTTTAAGCTGGCAAATATGAAAGCCGGCAGCAGCATGGCGGAGGTTCTCCAAGCGGGGAAAAGGCTTCTGAGAAAAGGAGCAAATCGGCTGCTGGTGACTCTCGGCGGCAAAGGGGCGCTTTATTTAGGCAAGAATGAGGAAAGGCTGTTTGCTCCTCCAGAGGTACCTGTGATAGATACCACCGCCGCGGGAGATACCTTCAACGCAGCGTTTGCCGTGAAACTGGCGGAAGGGTGGAATGTCGGCAAAGCGGTGGACTATGCCAACTGCGCCTCATCGGTGACAGTTTCCCGAAAGGGAGCTCAGGCTTCTATTCCTACCGCATATCAGGTTCAAGAGTTCTTATTCAATAGAAAAATAGAGCTTTCGCCGATAAGCCTGTCATGATAAACCATTCTATGAGAATCCAGAGCAAAGGTGCAGCCCAAGATTTGATAAGCAATCATGCTTCAATACGAACATTAGCTTTGGTTGGACTCAACTGTGCTTGCCTTGAGAAAAATTCTGACCGAATAAGTGCTTAAGGCGTGCAGGCAAACCGGCTTGACCGCCTCAAAATAAAGCAGTATTAAAGGAGGAACGTATGAAAAAGACAAAAATTTTAGCCCTGGGATTAGCGGCGCTGATGGGCCTGGCGCCGGTCACGGCATGCAGTCAAGGCGGGAGCGGTGAAAGCTCCGAGCCCCAGTCTTCTCAGACGGAGAGCGCCGGCGGCGAAAACAATAGCGGCACCGACCAGCCGGAAAAGCACTGGACGATTTACACCATACGGTCGGAAGATCTTCCCTCTTACCAGTGCTTGGATTACGTCCTTGAAAAGTATAAGGATGAGGTGAATCCGAATGTTTCCTGGGATCATATCTATATCGCGGACCGTCCTACCTATCTGCAGAAAATCAAAACACTGATCGCCGCCAACGACGCCCCGGATATGTTCGACGAGGATCCGGATCCTTATACCGCGCAGCTGTATCAGGAGGGCGTATTGAAGGATTTGACCCAGTTCTGCGAAGATAATAATATAGCGGACTATTTCTATCCTGCGGCCTTTGACTGGTGTAAATTCTCTGACGGCACTGTAATTGGATTGCCCAGCCAGTATACCATTGAGATGTTCTGGTACAATACCGAATATTTTGAAAACGCCGGCGCGGAGCCCCCAGAGTATCTGGATGATTTTATGGCGACCTGTCAGAAGCTGAAGGATGCCGGCTATACCCCCATGTCGATTTCCGGCGTGGAGAGCTGGACGATGCTGCGGGTTTTGGAATGGACCACCTTCCGCCTGGAGGGCAATCAGTATCTGTTGGACTGCGCCAGAGGCATCCGCAAGTATTCTGAGCCTACCGGAATGCAGGCCGCGCAGTTCCTGTACGATCTGGGCGCCAACGGATATCTGCATGAGAATTTTGCGGCGGCGGATCTGGCGGAAGCCCAGGAGCTGTTCACCACGGGGCAAACCGCTATGTACTATATCGGGTCTTGGGAAATGAGCGCGATGCTGGACAAAAGCCTTTCCGACGACATGAAGGGGAAAATCGATTATTTCACTCTGCCTGAAATGAGGGAGGGCACCACCAATGCCAACCAGATCAATGTAGCCGGCGGCACTCCCATGTGCTTCAGCGCTGAGAAATGGGATGAGCAGACAGAGCAGCTGATTCTGTACTACTGCCAGTATATGGGCGACTATCAGTCTCAGTACGAGTTTACCCCGGCCAAGGGATATGAGGCTCCTAAGGGCGAGACAGAGCACGACCAGCAGATCATTGACCGGATTGCTGAGGACATGGCAAATGTAGAGGGTGTTATTCGCCTGTATGACCTGGAATTCGATCCTACTACCAATACCAATAACGGTCCTCTGGCCGTTTCTTTAGCGCTGAACGATATCACTCCTGAGGAATTCTGCGCCGCAGTAGATGAATCTGTGGAACAGAATGCCGCCGATTGGTTCGACGATGTGGCGGAAGAACTGCTGAAAGCTGAAGAATAATCTGAAATTTTGTTTGCGCCCGCGGAGGAGGGGAAGCCGTCTTCCGCGGACGCTATCTGCGGAAAGGAAGATATCATGAATAAAAGAGATCATTTGCAAGCCTTGCGGGAAGCCGATGCGTATATGGAGAAGGTCAAGGATGAGGTGCAAAAGCATCCCTGGCGGCAGGATTACCATTATTCTCCCACAGTAGGATGGATCAACGATCCTTGCGGTTTGGTTCAAATCGACGGCTATTACCATATGCTCTGCCAGCATTATCCCTTCAGCGGAGCCTGGGGGATGATGTATCTTTCCCATGCCCGAAGCAAAGACCTGGTGCACTGGGAGCGGCTTCCCGAGGCGGTCGCTCCCAGCGAGCCGTATGATTACTGGGATGAAAAGCATGGCGGCGTTTATACCTGCTGCGGTATCGACGATGAGGGTGTGTATAAAATTATTTATACGGGTCATACCGAGGCCTTCGGCCAGGTAGAGTGCCTCGCCACCGCTGAGGACGGCATCCACTTCCAGAAATACGAGGGAAACCCTATCCTTTCCAAGTGCCCGGAGGGAATGCGTCAGAATGATTTTCGGGATACAAAGGTTTGGAAGCGGGGAAAGAAATGGTATTTGACCGCAGGTACTACGGACGGAAAATTCGGCCGGGTGGCCTTATATCATTCTGATGATTTGATCCATTGGGAGTTTCAGAGCTTTATCTGGGAAAGCAGAGGAGAATACGGTTCAATGCCGGAGTGCCCAAACTTTTTTGAGGTGGACGGCAAATGGGTGCTGATTTTTGCGCCGCTGGAGCTGGAAGACAGAAAGGCCATGTATTTGGTAGGAGATTTTGATTATGACGCCGGGCGGTTCTTTCCTCAGACCGTAGGAGAGGTGGACTGGGGCCTGGATTATTACGCTCCCCAGGTGTTTAAGGATGATATGGGACGTACCCTGATGATGGGGTGGATGGAGTCTTGGTCCTTCCATCCCTGGTATTTAGGAAACGCGAAAAACGGGCAGAATCCCCACGGCTATGTTTACGACTGTTCGGAGATCGGGTTTAACGGAAGTATTTCTACCCCGAGGACGATTTCTGTCTGCCACGACGGCAAGCTGAAATTTGATCCGGTGCCGGAACTGAAAACCTTGAGAAAAGACCCGAGAACCCAATACAATATGATGGTTAAGGCGGAAGAGAAAATACCGGTTACTGCCGGAGACAACGTTCACTGCGAGATTTTCGCGGCCTTTGATCTGACCCAGACAAGCGCGGATGTCATCGGCTTCGGCCTTAGAAGCTCCCGGGAGCACGAAACACTTTTGGAATTCGACCTGGCTCATGGAGAAATCATTTTTGACCGTACCCGATCCGGAAATAAGTCGGCGGTTGTGCGGAAATGCAATTTGGAATCTGTGCGCAAGGATGAGCTGACAGTACATATTTATATGGACAGCACTACGATTGAACTTTTCACAGATGATAATCGTACGGTCATGACCAATTGTATTTATTCCCCTGTGGAAAGCGACGGCTTATACCTCTACGCAAAGGGCGGCGACACCCTGGTAAGCAGGCTCCAGACCTGGGGAATGGAAAAGGTCAATCAATGATCTTCCCGGCTGCGGTAAAAGCGGCCTTAATAGAGAGGCTGGTCTGATAAAAAAGGCTGACTTTTTGTGCTACGGTTAAACAGGCGGGCCAGGGAAATCTAAATATGATTTTCCTGGCCCGAAAAAATATCTGCTGTCGCAGGATGGAAAGTGGGAGAAAGTATGGATGGATTAACGCTGAAGAAATTATTGCGGAAAGCCGACGAGAATGGGTATGCCGTTCCGTCTTTTAATTATTCTGATATTTGGGACTTTAAGGCGATTGTTCAAGCGGCGGAGGAAGAAGAAGCTCCGGTTATGGTTGCGTCGAATCCGCTGGTAGTCGGAGAGCTGGGCGCAAAATTTTGCGCCGGCTTTGCGAATGCGGCAATGGGTCAGGCGGAAGTTCCCCTGATTCATCATTTGGACCATTCCTTTACTGTGGAGATGTGCAGGGACTGCATTGACAGCGGCTATCCTTCAGTAATGATCGATGCTTCAAAGCACGACCTTGAGACCAATATTCAAATGGTCAGACAGGTGATGGATTATGCAAGGCCTAAGCATGTCCATGTAGAGGGAGAGATCGGGAAAATCAAAGGCAAGGGGATTGAAGGAGACTTCAAGGGCGGAGATTTTTTGGCCGAGGTGGAGGATGCGGCAGCGCTGGTAAAGGCTACCCAGGTGGATTCCCTGGCGGTTGGAATCGGCTCAGCCCACGGCTTTTACAAGGGAAAGCCGGAACTGAATTTTAAACGTTTGGCAGAGATCAATAAGGCTGTGGATACCCCGTTGGTCCTTCACGGAGGCACAGGGATTCCCCAGGAGGATATTCAGCGGGCGATTAAGGAAGGCATCAATAAGGTGAATGTGGGAACGATTATCCACTGCACCTATATGAATAATTTAAGAGAAGAACTGAACCGAGCAGGGGATAACCCCTACACCCTGGATGTTATGAAGGCTGTATATCCTAAGGTGAAAGAGGTAGTTAAACGCTGGATACGGGTCTGTATGGCGAATGGAAAGGCATGACCAGAAAAAACTGCTTACAGAAAAAGGACCTTTCCCGGCCGTTCGATTAAATTCCAGAGAAGGGAGTGAGCTTTATTAAAATACTGTGCGTAGGCTTGATGGTATGTGATTTGCTGATTAAACCGGTAACGCGGGAAACTCTGTCGGCGGACTCGGCTAAGGCGGAAGCGATCCGTATGCTGGTAGGAGGCGACGCTTTTAACGTGGCGTCGAACCTATCGGCGCTGGGAACGGAAACCACCCTATACAGCGCTGTAGGAGAGGATGCCTTCGGTGCTTTTGCGCTGGATTATGCGGAAAAGTTAGGCGTCTCCACGCAATGGATCAAAACGACGGACGGTCCTACCTCGGTAACGGCGGTATTGATCCATCCGGATGGTGAGAGAAGCTTTGTAGTGCAGAGGGGCGCCAGCCACGAGCTGAAAGAGCGGCAGATCAGCGATGATTTACTGCGGAAATATGATCTGCTCTATATTGGAAGCGCCTGCGGGATTCCCGGCTTGGACGGGGAAGGCTTGACGAAGCTCCTTCACCGGGCTAAGGTGCTTGACTGTAAGACGGCTATGGATATTACCGGAAATCCCACCCGGAGATCGGCGGCGCAGCTGCTGCCGGCGCTGCCCAATCTGGATTTCTTCCTTCCCAGCGCCTATGAGGCGATGGATTTATCCGGCCGGGATTCGCCTGGAAAGGCGGCGGATTATTTTCATGAAAAAGGGGTTCCGGTGGTGGCGGTAAAAATGGGCGGACAGGGCGCTCTGCTTTCCGCTGGGGGAAAGCAGGAGGTTTTTCCTGCCTATGAAGGCCCGGTGGTGGATACCACCGGAGCGGGCGACGCCTTTGTAGCGGGATTTTTAGCGGCGCTCAGCCGGGGAGAGTCCTTACCCGGCTGTGTTCAGATCGGAAACGGGGCAGGCGCCAGGTGTGTGGAAAGGCTGGGCTCTTCGGGAACGCTGCCTGCCTATCAGGAATTGATTTCCTTTACCGGGCTTCATCGAGAATAAAGGAGAGGAGATGTTGTTATGGATAAAATGCTTAGAAGCAAAAAATGGATTCTTTTGTTTCTTTTGCCCGCGCTGCTGATCTTCACGGCGACAGTGTTTGTGCCTATTATTTGGTCGATGGTCTACAGCCTATACTCCTGGAATGGGGTTTCCGCTATGAGGTTTGTCGGCCTGGAGAATTTCGCGGACATGTTTTCGGATAAGAACTTTGTCCAGAGCGTGGTGAACAATCTGATTTTTGTGGCTATTAATGTTGTAGGACAGCTTTTCGTAGGCGCTTTCGTAGCCGTTCTGCTGACCTATGTAGGAAAAGGCCGGGAAGTGTTTAAAACCCTCTATTTCACACCGGTAATTCTGGCAAGTGTCGCAGTGGCAAAGATTTGGTCGAAATTTTTTAGTGTGGATCCGGATGGAGTGGTAAACAGCCTGCTGGAATGGGTTGGCCTAGGAGGCTTGAAAACCGCCTGGCTGGGCAATGCGGCGACATCCCTGGGAAGCGTGTCTCTCGTGGAAAGCTATTGGCATATGGCGCTTTTCATGGTGATCATTTATTCCGGTTTGATTACCATTTCCGAGGATGTGCTGGAATCCGCCGTTATGGATGGGGCATCCGCCTGGAAAATGTTCTGGAAGATCAAGCTGCCGCTGATGAGCGAGGTATTTGTGGTAGCGCTGGTTATGGTGGTTAACGGATGCCTGAAAGCCTTTGATATTATCTTTATTTCCACCTCCGGCGGCCCCGGGTATTCCTCTGAGCTGGTGGCGACCTATATGTATAAGGTGGCGTTCACCAGCGCTAAATACGGCTACGGCAGCGCGATTGCCCTGTTTCTGGTGGTGGAGAGCATGATCGCCGTTATGCTGATCAGAAAGATCGCCAACCGTGTGCAAAGGAATTCTCTTTGATTCGGCCTGCGCCAATGAAAGGAAGAGGAGGCATCTTAATGCGTAAAAAGAAATTTTCGCCGGTGCGGATCATTTTTTATTTAGTTTTGATTTTATTTTTAATTTATCAGCTTTACCCGATCATTTGGATGATCATCACCAGCCTGAAATCTCCCGCCGACGTCCAGCGGAGCAGCCCGTTTTCTTTTCCAGACCCGATCTTTACGGAAAATTATATCAATGCGATAAAAAAGGCGGATTTGCTCCTATATTTTCGCAACAGCGCCGTGGTTACTATCATCACTATGGTGCTGGTCATTTTGTTCAGCAGTACGGCGGGCTTTGCTCTGGAAAAACTGCGGTTTAAGGCGCACGGGGCGGTTCTCAGCTATTTTTTGACGGGAATCACCATCCCCATCCATATTACTTTGATTCCCCTGTTTATTATCTATAAATCTGTTGGAATGCTTGACACCTGGTTTTCCCTGATCCTGCCCCAGATCGGATTTTGTCTGCCGCTGTCAATTTATTTATTTACGGCGTTTTACCGATACATACCGAACTCGATGCTTGAGGCGGCTATTATCGACGGCGCCAGCGTGCCCAGATCGTTTTTCTCTATTTATTTTCCTTTGTCTAAAAATACCATTATGACGGTGGCTACCGTGAACTTTATTTCTGTGTGGAATGAGTTTGTGTTTGCCAATACCTTCACGCTCAGCACAAGTATGAGAACCATACCAGTAGGGTTGAAGGATTTTGTCGGGGAATATGGAAAGGTGGACTGGGGCTGCACCTTTGCGGCTATCGCCTTAACGCTTTTACCGCTGCTGATTCTGTACTTCGTTTTTAATAAGAGCATTATTTCCGGCATGACCGCCGGTGCGATCAAAGAATAATAAATTGCTGTTGGTAAGCAGCTATGGAAATACTTGAAATCAAACGGAAAAGGTCCCGAGGGATATCCCCGGGACCTTTTCCGTCTGTTGCTAAATTTTTAGGGAGCGCTCCTATGGCATGCCGGCCTATGGTAAATACCAATGATAAAAAATCAAAGAAATTAAAAATACTTTCTTACCCTGCGGATTCTTTGAAAGCGCCTAGCGGACTAAAAAGCGTTTATGCCCGAGCTTTCTTTTTCTTCTTGGCCAACCAGCCTACTAAAAGCAAGCCGGCGGAAAGCAGCAGTGAAATAAAAATCGGCAGGAGATCAAAATCTCCTGTTTCCGGACGTTCTTCGCCTTCCGGCTGATTGGTAAATTTATTTTCAGTCCCGCCTTCCAGGGGAATTAAGCCTATTACCGCCTGCTCAATAGCGTGAGCCGCCAAGTCCACCTCAGCCTGGTTTAGAACTGTTTGACCGCGGGGAACCGTTTCCACCGCGTCGGTCAAAGCCGCTACGCTTTCTTTGGTATAAACGCTCAGATCCTGTGGAACCATGGCCAGCGCCTCCTCCACCAGCATATAGTCGGCGGGCCGTAAAACCAAAGCGGCGGCCGCGGCTTCGATTGTTTGGGCCATGGAATCTACTTCAGCTTGCTCCGCTAAGGTGCAGCTGTATAAAATCTGGTCGATGGCCTGATTCAGGCTAGCTACGGTTTTCTCCGTATAATTGTTGAGATCCGTAGGAATAGAAGCGGCGGCTTGCTCCACCGCAGAGTAATCCGCCCTCTCGGCGCCGCAGTAAGGATATTCCTCACCGGCGGTCCACGGCCCATCGCTGCTGTGATTCAATAAAATCAAAGCGGCTTCAGAATGAAAAAATTCAGAAGGCTTCGCGGAGGCACCGGCGTTTCGCTCTGGAAGCGGAGCGGGACTGGGCGCCAAATAATAGCAGCCGGAAAGCTTCTCCAGGCTTTCCTTCTGACTGCCGGTAAAAGCGCCTCCATAAAGGAAACAATCGGAGACTTGTCCGAATGTGTAAGAATTGGAAATTTTGCCACTGGTGGAGGCGTCTCCGCCTATACCGAGAAAACCGCCGCCATATACGGCGTTCTTTACCGTAACAGTAGTGTAACAGTTTTCAACCACAGTATTGGAGGCGTTTCCAATCAAGCCGCCGGACCAGGTGCCGCCGGTTACCGTGCCCTGAGCGCAGCACCGCTGGACAGAAGCGGCGTTTTTTCCGTTATCTCCCAGGGCAGCGCCCAGAAGACCGCCGGCGAAGGAAGCAACGGCGTTTTCGATTCCACAGATTTCCCCGGAGGAGGAACATAGCTTTAAAATAGAGCCGGGACCTGCCGCGCCGCACAAGCCTCCGAGCGTCCCAAACCCATTAGGGTCAGACAAGCTTCCCTCCCGGACAGAGGCGCTGCTGATCTTTCCATAGCAGATTCCCACCAGGCCGCCCGAGGCAAGCAACCGGCTGGTGGGCAGGCTGACGGCGGAAAGCGAAGAATTGGCCGCCAGGCAGTGGTCCACAGATCCGGATTCCCCCAGATAAGCGCATAGAATGGCGCTGGCCGCATAGGCTTGCCCTCCCTGTGCCTTTGGACTAAAAAAGATCGATGCGTTCTCTAGGCTTAGGTTAGAAATATGGCCGTTAACAGAGCCAAACAGTCCGGCGCAGGAGCCTTCATAGGGCGAGGACTGGGAACCGATGGTCAGGTTGGAAATTATGTGTCCGTTGCCCTCAAAGGTGCCGCTGAATACAGCGGCCTTTTTCCCTTCCTCCGCCTCTAGCTGGTTCCCAATGGGAATCCAGTTGTGGCCGGCTAAATCCAGATCTGAATGCAGACGGATTGTTGTGCCCTCCAGAGAATTTCCCTGGTTCACCAATTGGGCAAGGCCAGCCAGTTGTGGAGCGGAAGAAATGGCATATTCCTTTTGCGGAACGTTGGGATCGTACCAAGAGGTGTCTACAGTCCCGTCCCATAAGCTTGGAATTCCCTTGGCTTTTGCGGTGATGCCGGCGCCGGCAAGCAGCGCGCCAAGGAAAGCGAATACTAAAAAAATACAGAGCGATCTATGTTTCAATATCATGTCTTGTAGTCCTCCGGGAATCAAAATCAAGGAACACTTAAAAAAATCGATAATTTAACAGATAAATTGTAGCATAAAATATACCTTTTGCCAATAGCGAAAATCTTTTCGGTAAGAAAATTGTCGAATCTTAAAGAACGGAGATTCCTTTTTGGCAGGCTGGATGCTATAATATTTAAAGCAATAATACTGTCAGCCATAGGAATCGTATTTTACGCTTGTGCTTTAGTATATACCAAAATCAATCAATTCACGAATGATGGAAACGGAGGCGTTGAAGCTATGGGAGATAATCGGTGCCGGGTATTAATTATTGATGGACAGGGAGGCAGAATCGGGAAGCAGCTGGCGGAGGCTATTGGGCAGGATCCCAGGATTGAGCTGACGGCAGCAGGAACCAACAGCGCGGCTACGGTGAATATGATGAAAGGCGGTGTGAGAACAGCGGCTACCGGTGAAAACGCTGTGGTAGTGGGCTGCCGAAGGGCGGATATTATCGCGGGGCCTATCGGCATCGTGATTGCCGATGCTTTGATGGGAGAGGTTACGCCAAGGATGGCGGCCGCGGTGGGACAGAGCCTGGCGAAGAAAATTTTGATTCCTGTTAATAAATGCGATAATATTGTGATTGGTACAGGGGGAAGGCCGGTCGCGGAGCTGATTGAAGAAGCGGTAGCGCTGATTCTTAAAGCTGTGAACAGCGGGGCCTATTGACATCAGAAGGGCTTTTTAATATAATTTAAATGTTCATACAGCTGGCAGGAAGCCGGCGGTCTTGGCAGAAGCCAGGCGGAGCAATCATTTCATTGGTTATGATTTTGTCCATGTTGATCCTATCATTCATTTTATATTTTGAATTTCGGATATCAGGAAGATATCTGCTTTCAGAAGAAAGCGGGTATCTTCTTTTTATTTTTGGCAAGGAGGATTTTAATGAAGCAGACAAAAAATTTAGTGACCTCAGGAATGTGTGTGGCTTTGGCGATTGTGCTGCCCATGGCGTTCCATATGATTCCGGATGCGGGAAAGGTTTTCCTGCCTATGCATATTCCGGTGCTGCTGTGCGGGCTGCTGTGCGGTCCGGTGTACGGCTTGGGATGCGGTATTTTAGCGCCGCTGCTTTCCCATCTTTTTACGGGAATGCCGCCCACTGCGATGCTGCCCAGCATGCTTTGTGAGCTGGCGGCCTATGGGATGTTGTCCGGCATACTTATCCGAGTAATCCGGACAAAATGGAATTTGTTGAACCTTTATACGGCGCTGATCGGCGCAATGATCTGTGGGAGAATTATCAACGGCGTCTTGAACGCCTTAATTTTCAATGTGGGAAAATATTCCATGGAAATGTGGCTTACCGATTCCTTCCTGCAAGCGATTCCGGGCATTGTTATCCAGCTTGCTCTGATTCCTTTGTTGGTTCTGGCGCTTCAAAAGGCCAGGCTGGCGGACCGAGCTGGGGCTGCAAGAGTGTAAGAAGGCTGCTTCGGTCAAACTATCTGCCAAGCCGAGTAAGCGGATTGTATGCAGCTTTTGCCTGATGCCTGCCAAGCAAGCTTTTTGCGGAGTGCTTCCCTCGGCTGAACCGGTGGTTTCCCGAATCAATGGAGAAGGGCCGGCCCTCCTAAAAGGAGAGCCAGGCTTTGAGAGCGGTGCTTTAAGAAACGAGGCAGGGCCGGAAATCAGCCGTCCCTGCTAAAATTTTCTTATCGTACCGCTCTGCTTGCGTTACGGTTTTACGTTTAGAAGGTTCGCCTGCTGCCGGATTGCGTCGTAAGCAGAACGAGCCCTCTTTTTTTGGAGTTCCTTGTTCTGCGGGAAATGACCTTATAGGCGCCGGAGAGATTTCAGTGATTTATTATTGGATTTTAGAAGCGGCCCAAGCCTGGCTAAAAGGTAAAAGAAGAGGATTTCAAGAAATATAATTTTTTGAAAGAAATGAAATTTTATATTTTTTAGAAAAAAGCTTGACTTTATGAAATATTGTTTTATAATAAGGAATTGTAAAGAGAATTTTAAGTGAAAACAAGTTTAAAAACGTTTTTTCAACTAATCTAGAGAAATAATATTTCTTTAATTGGTTGACATCTTGCAAAAAAGAAGAAAGAATGCTTTTTGTTCAGTTCTGTTGCTTAAGGTAAGCGGCATCTGTCAATGGATGCTCAATGATATCATTTTAAATATTTTGGAGGTTGGTTTTAAATGTTAATGAACATGAAGGATCTGCTGGCAGTTGCCAATGAGCACAAGTTCGCGGTACCGGCGTTTAACATCAGCGATTATTCCATGATGAACGGTATCTTCGAGGCCAGCGAGGAAAAGCAGGCTCCTGTGATTATCGCCATTCATCCCGACGAGTTAAAGCATACTGGCACTGAAATCGTGAAAGCCATCATTGAAAAAGCCCATAAGGCTACGGTTCCGGTTTGCATTCATTTGGATCATGGCGCTACCTTTGAACAGGTGATGCTGGCAATCCAGAGCGGGTTTACTTCTGTGATGATCGACGGATCCAGCCTCTCTTTTGAAGATAATATCGCTGTCTGCAAAAAGGTTGCCGAGGCCGCTCACGCTGTTAACGTTTCTGTTGAAGGCGAGCTGGGTACCATCGGCTCTACTGACGCTCAGGCTGAAGCCGGCGCCAATACCATTATTTATACCGATCCCGACGCGGCTGTTAAATTTGTAGAAGCTACCGGCGTGGACACCCTGGCGATTGCCATCGGCACCTCTCACGGTATCTATCCGAAGGGCATGAAGCCGGAATTGAAGCTGGACCTGCTGAAAGTAATCAAGAGCAAGGTGTCTATTCCGCTGGTTCTCCATGGCGGCTCCAACAACCCCGATGCTGAAATCGGCCAGTCTGTGACCTTGGGCGTGAATAAGATCAATATTTCCAGTGACATTAAGGTTGCCTATTATGAGAAAATGCGTGAGGTCCTGAAGGATGAGAGCCTGAGAGAGCCTAATGTAATTCAGCCAGCCTGCATCGCCGCGATGAAGGAAACTGCTTATCATAAGATCGAGCTCTTCCAGGCTGACGGCAAAGCTGCTTTGTACCGCTGATAACCAATAGAGACTTACATAGAACCGTCTCCATATCGTAAAACCCTGTAAAGCAGAGAAACACTGTTTTACAGGGTTTTATTGGTAGGCTCCAGGAAGGAGTGGAATTAGAAAGGAGGAGAATTTGATGGACTTTTCAGAAGGAAAAACCGTTGTTGAAATGATCCGGGAAAAGTATAATCAAATTTTCATGGCCGAGAGAAAGGTTGCCGATTTCGTCTTGGAAAACCCCGAAAGAGCGGTCAACGCTAATGTGTCAGAGCTGGCGAATTTAAGCGGCGTCAGCGACGCGACCGTGATTCGGTTTTGCAAACGGATCGGATTTCAGGGCCACTATCAGTTTCGCATTACCCTGTCGAGAGATTTGGGGAGAATTATGGGGGGGTACTCTCGGAAAGAAAACGAGGGGGAGGATCAAACCGCCGCGGGGCTGTTTCAGAGCTACGCCAGAAAAATTTCCGCAATTGGAAAGCACATCACCGATGAAACCATGAAAGAATGCGTGAACCTTTTAAAATCTGCGGGTTATGTTCATGTGGTGGCAACCGGCAATACAACCCACCTGGCCAGGTATATGGGGTTCCGTCTGGGCCGCTTAGGCATACGGTGCACCTATAATGATCTGCCTGAATATTTTTTCAACCATATCAATTTGGCTGAGCCGGAGGATGTAGTGTTCGCTATTTCAGAATCGGGCAGCTCAAAGCAGGTAGTGCAGGCTCTGGAATTGGCGAAGGAGAAGGGGCTGAAAACAATCGCAGTGACAGGCTATGAATATTCTCCGATGACCAAGCTGGCAGATTGCCTGTTGCTTTCCGTATTTGAAGAGCAGAACTTTGACTATTATAAAACCTATTCTCATTTAAAGGAAATCGCCGTATTGGACGCGGTTCTAGAGTTTTTAAGCAGAGAAGAAAGCATCAGCCAAACGGTAGCCAATCAGGCGGAAATGATCCTTTCCGAGACGAAAATTTAAGAGAAATGGAAGGCCTCCAGGCACTGTGTCTGGAGGCCTTTATATTTTTATAAAGTATGATTGGCGGAACTGCCCCCAAAATCCATTGAAAGCCCTCAGTATTCCAAGCCAATTGAAAACGCCTGCAGCAGAATAGTTTAATTCAATGGCCAAAGGGATCTGTAAATGGGAAATCGTTTGTGCACAGACAGCAGGACGAGTAAGAGCAGGTGTAAATACTTCAAAAATTTTTGCTTTTTCTGGTGCCGAAATAACCGAACGGCGCAAGCGGAAATCTTGGCTCTCTGCTTTACGTCTGAGTGAGCGCGGAACCGCAATAGAATGAGATCGCAGTCTGTTTAAGCAGAGACCCGATTTTGCGCCTTCCTTTTTGTCGTAAATATTCTTTTAAAACCCGAGTCCTTTTATCCTGATAATGGGGTATATTGGCCTTGTCCGCTCGTTTCTATGGTAAAAAGCTCCTGTGGCTTTTAGAAGGACTGCTAGGGACATTTTCACAGAGAATTAATTTACGCGTATTGATACCGTTTTCTTTTGACCAAGAGAAAAGAAACGGTGACCGTCAGGGACAGGAGCTCCGCTGCTACGATGGAAAGCCAAATACCGTCAATACCCAAAAGAATCGGCAGCGTGAGAACCACAATAATCTGGAAAACCAGAGTGCGAAGAAAGGAGATGCAGGCGGAAACCGCTCCGTTGTTTAAAGCGGTAAAAAAAGCCGAGCCCCATACGTTGAAACCCATAGGAAGAAACGCCAGGGCATAAAGCTGGAAACCGCTGGCGGTCATATCCAGCAGTTCCGGATCATAGCTGGTGAAGATCATCACCAGAGGACGCGCTACAAGCTCTGAGAGTACCACTAAAATGACTCCTGAAACGGTCAGCAAGATTAAGCTTTTGCGAAACATGCTTTTCAGTTCTGTATGGTTTTCCGCGCCATAGTGGTAGCTTACGATCGGAGCGCTGCCAATAGAATAGCCCAGAAAAATTGCCATAAAAATTATGTTTACATACATGATAACGCCATAAGCCGCCACGCCGTTTTCTCCTGCGATGCTCATCAGCTGAAAATTATATAGAATGCTCACAACAGACGCGGAAAGATTAGTAACCATTTCAGAGGAACCGTTGGCGCAGGCGGATGCCAGCACACGGCCATTAAATTTGGCTTTCGTAAGCCGTAAGGGGCTGCCGTTTTTTCTTGCGAAGTAAATAATAGGAAAAATGCCGCCGATCAATTGTCCTGCGGCAGTGGCGGCTGCCGCTCCGGCAAGCCCAAAGGGAAAGACTGCGATAAGAAGATAATCCAGCACGGCATTGGTCAAACCAGCGATGATATTCAGTTTTAAGCTTAGACCTGGCTTTTCGGCGGCAATGAAAAAGCTTTGAAATAAGTATTGTAAGATAAAGGCGGGCATAGAGCAGAATAAGATCCTGGCGTAGAGAACGCAGTCATCCAGCAGAACACCATCCGCTCCCAGCACGATGGCGATGGGCCGGATAAATAAAAATCCTACGACCGATATCAAGATGCTGAAGGCAAGGGTAGCATACACCAAAAGAGAAAAGTATTGGTTTGCTTTCTCCGGCTTGCCTTCTCCTAAAGTTTTGGATACAATGGCACTGCCTCCAGTTCCGGCCATAAATCCCAGGGTACCTACGGCCATCAGCACTGGATAAATCAGATTGATGGCGGCGAAAGGGGTTTTCCCTACAAAGTTTGAGATGAAGAAGCCATCGACAATGCTGTAAACCGAGGTGCAAATAATCATTAAAATAGACGGAAGAACAAAACGCAGAAGCCGCTTATAAGAAAAGTGATCGGATAGTTGTATTCTCATAGCTTTCCTTTCCTAAATTAAATATGAATGTGTGTTGCCGTATCGACTGATTTTATGAAATGGCTCCGATTGGTGCGCGGTGAAGATGACTGGATGGGAGTAAATGCTTTTGTGTTTTTTCTATGTGCTGTCGAAAATCGCAAAAAGAGACAGATCCCCCAATTTTAAGCGGACAGATTGATTTTTGCCTCTAAATATAATCGTGAATTTTATTTTTGGGAAAGCAGCTGATTTATTTTTTCCTTCAGCAGCTCTGTGTACCTACGGGTCAGACGCAGAAGTCCGTCGCGCTCCTCCGGGCTCATTAATAAGAACACGTTGCTCTCCAGTTCCATTAATGGGATGATGTAATCTGCTGCAAACCGTTCGCCCTCGGCAGTAAGATAAAGATTCCTATCACGCTTTTTCCCATGCTTTAAATAGAGATAGCCTTTTTGTTCTAAGGCTCTGACTGATGAACTGATCGTTTGCTTGCTGATAAAATATCGGTTCGCGATATCGATTTGCAGACAGCCGTCGCCCAATTCCACAATGGAAAACAAAACAAGAAATGAAGTGTCGGAAAGACCAGACTTTAGGGCAACCTCGTGATATAGCTCATCAACCTCTTTATACATGCGGTTAAACTCTCTTGACTCATGCCCTTGGATTGGCGCTTTCATCGTATCCCTCCTGTGATAAGTATGATTTCGTACTTATAGCAAATGGTATTATAGTACGATTTCGTACTTATGTCAAGCAGAATTTGGGAAAGAAAACAAAATGCCGATGGTGTTTTGCCTAGAAGCGGTTTAAAATATATTAGGTATCTGGTATCCTGTAAATGATCATGAAACGGAGGCTTTACGGCTTATGAGAAGAAAAGACAGGGAAGTAACAGACAGTCAAAAAATTCGGGAAATTATTTTATCATGCCGATGCTGCAGACTTGGATTTTATGACAACGGCGAAGTATACATTGTCCCGCTGGATTTTGGATATTATGAGAATAATGGGCGGCGCGTATTTTACTTTCACGGTGCGAAAGAAGGTAGAAAATACCGCTTAACAGAAAAAAGCCCCACTGTAGGATTTGAACTGGATACCAATCAACAGCTGGTGCGGGGACAAAAAGCATGCGAGTATACTTCCAGGTATCAAAGCGTGATTGGTACAGGAAGGGTTACCATTCTCAAGAGGGAAAGAGATAAAATAGAGGCACTGAAAAGTATTCTGCATCATAGTACAGGCAAAAAAGACTGGGATTTTTCTTCCCGGGAGCTGGATAAGGTGGCTGTTTTTCAGCTAGAGGTAGAAAGTCTGTCCTGTAAAGAATGCAGATAAAAAATCCGGGTGCCTTCATAGACACCCGGATTGGGAAACGTTGACAGATTAGATACCCGGTTTCAGCGCGAGTATTTTACTAAATAAAAAGAGTCCGAATACAAATTGCGCCCAGGCTCAGCCTGGGAAGCGCTGACAAAAGATGCTTACTGCAAGCGCGGGCGGCAAGACAAAAGAAAAAAGCTGAGCCCCGAACGCAAATTGCGTCCAGGCTCAGCCTGATGGGTTTGTGTTACAAAAAAGATATCCACTGGAAAAATGTCCTATTTTTGCAAAAGAGGGCAACACAAGTTAATTCATACTTCCGATTTCCTCTACTTTTATACTGCTTAGGATTGATAACGGAGACTCAAAACAATCACTATAGCGCATATTTCGATCAAATTCACTTTTACTAACTATTTCTCGAAGATCGTCAACGGTTTCCACTCCAAAAAGATATTTAATGTTTTCGCAATACTGTCTTGATTTCATTTTTTGCCAAATGTTTTGAGGATAAGAATGATATATATATGAAGTTGGATACCAATATCTATGTCCATCTGATTTCAAGTCAAGGAGAGGATATAATTGATATAGTACTAAGTCTGCATTTGACAATGACTCTTTAGTCAAAATAGGTTTCTTTTCTCTTTTAATAAGGAGATCTCCCATTAGAGTAAATAATCGAGGATTATAACAGTTCTGCTTGCATGTTGTTTCAATAGTATTGCAGTATGTCCTAAACTGGGTATAATTACAGGCTTTCAACGAACTGCTTGAAAAATACTCTCGCAAAAAATAAGTGTGCGTTAAAAGTTCATATAACTCTTTATATTTTTCATAATGCAGGCATACTGCAGTTGATGAAATAAAAAGCTCCCAAATGAGAAAATCGTATTCTTCAAATTCAGAATCACTATAACAGTTCTTACCAGTTGCGTCATGCAGATCATTATAAAGCTTTTCAAATAAAGAAGTTACTGTATCACTGAAAGGCAACCCACTATAAATAATTGCTTCTAAATAATCGACAAATAGATCTCGATATGTTTTTAATTCGTCGATTACTTCAAGAAGTCCATCTGCCTTGTTCTTTACTTTTGATAAAGCATACTGTTGTGCTGTAAGCACAAATTCATCAGAAGCCTTTCTCAAAAGAAAATCTGCCTTTGTCAAATTTTCACCTGAATATCCACGAACTTGTTTAATGATATCGCGAATTCGTGAAAGATCGACTTGTTCGTTATTGAGCCATTCCGGTTGTGATCCCAAAGCGGGCTTTTTATACATTGGCTTTTCATATATATTTCTAAGCAATTTTTCGTATTCAGCTTCATAATGGTCATCTTCAGTAGATAAGTCTATATAAATACGTGATTTAATATAAGATGGGCAGTAAGCTTTACCATTTTCATCCACCTCAAAAATTATAGGAACAAATTTGTTTTGCCGAACTTGCCCATATATTTCTGGAGAAATAATAACAGTTTCATCACCAACTCCACCACTACGCGAATTTGCTTTTTCAGTATACACCTTGTCGCATACAATTAAAACTCGATCAATTTCAGGATCGTTTACAGCCTGTTCCATAAATGCATATTTATCTTGCCCTTCTTTGAGATCATAAACGTCTAAAACAACTTCTACTCCGTTTGCTATTAGACGTTCTGCAAGTTCAATAACACGTTGTTGAACAGACCAAGAATAAGAAATAAAAACTTTCTTATGTTCCATTGAAATTCCTCATTTTTTGAAAATTTATATTTTTTATTATACCACAAATCGCCATTTTTCTCAACGAAAAGCAGATACAGAGAAACACCGGCAGCAAAAGATCTGCAAGCATTTCTCTGTGCTTGCTTCTTAGTCGATGAAGAGTGATTTCAAATCGTGTTACCATATCCTTATAAAACCATAAGGAGGTAACCCCCATGAAATTTACCAAAGAAGAAAAACAGGCATTTGTCAAACGTTACCAGAATGGAGAAACAGTGATCCAAATCTGCAACGAGAACCAAATTTCACGCAGCTCTTTCTATCGCTGGATACAAGACTACCAACAAACTGTAACCGGTACAGGCAATATAATTACTCCACAGGAGTTCCTATATTTGAAAAGAAGAGTCGAAAAATTAGAGGCTATGGTTCAGGTCTTAAAGAAAGTTGACTGCACCGTGTCTTCTCCATTACAGGAAAAGCTCCAAGCTATGGAGGTACTTTACGGACAGTTCAGCGTGCATACCCTATGTGATGCATTAGATGTCCCTCGCGGTACATTTTATAACCATATTTTCCGGAATAAAAGGGGCAACACCCTTGCGGCGAAACGTCGGGAAGAATTGAAAGTACAGATTCAAAAAATTTATGACGACAGTGAACAAATTTACGGAGCCGGAAAAATCACCGCGATATTACGAAATCAAGGAATGAAAACCAGTGAAAAATATGTTTCTAAACTGATGAAAGAACTGGAGATCAGCAGCGTCTGCACTACAGCGAAGCAAGAGCATAAGAAATGGGAAAAGGGAAAGAACAGAAATTTCTTGCAGCAGCAATTTCACACAGACCGGCCGAATCAAGTTTGGGTTAGCGATATTACTGTTTTTAAGTTTGGCGATAAGTATTATTACCTGTGTGCGATTATTGACCTATTTTCAAGAAAGATTATTTCCTATCGAATCTCTCAGAATAGCAGTACACAATTACTCACTAAAACATTTAAGCAAGCCTATTCCGAGAGAAAACCGGAAAAGGGACTTATGTTTCACAGTGACCGGGGGACACAGTATATGTCTTACACATTTTTCCACATATTGGAAGACTTTGGAGTAAAACAATCCTTTTCGCGGACTGCACGTCCTCACGATAATGCAGTCGCAGAAGCGTTTTTCTCAATCCTCAAAAAAGAAGAACTATATCGGCGGCACTATACTTCCGAAGCGGATCTGATGAGAGGCATTCATCGGTTTATTGACTTCTATAATAGTGAACGTCCACACTCCACCATACAGTATAAAACTCCAGAGCAGAAGGAACAGGAATATTGGGATAAAAAGAAAGAATCCTCATTAGAATGAGAATTCCGGGTTCAGAAGAGGTCTATTTTCATTTTTACACAGTGATTTTTCGAGTTTTACTTCTGGGTGTGCCGTTTTGGTAACAGGGGACGATCCCAAAAAAACGGCTTAAATACTGGATTTATGATATGAAAAAAGAGATCGAATTTGGATTGTCTCATTTTTGAGTTCCAAATTTCGACCTCTGTTCAATTGGTGCTGGTGACCGGACTTGAACCGGTACGATATTGCTACCGAGGGATTTTAAGTCCCTTGCGTCTGCCTGTTCCGCCACACCAGCC
>ERZ860710.526-NODE-526-length-24837-cov-3.245904_pt1 | contig 24837 bp, 20 predicted proteins | sample MGYA00509974_ERZ860710 | MGnify/ENA primary metagenome ERZ860710 (study PRJEB30046, sample SAMN00715261) | human gut metagenome | study: EMG produced TPA metagenomics assembly of the A metagenome-wide association study of gut microbiota in type 2...
CGCAGGCGGCGGATGTTCACGTCCACGATCTTCAGCTCACCGAAGTAATCCCGGCCCCACACCAGATCCAAAATCTCCTCACGGGACAAGGCCTTGCCGGGATTCTCCATGAACATCCGCATGATGGAGTACTCCACCTGCGTCAGCTTCACGGGCTTGCCGTTCTTTTCCAGCGTGCGGTTGCGGGTGTTCAGCAGGAAGGGGGGCTGGCTGATCTCGCCGGAGTGCTCCTCCATGCTGCCGCCGCTGCGGCGCATGAGGGCGTCCACCCGTGCCGTCAGCTCGGCGGGGGAGAAGGGCTTAGTGACGTAGTCGTCGGCTCCGGTCATCAGGCCCGTGACCTTGTCCATCTCCTGTGAGCGGGCGGTGAGCATGATGATGCCGATGCGGGAGTTGGTGGCCCGGATGCGGCGGCATACCTCGAAGCCGTCGATGCCGGGGAGCATCACATCCAGCAGCGCCACACGGATATCGCTGTGCTGCTGCAGCATCTCCAGCGCCTCCTCGCCGGTGCCTGCCTCGATTACCTCATAACCGGCACGGCGCAGATTGATGACGATAAAGCTGCGGATGCTGGATTCATCCTCCAGAACCAGAACTTTTTTCATAAGCTACTCCTTCTATGTCGTTAGTTGGCGTCCCAAGAGTGGACGATCAGGTTGAAATTATGACGCAGCGCTTCCTCATCCAGCGAATAGATCTCACTGAGGGTCTCGGCGGCGTAAATGGTGCCGGTGCGGCGCCTGAGTACCACCCGATTGCCCCGGAGGGCCCGCCGTTCCCGGTTTTCGCCGGTGAGGGCGCAGATGCTCAGGGCCTTCTCCCCCTGTACCGACAGCGTTACCTGCGTCTCACCGATGCCGGCATCTGAGGTGAGAGCGGTGACATCGCCCGTCCAATCCTCCGGCAGGATGAAGTACCAGCCGCCGGACAGGCAGTGATAGGTGCGCTCCACGGTGGCAAGGCCGTCGGGCCGGTACTGCTCCCAGAAGACCATGCCGTCGGCCTGCTTGGTGTCGGAGACAGAGCTGTCGGGCCGGGGAAGCTCCGTGATGCCGTCGCCGTTGATGTCCTGCGGCATCAGCTGACGATAGGGAGCCGTGGCGGTGGAGAGCCCCGTGCTGCGGTCCAGCGCAGCGTTGACGAGCCCGGCGTCCTCCTGCCAGACGAGGATATCCGTCACGGCGATGCCCTGGCTGTTGATGCCGGTGATGAACACCGCCGGGGTGTCCTGATCCAGCTTGCCGGTGACCACACTGCCCTGATTCAGCTCCGCCATGGTGCTGGATAGGGTGCAGCGGTGGGAGACGGACAGCGACCCCTCCTGCCAGCTGCAAAACTCCGCCACCGGCTGGTTGTCGCTGTTGGTTCGCAGCAGCAGAAGGCTGGGTATGCCGTCGCCGTTGAGCTCCTGAAAGGACAGGCGGGTGTAGTTGCTCTGCATCAGCTGCACCGGGCCGGGCCGCATATCGTAGACGGTGACGGTCTGGACGTCGGAGCTGATCTTCCATCCTACGATCAGCTCCTTCCGACCGTCGCCGGTGAGATCCTCATAGTAGATGGAGTCGATGGCGGTGCCGCTGCTCTCGATGATGGAGGCCAGCTCATAGCTGTCCTCACGGGGGTGGAACACGTAAATTTTCAGGGGCTTTTCACCGTTGCTGAGGCGGAAAAAGGCCAGCGCCTCGTCCTGCCCGTCGCCGTCGATGTCCACCATCTGGAGGGACTGGATGTTCCGCCCGGAGGTGGGAGCCATGTATTCGTAGCCCTCCGACAGCAGCTGATCCAGCTGGCGGGAGAGGGTGGTGTATTCCGTGGGCAGGCGGGGCAGGGTGAACAGCTCCTCCACGGTGCTGTCCATCTGGCATCCGGCCAGCAGCAGGCAGGCCAGCAGCAACAGCCCCAACAGGGCCGGGCGTTTCAGATGTCGCATAGGTCCCCTCCTTATCAAACGACAATCATACTCTTATATCATAGCACAGTTCCTGTGAAAAGGGTAGTTTTTTTTGTTTTATCCGGGGAAAACTTCAAAAAGGCCGTTGACAACCGCCGCCGGGGGTGCTATATTCTGGGGTATAAAAAAGGCATAGACGAGGAAGCTGTCCGCAGAAGGTCACAGAGAGGGTCCCCCCGTGGTGCAAGGGATCTGACGGGAAGCGGAACGGTACCCCCTCCGAGCCGCTCGCCGAACGGAAACCAGTAGGCCGGGCCGGGTTCTCCCGTTACAGAGATCACGAGCGACGGAAAAATTTCCGTAAGCAGGGTGGAACCGTGGAGTAAAGCTATTTTACCTCACCCCTGAACCGTATCAGGGGCGGGGTTTTTTTGTTGCCCGCCCCGACCAAGTAAGGAGGAAGCTATCATGAGCGAAGAAAACAAGTACACGTTTGAAAACGAGGAGTATCGCAAGACCTATTGGCACACCTGCTCCCACGTGCTGGCTCAGGCCGTCAAGCGCCTGTGGCCGGAGGTGAAGCTGGCCATCGGCCCGTCCATCGACGGCGGTTTTTACTACGATCTGGACGCACCCTTTGCCTTCACACAGGAGAATCTGGCCCAGATCGAGGCGGAAATGCGGAAGATCTGCAAGGAGAAGCTGAAGCTGGAGCGCTTCGAGCTGCCCCGTAAGGAGGCATTGAAGTTCATGGAGGAGCGGGAGGAGCCCTACAAGGTGGAGCTCATCAACGACCTGCCCGCCGACGCCCACATCTCCTTTTATAAGCAGGGCGAGTTCACCGATCTGTGCGCCGGCCCCCATCTGGATTCCACCGGCCGCATCAAGGGCAACGGCATCAAGCTGACGGCCTGCAACGCCGCCTATTGGAGGGGCGACAGCAGCCGCCAGACCCTCCAGCGCATCTACGGCGTGGCCTTCCCCAAGAAGGAGGAGCTGGACGCCTACCTGAAGGAGCGGGAGGAGGCTCTGAAGCGGGATCACAACAAGCTGGGCCGTGAGCTGGAGTACTTCACCACCGTGGACTGCATCGGTCAGGGTCTGCCCATCCTGCTGCCCAAGGGCGCACGGGTCATCCAGCAGCTGCAGCGCTGGGTGGAGGACACCGAGGAGAAGGCCGGCTACCTGCTGACCAAGACCCCCCTGATGGCCAAGCGGGACCTGTATAAAATTTCCGGCCACTGGGATCACTATCTGGACGGTATGTTCGTGCTGGGCGACCCCTATGACGAGACGAAGGAGTGCTTTGCCCTGCGGCCCATGACCTGCCCCTTCCAGTATCAGGTGTATCTGAACCGCCAGCGCTCCTACCGTGACCTGCCCATGCGGCTGGGCGAGACGTCCACCCTGTTCCGCAACGAGGATTCCGGCGAGATGCACGGCCTGATCCGTGTGCGCCAGTTCACCATCTCCGAGGGCCATCTGGTGCTGCGTCCCGATCAGCTGGAGGAGGAGTTCAAGGGCTGCTTGGCGCTGGCCAAGTACTGCCTCGGCACCGTGGGTCTGCTGGATAAGTGTACCTTCCGGTTCTCCCAGTGGGATCCCGCCAACCCCAACAACAAGTACGAGGGTACGGCGGAGCAGTGGGATCACGCCCAGAGCACCATGGAGAAGATTTTGAAGGATCTGGACGTTCACTACTCCATCGGCATCGACGAGGCCGCCTTCTATGGCCCCAAGCTGGATATCCAGTATAAGAACGTGTACGGCAAGGAGGATACGCTGGTCACCATCCAGATCGATATGCTGCTGGCCGAGCGCTTCGGGATGTACTACATCGACGAAAACGGCAACAAGGCCCTGCCGTATATCATCCACCGTACCTCTCTGGGCTGCTACGAGCGGACGCTGGCCTACCTCATCGAGGAGTATGCCGGTGCGCTGCCCACCTGGATGATGCCGGAGCAGGTGCGCCTGCTGCCCATCACCGACCGGGCCGCCGACTACTGCGCCCAGCAGGCCCAGCAGCTGCGGAGCGAGGGCTTCCGGGTGGAGGTGGACAGCCGCAACGAGAAGATCGGCAAGAAGATCCGTGAGGCCACACTGGAGAAGATCCCCTATATGCTGGTGGTGGGCGACCGGGATATGGAAAACCAGACCGTCTCCGTCCGTACCCGTACCGGCGAGGATTTGGGTGCCATGACCGTGGCGGACTTCACCGCCATGCTCCACGAGGTGGTGGATCAGAAGCTGAAGAAGTAAGCCCCATCCGGGAATTTAGCGAAATGTGATAAAAAGAGCGGCGCGCCAGTGTGAAGTGCCCCCCAAAAGTTAGACAAAATAAGAATTAAGCGATCTGAACGGTCTGAATCCTGTACTGCACAGGGCTCAGGCCGTTTAGTTTTCATTTGATTCTGTGGTTATTGTATTACGCAAAGGAATGTCCGCAGGTAACGGCATCGTTCATCTGCGACGAATCTCTCCATTCGCATAACCTCCCGTTCCTTTCTGTAATCACAGCAGCAGGAGGAATAGCGGAAATCGAATGTGCGGATAGTAAAAAGCGCCGTCCCGGAATCACTTCCAAGACGGCGCTTTTCTGCTGCGGATCAGAGCGAACACTTTACGGCGAAACCGCCGCTGAAGAAATAGGTGTTCGTCCAATACCTGTTTGGTAAATAGCCTTACTTTAATAGAATGAACCCCCGGACGCTTGGGGGGGGCATTTTCAATTTAAGGGAAAGTAGTGATTTTTATCGTTGCTCTTTGCTTATGGCACAGGCAAGGATATACACAGTCATCGACCACAAAGAATTTTGGAAAAGTTTCCTTTTAAGAAATGCCGATACTCCGGATGATTGGATGCGTTCTCGTATTCTTCCAAAATCGTCTTTTTGTTCCATGCTTTCATTTTGTCATTCATTTCTTCATATCGGATAATAGTAAGCAGGCCTTCTCGCTCCGCCTGCAAAATTGCTTCATAGGCATCAGGGATAAACTCCACACCGGATATATCGACCGGTATGCTACTGGTAGCGACATCCGGTATTTGAACCGAAAAACCGGAATCTGAAATTGTCTCGGCAGAATAAATATAACCGGATACGCCTTTGTATGTGCTTATCAGAGCATTGGGATAATACTCTTCCAACCGTTGCCGCCCATCTTTACCAAAACCGTACGGCCCCCATTTTTGGCATTTTCCATTATAAGAAAAACCGGTTTCCACGCAATACTTTTCAATGGAATTGCTCAAATAGACCAATACGTTTTCTCTTTTTGTGGAAAAATAAACCAAAGGGATACCATGATTCGAGCTCTGCGGCGTTAGTTGTGTAATACCCTTAATAGATGATGCGTGATAGTACATTAGCTTTCTTCCCTCCTAACGCAATTTGCTCCAAGCGTTTTCGACGGTGTACAGGTGCTCTGATAATTCTCGCATAGGTATATTTCATCTTAGCAGATAACTGGCGCCGAAGCAACAGAAAGATCCACCGTAATTCTATCAGAATTACGGTGGATCTTATGGTGGACCTGATGGGATTCGAACCCACGACCTCTCGGATGCGAACCGAACGCTCTCCCAGCTGAGCTACAAGCCCGGATATGAAGTTGTAGAGCCATAATATATGGAGCGGATGCTCCGCTCCATATATTATACACACTTCTTTATAAAATGCAACCATTTTCTCTCCGGCGGCGCAAAAAATTGCCCCTGCCGATGGAAAACGCCGTCCGGCGGGCCTTATTCCGCCGCCGGGATGCGGGTATACGACACCGGCTGACCCTCCCGGAAGGTCACCTGAAAGCCCTGACCGGGGGAGACGGAGTAGTCATACCGCCCACCGCCGAACCAGGTCATCATCAGCCCCGCCGTGACGCCGCCGTGGATGACGCAGACGGCGTCCTCCGGCCTCTGCACCACCGGGGCGATGGCCGCAAGGCTACGCCGCAGCACCTGCGGGGCGCTCTCCCCGTGGGGGCAGGGGTTGTGCTCCACGTCGGTGATCCACGCCTGATAGGCCGGGGTGTCCTTCAGCTCCTCATAGCTCTTCATCTCGAAGTCGCCGAAGTCCATCTCCCGCAGGCCCGGAAGCCGGGTGTGGGGTACGTTGCCATAGATGGCCGCCAGCGTCTGCTCCGTCCGCAGCATCCCGCTGGTATAGTAGCGCTGGGCCGTGGGATAGTCCCCGGCCCGGCGGTGCAGCTCCGCCAGAGACTCCGGCAGGGCGGGGATGTCCGCCGCCCCGTAATACAGGTTCCGCAGACTGCCCTCCGTCTGGGCATGGCGCAGCAGGGTCAGCTTCATTTCAGCACCTCCGTCAGTCCGCAAAATACCCGGCGCACGCTGCCGGCCTGCTGGGCCAGCCGCCGCAGCAGACGGCCATGGCGCTCCCGCCAGGCCCGCTCTCCGGCGTCCATAGGGACCACGCCGCTGCCGATCTCCCGTGCGATGACCACCTCTGCCGCCGTCAGCAGGGGGAGATAGGACTCGGTGTCCTCCTGCCGCCGGGTCAGCTCCTCCAGATGGATATAGCACCGGGCGCCCAGCGCCGGCTCACCTGCCGCCAGATCGCAGATATCCCCCGGCGTCAGGCCGTACTCCCGTGCCGCCAGTGTCAGCTTTCCCTGATATGCTCCGCCGATGATCAAGTCCATATCCTCACCTCACCAAAGTCCATACGGCGGCTCCCGCCAGCTCACCCAGTGTCAGGGCAAAGCCGGAGATGTCACCGTTCATGCCGTCCAGCTGCCGGAAGCCGTACCATACCGCCAGCCCGTAGCCCGCTGCTGCCGCCAAGGGGGCGAAGCTGTGGTCCGTGACCAGCGGTACGGCGATCGCCGCCGCCAGCAGCACCGCCAGCGCCACGCCCAGCACGGTTCCGGTAACGGTAACCGCCTTCATGGCTTTATCACCGAATTTCCGGTCGATCCAGGCGTCAAACCTACTCATCTCCTCCTCGCCTGTTTCCTCATCGGATTTTTCCGCCGACAGCATCAGCGCCCGATACCCAATGGAAAGGGAATCGATAAACCCGGCGATTCCCCGCAGCAGGGGCGCCCGGAACAGCGGATATTTGTCCCGCAGGGTCTTGATCTCTAAGTACTCGGTCTCAATGGTTTTATCCGGCAGCCTAACGGCGACTGCCGTTTTCTGAGGTCCTCTCATCATGATTCCCTCGATGAGGGCCTGGCCGCCGATAGAGGTCATGCATTTGGTTTTTTCTCTCGCCATAGATTACTCCTGTTTTTGATCGCCCTTGTCAGGCTGAATTTTTGGAATGGAAATAATTACTGTAGTCCCTACGCCCTCTTCGCTTTCAATTTGCAGAGAGCCGGAATGGAGGGTCATGATTTCATCCGCCACCGCCAATCCGATGCCGGAGCCTCTTTGAGTTTGGTTCGCCTTATAGAATTTATCCTTTACTCTGGGCAGGTGCTCCGCCGGAATCCCGCATCCGTTGTCCACGATATAAATGTGGATAAATTTCTCATCCTCCTGGACGCGGATGCTGACCATACCGTCCTCCGGCGTATATTTCAAGGCGTTGTCAATCACGTTGACAAACACCTGCCGCATTCTGTTTTTATCCGCCAGCACGGGAGAAATGCTTTCAGGCTCCTCAAAATCCAAATGCTTGTTTTCTGAGATCGCCCGCTCCCGGTACATATAAACCGCCTCATCCAGCTCCGCCAGCAGATCGATTTTATCCATCATCAGCACCATGGCCTTGTTCTGCATTCTGGAGAAATCCAAAAGCTCCTCCACAATGCCGGAAAGGCGCTCCGTCTCTCGGACAATAATACTCATGCCCTTTTCCATGGTCACCGCGTCGGCAGGCCCGGTCATTTTCATCGTTTCCGCCCATCCCTTAATCGCCGTTAAGGGAGTTCGCAGCTCATGCGAAACAGAGGAAATAAAGTCATTCTTCATTTTTTCTGACGCGCCCAGCTCCTGGGCCATATCGTTGATGGTATCGCAGAGATCGCCAATCTCGTCATCGTGTGATTTTCTGATCCGCACCTTAAAGTCGCCCTGGGCGATTCTGCGGGCCACCGCGCTGATTTTTCCCAAGGGCTTCACAATTGATCGGATAAAGTAGGTATTGGAAAGCACCACAAAGAAAATCACCATGCAGCCCACCAGAAGCAGCAGGCTGACTGACATAAAGATCTTCCGGTCAGCCGATTCCAGGGAAACCACATACCGCACGGCGCCCATATAGTCTCCGGAGGAGCTGTACATCGCCTGCGTAACCGCCATCACCTTTTCGCCGGAATTCAGCGTCCCGGTCCAAATAGCGGCGCCCTCGTCGGAGCTTTTGGCCAGCTCATAATCGGGCATCGCCTGCTTCTGGTCCACCTCAAATCCGGTAGAGGTAATCAGGCTTCTGTCATGCCTGTCGAACGCCATCAGCTCCATCTGTTCCTTATCGGAAAACGTTTCCACATAATTGACCGCTGTAGCGTTAAACCTGGAATAATCGTCCAGGCTTCCGGAAAAATAACTGGAAATTCCTGAAACATGTCCCTGAATGGTAGACTGGATACCGTTATAATAATAATTACGCACAACAAAAGCAAAGCTTAAAATCAAGATCACCAAAATGATCACAATTAAGCCCAAGCTATTAATCAGCCAACGTTTTGTTATGCCTCTGATATGCATACGGAAAAAGTCCTTTCAAGATTTGGATTTCCATCGGATCATTGTGGGGAGAGAGCCTTGGTCTTCTTCCCTTTTGAAGCGTCCAAGCCCAGCGCCCAATCAAAAAAGCGCCGGGCCTATGCCTCCCACTTATACCCTAACCCCCATACGGTAACGATGTGCTTGGGGTTCGAAGGCTCGTCCTCGATCTTCATTCGCAGGCGGCGGATATTTACGTCTACAATTTTTTCTTCCCCGTAGTAGGCTTCTCCCCAAACATGGGTTAAAATATTGGTTCGATCCAGAGCCACGCCGGGATTGCTGAAGAAGTACTCCATGATTTGAAACTCCACCTGGGTCAGCTCAATCATCCGGCCCTTTTTCTTTAAAGCCCGGTTGCGCAGATTCAATACAAAATCGCCGGAAACCAGCTCCTCCTGGAAATTATTTTCCTCCCGCATTTCCGCAATCGCCACCCGGCGGTATAACGAGTCCACCCTGGCGACCAGCTCAGAGGGGCTGAACGGCTTGGTAACGTAGTCGTCGGCTCCCAGCATTAAGCCGGTAACCTTATCCATTTCCTGTGTTTTCGCCGTAAGCATAATAATCCCCAGGTTTCCGCTTTTCTTACGCAGCTCTTTGCAAACGGTAAGTCCGTCGATACCGGGCATCATAATATCTAAAATCGCTACGTCGAACTCCCCGTGATTTTCCTCATACTTTTGCAGCGCAGCTTCCCCGCTGTTGGCCTCTACCACATCATAACCGGCCCGCTGGAGATTGATCACCACAAACTCGCGGATGGCGTCCTCATCCTCCACAACTAAAATTCTTTTCATAGGAATCCCCCTTTTAATTGGCTAGATTATCTGACTCAATCAGACCAAACCGCTTTGCCGCATCCTGATAAGAGATGGCTTTATCCCCGCCGGATTCAGGAATACTGACGGCATATACTGTATCCTCTGTTTCCAGCACGCTGGTGAACTCGCGGGTGGCAGTAATATGGGCATCCCAATTAGCCTTAGTAAACACCCCGATCTTTAAAATTACCGCGCCTGAGGCGCCAACGCCCTCGTCGTTTACCACCCATTCAGAAAAGATGAATTGGCGCTCGCCCGCCTCCAAGGCGCCTGTCACGGTTTCCAGCCAGCTGCTGGGCATCAAGAAATAATAGCCCTCCTCCGTATTAACATACATATTTTGAATGGAAACCAGTTCCTTCTCCTGTGGAAAGTACTGCTGCCATTGCGTAATATAGGCCGGCGCCGCCGAAGACGCGGCACGCTCGTCCATTGCCGGCATCACCGTATTGGAAGCCGCGGCGTTTCCCTCGAACGGCCTCGCGGCTGGAATCTCTATCACACCGTCCTCATTGATATCCATACAGGTCACGCCGGCAGGCCTTGTGAGAGAAATTTTATTGCTGGAATCAGAGCTGTAAAAGGGCGCCTGCAGCTTCTGCTCTTCGGGATCCCAATATACCAGCTCCGTCGTCATTTGATTTCCGGATTTTACGCCGTCGATATATACGCCGCGATAGCCGTTTTCCAGTTCTCCAGCCTGAAACGAGGCGTACTGGGTTACCTCCTGATTCATCTCCACCTCGCTTACATTAACCAGAGAATCCGAGGCTTCACTGTATTTCAGCAGTCTGGCGGCAGCAGATTTATCCGCCGTATTGACAGAGCTCATAAACAGCTCGTCTGTCCCATCCCGGTCAAAATCCTCCAGCGCTAAATCCGTATAGCTGTATTCCAGGTCAGACGGCTTGACCTCTCCATTTTCATACCGGAAAATCGTCGCCTGGTTGGCACTGGAATAATTGCTCCATCCGATCAGCACGGAATCCCAGCCGTCGCCGTTTAAGTCGGAAAAGCACACCCTTTCCACCTCTGCGGCGGAATTCTGAAACGCGGCGATTCTCTGCCATTCTCCAGATATCTGGTCGATAAAAATCACCGTAATATCCGAAACGCCATCCGGCGTGTTGGATTTATAAAAGGCAACGGCTTCATCCGTTCCATCCCCATTGATATCATGCATAATAACAGCGGAGCGGTAGTCTCCCTTTTGAGGATATTTGAATGTGTAGCTGCCGGCGCTCTCCTCAATCACTCTTTGTATATCCGCTTTATCCCCTGTAGCCTTGGGCGGGGACATCAGTTTTTGAGTATCCAGGTCCATTACCGAACAGCCGGAACAAAACAAGCAAAGCGCCAGCAGCGCACAAATCAGTTTTGTTCTCATGACTTCCTCCTTTGGCCTGCCGGAATACCGGCTCTATCCTTTTCACTGCCGTACCAATTTAAAAATCGGCGTTCCGCAAAGAGAGTCCGCCTCTTTTCCGCAAAGCTTCCTTTTCAAAAACAGCGAACCAAGCCGCTGTTCCATTGTCCCCCCTTACTGTTGGGAACAGTAAAGAAAAACAACAAATAACGATTGGAGCTTCCGCTTCATCGATACTATTTTACACATGAAATTATTATAGCATGTCAACTCATAAAATAACAGTTAAAAAAACGTAATCAAATTCCCGCGCAGCCTCTCAGAGGCTTTCTCTAAAGGCACGGTCCCTTAAAAACCGCTTTGAGAAATTTGATCGGCACTCCCTGTCGTGAAAACATCAGCTCGTGCTCGGTTGTAAAATTGCACACATCCTCGGAAAGCCCTGCCTGATGCAGATTCTTTTCGTCAATTTCCAATTCGAAGTTCTCAGACAAAAAATAACCTCGGCTGGACAAGTACAGGCCGTCGTCATCCGTTTTAAAATAAACGCTCGCTCCCGGCTTTAAGAAAGCCTGGTAAAGCTTAAGCTGCCTGGGATGGGTCAGCCTGCGCTTATGATGCTTTGCCTTGGGCCAAGGATTGCAGAAATTAATGTAGATCCGATCCACCTGATCCCCCGGCGCCAGGATTTTGTCAATCCTTTCAATGTCGTAAATGGCCAGAAGAATATTTTCAGGCCGTCGTCCCGCCGCCTCCATCTCCTTGTCAATGTTCCGTTTCGCTACCCCCAGAACATCGGGGCTGATATCGATGGCGAGATAATTGATCTCCGGATGAGAAGCGGCTATCGCGGCGGTGAACACCCCTTTTCCGCATCCAAGCTCCAGGTGCAGCGGCTGGCTCCGCGCGAAGGCTTCCTTCCACTTGCCCCGCAGCGCTTCCGGTTCCTCTACGTAATATCCGGACCCCAGCAGCTCCGGCATAGACCATTTTTTATGTCTCATTCTCATAATGATTCCGCCTATTCCATTTTTTCTTTGATCTCCTCAGAAATTATAACAAAAAAAACACAAAATGGCTATATGGTTTTCCATGCCCATTTTTTAACCTACTTTTAAGCAGCCACTGTATTTGTGATCTTTTGGAAAATGAATCAAAATCAATCCTGCGCTGTAAACTATTCTTTTCTTTATAGTTCAGTCCGGGCCTTTCGCTATTTCTCGCGGCTGGTCAAATCTCTGATTTTCGAGAACGCCTCCTATTTTTGAAGCCTATCCGAATGGTATAAAGGGCTTTTGCCCCTCAGTCAAGGCGTCTCGATTTATCCTAGACGGACTAATATCGGAACGTCCCGCTTTATTTCAGAAAACAGCCGGCAGCCGCAAAAAACGATCGGGTTATCTATTAGAATCATGAATAATCCTCCTGAATTTCGGTGAGCCTATAGGCAGGAATCATAATTTTGATCTTATTTTAGGAGGTTTCATTATGAAACGCATGGGAAAAATCCTATCCTTATTTTTAACCGCCGCGATGGCGGCTTCCTGTTTGGCGGGCTGCAATAACAGCGATGAAAACGCGGATACATCTTCCGCGGGCTCCAAGCCGTCTTCCAGTACAGACTATGATATTTATATCTACAATTCCAAAGGGGAAAACGCGGAACAGTTCAAGGCCATGTGCGAGGCCTATACCGAGGAAACCGGCGTGAAAATCAAGCAGTTTTCCATCGGCTCCGGCCAGGACCACATGGAGACCCTAAGAGCCGAAATGGCTTCAAAAAATCCACCGACGATTTTCTCCATTCAGGGTATTAAGGAGCTTCCCGAATGGCAGGAAAGCGGACGCGCCCTGGATTTGAGCCAGGCTGCTGATCCTGATTTTAAAAAGCTTGCCGAGGCGATTCCGGAAAACCTATACCTTTCCACGGATGGTACAACAAACTATGGCGTTCCTTATAATCTGGAAGGCTATGGGTATCTCGTGGACAAGCAGATGATCACCGATATTTTCGGCGAGGAGAACACCGAGGCCTTTTTGAAGGATGCAAGAACCTCCACCTATGAGGAGTTCGCCGCCTTAGTGGCGGCCCTTACCAGCTATATCAAGGAGGAAAAGCCCTCCGAAGTAACCCTTTCCGGCAACACCTATACCATGAACCCTACCCGGCTGAATCTGGCCGCTAAGCTGGAGGGCGTTTTTTCCGTCGCCGGCTCTGAAAAATGGACCTACGGCGACCACACCATCAATGTATCCCTCGGCGCCGTATTTACCTCCGCCGCCGAGGCCTCCAATGCCGACGACGCCAAGCTGGATACCTTAATCAACCCCTTCCAGAAATACGCCCAGGCCTTGGATTTGGTCACCTCCAACGCTGTGGGGGAACGAGGCCCCTCCTTTATTAATTCCACTACCAACGGTTACGACCAGTCGATTCAAAATTTTGCGGACAGCAAGGCTGTATTTCTCCAACAAGGCAACTGGGCCTACGGAAATATTGAAAAGGTCAATCCAGACCTCGCCAAGCGTTTGACCTTCCTGCCGGTAAAGATGCCTATAGACCAAACCGACATCACGGCAGAGGGCATGACAGTGGAAAAATTCAATTCATCAATTCCTGTCTACGTTCCCAATTTTTACGCAATCAACGCCAAGGCTACCGAGGAGCAGCAGCTTGCCGCTCAAAAATTCCTGGTATGGCTGAACACCTCGGAAACAGGTAAAAAATATATCACAGAGGAGTTCAACTTTATACCTTATGACGCCGGTGAAAACGATCAGCTGGACAATCCCCTAAGCCAATCCATTTTGGAATATAAAAACCAAGGCGATATTCTGCCCGCCGCTTACCATGGCGCGCCTGCCAGCTGGTCCAGCGACGTAGTGGGGCTTTACCTGATGGAAAACTATCTCACCAAGGAGGAGTGGACGCAGGCTGACTACGGCAGCATCGCTCAGTATGCGGTAGAGCAATGGAAGGAAATGAAAAACGCCGCTTAGCCGCTTAATTTATTTGGACTGGAAAGCGCCCGGAAACGGAATCCGTATCCGTGCGCTTTTCCCGCCGCTTAAGATTCTATGAAACCAAGGAGACTGCTATGGACCGCTATTATAAAAAATGGTTCTTCCCGCTGGCCTTGCCCTCCATGATTTTATTTGTCGTGGTGATTTTGGTTCCCTTTCTGCTGGGCGCCTTATATTCCTTCACCTCCTGGCGCGGAACCTATTTTTCGGGGGGAGGGCTTTGGGAATCCTTTGTGGGCCTTCAAAATTACCAAGCTGCCTTTCAGAACCAAAAATTTCTGGATGCTTTTTGGTATACCATTAAATTTACCGTTATTGCGGTAATTACTATCAACGTGACGGCCTTGGCCCTGGCGCTGATGGTAACCAAAATTTCAAGACTCTCGGGTATTTTCCGCACCATTTTCTTTTTGCCCAACATGCTGGGCGGGCTGGCCTTAGGCTTTATTTGGCAATTCATCTTCCAGATCGTATTTTCCCAAATTCTGTTCGGGCCGGAATCCCTCTTGCCAATTCCATTTTTGCAGAATATGACTCAGGACAACACCAAGGCCCTGTTCGCCTTGGCGATCCTGGTTACCTGGCAAATGGCCGGATACATGATGATTATCTATATCACAGGCCTGAATAATATCCCCTATGATCTTTATGAGGCGGCGGAGATTGACGGCGCTTCCACATTCCAGCGCTTCAGAGTCATCACGCTGCCCATGCTCATGCCAGCCTTTACCGTAGTGTTCTTTCTGACGCTGGCTAACTGCTTTAAGCTGCTGGATCAAAACATCGCCCTCACAGACGGCGCCTTCGGCACCCGAATGCTGGCTACGCAAATTCTCAGAACCATCAAGGACACCACTCCGCCCAACTACGGACAAGCCCAGGCTCAGGCGGTTATCTTTTTTGTGCTGATCGCTGTGGTGACCTTGATCCAGGTTTCTGTTACGAAAAAGCGGGAGGTGGAGATGTAAATGAAAGCAAAACGGGCTTCCAGGGCAATTCTATACGTTGTATTGACCATCATAGCTCTTTACACCCTTTCTCCCCTGGCCTTCCTGCTGATCAACTCCTTTAAGACCCAGCCGGAAATCGTCAGCGCGCCTCTGGCGCTGCCTTCCTCCTGGGATTTCGGCCATCTGACCGGCGCGGCGGAACAAATCAATTTTTGGAAAGCCTTGGCGATCACTGCCCTTGTCACCCTGACTTCCGTGGCTCTTTTGGTGGTGGTTTCCTCCCTTTCCGCCTGGATGATGGTCAGAAACCATACCCGTTTTTCCAACGTTCTGCTTTTGATGTTTACCGCCGCCATGCTGGTTCCGTTCCAAGCGGTCATGTATCCATTAATCAGCCTGATGGAAAACCTACAGCTGAAAAACCTGCTGGGCTTAATCATCATGTACGGAGGCTTCGGTTTGAGCCTTTCGGTTTTTTTGTACCACGGCTTTATCAAGAGCGTGCCCCGCTCTGTGGAGGAAGCTGCGGTTATCGATGGCTGCAACATCCTCCAGCTATTCTTCCGCGTGGTCTTTCCTCTTCTGAAATCGACTACCGTCACGGTAATTATTTTAAATGCAATGTGGATTTGGAACGATTATCTGCTGCCTTTTTTAGTCATCGGCAATTCCGATTTCAAAACCCTGACCCTGGAAATTTATTATGCCAAAATGCTTTCCGGGCAATATGGAAATCCCTGGGAATTAATTTTTCCCGCAGTCTTAGTTTCCATCATTCCTATCATCATCGTCTTTTTATCTCTGCAAAAATACTTTGTCAAGGGCGTATCCGACGGCGCAGTGAAAATGTAGAAATTACAGTACCGTAAAATCCCGCAGTCCCCCAGCAGGACGTTCGCTTCCATTTTTGCCTCCAGTCCAGCCCCTGTTCAGGGGGGCTTCCCACGCTGAGCTTCGAAAAGGAAAGGGTAATCTTCCTGCTTTTCCAAGGATAAGCGGGCAAAGACATATCTCTCAGGCAGCCTTCACATGCTCTCCAGGCCCTCCAAATCATGCCATAAACAGCGCAGCACAGCACAAAACCGCCCTCCGAAAGTAAATTTCGGAGGGCGGTTGTTTTTAATTTACATCAGCAGTCTCCAAAGGAGACGCCGATCTGCCTGGCGGCCTGTACGATATCCGAATCCTTCGGCACCACCTTCAGCTTTCCGGCGACCTCCCCTAAGGGAACTGGAACGATATCAGTGCCCCGGAGCGCCACCATATTGCCGTAATTCTTATTGATAACCAGCTGCGCCGCGGCGGCGCCCAGCCGGGTTGCCAGGGTACGGTCAAAGGGGCACGGGCTTCCTCCCCTTTGGAAGTGGCCGGGCACGGTGACTCGGACCTCCTGCCCCAAAGCGGTTTGCAGCTCCTCAGCAAGCTGATAGGAAATGCTGGGATATTTCCGGTTGGCCAGCTTGGCCTTCAGTTCCTTTTTCGTTAAAAGGGAATCCTCCTTGGAGATTGCTCCCTCCGCCACGGCAAGAATAGAGAACCGCTTGCCCGCGGCGTTTCTTTTCTCAATAGCGCGGATAATATATTTGTTTTCATAGGGGATTTCCGGGATCAGAATAATATCGGCGCCGCCGGCGATCCCTGCTTCCAGGGTGAGCCAGCCAGCCTTGTGGCCCATCAGCTCCACAATAAACACCCTTCCGTGGGAGGTGGCGGTGGTATGGATGCAATCCAGGACATTGGTGGCGATATTAACCGCGCTCTGGAATCCAAAGGTCTTATCCGTGCCCCACAAATCATTATCGATGGTTTTCGGCATGGTAACCACGTTCAGCCCCTCCTCCCGGAGCAGGTTGGCCGTTTTGTGAGTGCCGTTGCCGCCCAAAATCACCAAGCAGTCCAGCTTCAGCTTTTTATAGGTGGCCTTCATGGCTTTCACCTTATCCACGCTGTTTTCATCCACCACCCGCATCAGCTTGAACGGCTGGCGGGAGGTCCCTAAAATTGTGCCTCCAAGGCATAGAATCCCGGAGAAGTCCTCCCGGTTCATGAGCCGGTAATCCCCCTCGATCAGGCCGCGGTAGCCATCCCGAAGGCCATAGAGCTCCACATCCTTGTCATAATACTCGTAAAGCGCTTTGGCCACTCCATGCAAGGCGGCGTTTAGCCCCTGGCAGTCGCCTCCGCTTGTTAACAGTCCGATTCTTTTCATTGTCATAACCATACCTTTCCACTGTGCCGCAGGCCATTAAAAATAAGAGGGGAAAATCTCTGGACGCGGCAAAATAAAACTTATCTTTGAACGCGCTTAGAAAAACAGCTTGGAAAACAGACCCTCACCGTAAAATAGGAAGCACTGAAAGCTGGAAGCGGACGCCACTATCGCGGCTAAACCGCCGCAGCAGGACATGTCCCATTTTGACAGGCCATGGAGCCTCCCACTCCCGCCGCGATATCAGAACAAAGGCTGAAACAGGCCGCCGGTTCAGCCTTATTTCCCCTGCTTTTCTCCTAATCTTCCAGCTCCCTCTGGTCAAAGGTGGGAGCCTTCTTCGGCACATAGGGCTTTTTCTCGTCGACAACCTGCTTCGCCTCCAGCGCCTCTCTCGCCAGCCGGGCAAATTCTGTCTGGCTGTTGATCACCGCCTTGCCCCGCTTATCAATATGGGCATAGGTGGTATCAGGCTGCTGGATTCTGGCGTTGACAGTATCGCTGAGCATCAGCTCTAAAATGCCAAAGGCCCGTTCCTTCAAATCCTGGTCGTCAATCGGGAATACCAGCTCTACCCGGCGGTCCAGGTTCCTGGGCATCCAGTCGGCGGAGCCCATATAGATTTTAGGATTCCCCGCGTTTTCAAATTTAAAAATTCTGCTGTGCTCCAAAAGCTGGCCCACGATGCTGTACACCGTGATGTTTTCGCTGACGCCCGGCAAGCCCGGAATCAGGCAGCAGATGCCCCGGACAATCAGCTTGATTTCCACTCCGGCCTGGGAGGCTTCATACAGTAGCCGGATGATTTCCGGGTCTACCAAGGAATTAACCTTTACGGTAATTCCGCTGGGAAGGCCCTTCCTGGCGTTTTCCGTCTCGCTGCGGATCATCCGCTCAAAAAAGCTCCGCATCCCGCCGGGAGCCACGATCATCTTGTGGTATTGGGGCGGGATCGAGTAACCGGTCAGTACATTGAACAGGGAGGAAGCGTCTACGCCGAACAGGTCCTTGCAGGTGAACATGCCGATATCCGTATAGAACCTGGCGGTGGAATCGTTATAGTTTCCGGTACCCATATGGAGATACCGCCGGATGCCGCCCTCTTCCTTACGCACCACCAGCAGGATTTTGCAGTGGGTTTTCAGGCCCGTCAGGCCGTAAATCACGTGGCAGCCCGCATGCTCCAGCTTTTTCGCCCAATTGATATTGTTTTCCTCGTCAAACCTGGCTTTCAGCTCCACCAGCACGGTGACCTGCTTGCCGTTTTCTGCGGCTTTAATCAGGGCGGCGATAATGGGAGAATTTCCGCTGACCCGGTAAAGGGTCTGTTTTATTGCCAGCACATCCGGATCCGAGGCCGCCGCAGCGACGAAATCCACCACGGCGTTAAAGCTTTCATAGGGATGGTGTACCATACGGTCCTTTTCCCGGATCGCCTCGAAGATATCATCATAGCCCCAGAAATCCGCCGGGGGATTGACCGGCTGGATCCGTTTAAAATGCAGCTGGTCGTAGCCGTCGACGCCGGAAAATTTGGAAAGATAAGTCAGATCAATCGGCCCCGGAAGCTCGTAAATTCCTTTTTTCGGCACCTCCAGCGTCTTTACCAGGAATTCCTTAGTCTCGGGATCGCATTTCTGCAAGATCTCCAGCCTCACCGGACGGCCCCGCTTCCGCTTCTTAATGGATTTCTCAATGGCCTGCATCAGGTCGGCGGACTCCTCGTCAATATCCAGATCGGAATTCCGGGTCACCCGGAAGGGACAGGAGGCCTTGATCTCATAAAGCTCAAACAGCTGCGGAAGCTTCTCCGTGATAATATCCTCCAGCAAAATAAAGGCCCGGCCCTCGGCGCAAGGCACCTCCAGGAAGCGCTTTAAGATAGAAGGCACCTGCACCACGGCGAACATGCTTTCATCCTTGTTTTGCAGCCGGACGGCAATATTCAGGCTCTTATTTGCCAGCAGAGGAAACGGGCGGCTGGTGTCTACCGCCAAGGGCGTCAGTACCGGAAACAGCACTTTGTCGAAGTAATCATCCACATGGCGGCGCTGTCTGGGCTCCAGCTCCTCCGGCCTTAAAAATAAAATCTGATGCTTTTTCAGCGCCGGCAGAATGGAGCGGTGCAGGCAGCTGTACTGCTTTTCCGCAAAGGAGTGGATCTTTTCCGAAAGCTGCGCCATCAATTCCTGGGGCGTCAAGCCAGAATCATCCGGCTTGGTGTATTTGGAATAAATCTGCTCCATGACGCCGGCTACCCGAACCATGAAAAATTCATCCAGGTTCGAGGCTGTGATGGAAAGAAAATTCAGGCGCTCCATAATGGGATTTTCCTTTTCAAAAGCTTCCTCCAGCACCCGAAAATTAAAATCCAGCCAGCTGAGCTCCCGGTTGTGATATGGATATTTGTTCTCCCGCTCTAATTTATTCATCGGTCTTCCCCCTAAAACATAAGCGTTTTCATGATAAACTGGGGCTTAATGCCAAATACCTCCTCAAAGAAGGGAGCGCATTCCTCAAAAGCCCACTGCTCCAAATGCATGTCCTCGTCGCTGACGCCGGTAAGGGTCAGAATCTCCTCCTTGAGCCGGACAGTCAGGCTTTGCAGCTTCTGCTTCTGAGACCGGTCCAGGGCATTGGCCAGCCTTAGGATCGCCACCAGCTTATCCACGAACAGCCGGTTTTTTTCCGTCAGCCTTTGATACTCGTGATCGTCGTAGTCCGGCACGGAAAACTCGCAATAGCTGGCGATGATTCCGATCAGGTTCACTTCCTCCTGTGTCATGCCGTAAATATCCGAGTTTTTAATCAAATCATAAGTAGAAAGCAAATGGTTCTTGGAATTTACATAATATCCTATCTCGTGAAGGATCGCCGCCAGCTCCAGCAGCAGCCGTTTTTTCGGACCCATGCCATGGTGCTTTTTCATTTTGTCAAATATTTTTAAGGCATAGTCTCTGGTGACCAGGTCGTGGGCCCGGCTGGCGCCGTAATGCTCTACCATCTGCAAAGCGCAGGAAATGGCGTTTTCCCGCACCTGATCGTCATAGGCTCCCTTACACTTGGAAAACAGGAGCTGCCGGACTAACGCATCCCAAAGCTCCACCTTGGGACAGAGAATCCTTTTTGCCAGGGTACAGTCCAGCAGATGGCGGCAGATCGCCAGAGAGAAATAGAGGATCTCCGCCTGGTTTTCACTGAGCTGGTACCGTTCACTAATTTGCTCCTTGGTCATTACACGAACCTGGTGGTAAACCTCTTCCAGCTTTTTAGCGTCGATGGAATACCTTCCCTTTTCCAGGGGCGCGGCACAAAACTTGGCAATCAGCTCGATCTCGCTGCCAGCCACCACCATGTTATTCAGCTTTTCCAAATAGGCCGGCACCTGGATTCTCCCCAGAGTACTGGCCAGGTACTCGTGCAGCACCTGATAAAACTCCTCCGTTCTATCCTGGAGGCCGCTTAACAGGTCGTGAAGCTTCAAGGAGCCCATGGCGATATTTTGGGAAAACACAACGCTTTCCCGATCGTAGATGGCCAGGCCGATGGAGCCGGTGCCGATATAAGAGATCAGCGCCGTGTCTATTTTTTCACTGGAGTCCTGCATAGCGCCGTTCAGGATTTCCGAGTAAATCAGTGTCTTTTCCTGGTCATCCTCCAAAACCTCGATGGCCATGTCGTTCTGAATTTTAATCTGATCCACTACGTAAGCACGGTTTTTGGCCTCCCGCAAAACAGAGGTGGCCACCACCTTATACTGGGTAACGCCGTATTCCAGCATCACCTGGGCGTATCCTCTCAGCACCGAGATCATTTCCTTCAAGCTGTCAAAGCTGATTTTTCCTGTGGAAAACACCTCGTGGCCGATTTGAGTTGGGTATCTGAGCACATCGATATCGGTAATGGCGCCGTCGCAAAGCTGGGAAACCCGCATTTGTATCAGGCTTGAACCAATGTCAATCACCGCTACCGCTTTTCCCCGTCGTTTCTTATTCATCCATGACACTCCCAACCGCACATTTTTTGAAAACCAGCGTCCGCCAAAAGCCATGCCCAAGCCTTTCACCTTGCGGGCATAGCTTCTATTATGATTATTATACCAATATTTTCACATTTTCTCAATGGAGCTCCGGTGCTTTTGTTCATTAAATTCTGGTTAACCGGGGCTCTCCCTTTTCTCTATTCAGATTTTACCCTTTCTATGGATATTTCACTCATTTTCCGGTTTCTTTCTTGCCCGGAGGATTAACGGGTGGTATACTAAAGCCAAACAAATTTACACGGGAGGATTTGTAAATGTCTATTTTGGTTACCGGCGGCGCCGGCTATATCGGCAGCCACACATGTATAGAGCTGCTGGAAGCGGGCTACCAGGTGGTGGTAGTGGACAATCTCTGTAACTCCAGCAAAAAGTCCCTGGAACGGGTACAGGAGATCACCGGAAAAGAATTGACTTTCTATCAAGACGACCTGCTGGATTCCGAAGCGCTGGATGCTATTTTTCAGCGGGAAAGCATCGACGCGGTGATCCATTTCGCCGGTTTAAAGGCCGTTGGGGAATCGGTGAAAAAGCCCCTGGAGTATTACCACAATAATCTCACCGGTACTTTCATTTTGCTGGAAAAAATGAAAAAATATCAGGTAAAGAACTTTGTGTTCAGCTCCTCCGCCACGGTTTACGGCAGTCCCAAATCCGTGCCGATCCGGGAGGATTTTCCCCTCCACGTCACCAATCCCTATGGCAGAACCAAGCTGATTCTGGAGGAGGTGCTCACCGACGTTCACACAGCTGATCCAGCCTTTAACGTGATCCTTCTCCGCTATTTTAATCCTATCGGCGCCCACCGCAGCGGCAGGATCGGAGAAAATCCCAAAGGGATTCCCAATAACCTGCTGCCTTATATCACCCAAGTGGCAATTGGAAAGCTGCCTAAGATCAATGTGTTCGGCGATGATTATGATACTCCCGACGGCACGGGCGTCCGCGATTATATCCACGTGGTGGATTTGGCCAAGGGCCATGTGAAGGCGATAGAGAAGCTGAAGGAAAATCCCGGTGTGGAGATTTATAATCTTGGAACCGGAATCGGCTACAGCGTTTTGGATATTATCCATAACTTTGAAAAGGCCTGCGGCAGGAAGCTCCCCTATGAAGTCACCGCCCGACGTCCCGGCGATATCGCGGAATGTTATGCGGACTGCTCCAAGGCAAAAAAGGAGCTAGGCTGGGAAGCCCAGTACACTCTAAAGGATATGTGCGAGGACAGCTGGCGCTGGCAGAAAAACAATCCTAATGGTTATGAAGACTAAAAGCTGTAATTTCCCCCTTAAAGCCGGATATAAAAAGCGATGAATAGATCCGCCAAAAGTCACGAAAGCAAAAACTTTTCGTGACTTTTTTTATGTAATATATTATAATGGAAGCGAAAAAGGCTGGAATGCCGCGCTGGACAGGTTGTCCTAGGCGGCAGTTTAAGAAATTTAAGTTTACATTAAATTCTGCTTAAACACCGTTTTCAAGGGAGGGAAACCTATGAAAAAATTTTTAGCACTGGCGGTCCTATTGACTTTCTGCTTTTTACTAACCTCTTGCAGCAGCGGGGCAGCCGGCTCCAACGGCGCCACGGAGGGCAGCGCCTCCTCCGCGGCTGTGGCCGAGGACTCCGCCGAGGGAGCCCAGGGCGTAGGGAATGACGCTCAGAGCGTCACAGTGGAAAACAACCGCAAAATCATCGAATATACCACGCTCCACGTGCAGACCAAAACTTTTGACACGCTTCTTGACGGCATCAGCCAGCAGATCGCTCAATGCGGCGGCTATGTGGAAAGCTCTGAGATCGCGGGAAACGATTACCGCTCGTCAGGAAACCGGTACGCTACTTTGGTAGTAAGAGTGCCTTCCGAAACAAGCAGCGAATTTTCCAGCTATGTCTCCGACAACAGCACCGTTACCCATCGGGAAATCCGTACAGAGGACGTGACCTTAAATTATGTGGATATGGAAAGCCGGATTGAGGCCCTGAAAATTGAAAAGAAATCCTTGGAAAAGCTTTTAGGAGAGGCTAAAAATTTAACGGATCTTTTCAGCATCCAGGAGCGGCTGACCGAAGTGATCTACGAGATCGAATCCTATGAATCCCAGCTTCGAACCTACGATAATCTGATCGATTATACCACCGTTACCATTTACATCTCCGAGGTGGAGCGGACTATCGCCGCGGAAAATCAATCGATTTGGCAGGAAATCGGCACTAATATTTCCAACAATGCCCAGGATATCGGCGCTTTCTTTACTGCCTTATTCATTTGGCTGGCCAGCGCTCTGCCGTATCTGATTATTTTGGCCGTTGCTGCGGTGATTGTAATCGTGATCGTAAAGGCCTGCCAGAAGCGGAGGAAAAAGAGGCCCACCTCACGGCCTCCCTATCCTTATGACTTTCCTCCCCCGCCGGATATTCCTCTTACGCCTTCCGCACCGCCCTTCTCATCTCCGCCGGCTTCATCAGCCGCAGCCCCAACGCCTGGGGAACCGGCAGCGTCTATGATGCCGGAGAACAGTGAACCGCCGGAATGCCGGGAACAAAATCATGCTTCGCAGTCTCAAGGTTCCGGCCTCCAGGAAAGCGGGCAGAATAAATAAAAAGATTTCGTGAGGGTATCAACTAGCAATCACGCTCTGCCTAGGGATTGTATAGTCATGACCACCCGTAAAACGAGTGGCATGAAAGAGCCCTAAAAGGACATAAGAAGGCCAGCGCCTAAAAAGCGCTGGCTTTCACTATGTTCAAGCCGTAGTGGAGTGACTACCGGCTACCCTTAAAAGGGTCGTCGTACTCTTTGGTAGTCAATTTGTCTTCGAGCATATCCTGCTTTTCCTGCTCTCGGATATATTTCTTGACGGTTGCCCCGTTCATTCCAACGGTACTCACGTAATACCCCGTTGCCCAAAAGTGCTTGTTCCCGAACTTGTACTTCAGATTCCCGTGTTTCTCAAAGATCATCATCGCTGTTTTTCCTTTGAGATACCCCATAAAACTGGAGACACAATATTTCGGCGGTATCGACAACAGCGGATGTACATGGTCGGGCATCATATGACCCTCCAATATCTCCACGCCCTTCCATTTGCACAAATCCCGGATATACTGCTGTATATCCGCTCGTAATTGGTTGTCGATGATCTTTCTTCGATACTTCGGACTGAACACGATGTGGTACTTGCATACCCATTTTGAGTGTGCCAGACTGTTTGCCATAGAGCAACACCTTTCCTTCTCTATTTTGACGGCTTGATCACTTGTCATTATATCAGGATTGGTGTTGCTCTTGCTTAAGCTTCTAATCCCTCCCGATTAGCGGCCGGTTTTTTGTAGAAAAAAACGCGAAGCGTTGTTTTCTACATGCTTAAGCATAAGAAAAAGCCTCCTGTCTCTTTGAGACAGGAGGCTTTTTCCTTTTTATTACAGCTGTTCCAGTTTTGTCAAAAGCCTTGTAAAATAGTCAGGCAAAGGGCTCTCGAACTCAAGATATCTGCCATCTCTCGGATGGACAAAGCCGACCAGCCTGGCATGAAGGCATTGCCCTTTCAGGCCCAAATCCGGCTTTCTGGGCCCATAAACCGGGTCCCCCGCCACCGGATGGCCTAAATAGGCCATATGCACCCGAATTTGATGGGTTCTTCCGGTTTCCAGCCGCAGGCGGATATGGGTATACCCCGGATATTCGGCGATTACTCGAAAATAGGTAACGGCTTCCTTTGAATTTTTCTCAGTTACAGCCATCTTCTTTCGATCTATCGGATGACGGCCGATGGGAGCGTTGACCACTCCGCTTTCCTGCTTCATACGGCCGGCGACCACTGCCTCGGATTCCCGGCGAA
>ERZ860710.535-NODE-535-length-24572-cov-3.880858_pt1 | contig 24572 bp, 24 predicted proteins | sample MGYA00509974_ERZ860710 | MGnify/ENA primary metagenome ERZ860710 (study PRJEB30046, sample SAMN00715261) | human gut metagenome | study: EMG produced TPA metagenomics assembly of the A metagenome-wide association study of gut microbiota in type 2...
TACTCACGGCTTTTCCTCCCGGGCAAGGCGCGCTCTCGCCTGGGCATAGATCGCTTCCTGCTCCATATCGCGGGCATAGCCGCTGGCGGCGTGTCCGGCATTCTGCTCCTGCCGGACCAGAATATGATGAATTTCAGACTGGTATAGCTCGTCGTAAAACGGGCAGATAGCGGCGCCAGGATAGCCGAAAACGACCTTTACGCCCTCCTTTTCCAAGCATTTCACCATGATCTGAGCTCCGTTCACCATGAAATCAGGCCCCCTTTCTTTTAATTTCGCAATGAATTTTTAGAATGTTTTGTCTATACAATAATATAGAAATGAAAATATATGGAAATCAAACCTAAAAGCACCGCTCCGGGGAATTTTATTTTCCAGTATAAGCTCCTCAAAGCACTTTAACGAGTTAAATGATAAAATACCACTTTTCTTTATGATAGCATATCGTCCCTAAAGATTCAATTATGGTTATACACAAAATTCCCAAACTAAGAAAGCTGTTTTTTCGCTGCTTGAGCATGGACTTTTTCAGTGAATTTTCGAGGAAGCGATGGAATAGGCACTGGCAAATTTCCAACAAAAATTTTAAAATTTATTATAGCATCGTTTTTTTACGGGCGCAAGTGCAAATTTTACAATTAACCTAGATTCTTTGGCAATTCCTTGAAAATCCCTGAGAAATCGTTTATGATAAAGAAGAACAAAAGCTAACGACGCAAAGGGGCGCTGTCTTTGAAGCATTTGGATTTAAAAAAGGGGATCATCCTAATCACCTATGGTATCCTGTTGACTATGGTTATCATCAAATGGGATTTCTTTTCCGGGATGTTCTCCAACGTTTCCGGCTTGCTGGCACCGTTTATTTATGGGCTGGTGCTGGCGTTTTTGGTAAACGGGCTCTATGAGTTTTTTCGGCAAAAGGTTTTCCGCCGGTTAGGGGAAAAGAAGAATGGAAAATATATTAGGCAGGTGCGGGCCCTATCTGTGACGGTTTCCTATCTGTTGGTATTCCTGTGCGTAACCGCTATGGTGTGGATTGTTATCCCGCAATTGGTAGTCAGTATTTCTCAACTCGGCAAGAATATCGGCGGATATGCGGAATCCGCCGAAAAAGCGGTGACCGATTTTATTGCCGGTATGGGGTTAAACGCTGGCTTTCAAAAGCAGATAGATCTTTTTTGGAATCAGCTGGGGACTCAGATTACCAATATCGCCGGCCAGGTAGCCCCAAAGCTGATCGACTTTACCATGGATTTTACGACCGGCGTGATTAACTGGGTGATCGGACTGGTGGTGTCCGTTTATATGCTGTACAGTAAGGAGACCTTAATCCGACAGGTGAAAAAGCTGGTGGCGGCGGTTCTGCCCGTCAAGATCTCCGACAAGGTTCTGGAGGTAGGCGCTGTTTCCAACCGGATTTTTGTCCGGTATCTCCTGGGCAGGATTTACGATTCCCTCATCGTTCTGGTGCTTTGCTTTATCGGCATGTCGATCCTTCAAATGCCTTATGCGCTGCTGATCAGCGTAGTGGTGGGCGTTACCAATATTATTCCGGTGTTCGGGCCGTTTCTGGGAGGGGTTCCCAGCGCGCTGATTTTGTTGATGGTAGACCCGATGAAAGGGCTTTGGTTCATTATTTTCATTATCGTGCTGCAACAGGTGGACGGAAACATTATCTGCCCGCTGATCGTCGGGGATTCTCTGGGAATATCTGGAATCTGGGTGCTGGCGGGAGTGACCCTGGGCGGCGGTCTGGGTGGCGTAGCCGGCATGGTGCTGGGCGTGCCGATTCTGGCGGTTCTCTACCTGCTGCTAAGCGAGTTCGTGAATAAGCGGCTTCAGAAGAAAGGAACTGTAGTCGCGGCGGAGGGACCTGCTGCGGCAGGGCCGGAAGGAGAACAGCCTCCGCCGTACCGGGAGAGCCTTCCGGAAAAGCAGATAGGGCAGGCGGCTTCCGCGGAAAAATCAGAGGGAGAAGCGGCAGTGCCTCAGGGAGACGATCCGGAAGATCGGATTGAAGATCACGGGGAAACGGAAGTGCGAAAGCCGCAGGAAGGGGAAGAACCATAAATGGACCGGTTAGCCGGGCAAAAGGAAGTGGCCAAACGGCATAGACGGCAGCATCCCAGCAGGCTGTTCAGCCGGCGCGTGGTGACGGTGGTTCTTCTTTTGGCATTTCAAGCCGCTTTTCCGATCGTCGGCCTTTACGTTTTATCGGATTACTTTATCTATATCAATACGGTTCTGCGCATCGTCAGTATCGCTGTGGCCGTTTATATTTTCAATCGTCCGGGAAATCCGGAATATAAGCTGGCGTGGGTAATTCCTATCCTGATTTTCCCCTTGTTTGGAGGATTGTTTTATATCCTTTACCGCCTTCAGGCCTCCATTAAGCATTTGAGACTCCGAATGCTGGCGATTTTAGAAGCGACTCAGCCTTTGCTGGAGCAAAAGCGGGAAACTATGGAACGGCTGAGGAAGGAAAATCACGGCGCGCAAAGCCAAGCGAATTATCTTTTTCAGGATGCGGGCTATCCGGTGTATGATAATACCACCACAGAATACCTGAGCACCGGAGAAATTAAATTCGCCCGCCTGAAGGATGAATTAAGCAAGGCGCGGCACTATATCTTTTTAGAGTATTTTATCATCCAGGAAGGAATCATGTGGAACAGCGTTCTGGAGCTCCTGGAAGAAAAGGTGAAAAAAGGGGTAGACGTGCGGCTTCTTTTCGACGGCATGGGCTGCCTGACCACCTTGCCGGCGGATTATGAGAGAGAGCTGAGGAAAAAGGGAATTCAATGCAAGGTGTTCAATCCCTTTGTTCCAGTGCTTTCCACTGTTTACAATAACCGGGATCACCGAAAAATTGCCGTGATCGACGGACACACGGCGTTTACCGGGGGCATTAATCTGGCGGATGAATATATTAACGCCTATGTGAAATACGGCCATTGGAAGGACAGCTCTATTTTGGTCAAGGGAGAAGGCGTCTGGAGCTTTACCATGCTGTTTTTGCAGATGTGGTACTGCGACGATCCCGCGGCTCTGTGCGCCCTGCCCCGTTCGGAATTTGACCAATACCGCCCCAGCTATTACCATCCCCAGGAGTTTGATTCAGACGGGCTTGTCCAGCCATACGGCGACAGCCCGATGGACAACCAGCGGGTGGGGGAAAACGTGTATTTAAATCTGATCTACGCCGCGAAGGACTATTTGTATATTACCACCCCTTACCTGATTATGGACAGCGAGCTCCGATATGCCTTATGCGTCGCGGCGAAGCGGGGCGTTGATGTGAGATTTATCACGCCGTTTGTTCCGGATAAAGCCTTAGTGCATATGACTACCCGCTCCGGCTACCAGGAGCTGGTCGAGGCGGGAATCAGAATCTATGAGTACACTCCGGGCTTTATCCATTCCAAAACCGTAGTGTGCGACGACCAGGTCGCCACGGTGGGAACCATTAATTTTGATTTTCGCAGCCTGTACCTTCATTTTGAGTGCGGCGTATGGATGTACCGCACCAAAGCTATGAAGCAGGTAAAGGCTGATTTTCTGGAAACACTGCAAAGCTGCCGGGAGATCACTCTGGAGGACTGCAAAAGGGTGCCGGTATACCGCCGGCTGTTCTGGAGCGTGCTCCGCCTGTTTTCTCCGTTAATGTAATAAACAGCCCAGGATTGAGATCCTGGGCTGTTTGCTGTGCAGAGGCAGCCGCCGAAGCCTATCGCCGTCAGCCCCACCAATGGAGGCCTCTCCTCAAGCCTATATCTCAAGCGCTGAGTAAAATACGACTCCGGCGACTATGCGGCGGATATGAAAAATAGAAATCCGCTGTTCATAGGCTTTCCGTTTAGGGGATAAAGCAATCGGCTTTGGGTGTGAGGCAAGCGATGCGGTTATTAAATTGATTCCTATCCCTTGAGCTTGTCAGCAGCCATTTAGCGCCTGTTCAGACCGCTGAACGCCCGCAAGGACTCAGAAAAATACTTTTTCATTTTCCGCTTTAGGGTCAGCGTCCGATTTGGCCGTTTCGCTTAGCGGCCTCTAAACGCTGGGGATCGTAGTAATGCAGGCGCTTGGCCTTTTTGTACAGGGAAAGCATCGCCTGCGCCTGGGCGTCCTTGGAAACTCCTTCTACAGTGCTTCTCACCATCCGGTGAAGCGCCTCCTTGCCGTTGTAATCCAGAGAGGCGATCCGGCGGACATAGTCGGTAAGCTCATTGGAGCTGGAAAAATAAAAGCCGTTTTTTCCGTGCTCCAGCTGGCCCGCGGGCCGGCTTTTATCGCTGACGATACAAGGCAGGCCGGCCAATAACGCCTCACAGACCGCCATGGACATCAAGGGCGTTTCAGAAGCGCTGACAAAAAGGTCGCTGGCGGCGTAATAGGCGGGCATATCCTTATTCATGACCTCGCCGGTAAAAATCACCTGCTTGTCCAGATTTAAGCTTTTGCTGAGCTGCTGCAAGGCGGCTTTTTCTGGACCAGTGCCGACAATCAGCAGGCGCAGCCCCCGTTCAAGCTTTAGATGGCTCGCCCATCGCTGAAGCAGAATATCCACACCCTTTTCATACAGCAGCCTTCCTGCGAAGACCGCTACGGTTTTATCAGTGAGATGGTATTTCATTTTGACAGCGTTAACCTGGTCCGGGTCGGCGTTCTGCCGGGAAAACCGCTCAGGATCAGCATGAATGGGTATTAGAGAGAGTTTGCGCTTAATACCGGCGCTGGCCAGATAATCTCCGGCTTTTTTGTTGGTGGAGGTGATCATATCGGCATAGTCCGCGATATCGCGGAACCTGGCCTTCTGCCGGAAGGCGGCCCATGGCTCTAGAAGCTTGGTGTTGGTTAAGTAGGGGATGGCATCCTCGTAAAAATCGCTGATGGAGAGCACCAGAGGCAGGTCGAAGCGATTGGCAAACTGCATTCCATGAACCGCCATTTTTCCGCAGGAAAATACGTGGACCAAATCAAATTCATAGGCTTCCAGAGCGGAAAACAGCTCGGCCTGATCCGCTTTCCGATTTTTTGAAGGAGCAAAACCATACTGGTTCGGGGCGGGCTTTCCCGGAACCTTGACCACTGTCCGCCGGGCTTCTATCTTCTTGCATTTTGGGTCGCAGGTGACAACGGCAGCGCGATGTCCCAGCTGCCGGTAGGATTGTGCCAGAAGAAAGCTTTCAGAGGGGACAAAGCCGGTGCTTGGCGCGTAGCTCTCTGTAAAAATAGCGATGTTCAAAAAGAGACACCCGCTTTCTTTATAAAATCATTACACCTTATTATAGCAGGTTTTCATCCTCATTGCACGTGAAAAAGAAATTTTGTGGTTTCGCTTTAAACTTGTCTCATCATGAGGTATAATAATAATATCCGGTTAGGTCTGCCGCAGCGGGGCTGGAGGGCGGCCGGCGTGGAGGCGGCCGGAAACGGCGATGCTGTGAAGAGCGCGATAAGCTGAAAACGACTGAAGGCAGGTGTGTTTTTTGAGTCAAACATTTACTGTGCCCCTATCCAGTGTGATGAAGGAGCTGGGCCTGGAAACGATTTATATGCCGGAGAATGGGGAAAATATCCTGATTTCGTCTAAGGATGTCAACCGCCCCGGCGTGGAATTTACCGGTTTTTTGGATTTTTATGATAACAAACGCATTTTAGTGGTTGGACATACGGAAAACGCCTTTTTAGGCCGCTATTCCCAGGAAGAAAGAGAGAGGGCTTTGGAAGGCTTGATTTCCAGAAAGCCTCCGGCTATTATTATCTGCCGGAGCCTCAAGCCATATCCTGAGATGATGGAAGCGGCGAAGCGGCACGGCGTGGCGCTGCTGGGCACAGCGGATACTACTTCCAGCCTGGTAGCGGCTTTGGTTTCCTATATGAACGTGGAGCTGGCTCCCCGGGTGACCCGGCATGGGGTGCTGGTAGAGGTTTACGGCGAGGGAATCCTCCTGGTAGGCGACAGCGGCGTGGGAAAAAGTGAAACCGCCATTGAGCTGATTAAGAGAGGCCACCGCCTGATCGCAGACGACGCGGTGGAAATCAGGAGGGTTTCCAAGAAATCTCTGGTAGGTACCGCGCCTGAGAACATCCGGCACTTCATTGAGCTGAGAGGCATCGGCATTATCAACGCCCGCCGGATTTTCGGTATGGGCGCCGTAAAGCTGACGGAAAAAATAGATATGGTCATTAACCTGGAGATTTGGGACAAAACAAAGGTATACGACCGAATGGGAATGGAAAACGAATATACGGAGATTTTGGGCCTGAGGGTTCCCGTGCTTACCATACCGGTAAAGCCTGGAAGGAACCTCGCGGTGATTATTGAGGTGGCGGCTATGAATAACCGTCAGAAAAAGATGGGCTACAACGCCGCTAAGGAGCTTCTGCAAAATCTGGGGATGACCTATAACGACGACGATAACGGCAATCCGAAAATCAATTGGAACCTATAACTTTCAGCGGAGAGACCGGGGTTAAGAAAACTAAGGCAGGAGCGTATTTTTACATTGAAAAGCGCCCTTGTCGGATGTCAAGCTTTTTCTGTTTGATAAAGCGTTAATAAAAGGATGATACTATGAGAATTATTGCGGATACACATTGTCATACAATCGCTTCTACTCATGCCTACAGCACCTGGATGGAAAATATTCATGCCGCCAAAGAGGCGGGACTGTCCTATCTGGCGATTACCGATCACGGCCCTACGATGCCCGGCTCTCCCGGCAGGTGGTATTTTAAAAACCTGAAGATCATCCCTCATCAGGTGGAAGGGGTGTTCCTCCTTACCGGGGTGGAGTGTAATGTGGTGGATTTTGACGGAACTATCGACTATGTGGAGGATGAACACAAAAATTTGGATTGGGTTATCGCCTCCATTCACTCGTCCACTCTGCTGACAAAAGAGGCCCCCACGGTGGAAAGCTGCACCAACGCCTGGCTGCAAATCGCCAAGGATCCCAGAGTCTGTGTAATCGGCCACTGCGGGCAGCCTAAATTCAAATTTGATTATGAGCGGGTGATTCCGGAATTCGGCCGCGGGGGGAAGCTGGTGGAAATCAACAACAACTCCTTTCATGTTCGAAGGGATGCCGTCATAAACTGTAGAGAGATCGCTTTGCTTTGCAAAAAGCATGGGGTACGGGTTATCGTCAATACGGATTCCCATTTTGCCACTCAGGTGGGCCATGCCGGCCTGGCTCTGAAAATGCTGGATGAGATCGGGTTTCCCGAGGAGCTGGTGGTAAACTCCAGCGTAGAACGGTTCCGGCAGTATCTGAAGGAAAGAAATATTCATTTGGAGGATTAAGCATCCATGACGCAGCAAAACCTACAACCGATCACCCGGGAGCTTATCGGCGCCCTGCGCCAAACAGGGGCGCAGGTTCAGGAAAATGAGCCTATGAGCCTGCATACCAGCTTTCAAATCGGCGGCCCGGCAGATGTGTTTGCCACGGTATCCGATGAAAGATCCTTGCGCGGCGTTTTGAAGCTGTGCAAGGAAGCCGGCGCGCCGGTGTACGTAATTGGCAACGGCTCCGACCTGCTGATCCCTGACCAGGGGCTGCGGGGGGTCGTCGTCAGCTTCGGCGGAGACCTGTGCCGGCTTCGGCTGGAGAATGAAACAACCATCGTCTGCGGCCCTGGCGCAACTCTGGCGAAGCTCTGTAAATTCGCCCTGGAAAATTCCCTGACCGGCTTGGAGTTTGCCTGGGGAATCCCAGGCTCGGCCGGCGGTGCCGCCTATATGAACGCGGGCGCCTATGGCGGGGAGATGAAGGACGTTCTGATCAAATGCCGTCACCTGGACGAAAATGGCAATCCGGGTGAGTTCGCGGGAAGCGCTCTGGATTTCTCTTACCGGCACAGCGCCTATACAGATCAAAAGCTGGTGATCACGGGCCTGACCTTTCAGCTGGAGAAAGGGGATTACAGTGTGATCAAGGCTCAGATGGAGGATTATCTCGGACGTAGAAAGGCAAGGCAGCCCTTGGAATATCCCAGTGCCGGCAGCGTGTTCAAGAGGCCCGAAGGGCATTTTGCAGGTCAGCTGATCGAGGAGTGCGGCTTAAAGGGAAAAACGGTGGGCGGCGCTCAGGTCAGTGAAAAGCACGCGGGCTTTATCGTCAATACCGGCGGAGCGACCTGCAAGGATGTGCAAAGCCTGGTTAAGATGATTCAGGAAACGGTCAGACGGGAAAAGCAAGTGGAGCTGGAATGTGAAATTAAACTGATGACATAACAAAAACGGAGTTTGAATCTATGGATTTTATTATTGTAACCGGATTGTCCGGGGCGGGAAAGTCCCGGGCGGTGGACGCTTTAGAGGATATCGGCTTTTACTGTGTGGATAATATTCCGCCCAAGCTGATTCCGGTATTTTATACCCTGTGCGAGCAGGCGAAGCCGGAGATGAAGCGGGTAGCTATTGTCACCGATACCCGAGGCGGCGATATGTTCAGCAGCCTCTTTGAAACTTTGGATGCCCTGAGGCAGGAACAGAAAAAGTATAAGATTTTGTTTCTGGACTGCAGCAGCGACGTGCTGATCCACCGGTATAAGGAGACCCGGCGCCGTCATCCGCTTTCAGACTCCTTTGAGGGCTCCATTACCCAGTCGATTCATTATGAGCGGGAGGTTCTGCGGCCGGTAAAGGAGGCGGCGGATTACCTGATCGATACCACATTTTTATCGCCCGCTCAGCTGAAAAACCGGATTTCCGCCCTGTTTTTGGAAAGCTCCGATTTATCCTTATTGGTCAACTGTGTTTCCTTTGGCTTTAAATATGGGCTGCCCAATGAGGCGGACTTGGTATTTGACGTGAGATGCCTGCCCAATCCTTTTTATGTGGAAGAGCTGAAAAACCTGACTGGCTTAGATGAGCCTGTGAGAAGCTATGTGATGAAATGGGAGCAGACACAGGGGTTCCTCCAGCGTTTTTTGTCCTTGATCGATTATATGCTTCCTTTGTACCGCTCGGAAGGGAAAAGCCAGCTCTTTGTGGGAATCGGGTGTACCGGCGGGAAGCACAGATCTGTGGCCCTGGCCCAGCTTCTTTATAACCATCTTCTGGAAAAGGGCCAGCGCGCCAGCGTGCATCACCGGGATATTAAGAAATAGAAAAGCCCCTGCTGGTATCGGTGGGGGTGCCGAAGGAGGGAACCGTGTGTCGTTTTCTTCTGATACCAAGCGGGAGCTTTCCGCTTTAAAGCCCAACGGAGCGTCTGAGGATGCTCTTTCTTTAAGACGGCTGTTTTTGGAAAAAGGGACGATGACCAATCCGGCCCGGGACTATCACATGGAGTTTGCCTGTGCCTCTCTGGAGGAGGCGCAAGCGCTTTGCTCCTTTTTGGAATACCTGCCTGAGCTTTCGATAACTCCCGGCGTGACGAAACGGAAGGGCCAGTATGTGGTTTATGTCAAGGGCAGTGAGCAGATCACGGATTTACTGGCGTTCATCGGAGCGAATAAAGCGGCGATGGAATTTATGCAGGTAAAAATGGTGAAGGAGGTTCGGAATTATGTGAACCGAACCACAAATTTTGAAACTGCCAATATTGGAAAAACCGCATCCGCGGCTGCGGGACAGCTGGAAGCCATTCGAAAGATACAGCAGGTAAGGGGGCTGGCGTCTTTACCGGAGGAGCTGAGAGAGCTGGCGGAGCTGCGGCTGGAAAACCCGGAATTTTCCTTACGGGAACTGGGAGAAAGTCTTACGCCTCCGATCACCCGCAGCGGTGTAAACCACCGGATGAAGCGGCTTCTTCAAATTGCCGATGAAATTTTTCCGTAATAATGGGTTATCAAACATAAAAACAGCCGAATGCTAAATGCTAACGCCACATAAGGAAGTAAGTTGAAAAACACTTCAAAATAAAACTTTATGGGCGTTGCAAAGGCGAAAGACAGCGTAGAAGGCAAAATGCTTTTTACGCTGTCTTTCTTTATGTCAAAAGCCAAATCGCACATTCGTCATCTTGATAATCTCCTGCTACAATGTAGGTGCAAAGGAGGTCGGGTGTATATGCGAGAGAAAAAATACTACTTAGCAATCGATGATTATGAGCGTAGCGTTATTATCAACAGTCTGAACAATTTGAGAAACAAACTCATTGCAGACGGAAGGTATACAGACGCTGTTGATGAACTTATCATCAAATTTGCTCACGCACCGATTAAGAAATTTAGAATTAAGATGACGGAGGTATAATACTATGGAAAAGACTATTTTTGAACAAATGGGCGGTACATACGAACAGCAGGGAGATTATCTTATTCCCTGTTTGAAATTACCCGCCGAAAAGGAAGAAAGATCTATGGGCGTTTGGGGACGTCGACATTTGCGGTATCTGAAAGAATACCGCAGGATTACATATGCTAATCTTCTCACAAGCGGCAAACTAAACTCTTACCTTGCCGATATAAACGAACAGGCTGAGAATATGTTTATTGGGCTTGTAAAACAGATGGCAGAGCGTGAGGGCGTGACAGAACAACTCAAAGCAGATAACCAAATGGAGTGGGTTTGTCGTATGAACAATATCCGAAACAGAGTTACAGAAATTGTTAATTCTGAAATTATATACACATAATATTTCAAAACACTATAACAAGCAACAGAGAGAGGTAATGTTTAGACACAACATTGCCTCTCTCTATTTATGCTAATAAATGTATTTTTACCTGCTTATGAAGTTTGGTTTCTCTGTAACAGATGTGCCCTCAAGAATTCCCATTAAAGATGTTTTCATTGTTTTTACAAGATATTCTATCACCTGCTCTCTGTTTCTTGTTTTGTGGTTTTTCACCCAATCAATAAGCATTCCGGCAAGGGCTTCGGTGTAAAAAGAGCAGATAAACTTTTTGTAATCCTCGCTTAAAAAACGGTCTGTCTCCTTTTCCGCACTGTCGATAATTGAAGTAATCAGTTCAATAAAATCCGCATAAAAAAATCGTTTCATTTCTTCTCGCCCAATAGCGTCGTATGCACAGCATAGAATATAGTCATTTTCTTCTACATAATCCATTATAAAATTGAGAGCATCTTCGTAGTCCACAATTAAATTGAATTGCTTTACCACTTCAACGGCTTCACTTTCAAATGTCCATTTAAGCAATGCGTAAATATCTTCAAAATGGTAGTAAAAAGTTTTTCTGTTGAATCCGCAGTCGGAAATGATTTCACTGACCGTGATTTTTGAAAAACTCTTTTTTTCCATTATTTTTTTCAATGACTCCGCAAGAGTCTTTTTGGTAGCTAACGATGTTACTTCGTGTTTCATGCATAATCCTCCAAACACAGTATCCTATTTTATTATACATCTGACCGGCAAATTTACAACGGATAAATTCGGACATTTGACCGTCAAATTGCGTAATTTGTCCGTATTTTACCCAACAGAGCTGAATTTGACCGTTTTATTGAAATGAGTATCAAGCTATGATTAGTACCGATGATAAAAAATGGGTTGGAGTGATTATCAGAGAAAGGAGAACGATGGCTTTCATAAAAAGCCGTCAAAGTACAGTATGGAGAAAAGAAAATACAACATTACAATGAATACCCCTATCGGTTCACGATATGGAACAATCAATTTGATACTTGCAGACAGCTATATAAACGGTACGCTTGATTTGCTGGAACACTCAGAACCTTTCAGCGGTTCAATCGACAGAAATGGAAATTGCAAAATTTATGGGCATTTGATTACTTTGATGAGGACGATTGAATATACGGCTGTCGGCAGAATTACAGAAAAGGCAATTGAATTGTCTTTACAGGGAGAACGAAACATTTTCAAGATAACAGGAATTGCAATTCCGGAAAGTGAGGCCACATTATAATGGAAACCTTTTATGAAGGCGTGGTAAAGCGTCGAAAATTTATTCTCATATTTTTTTCAGTATGCTTTGTCATTTGTCTGTTTCTGCAAAATTTAGTATCTGTAAACTATGATATGAACGATTATCTTCCGAGCGATGCAAAATCAACCGTTGCGCTTGATGTAATGCAAAAGGAATTTGACGGCGGCATTCCCAATGCGCGTGTAATGATTACCGATGTTACCATTCCACAGGCTTTGGAATATAAAGAGCAAATTGAAAATGTTGAAGGCGTCACAGAAGTCACTTGGCTTGACGACAGTGTGGATATTACAACGCCGCTTGCCGTACTTGACAGTGATGTAGTTGAAAATTATTTCAAGGACAACAACGCATTGTTTAGCGTAACGATTGACGAAGATTGCCGTATTTCTGCGGTAGATGCTATCCGAGAAATCATCGGAGAGGATAACGCTATGACAGGCAGTGCTGTTTCTACGGCAGTTGCAACCACTAATACAGTCTCTGAAATACAGAAAATCACAGTCATCGCAGTAATATTCGTACTTGTTGTTTTAATTCTGACTACAACATCCTGGATAGAACCGTTTATCGTGATGATTGGTTTAGGTATTGCCATTATTATCAACAGCGGCAGTAATTTGATTTTCGGAGAAATCTCATTTGTGACAAATGCAGCAGGCAGCATTTTGCAATTAGCTGTATCTCTTGATTATTCGGTATTCTTAATTCATCGTTTTGAGGAATGTCGTAAAGAAAATGCAAATGTAAATGAAGCAATGGTTACTGCTTTGTGTAAATCAACAACATCTATTTTGTCAAGCGGTTTGACTACCGTAATCGGTTTCTTGGCTTTAATATTGATGCAATTCAAAATCGGTCCGGACCTTGGTTTGGCGTTGGCAAAGGGAGTGGCGATCAGTTTAATCACAGTTTTTCTGTTTATGCCGTCGCTTATATTGACGACTTACAAATGGTTGGATAAAACTCGGCATAAATCCTTTATGCCGAGTTTCAAAGGGTTTGGAAAATCGGTTTACCAGTTGGCGATACCTATGGTGTGTATTTTTGCCGTTATAATCGTGCCGTCATATTTAGCGTCAAGCACAAATTCTTATCTTTACGGCTCATCACGTATTTACGGTGAAGGCACAACATACGGTATAGATACGACTGCCATTGAAACAGTTTTCGGAAAAAGCGATACTTATGTTTTGTTAGTGCCGCAGGGAAATACGGCAACAGAAACGAAATTATCCGATGAATTACATTCCTTGCCGCAGGTTACGGATATTATCTCATATGTGGACACGGTTGGTACGGAAATTCCAAAAGAGTATTTAGATGAATATACGCTGTCTTTGCTGCAATCCGAAAATTACAGTCGCTTTGTCATAAGCGTAGATGCAGATTATGAAGGCAACGCAACTTTTGATCTTGTAGAAAAAATAAAAGACATTGCTGAAAAATATTACCCAAGCGAAACTCATCTTGCAGGCGAAGGCGTCAGCACCTATGACCTGATGGATACAATAACCGCTGATATGATAAAAGTAAATTTATTGGCGATTGGTGCAGTATTTATTGTTCTTCTCCTGACCATGAAATCAATAACCGTACCGATTATTTTAGTTTTGAATATAGAAACTGCAATTTGGTTGAACCTGTCAGTACCGTATTTTGCCGATAAACCGGTATATTACATTGCTTACCTAATCATTAGCTCGGTGCAATTGGGTGCAACGGTTGACTATGCTATTTTAATGACAGAGCGATATAAAGAAAATCGTTCAGCTCTTGAAAAGCGTGAAGCGGTGGTTCAAACCTTGTCTGATGTTTCGGTATCTATACTCACATCGGGAAGTGTCCTAACTGTGGTAGGGTTATTGCTCGGCTATGTCTCTTCTAACAGGCTTTTGGCACAACTCGGTATTTTTATCGGCAGAGGCGCAATTTTCTCGCTAATAATTGTACTGTTCGTCTTGCCGGGATTTTTGATGATATTTGATAGGTTAATTATAAAGAAAAAGAAAACAATAAAGGAGGCAGCAGCAAAATGAAAAAACTTTCAACAAGAATAACAGCGGCTTTTTTGACCGCTGTACTTGTAATAACTTTACTTCCGGTGTCGGTTTTTGCCGCACAGGAAAATACGCCTAAAGAAGAGGTCGTTTATATCAACCTGAATGCCGACGGTTCGGTAAAAGAAATCAATGTGGTAAATATATTCGACCTTGACAAAGACGGTCAGATCATTGATTACGGCAAATACGAAAACTTGCGCAATATGACTACCACCGATAAAATCGGATATTCCGGCGAAACGGTCACCATTGATACGAAAGCTGGGAAACTTTATTACGAGGGCAAGCTCGACAGCAATGTTATTCCGTGGAATATTGCTATCCGCTATTATATGGACGGCAAAGAATATAAAGCATCTGAAATTGCAGGTAAAAGCGGCGAACTGAAGATCTCAATGAAAATTACCGAAAATACAGAATGTATCGGTAATTTCTTTGAAGGCTATGCTTTGCAGGCATCTGTTACACTTGATACCGATAAATGCAGTAATATCAAGGCTGAAGGTGCAACCGTAGCCAATGTAGGCAGTAACAAACAGTTGACTTACACTATTTTGCCGAACAAGGGCGCTGATATTGAAATTACCGCAAGAGCAACCGATTTTGAGATGAGTGCCATTTCCATTAACGGTATTAAATTAAATCTTGCTATCGACATTGACGATGCTGAATTTCAAAGTAAGATTGATAAGATTATAGGTGCCGTCAATGACCTGGATGACGGTGCAGGTGAGTTAAAAGACGGCACTGTAGAACTGTATGACGGAACGAAGCTTTTGAATGACAAAGTAGGCGAACTTTATTCCGGTGTCAGTGCACTGGACAGCGGTATGGGCGATTTGTATAACGGATTGTCTCAAATAACATCGAAAAACCAAGAACTGTTAGACGGCGCTTATACTGCTTTCAACGGACTTTGCACGGCATCCGAAACCGTTTTGAATGCAGAGCTCAGCCAAAACGGCTTGCAGACCGTTACACTTACCCCCGAAACCTACGCTGCTGTTTTAACAGACCTTCTGAAAGCAATGGATGCCGATGCCGTTTACAATACGGCATATAACCGGGCACTTGCCGAGGTAACTGCACAGGTTGAAGCACAGGCAGACGCTTTATATGCCGGTTATATTGAGCAGAACGCCGATGCAATTTATCTTGCCTATGTTCAATCGCAGGCTGACACCTTGTATGCTCAGGTGGCAGCCGGGGCAGTTTTGGAACAGCTTGTTGCAAGCGGATATACAGAGGAACAGGCGGCTGCGTATCTGCAAACCGCCGAAGGTCAAGCATTGGTCGCACAGGCTGTAGAGGCTATGACCGATGAACAGAAACAGCAGATTATAAATACCGCCGTTTCTAACCTGACAGATGAACAAAAAACACAAATCAAGGCCGGTGCGATTCAGTCTTTAACGGATGAGCAGAAAACACAGATAAAGGACGGTTACATTGAACAAACAATGAAATCAAAGGAAGTGACCGACAGGATAACTGCGGCTGTTGCCGCCTCAAATACCGCAGCCGCAAGTATTACAGAACTCAAAGGACAACTCGATAATTACTGCCTTTTCTATGAAGGACTGAAAAGCTATACCTCTGCGGTCAGTGATGCCGCAAGCGGAGCCAATACCTTAAAGATAAATATGGACACATTATATTCAAATGTCGGTATGCTGAAAACCTCTGTCGGTGAACTGAACGACGGTGTTAAGGTTTTATTTGACGGCACTGCCACACTCAAAAACGGAACGAGTGAATTCGTAAATGAAACTGAAGGCATTGAATTGGAAGTCAGCGATGAAATTGATTCTATGATCACCGAAGCAACCGGTAGTGACATAGATATTACATCATTTGTCTCGGAAAAGAACACCAATGTGGATTCGGTACAGTTTGTAATTCAGACCGAAGCAATTGAGATTGCCGAAACGGTTGACGTTGAGCCTGTATTAGAAGAAAATCTTAACTTTTGGCAGAAACTTTTAAGATTGTTTGGATTATATTGATGTATGATGGCAGGGAGATACATTTCTCTCTGCCTTTTTCGTTAAAAAATTATTATTATTCCTACTCGCCGAAAAAATATTCAAAAAGTATTGACAAACATATGTTCTGTGATGTATAATAAAATGCTCTCTATGGAGAGATACAACTGAATATAAGAAATCACAATTTTATGGGACGACTAAAAGTCGGATAAGGTCTGCGATATACTAAGCGAAAATATCGCCGCTTCCGTCAACGCCTTGGTACTGTTGGCAGACGGAAAGCGAATAAACAGTCCCGTCTTTGATTTTCAAAGCCGGTTACATTGATGTGATACCAAAACCGCAAGAGATAAGTCTATCCTTTTGTATCGGTCGGTATGCGTTGATGTACCGGCTTTTTTTGTTGCCCAAAAGTCGGTTACAACTGAATGACCGGCTGAATGGGATATGATTTTGCCAAGACCTCTTGTGTGAACAGAGCGAGCGAAACAACGCTGCGGTGAGACTCCGGGGCAGGAACTGCATTTAGGTAGAACGGCAAATATCATAACGGTAGCGGCAATACGGATGTCGCATACCGTAACGAGCAGGGAAACTGTATTGACAGTTTCCGCTCAAATCGACAGCGTGTGTCGATTACTCTTTAGGGACACCCTAATACCCGATTAAAAATCAAAGAAAGGACTGATGTAATGAATGAAATTAAGAACAGAAATCTGTTTATCCGTGTAAGTCAAAAAGAGAAAAATATCATCGAACTAAATGCTGAAAAGTGCGGGCTTTCCGTGTCAGAATATCTCCGCCAGCGTGCGTTGGGATATATGCCGAGAGCAGTTTTGCCCGAAGTATTCTTCTCTTTTAATGACAAGTTAGATGAACTCTGCGTTGCTTGTGAGGGCAAAATCTCACCTGATACGGAAGATAAAATTATCGCACTCATTGACAGTATCACAGAAGAATTGATACTGCCGAAGCGTGAAAGACAGGTGCAATCGGGGTCCCCGCAAAGCCTGCTTTGTGGGGAAAAGGAGCATCCACGGATTGTTGAGTTTTCGACGCTTGCGGCGGAAACGATGAAAGGAGTGTGATGCGACGTGGCAACAACGGGCTTTTGGCCTGTCAAAAGCAGGCTGAAAGAAGTGATTGACTATGCGGAAAACCCCGACAAGACCATAGATAAAAAGTATGTGGACAGCGACCTATACGCCGCCTTGCAGTATGCGGCAGATGATAAGAAAACTGACAAGCGTATGTATGTGTCGGGCATCAACTGCAACGCAAAGCGAGCCTATGAGCGTATGACGGCAACTAAAAAACGCTTTGGTAAAACGGGCGGCAATGTAGCGTATCACGGGTATCAGAGCTTTCAGACGGGCGAGGTTGCACCTGAGGAAGCGCACAAAATAGGGATGGAAACCGCAAGGCGTATGTGGGGCAGGAATTACGAAATTGTTGTTACTACACACCTTAATACAGATAATATCCATAACCATTTTGTTATTAATTCCGTATCCTTTAAGACCGGCAGAAAGTTTGAAAACCATATTTCCGACCATTACAGACTTCGTGAAATCTCTGATGCCGTATGTTTGGATTACGGTAAAAGTGTACTTAAAGAAGCAAACTTTTACGGCGGCGATAAAAAAGAATACTGGCTGAAAAAGAAAGGCAATATGACCCACCGAGAATTATTGAAATCGGATATTGATACCGCCATTTCGCAGTCAACCAATTTTAAAGCCTTTGAAATTCGCTTAAAGGATATGGGATATATCATACAGCGTGGCGAGGAATATGCCCACTATTCCGTCAAAGCACCAAACTGGCAGAGGGCAATCCGTTTAGACAGACTGGGAAAGGAATACTCTCCTTCCGCTATTCGTGAAAGGCTGCTTGATAATCAGCGCCATATCGGTTATGTTCCGTTTCAAAAGCCTAAGTATGCGCCGCTGATTATGCTTGAAATCGAATACCGAAAGGTAAAGAAGATGGACGGCATACAGGTAATATTCCAACTTGTGATTGAGCTATGCAAATTGATTACAGGTAATAACATTACGCCGCAGACTCCGAGACCGCTGTCTCCCGAAATGAGGCAAGAGGTTGTAAAACTCGATAAAACGCTGAAAGAATACAAGTTCCTATGTGAGAATCATATAGATTCCCCACAGGAGCTTGTTTCTTTTATCAGCGAAAAGCGTGAACAGATAGATGTTTTAGAAAAAGAAAGGCAGTCTGTCTATAACCGCAACCGACATAAGAAAAGCAAGGAGCTAAACGCACAGGCAAGGGAAATTACCGCAAAAATCAAGCCTTTACGTGAAGAACTATCCGTAGCAAAAGCGGTTCTTGAAAAAATACCGAAACTAAAAGAACTGCTTGAAATCGAAAGGCAGACAGAAAATGCTGTCATCTACAAAACGAAAGAAAGAGGTTATACACGATGAAAAATACAGAACAATTAGTAAATGAAATCTTATCCCCACCGAAGAAAAAGGCGGTGAACATACCCATTGAAAAGCTCCACACCTTTAACGGGCACCCGTTCAAAGTCCTTGATAACGAGGAAATGGAGATTTTAACGGAAAGTATCCGTCAGCAAGGAATACTCTCGCCGCTTATTGTAAGGCCGATGGAAAACAAACCCGAGGAATATGAAGTCATATCGGGACACCGCAGGCTGTACGCTTCTATGAAAGCAGGGCTTACGGAGGTTCCTGCTTTAATCTATCCCCTTGACCGCAATGCGGCAATTATTGCGGTGGTGGACAGTAATATCCACAGAGAACGGATACTGCCCAGCGAAAAAGCCTTCGCATACAAAATGAAAATGGAAGCGATGAAAGAACAAGGTAAAAGAACGGATTTAACTTTATCGCAAGTTGCGACAAAGTCGGATACCGCCGCTCGAATCGGCAAAGCACAGGGCGAAAGCCGTGACCAAGTATTCCGATATATCCGTCTTACTAACCTTATCCCAGAACTTCTTAAAAAAGTTGACGAGGGTGCTATCGCTTTAAGTCCTGCCGTTGAGCTGTCCTACTTATCCGAAGAACAGCAAAAAGTACTGCTTGACGCTATGAGCCTGAACGACTGTACTCCCTCCCACGCCCAAAGTATTCGTATGAAAAAATCGGCACAGCAAGGCACTCTTTCTTCGGACGGTATTTATGAAATTATGTCAGAGGAAAAAGCCAATCAGACCGAGCATATCAGTTTTAAGGTGCAGGATTTGCAGGCTTTCTTCCCAAAAAACTACACTCAAAAGCAGATGACCGAAACCATCTTGAAATTGCTTTATGACTATCACAGAAAAACCGAACGAAAGCGTAACAGCCGTGACGAAAGGTAAGGTGACAATATGAAGAAAATAGAAATGTTTCCGAACAATGAAGTAGTTTATGTAACTCCGCCGGAACAGATAGGTGAAACCGAAGAAATCTGCGTTGTCGATTATCTGATACCGAGAAGTAATGAGCGTATATTTGACTATACCAAGGTACGCCGTTTCGGTGAAGAAAATTTCACAATGAAAATCGGTGGAACGACCTATGAAGTATCCACACATTTTAATCCAAAGGGCAGACAGTGTTTATTGGAACAATTCAAGGAATTGATACTGTCCGAACATTTAATTTGATAATCGCACCATAGAAAAAGACAACAGGGCATACTACAATAATTGTGCCTTTGCTATGCCCTGTTGTCGGAAAGGAGAAATGATTTATGACAACAGCAAACAATATTAAAGGGCAGACAGAAGAAAAAATTACAGCGTTGTACTGTAGATTATCGGTTGATGATGAAAAGAAAGACGCCGAGTCAAATTCCATAACCAATCAAAAGCAAATACTGTTAGATTACTGCCAAAAGCAGGGCTTTACAAACACGATGTTTTTTGTAGATGACGGTATTTCCGGCACAAGCTTTGAGCGAGGCGGCTTTCAGCAGATGCAGAAAATGGTGGAGGAAGGCAAGATATGTAGGGTTATCGTTAAAGACCTATCCCGTTTCGGTCGAGAAATGGTTGAAGCAGGCAGACTGACTCAGATTGTATATCCTTCCTTGGGTGTTACTTTTATCTCACTCCACGAGAATGTAAACAGCACCACCGGCGAGGGTATGGAAATGCTGCCGTTTTACAACATATTCAACGAGTGGTATGCGGCACAAACCTCTAAGAAAATCCGTGCGGTGTGGCAGTCGAAAGCAGAAAACGGAAAGCGCGTCTCCCCGACTGTTCCTTTTGGATATGTGAAAGACCCTAATGATAAAGAGAAATGGCTGATTGACGAGCCTGCCGCTGAAGTGGTACGCAAAATTTATGCTTTATGTCTTGCAGGGCGAGGACCGTCACAGATTGCAAGACAGTTGGAAAAAGAGAAAATTCTTGTTCCTTCTGCCTACTATGAATCTGTCGGCAGAAGCCACGCACAGAAAGTACCAACTAATCCGTATAGTTGGGATCAGGCAACGGTTGTAGGTATTCTTGAAAACCGACAATATACGGGTTGTGCCGTGAATTTCAAAAGCACTACCGTCAGCTACAAGGTTCATAAGAAAATTCATAATGCCACAGAAGATTATCAAATCATACCGAATATGCAGGAGCCGATCATATCCGAAGAACAATGGCTGAGGGTGCAGGAACTTCGCAAACACCGACGCAGACCGACAGCAACCGGAAGAACAAGCCTGTTTTCGGGATTGGTATACTGTGCAGACTGCGGTGCAAAACTGCATTTCTGTGCTGCAAAGAGTCTAAAACGCAATCAGGAATTTTGGAGATGTTCCAACTACAAGGATGGCAGAGGGATTTGTCAAATCCACTATATCCGTGACGTTGTGCTTGAGAGAATAGTGCTTGAAGCAATCGGCAGCTTGGCGGATTTTGTCAAATGCCACGAGCCGGTATTTCTGTATATGCTTGCGAAGAAAACCAATGCTATGCGTCAGAAAGAACACAAAAGGCTGGAGCTGGCGGTTGAACAAGGCACAAAGAGAATCGCCGAAATCGACAGGCTGATTGAAAAGGTTTTCGAGCAAAACGCAAGCGGCATACTCTCCGATGAACGCTTTTCTAAAATGCTTCAAAGCTATGAGAAAGAGCAAAAAGCATTAACGCAGGAAGTTGCCGACAGCAGGCAGACCTTAGAGGAAGCCAAACAGAAAGCAACAGATTTAAGGCTTTTACTCCGTACTTTGCGTGAAATGACGGAAATTAACGAACTCACGCCGACACTTGTAAATTCTCTGATTGAGCGTATCGAAGTCCATAACAACGACAAATCAAGCGGTCATTGCTATGTAAAGGTAGATATTTACTTTACTGCGGTTGGTATGATAGATATTCCAACCGAACAGGAAATTCTTGCTATGATGGAGGAAATACGGGCAAACCCGCAGGACTTCCGCTTTGTAGCATAAGAGAAAAAGAATACGGTGTAACCCATTTTACTGAGTTACACCGTACCCTACATAAAAACTTCCTTATCTGGCGTTGCCAAAAAGCGTTCGGCTGTTTTTATGTCATTTATCAGAGGCCGCCTAAACCATTGACGGTGCTGACGGAGATATCATACATTAAGTTTGGAGCAAAACGAGCGGATTATCACAAGCCTTTTATGGCACAAAACTAATGCTTAAACGGTGCTCCTCCGGTTCGTACGGTCTCCATGAACGGAGGAGCACTTTAGGAGCTTTCAAGCATCTTTTGCAGTGCTGGTTCGCTTCCAGCATCTCCGCAAGCCTCCAGCTGTTATATTAAGATTTAGAAGATTTTTTAGGCTGGAAACAGCCTTATCTCTTTATGAATTATTCGCCGAGGAGCCCTTCAATCAAACGGGGAAGCTCACTGGCATGTGCCGCCGTATGCTCCACCTGTTCCATTTCATAGGGGCGGAAGCCATAAACGCATCCAATGAAAGGAATTTGATTATCCACAGCGGCCTGCCGGTCTAAAAGAGTATCACCGACCATAACCGCTTTTTCCGGAGAAACCTCTCTTAAAAGCTTGCCCAGGCTTTGGCCCTTGTGATCCATTCCAGCCTCCAGTTCCTGAAGATAGTCCATTTTGTCCTTCAAGCCAATGGCACTGACACACATTTTGATATAGCGGATGTTGGAATTGGAGCAGACTGCCGTTTCGTACCCTATGGCGTGAAGGCGGTCCATAGCTTCCGGAATACCATCGTAGGGCATGGCACGGTCCAGATACTTTGCCTGTATTTCCCCGCCATGGGTAAAATAGAAATCATAAGCCTTTTGATCCCAGCCGGGAAAAATAGCATCCATAGTGTCCTTATAATTGGTGCCAAAGGAAGCGATAATATGAGAAGCCTCCTGGACGGGGTAGCCCAGTAACCGCTCCATCTCCTGGGCTGCGGGAACGGAGAACAGCTCCGTACGGCTTAGGGTGCCGTCTAAGTCGAAAACAGCCAGTTTCTTTGTCATAGGGGATTCCTCCTTTACAATCAGAACCATGCTGTTTTCTATTATACTGTTTTTTTGTCAGGATGAAAGAGAAAAATAAAAATATTATGGTTTTGATAAAATCGGAAATCTGGGAAAAGAAAATCTTAGAAGATGTTGCCGTTTTTAGGGGCTTATGGTAGACTAAAAAGGGGGGGATGCCAAATGAAAACAACGGATGAAAAACGTGACCGCCGTTCGTTATCAGTACACGAAGGGCTGGAAGCATTAGAAACATCTGAAAGCTATGCGGAACGGCGCTTGCAAAATCAAATTGCGGCCCTCCTTGAAGGCAGAAAAGAGCTGAATAAAGAAATTGAGCGTCTTCAGGAAAAATGGTTGAACGCCCAGCGTCAGGATGACGAATTAATACGTAAAAGCCGGCAGTATGATGATATCCAGTTTCACCTTTATGAAATTCATCAAAAGGCAGAGGCCGATGCGCAGGAAATCCGGGATTCGGCCAAAGAACAGGCTATGGACGCTGTTTTTGTCATTGACGATATCAAGGAAGCGGTGGCGGTTTTTCAGCAGGATCTCAAGGCTTTAAAAAAAGATTTGAAGATTGGAAGTGATACGCTGGAAGACCGGGTTACATCGTTTCTTTATTCCTTAGAAAGCTTTGAGAATACATTGGACCAGATTAAGCTGCGTTTTTACCAGGATAACCATTTGCCGTGGGAGAAACCCGAGCCGTTAGAAAAATGATAAAATACTTGCAAAAGACAAGGCTTTGTGCTATCATATTTTAGCGTGAAATGAGGGCCACTAGCTCAGTTGGTTAGAGCAACCGGCTCATAACCGGTCGGTCCGGGGTTCGAGTCCCTGATGGCCCACCAAAGTGCCTGAACATTGAGTGTTCAGGCACTTTTCCTTTAACCAAGAAAGACGATGTCTTTATTTTTTTGTATTTTACAACAGAAAGAAAAAGCAACACTAAAATGATCGGTAAAAAGCGGTATTTCATACGAAATACCGCTTTTAATCTTTCTCTTTATGAGAGTGGATGTCAGGTGAAAACTCTATGATTTCTGATACGTCACAGTTTAGAATCTTACATAAAGCGTCTAAAGTATTTGTAGAAACGGATTCGTCTGCCATAAGCCTTTGGATTGTCTTGCTGTCTAAATTATTAAATCCACATTTATTTCTTAGGTAATAGGTACTAATACCTCTTTCTTTTAAAATTTTTCTCAATGGTTCGAACGAAATCATGAAACCGCACCCTATCTAAAGACGTTCGGAAAATTTCTCTTTACTTTTTAATAATTATCCCATATAATGATTCCATACCGATATGAGGAAAATTCCTCATAATTTAATTGATTGGAGGGAATATAAAACAAGCAAAGACCAAATAATTTTTTTACTAAAATTTTACAAAGGGATTCTAAGGAAAGTCATTGACAATTTTTGTTGTTTCCTTTAGTCTATATATTATGTAGACTGGTAACAGCGAATGAGGAATTATGTGGAGGCGAAGGATGAAAGCTATTAAACGAATTATTGCAAGTGTATTTGTATGTATGTTTGCGGTGACAGGCGGCTTAAACGCATTGGCGCTTACCCCTACGGAGGATTCTTCGACTGTGGTTTCGCAGCCGGTAAGCGAGGGCATATCTTCAGAAACGTCTTCGCAGACCGGCAGCGTGTCTTCTGGACTTTCTTCTCGGGCTGACGATAGTGGTTTAAAGAACGAGTCATCGTCTTCCCGGACTCCGGAGGCTTCTTCTGAGGTGGATTCAGAGAACAGTCAGTCTTCTTCAGAGCCGGCGAGTTCAGGAAACAACAGCACCTCCCTTTCAGCAAGTGCCGGAATGCCTTCCGCAGAGATTAGCAGCAGTACAGAGGCTAAACAAGCTGCAACTACCGTAGATGTTTCCTATAAAACTCATGTACAGACCTTTGGCTGGCAAGATTGGGCTGCTAACGGCGCTTCCGCTGGCACTACTGGCCTGGCCAAACGACTTGAGGCTATCCAGATTAAAACCTCAGCCCCAGCTTCCCAAGGCGGTATTCGTTATAGAACCCATGTACAGACCTATGGATGGCTGGATTGGGTCAGCGACGGAGCCTCTAGTGGTACTACCGGGGAAGCCAAGCGTTTGGAAGCCATTCAGATTGAACTGACCGGTGCTTTGGCAACTCAATACGATGTATATTACCGGGTTCACGCCCAAACGTT
>ERZ860710.561-NODE-561-length-23673-cov-5.956940_pt1 | contig 23673 bp, 19 predicted proteins | sample MGYA00509974_ERZ860710 | MGnify/ENA primary metagenome ERZ860710 (study PRJEB30046, sample SAMN00715261) | human gut metagenome | study: EMG produced TPA metagenomics assembly of the A metagenome-wide association study of gut microbiota in type 2...
AAGTTAGTTTGCCGGCTGCAAAATATCATATTTTTTACTGACATAATAAGCAATAGGTGGTTTTGTCAATAACTTCCAGTATGGGAAGTTTGAGTTACTTTATCAAAGCAATATCAGTATACAACATTTTGTCGTATTGCGCTACAAAAAAGATGGATCATTCTCCCTAAGATATAGGTGATATTTGTTACTTTCTCTGCCCCACTTCCCCTCGACGGAATCACTGCACATAAAGATACGGTCATAGCCGCTGGCTATAACGAATGCGATATGTTTTCTCATACTCCTTTTCAGATAAATTTTTTATCCCCTTTGTGTCTGCGAGTTTTGCCCCTCAGGCATTGCACTTTTGCAAAAAAAGCTCTCGTATCATCCCATTTTCGTATATGCGAAACAGACTCTAATAAAATACCACCCCATAAGTATGTCATATGGGATGGTATTTGGGATTATTTTTTGATATTGATTGGATGGGTGTACGAGTATGACTGTAACTTTATGTTTTAGGTCGAAAAAAGTGGGAAGGCTAAGCTTCCCACTCGTTAATGTTCATCTCCGGCTCAAAGCCATAAGGCTAATGAGACCTATCTGTAATCAGAATATAACAATTAATTGGTCGTGTCAGACATTACTGTAATTTTGTGTTCGCTTTGCCAATAATGGTGACATTGTCATCGCACCATAACTCCTCTAATACCTTGTTGTTACTTACATTCAAGCTTCTCAGTTGGTTACTATTACACTGCAACTCTGTTAGGGCCGTATTATTGCTTACATCCAAACTGCTCAACTGGTTATCACTGCAATCCAAATAGTCCAGTACCGCGTTATGGCTTACGTCCAAACTTCTCAACTGGTTACCATTGCAAAGTAAACTTTTCAGTGCCGTGTTACGACTTATATTCAAACCTCTCAACTGGTTATCACTGCATTCCAGAGTTGTTAATGCCGTGTTATGACTTATATCCAAACTTCTCAGCCGATTTCCTTCGCAATACAAATCTGTTAATGCCGTATTTCGGCTCACATCCAAACTACTAAGCTGATTACTACCACTATATAAGTATTTCAATACAATATTTCGGCTCACATCCAAACCACTTAACTTGTTATCACTGCAATGCAAATCTATTAATGCCGTGTTACGGCTTACATCTAGACTACTTAACTGGTTATCTTCGCAATACAAATCTGTCAATGCCGTGTTACGACTTACATCCAAACTACTCAACTGGTTACCACTGCAAAACAAATATTTCAATGCCTTATTTCCACTTACATCCAGACTACTCAATTTGCTAGCACCGCAATTAATCTCCATTAATGCTGTCAGTCCCGTAAAATTTAATTTTCCTTGCAGATTTTTTTCATTCCATTTTATCCATACAAGTCTACCATTTTCCCACAAATACTGCCAATCATCCAAATCTTCACTCACTGTAGCACCCTTTTTTCTCTGCTCCTGAATAATTCTTTTTATGACTGACACATCATTTTTATTTTTAGCCGAACTTGTTGGCTTCGTCACAGTTGGTTTCTTCGTTGTGTTGGTTTTCTTGGCACTTTTCACGGTTACCGTGCAGGTATACTTTTTCTTTCCTGCTTTCACCTGTACCTTTGCCTTACCTGATTTCACTGCCACGATCTTGACACTGTTTTTCTTCTTGTTTTTCAGCTTGATACATTTCTTACCAGAAATGACTTTCCATGTCGTTTTCTTTTTGTTATTTTTAAGAGTGATCGTCTTACTCTTTCCTACTTTGAGTGTGACTTTTTTGCTACTCAATTTCGCTGCTTTTGCCGCTTGCGTGTGCTGTACAGGCATTCCCGTCAACACCAGCGTTGCTGCAAGCAGCCCCACTAAATATTTTCTTCTTGTTTTCATATGTATTTCCTCCTTCATTTTATGGGTAGTGTCCTTACTAGCCCTTTATTTCTTAATTTTTACCTTCTTATTCCCCTTTTTCTTCAGGAACTTTTTATATGCCTTATATTGTTTCTTAGGCACTTTTACAACTAAGTTCTTTGCCGTTCCCCTGAACGCATTTTTGCCAATCGCGCCACTCTTTAACTTCGTTGACTTGATCGTGATCTTCTTCAACTTCTTGCATCCGGCAAAAGCACTTTTACCGATGGTTGTGATATTCTTTCCGATTGTCACTGTTTTCAACTTTTTATTGTTTGCAAATGCTTTGGATGCAATACTTTTTACTTGATAAGTCACTCCTTTAATCTTAATCCTAGCGGGTACGGTAATATTGCTTACATTTTTCTTGGCAGCTTTGATGTATGCCACTACAGGTTGTTTTTTATTTGCTGAAACAACCTTATAAGAAGCAGTTTTATCCTTTACAATTGAGCCGACTACCGCTGGAACACATCTCGTTGCCGGTGTCCTGCGTGGGGAAGTGGTTGGGCGATCATTTGGTACATCATCATTCCAAAGATCAGAAGCAGAAACATTCCCTGCAGCAGTCCAAACCTTAGAAGAAAGATTCAAATGCAAAGCCGGACGGATAGCGTATCCCTTTTCTCTGAGATCACTATAATAAGAACCGCTACCATCTCTGGCAATAAATGCTGCATCCGTACCACCATCAACCAATGACCGCAATCTCCAACTGTCTATTTCGCCATCACCAAGCATACCATCCTTTCCAGCAACATATGCCGTATTTGTTGACTGCCGATTATCAGTACATATATCAAATATGCTATCAAATCCATATGACACATTACTTACCTCTGCGATAGACAATAAATAGATCTTGTCTTTCGTATTATTGTTACCTCCATTAGAACTATCTTCATTCACTATCGTTGTATTCCTAATGGCATTCTTCTCTGCCTGCGTAAACGCTGCATCAATAAAATTATCATTGCTATAATCGATGCAAGCTGCATTGGATGATGCATTATATCCGTTAAGCCAGCTACGGCGGGTACAAGACCCCCATGTAACATCTGCCAAAGACTCATTATAAGATCCTGCATCTAGATTCTGATCAGCCAATAGAAACGCATCAGCACCGTCTACCGATAACACCCTCCATTTAATTGGCTGTTTCTTATCATTTTTGTTAGCAACTCCGTCACCATTAGTATCATTCTGCCAATAGTTTCCAAAACATACGCAGTTCCATGTAGCAACTCCATTACTGTCAATAGTCGGGTTTTTCAATCCATAATCCACCGCCTGTGCCTGACGAGGCTTGGTAATTCCTGCCACCAGCGATAACACAATCGCCAATGTCACAAGTTGAGTGGCAAATTGTTTCCATGTTCTTTTATTGTTCTTCATCCTTCAATCCTCCTATATTTAAGCAAAATTCTGTTTCCTTTTATCAATTCTTTACTTAGTTACCTTAACTGTCTTATTCCCCTTTTTCTTCAGGAACTTTTTATATGCCCTATATTGCTTCCTAGGCACCTTAACAACCAAGTTCTTTGCCGTTCCCTTGAACGCATTTTTGCCAATCGCGCCACTCTTTAACTTCGTTGACTTAATCGTGATCTTCTTCAACTTCTTGCATCCGGCAAAAGCACTTTTACCGATGGTTGTGATATTCTTTCCGATTGTCACTGTTTTCAACTTTTTATTGTTTGCAAATGCTTTGGACCCGATAGCAACAACTTTATAGGTCGCACTGCCAATCTTCACCTGCGCCGGCACCGTCACGCTTGCGGCTGTTTTCTTAAGATTTTGCACATAGGTTACCGTCGGCTGTTTTGGATTCGCAGAAACAACCTGATAAGAAGCATTTTTGTTCTTTAACTTGGTTCCTGCTGCTATTGGTTTGGCAGTTGCTTTCGGCGTAGCAGTCGGATACAGATAAATAGCTGTATCCAAAGGTTTTATTCCTGCAGGACGTTGACTTGGCTTGTTATCCGGTGCCGCACTTGGTGCAACATCTGGTGTCTGTGTCGACTGCGGTCGAAAACCTGTTACCTGCACACTGTCATCACAACGCAATGTCCGCATCTTTTTGTTCTTGCTAAGATCCAGGCTGCTAATTTTCGTGTCATCACAATACAAAACTTCGAGCAGTGTATTCTTACTGACATCCAAATTACTAATATCAGTTTTAGAACAATACAATTCCTTTAATTTCAAATTACTGCTCACATCCAAACTGGTAAGCGAGTTATCCAAACATGACAAGATTTCCAAAGCAGTATTGTAGCTGACATCCAAGCTTTGAATCTTTGTATAATAGCAAATCAGACTTTCCAACGCTGCATTCTGACTGAGATTCAAACTGGTAAGTCCTGTGTTATTGCAACGCAAAGTTTTCAATGCCTTATTTTTGCTCACATCCAATTTATAAATGTATGTGCCTTCGCAGCTCAGATTTTCCAGTGCCGGATTATTTTCCACATGCAATTCTTTAAGATTGGCATAACCACACTGCAGATCCTTAAGCAATACATTATTGCTGAGATCCAAAGCGGTGATACTGGTATTAAAACATTCCAAAGTTTCCAATGCTGTATTACCACTTACATCCAGCGCCGTTATACTATTACCGGAACAATTTAACTGCTTTAATGCCGATAATCCTGCAAATGATATAGCACCAGTCATCCCTCTGCCACCAGTATATATGTTGTCCTCATCGCTCCAGTTAATTCCCACCAGTCTTCCATTTTCCCATGTATACTGCTTACTATCATTCAGATTCTCACTGATCGTTGTATTCTTGCCGCTCTGCGTTGCAATAATTTTTTGGAGAACCGCAACATCCTGTTCATTTTTTTCTACCGACAGAGTTGTAATACTGTTGCTGGCTGATGCCATTTGTGCAATTCCGTTGCCTGGCATCGCCATTAGCAAGGATAATGCAAGTACACATACCAGTTTTCTACATTCTTTCTTGCTCATCTCTTTACCTCCTTTTTCCAGCGTTGTTTTCATGTAAGGATGCAATAATTTTTCTATATCGTAAAAATATATCACATGGCATGCACAATTTTTTTCCAAAATTTACGACAAGAATTTTTCATACGCACTTAAAATATACCGAAAAAACATAACAAAAATGATTTACTGCCATTTCTTTACTTATCCTTTTGTGCATCATTCATAAATTTCTGGTCAAAACTTTGGTGACTTTTTTTGTGATTTTTAAGAAATGTAAAAAAGAGTCAATCAAATCCAAGCATTATACCCTCCCCCAAAAGTTAGACCTAGAAGTCTAACGATTGGATGTAGGTACACCTTGATGATTGACCCTTTTTATTTTAGAACAAGGTGATATTTATCGTGATACTCCCAACCTTGCCATGAGTGCTTCCTGTAAGACCTTTGATACATTAATATGTGATCTCTCTGCTTCTTGATTTAACCAATTAGGTAATGTTACGTTACGACGCACTGTTTTGTTATCCAACATTCGTCGATAAACTTCAAGATCAACATCCACTAAAGATACAACACTTGTGCCCTCTCCCCCAAATGTACCTTTGGAAACATCAACATCTGTCATATTAGAGGCTTTTGAAATTTCTTTTCCCTCGTCCTGTGCCTCGATACAACTTATACCAATCGCATCTCTTGCCATCATAATAGCATCTGCCAAGGAACTTTTTACCTTGCCTTCTTCGTTTGACTCTGTCAAAATTCCTAAGTCCGGCACTTCAATCAATATATTTGTATCTACATCTGTAAATATAACCGGATATGCTACTTTCATATGCTCAACCTCCATCTTTATATAATAAATGCATTATATTGAGACTGGGAGATTATTTTAATCCCCATTTTCTCAATATTGCTTTTGCCAGTCTCTCATTTACCTCTTTATGCCTTGGTATTACTTCCTCATCATTCCCTCTTTGATAAACATCATGGTCTCCTCCATGTCTGACAAGGTGAAATCCGGCATTTTTGAGTTTTTTCACAAGATCTCTTTGTTTCATATTTTCCCCCCTTTAATTATATTATACACACTGCATACACATTTTTCAATATAAATGTGTAAATAATACACATTTTGATCAAAATACCAAAAAGCCCTAGAAATGATAACCATTTCCAGGGCTTTCCACATGCATTCACTAATTAATATTCAAAATTTTCCATATACTTCATATATTTCACGACCATCAGCGCGATCTTGAAAGTAATCGCATCATCAAATACACGCAGATCAAGTCCGGTGCTCTTCTGCAGCTTATCCAAACGATACACTAACGTATTACGATGAATATACAACTGTCTGGAAGTCTCTGATACATTCAAGCTGTTCTCAAAGAATTTATTGATCGTAGCAATGGTCTCCTCGTCAAAATCGTCTGGCGATTTGTCACCAAATATTTCTTTGATAAACATTTTGCAAAGCGGCATTGGAAGCTGATAGATCAAACGGCCAATACCTAAGCTGCTATACGCAATAACATTGCGATCGCTGTAAAAAATCTTTCCAACGTCTAACGCCATTTTAGCTTCTTTATAGGAACGCGACACATCCTTGATCTCATTTACCATCGTACCATAGGATACGTGCACCATTGTCATGGCTTCCGTGTTCAACATATCTAAGATGACTTTTGCAGTTTTCTCCATATCATCATAATCTTCGTTCGGTTTCACTTCCTTCACAACAATGATGTTCTTTTCATCAACCTGCGTGATGAAGTCCTTGGATTTGCTGGAAAATAACCCTTTGACCGTCTCCAATGCGTTGGTGTCCTTCTCATTCTTTGTCTCGATCAAAAATACAACGCGGCGCACAGATGCTTCGATATGTAACTTCTTCGCACGATTGTAAATATCAACCAACAACAGATTATCCAACAATAAGTTCTTGATAAAATTATCTTTATCGTAGCGCTCTTTGTAGGCAACCAGCAAATTTTGAATTTCAAAAGCCGCCAATTTACCAACCATATATACATCGTCGCTGTCGCCCTTGGCTAACACTACATATTCTAATTGGTGATCATCAAAGACCTTGAAAAATTGATATCCCTGAAGCACCTGACTATCTGCAGGCGAATTAACGAACGCCATTACAGCCTCTTCATATTCCTCTACATTATCTATCGTAGTGGCAAGCGCTTTCCCCTCCGTATCCATTACACAAATATCTACGCGCGTAATATTCTTCATTCCTTCGATATTTGTCTGCAACACCTGATTTGCAATCATATTTACCTCCGCTGCTTCTCGAGTAAGTGCTATCTATCTGCAACGACTTACCCGTTCTTTAGAAAGTTTCCCTTTCTAATATCCCCAATAACATATACTAAATTATAGCATGAAATTTGTAAAAAGTAAATAAAACAGGCATTGTAGATACAATGCCTGTCTTAGATAGTTTATTATGAGAATTTTAACAAATCTTCTAACATTAAGGACTAGTTTGTAATGGTTCTCTCTGTCTCTTTGTCGAATACATGAATCTTAGCAGGATCCAATGCAATCTTGATCGTATCGCCAGGACGAGCTGTTGTACGAGGATTTACACGAACTGTGATATCGAATCCCTCGACAGTGAAGTATAAGAATACTTCTGCACCAAGCATCTCGTATACCTTAACAGTTGCATCAAGTACATTGTCAGATCCACCGTTAACAAAGATCTCCTCATCTTTGATATCCTCTGGACGAATACCAAGTACGACTTCTTTACCAATGTATCCACCTTCAACAAGTCTGGCAGCTTTCTGCTCAGGAAGCTTAATTGCATAAGAACCAAATGCAAGCTTAACATCTTCGCCTTCCTGAATTGCTACAGCGTCGATGAAGTTCATCTGTGGTGAACCAATGAAACCAGCTACGAACAAGTTACATGGTTTTGTATAAAGATCGATTGGAGTAGCAACCTGCTGCATTACACCATCTTTCATAACAACGATACGAGTACCCAATGTAAGAGCCTCTGTCTGGTCATGTGTTACGTAGATGATCGTAGCTTCCAATCTCTGATGGATCTTAGAAATCTCGATACGCATCTGTACACGAAGTTTTGCATCCAAGTTGGAGAGTGGCTCATCCATCAAGAATACCTTAGGGTTACGAACGATTGCACGACCCATGGCAACACGCTGTCTCTGACCACCGGATAACGCCTTTGGCTTACGGTCTAACAAATGCTCGATGTCAAGGATTCTTGCTGCATCATGTACTAACTTATCGATCTTCTCCTTAGGAGTCTTTCTTAACTTCAGACCGAATGCCATGTTATCATATACTGACATATGTGGATACAGAGCGTAGTTCTGGAATACCATTGCGATATCACGATCCTTAGGCTCTACATCATTTACTAAGTTGTTGCCGATCCAAAGCTCACCCTCTGTGATCTCTTCCAAACCAGCGATCATACGAAGTGTAGTAGATTTACCACAACCTGAAGGTCCTACGAAGATGATGAACTCCTTATCTGCGATGTCCAGATTAAAATTCTTTACTGCAACGAATCCGTTTGGATATGTTTTGCAGATGTTTTTCAAAGATAAACTTGCCATTAATATGTCCTCCTGTTTGTCAATTAATTTATCTTGTAAGGGAATAACTCCTCTCACATAACCTGTAAAATATAATACACCAAACAGAATTTTTTGACCATGGCACGAATTGCCAAAGAAAGTTTTCGCTTTTTGTGCAAAGTGTATAGAATGAGATTTTTTCATTGCTTTTGCCAAAAAATCTACGGCTTTTTTGTTGTTTTTCTGTGCAATTTGAACAGTTTTTTGCCATCTGCTGACATGCCGAGAGCTGTCGAATCAAATCCTTCACCCAAAACTTCTCTCGCTTCCGTGATTATGACAAATGCTGACGTGTCATGTTTTCGCACCGCCTGCAGAAGCTGTCCCGTCTGTCTTTTGCCTATGACACACAGCAACACAGGGCGCTCCTGTCCGCTATACACTCCCTTTGCTTTGATCTGTGTCACTCCGCGATTTAACGATGTCATGATCTCCTCCGCTATATCCTGCCATTTCTTTGAAATAACTAAGATCTGTTTGCTTTGCGTCATGCCGGACAGGATTGCGTCCATTACCTTCGAAGAAACAAAAACGGCTGCTGTTGCATAAATCGCCTTATCGATACCAAAATAAAATGCTCCGGCAACAATGATCACTGAATCAATGACAAACAACGCATTTGCCACAGAGATATGCGGATAATACGTGCAGATCAGGCTCCCCAGCAGATCTGTTCCACCGGTAGAATATCCTGTTGCAAATACCAGACCAATACCGGCGCCGGTCAGTACACCGCCAACAATAGCAGCCATCACAAAATCTCCCTCTGCCACCGGCTGCTCCGGTATCGCATACAACATTGCCGAAAATATGAGGTTGGCAATGAATGATTTCATGATAAATCGATGCCCTTTTTCAAAAATTCCCCATACAAAAACCGGAATATTTAACAACAGATTTATGCTCCAAACAGCCATCGGAATTCCGGCATATTCATACAGCATATGCGACAGCAGGATAGCAAGCCCTGAAAAGCCCCCCGGCACCATCCCCATTGGACTGTATACCATATTGACCGCCAATGCCATCATACCTGTTCCAATGACAAATGCCGGTAATTCCCTCCACCAAAATCGTTTTCCAAACATACTTGCGTCTCATCCCCTCGATCATCCAATCCAATTCATTCAAAAAGAGGATAACCTATCATTGGTTATCCTCTCTTACTTCAAATATCTTTTTCATCTGATTTATTATTATATTGCACAACTTTCTTTCGAAATATACGTGCTTGAACATCTTTTTTGACCGATTGCTGGCGAACCAGTTTCTCATACAGCGGTTCCAAATGAAGTTTCTTGACCCACTCCGGCGCTTCTTTTTCCTCAGCCAAGATCAAGCTCACCACACCGCCGATCGCTACGCACAGACGCGCATGCAGCAATGGCAAATGCTCCATGATCCAAATTTCCTGCGGCCCGGTCTCTAAATCTACCAACAAAATATCCGGCGTATGATTGTTGATCTCATTGATCAGCGCTGCGGCCTCCATATCCGGATCATACACAACACTTCCTGATAATCGAAGCCCCGGCTGCATACGTTTGCACCAAGTTTCCAATTGTTCTACTTCCGTGCTGCTCTTTCCTATTATATATACGCTTTGATCTTTTTTCTGAAGATTTTCTAACATAATGCCAAAGCTTTTACAGCTGACTACCATTCCACCAGCTTCCAGCACTTCAACATGATGTGCACTAAGCAGTGCCTCCTCACCAGGCAGGATCAAATCCGCCTGCTCGATCACTTCACGATACGACTCCTCCCCCATTGCCTTATCTAACAGCTCCGTCGACGCAAATAATATCACATCTAACTTATCGTCCGAAAGATATTCATTCATTTTCTGGACAAAGACATCATTCGTCATCATATCAATGTCAATATCCAGCACTTTTACTGAAGCGTGCATCGTTTCGTTATACCATCCTTGCTACTGATTTGCATCAGCGGTACCCAGAATAATCTCGATATCATATCCTTGATCCACCATACCAACGGTTACCTGTGGATTTTTGAAATATTTCTTCAAATCCTCTCCTTGACCATCTTCTTTAACAATAATCTTTGTCTGTGTCAAGGTCTCTTTAGTATAATCCCCTACTTGAGGTACAGTATACCCCTTCTTCTGTAATTTCTGCTGTGTCTTACCGGCCAGTCCGGCAATCTTACTGCCGTTGAGCAGAATTATCTTAAGTCCTTTGGAACTTACTGCTTTCTTACCGCTCTTTGGCTTTGGCGTCGTATTACTGCTTGCTGCAGGCGACGTTGTCGCTTTTTGCGTTGTCGTAAGATCCTGAGCCGCTGTATATGGCACTTCGTTATTGATCAGACCTTTGAAAAACTTCTTGGCAGCCTTTGTATCTACAACAAACACCTTACCATCGTAGCTTCCCGGACATCCCCAATAATGGAAATAGTCCACATTCATCTGCTCATAACTTTGAATATAACCAATCTTGTTCGTCACTGTCAGATTGGAAGTCACGCGATCATACTGTGATTTGATAAAATCCGCAATCTTCGATTCATCACCATTCAGATCTTTAAGCTGCTGCACATACGCATCGCTGGCACAAGAAATCTTCATCTTTGTCTTGGCTCCGGATGGCTCCGGCGATGCAGAGGCAACCGGTGATGCGGTCTGTTCTACATCCACAGTCTTTTTGTAACTAACCTTTACTTTGACTTCCTGATAATGGTTGTTATATGTTTCCTCATCCAAAACCGTATAATAGCTTAAACTTGTTCCGATCATCTTTTCCACGATCAACGAACCGTATCCATACGCTTGCTGTTCATCTGCAAAATACTGTTTCAGCTTGCTGATACGCATGATCTGCGGAATATTCTCACTTATAGTACATAGTTTGCGATACATTGTTGTCGGAATTGTATAATCGTTCTTTGTTGGTATTGTAACATAATCCAAATTATTGGTCTTAGTATTACATATTTCAACCATCATATGTGTAATCTGATCTTTTTCATTACATACATAGATTAAGTTTTTAGAAATATCCTCTGTCTTCGCCTCCTTAATGATCTCCTTAATACTATCCTTATCCGTATTCACGTTAGTCGCATTTTTCGATAGGAAGTGATAGGATATTTTGTAACTGCCAAATCCAACGGCGATCAAAATGCAAATTCCCAGGATAGACTTGCCCAAATTAATAGCAAATACTTTCCAAATATTATTCTTAGTACCCTTCATGCTTGTTTTCTCCTTTTCCCACTAATCGTCGCATATCTATGCGCTGCTATCAAACCCCCAGCTTTCATTACACAAACATTCAAACTATTATAACAAATCTTTTTACCCCTGTAAAGTATATTGCCATTATGCTATACTACTTTTATTACAGATAAATTTTACACGAAATGAGGTTAGTATGAATACAGCCAAAACAGCTATAGTAACCGGAGCATCTCATGGGATCGGTCAGATGACCGCTCTAAAACTTGCAGCGGCAGGCTACGACCTTGCCATCTGCTGTCAAAAAGACATGACAGCGCTCTCTGCTGTTGCAAAGCAGATTACCGCTAACGGCCGCAACTGCCTTGCGATGCAGTGCGATGTTGGCGACAGTGCTCAAGTAGCAGATTTTTTTTCACAAATACAGATCACATACCCACATATTGATCTACTCATCAACAACGCAGGCATCTCCTATGTTGGTTTGTTGCAGGATATGTCGGACGACGAGTGGACTGCCATTGTAAATAGCAATCTGTCCTCTGTATTCTACAGTTGTCGTGCTGTCATTCCGACCATGCTCGCCCAACAATATGGCAAAATTATAAACATCACGTCTGTTTGGGGCGAAATAGGAGCCTCCACCGAAGTTGCTTACTCTGCAACGAAAGGCGGCGTCTGTGCTTTCACCAAAGCCTTGGCGAAAGAACTCGGTCCCAGTCACATTACTGTCAACGCAGTCTCCTGTGGTTTTATCGATACCCGAATGAATGGACAGCTTTCCGACGACGAGCGCAGCTCTCTGTTTGAGGAAATCCCTGTCGGCCGACCGGCTTCTGCCGAAGAAACCGCTGACTTTATTGTACAAGTCGCTCAAAGCGGAGAATACCTGACCGGCCAGGTGCTGCGTTTTGACGGCGGTTGGATATGATCCACCCCGTTTACAGATCGCGGTAAAAATCTCTTGTCTGTATGATCTCTGCCGGGACTTCTATGCCGTCTTTCTCCCATACACGGAATTTCAACGCATATTCTTTATTTTTCTTACCTGTTTCACGCATAAAGCGTGCCATTGCATCTCGGAACAACGGTTGTTCTACTATTGTCTCACGAATCTTTTTAGTAAACGGGCAATACGTCGCCATAATCTCTCGAACCGTCTTATTTAACGTGATTCCGCCCTTTGCCTCATGTCGGATCCAGTTAATATAATCCGTCACAAAGACCTCTCGTGTATTGTTTCTGCATTTCTGGATCTGCATTTTTAATTTTTCTTTCTTGTCCTCTGACAAGTCCCTGTTTTTGCGGTAAAACTGGATATAATCACTATATTCACTTGTCAGCGATTTTATCTGAATATTGTTCCACGAAGTCCCCTGCATCGTGCGACACAGCTCCCAGCGAAAACGACCGCACAACTGAATCATGGCAAGCTCTAAATCCCCTTCAAAGAAATGAGGCATCAAAAAACGACCTTTGGAATTTCTTCTGCGGCCGCTCAGTTCCTGCCACATAATCCCTTTGGTACCACAAGCAGGCAGCAAAATAACGTCCGGTGCCACCTCTTCCATCATATATTCCTTTGTGATCGGCGAATCGTCTTTATGAAACAGCATCTCACGATAAAATACCGAATAATCAATCTGTCTGAGCTTGCGCAGGCTCGCATTGATCTTATCTTTTGATAAAAAGGTACGTTGCAATGATGCTGAACTTCCTTCCGTAAACAAAAACGGTACGAATACCGATGCCTGACCACTTACCAGACGATGATTTACGCGGAACATATTGGTAATCTCGTAATCCAATTTTGCATCGCGATCCTCGAGCTGCTCTTTCATCTGCGCTTCCGTGATCCGTCCGGTTTTTTTCTGATCTCGCAGAAAATCTTCATAATCCAGATCAAATTCACTCTTAGAAGGACTTTTACGCCCCTCGTAAACCTCGGTAAGCCATTCTTTCATATCATAAACGCGGCAGTCTCCGCGTCCGGAACGATCGTTGTCCAACGAAAGCAGCTCCTCTAACAATTCTTCCGTCAATAATGTCTCACTTAGAAATCCATAACGCAGGAAAAGGTCGATCTCGATCGGTGTCTCCTCCGTGCTGTGATACTCTTTATAATATACTGCTTTATACAGCGGATAATACTGTTTTAATATATTACGACGCAATTCTCTTGCGTTGTCATCCGTCGACATCTTGTCCGACAATGCTGCAAACGCTCGAACATCCGCTTCAAATTGCTGTGTTTGTTCTATTGGAAGCTCTGAATACCTTAAAATGTGCTCCAAGGAATGATCTAACTCTTCAACGCTGACAAAGTTTTCCTCTACTAAGGCAAACTCTTCCGTCAAAGCATCCACTGTTTCTTCTTGTGATGCCCCATCACAGATTAGGCTGTAGTATGCATTATCCATAGAATTATGGTCAATCTGCAGATTGATACTTGCCTGTTCGTATAAAACTTCTTCCAAACGGTTGATCTCATCGATCAACTTATCAAAAATCTCCATCCCGGCTTTCGTGTCCGCATCAATCCTCTTGGCAGTTGCCACCATATGCAAAACCGATAAATATAAATTTTTGTCTGTACGAAACATTGGGCCAACCAAACTCTGCAGATATGCTGCATCTGCTTCACATTGATCCAGCAGATCACGAAGCAGATTGATCTGGTCCTTAATATGATAGACTGCAATCGTCTCTGATGCACCAAAATATGCCTTTTGAACATCCTGTTTCAATCCACTTAAGATGTCATAATAAGTGATCTTTTCTTCATCTAATGCCGTCCAATGCATCAACGGCGACAACTCTTCAATCCCAGGCACTTCATCCGTTGTGATCCCTAACTCCTGCCCAATCACCTGATAGGATCTATACTGTTCCTGCAAAAATTCATAATCCCTCTCTGCCTGCTCTTCCAGCGTGTGATATACACCCGCAAGAGCATGTATATATTTTCCTAATGTAGCAACCATAAGCGCTGCATAATCCTTGTTCGCCTTAAAAATCTGCTGAAGGGTCGCCTGAAGTTCGCCGGCACGAAAGATATAGATTGCGAGATCCGTTTCAGCTTGATATGTAACACGATACATCCCATCCTGTAAATCCGTCAATCCCAAGAAATGTCCGGATCCAATGACCAAATTAACACCCTCTGCCTGTATGCGTACTCGACCTTTCAATACAAGCCCAACATAAGCAGCTTCACTGCCGCGCTCAAAAATAATTTCACCCTTCATGATCTGATTGACACAATAGGTTTTTCGCTCCGTATTCATTCAATCTCCTCCTTATTGAAAACAGCGACGGGGAACTCTTGATAACGTCACACTACATAACAGCAATTTCCTATAAAATAACAAAAAACCGTGCATTCTGCGTTGAATCCATCGCTGCAAACGTTACCTTTGCAGTTAACTCAGCCCCGGCAACCTCGCGGCACACGGAAGATCTCACTTAGTGCTGCTAGGTTCCCCTCCTGACACGGTTCATGAGTTTCCATTGCGCAAGACCAAAGCGTCAACGCCACTTACAAAGGGCAGCTTTGCAAGCCATAGACCCGAAACAGAACATCACCCCTGCTATAGCGGATTGCAGGTACAGGGAACCGCTATCTCCCCGGCTAGCACGGAAATCTTATGACAAAATCAAGCGGATGCTACTCGCATCTTCGAGCGCTTCTTTTAGAGAAACGACACAAATTTTATTATATAGATTCCTGTATGCCCTGTCAAGATTGTTCTTTTTGCGTTTTTTTCTGCCGGCGCAATTCCCGAAAAAAATCCTGCATCATCTGACTGCATTGCTCTTGCAGTACTCCAATAACCTTGTCCACTTGATGATTGAAGCGTTTTTCCTGCAGCAAGTCCAAAATGCTTCCGGCGCACCCGGCTTTCGGATTCATAGCACCGATCACAACTTTGGGAATCCTGGCCTGCACGATCGCACCGGCGCACATCGGACACGGTTCTAACGTAACGTAGAGTTCGCAGTCTTCCAGACGCCAATCCTGCAATTTTTTACTCGCTTTCTTTATTGCAATGATCTCGGCATGAGCCAGAGTACTCCCCTCAATGTTCCGACGGTTGTATCCTCTCGCTAATATTGTTCCGTCTCTTACGATCACGCAGCCGATCGGCACTTCTCCAATTGCCGCCGCTTTTTTCGCCTGCTTGATCGCCTCCCTCATATATTTTTCCGTATTGTCTTTCTGCACCGCCATTTTTCCTCATTTCTAACGTAGTTATGCCATAATAACTGCACATGATTTCTGCGCATAACGGAGTCTAAAAGGAACTCCTAAGTTAAGTGTGCTGTGTTTATTATAATCTTTTTTGTATATTAGAACAACCTTTTGTCTGCCAAAATCACCTACGAAACACTTGCATTTTCCGCACCAATCCGATATGTTTTTATAAGATCACTCAGTCTTTGTATCGATATAAATACGAAGGTGTGAGTCAGATTTTAGACAGAAATGAGGATTGTTATCATGTTAACCTATTATCAATCAGAGCGGCTTGAATTGCGTATATTAAAGCCGGACAGTTCGTCAGCCGTTTTGGATTTTTATGAACGAAACCGTAATACGTTAGAGCCGGTAGAGCCTCTGCGTCCACAATATTTTTACACCATTACCTATCAATCCCGCAATCTTACTTGGGAATACAATGCTTTCCTTAAGTCAAAACATATTCGTTACTGGATGTTTCGAAAAAACAGCAATATCCCGATTGGCTGTGTCTGCTTTTCTGAATTTCAGGGCGGAGCCTTTCATCGATGCATGATCGGATACAAACTGGATCAAACCGCCACTGGCAACGGCTATATGCAGGAGGCAATTGCCTTTTTGCTGCCTTTGGTTGCAAAACACTATGAAATGCATCGTTTCGAAGCGATGGTTCTCCCGGAAAATGAGTCCTCTATCCGACTGCTAGAACATCTGCACTTTGTACGGGAAGGCTATCTGCATTCATTTGCGCAAATAAACGGACAATACCGGGATCATCTCCTCTACACCTACATAGTACCGGATTCATCGGAAGATTAGTCCAGGGGCATCAGCCAATATCCAAAAGCTCCGCGACAGTTTTTCTGTCCACAGATAGCAATAAATTCACGAAATCCGGCATTCTCCGCCTTCGACTGCATCATGTTACTATAGATGCCCGGAACACCGATGACATATCCTTTCTCCCATTCCATAAAGATCAAATGGCGATATTGAAAATATCCCTGCATTAAAAACGGATTTCCGGAAAGGGACCACATTCTCATCGGCAAACATCCAATATCCTGCGGCTCTATTCGCACGCATTGTCCGGGATAACGTTCCCCAAACGGACGCATCACCGGAAAAGTAAGCAACATTTTTTTGCCATAGTCCAATTCTTTGCGCTGAAATGGACAGCTTCCGCAGATTGACTGTCCTGTCACCTCCGCCGACTGACTGCAACGTTCCATTGAAGCGTTCTCGGGTTTCCGGGAAATCCCTGCCTGCGCCGAGGCAAGATGATCCGCAAATCTCTGCGGTGTCTCATTGCTGCTGTCCGATGAAGCAACCATGTTTTGCGGTGCCTCGCTGCTTCTATCCGATGAAATAACCATGTTTTGCGGTGTCCCGTTGCTACTATCCGATGAAACAACCATGTTTTGCGTTGCCTCGTTGCTACTATCCGCTGAAGCAACCATATTTTGCAGTGTCTCGCTGCTTCTATCCGCTGAAATAACCATGTTTTGCGGTGTCTCGCTGCTTCTATCCGATGAAACAACCATATCTTGTGATGTCTCGCTGCCTCCCTCAGGTAAAGCCTCTGCTTTTCCTGCATCCTCATGTTGATTCCCCTGCCACCAACGTAATTGCCGTGCATCGATCTGTTCCAAATTCCATGTTGATGCAAAATAATGTCCTTCTTCTACATAAACCAACACTCCATGTACATCGTCGAGAGACAGCCCGGTACCTGCAAGATTGTCCACATTTCCCTCATACTGCCCCTTCATACTGCCATTATTATCTCTCATGACGCCAATGGGTATAAGCAGCACGCCTGTTTTTTCCTGCTGAAACAATGCTGCCTGTGGCAGAGTGGCAAGGTCAGCTCTCCGCATTTGAATCAGCACCCGACACTGTTCACCGCGTTTTTCCAATTTGACATAGCCAACATTGGCTCCCTTGTGTCCATCTTGATATTCATACAAATAGCAAATCATTCGCTCATAACGACCCATTCTTTTCCTCATTTCTGAACCTGTTTCTATACTTCTGTACCACTATATGTATATGGAAAGCTTGTTAGAACAAAATCGTTCATTTACTTCATGATTCAGATTTGGCTTATACGAAGCTGCTGTCGCATTGCATATTACTTACGCAAACTTCCCATACCTCAAATCCTCCACAACCACATATTGCTTATTATGTCGAGAATTTCATTATATTTTGCAGCCAATACATTAAATTGTTCTGTCATCAGAGCACTATGATAATTGCCGTAGAACGCAGAGTTTTTGAGTGATTTCTTATTTTGTTACATCTCTGATAGTTGATTTGTTTGAATGATGGACTTTTTTTCTCATCACTGTTATAATCGTATGTTAGGGTCAAACGGTATTATACCCAACTAATTTCACAGAAAGGTGGATATGAAATGAGTGAAAATTGTAATCATGACTGTTCGAGCTGCGGAGAGGCATGTGCATCAAGAGATCCAAAGAGCTTTTTAGAAAAGCCGCACGCAGAGAGCAGCATTCGCAAAGTGATCGGCGTTGTTAGTGGCAAAGGCGGTGTCGGCAAATCTATGGTATCATCTTTGCTGGCCGCTAACTTCCAGAAAAAAGGCTACCATACCGCTGTTATGGACGCGGACATTACCGGTCCTTCTATTCCAAAGGCATATGGCATCAACGAAAAAGCTACGGGCGACGAGCATGCAATATATCCTGTTATTTCCAAATCCGGCATTCAGGTGATGTCTGTTAATCTGTTATTGGAAGATGCTACAGATCCGGTTATTTGGCGTGGTCCGGTCATTGCCGGCACGGTGAAACAATTTTGGCAGGATGTAGTGTGGAAAGATGTCGATTATATGTTTGTCGATATGCCTCCGGGAACCGGTGATGTTCCTTTGACTGTATTCCAAACCATCCCTGTTGACGGCATCGTCATTGTAACCTCCCCACAGGAACTTGTATCTATGATCGTAGGAAAAGCTGTCAAAATGGCACAAATGATGAATATTCCGATCATTGGTATCATCGAAAATATGAGTTACGTGGAATGTCCGGACTGTGGCAAAGCAATCGAAATTTTCGGCAAAAGTCATGTTGATGAAGTTGCTACTCAGTACCATCTTCCGGTACTCGGACGCATCCCTATGACTCCTTCCATTGCTGCAGCCAGTGACGCTGGTGCTGTTGAAGATCTGGAGGGTAATTGGCTGGATGTTGCGATCAGCGCAATTGAAGCCATTCCGGAAAATCCAGATAAATCAAAATAACGTGAAATAAGAAATAAAATAAATACAAAAGTTCTTATTAAGATTACGGTATCAAAAAAGGCACCTCTTAATCATATCTGACGAACAATGCGTATAAAACGCAATATTCGTAGATATGATCAAGAGGTGCCTTCATTATTGTTCTAATCTTTATTACAGATTACCGCATGCTCCAGCAGCTCTCGCAAACTTACAAATATTATATCTAGGATTCCTTACGTGCAATTGCAGTCTGTGCAGCCTGCACAGCGCCTTCCAGCGTATCTGCTGCTGCCAAGAAACCACTTGCATGGCAAAAACGAAGCGAAGCGATTCCACTAATCTGCGATAATTCCGGTGCGTCTTTACCACGCCACTCTTCCGGCATTGCACATACCAGTGCCGTATCACCATGTTCTATCGGAACTCCCTGCACACTATATCCCCCGCGATTCGACGGATATACCACCATTTGATAACTACTTCCAATCACTTCATTCTTCCATGGAACAAACTTCGGAAGGATCAATATACTGCCGTTGCTTTCTTCCATTGCCTTACGAACCAGCGATGCCGCACGTACAATACCGGCTACCGCCTCAAAATGGTTACGCAGGATTTCCTCTGCCATCTTCTCAGCGCGCCAAAAGCAATCGTCATAACTCTCTTCGGAATCCCAAGAAGGATTAAACTCATCAATAATGGACGCCAAAACATTGTGACATCCGGTATTGTCGGATTCATCTAACGGCTGCACAAAAGACTCATCAAAACGCACTGCCTCTTCCTCACCAATGCACTGTGCACCGTATTCGCGCCATAGCAGTCCGAAAGCAGCATAAGGGCATCCGTTCTCACGGTATTCCTTATCTTCCTGGTGATGATCGAAACGACCGCGTCCTATATCATACACAATGCCGTCAAAATCTGCCGGCACCTCAAAACCGCGTGTTACCTGAATCTCCGGTTTGATCAATCGCAAAAATGCTGTCGCAAATACATCATCTGAATGAAATTTCGCACCATGCGTGAATGCCTGGTCCGGCAATGCTGTCTTGCATTGAAAAAATGGCTCTTTCATAGAAATCCTCCATTAGCTGTTATTATGCCAATTCCTGCTCTAACGATTCACGAACTGCCTTAATAAATCCTTCGCTGTTTAATACCGTCACATTTTCAAGGCTGGTGATCAGAGCAAGATCCTTCGTCATCTTACCGGACTCGATCGTACCCAGTGTCGCTTTCTCTAATTTATCTGCAAAATCCTGCAGTTCCTGAATGCCGTCCATCTCACCACGCTTACGCAGTGCTCCGGTCCAAGCGAAGATCGTTGCTACAGAGTTAGTAGAAGTCTCTTCACCCTTCAAATGTTTATAGTAATGTCTCTGTACTGTTCCATGCGCTGCCTCATATTCATATACGCCAGATGGAGATACCAATACCGAAGTCATCATAGCAAGAGAACCGCATGCAGAAGATACCATATCGCTCATAACATCTCCATCATAGTTCTTACATGCCCAGATAAATCCTCCTTTTGCCTTCATAACACGTGCTACGGCATCATCGATCAATGTATAGAAATATTCAATCCCGGCAGCATCAAATTTCTCCTTATATTCTTTATCAAAAATATCCTGGAAAATATCTTTGAAATTATGATCGTATATCTTAGAGATCGTATCCTTCGTTGCAAACCAAAGATCCTGCTTTGTATCTAATGCATAGTTAAAGCATGCACGGGCAAAGCTCTCAATAGATTTATCTTTATTATGGATACCCTGAATGATTCCCGGACCATCAAAATCCATGATCGTCTGGCGGATCTCTTTGCCATCTTCTCCGGTAAATACTAACTCAGCCTTACCAGGACCCGGCACCTTGATCTCTGTATTTTTATAAACATCACCGTATGCATGTCTTGCCAACGTGATCGGCTTCTCCCAATTCTTAACACACGGCTCAATGCCTTTTACCTGAATCGGTGCACGGAATACAGTGCCGTCTAATGCAGCACGGATCGTACCGTTTGGTGATTTCCACATTTCCTTCAAGTCATACTCTGTCATACGAGCAGCATTTGGTGTGATCGTTGCGCACTTTACTGCAACGCCATACTTCTTCGTTGCCTCTGCAGAGTCGATCGTAACCTGATCATTTGTCTGATTACGGTACTCCAAACCAAGATCGTAATATTCTGTCTTGAGATCGATAAATGGAAGCAGCAGTTCATCCTTGATCATCTGCCATAAAATACGAGTCATTTCATCTCCATCCATCTCTACCAAAGGGGTTGTCATCTTAATTTTGTCCACTGCATTATCCTCCTTTTACTGTTGTGCCTGTAATTTCACAAATTTTACTTCACAATCATAGCACAAATGAGTCTGTTTGTGAAATATTTTTATTGCCATATGTGTTGACAAGTACAAATTAGCATGTTATCTTTTAATTGTCAAGAGTGTTTCCCTCACATTCTTTTGTTCCTATCGTACACAGCAACCGGCGCAGCTATCGTTCTACTCCCGATCAGATATGTTTTCATGCGCAGAAATGAGGTATTTATGGAAATGAAACAACAATTTTTCAAGCACACATCTGTCAACCGCACTTTCTTTATTATGGTATTGATCGCCGCACTGCTTACAGGGTTATTCGCCCCTGCTATGGTCCGCCACTCCGGTGCTGCATCTCCGTTTATCATTTTATCCAGTTATCGTTCTTCGTTAAAGATCGGCCAGGAAATGGTCTTGTCTGCCGTCACCTCTGACCTAAGCTACCCTTCCTTTACCAGTTCGGCCTCCTCCATCGCTTCCGTCAATGTATATGGAGTGATCACTGCCAAAAAAGCCGGCACCTGCAAGATCAAAGTGAAATCCGGTAAATCCGAAACCTATTGTCAGATTCAAGTCGTTCCAACGACAATCTCCCTCAACAAAACGGCACTTTCACTGGAAAAGCAGCAGACATTCCAATTGACAGCCAGGACATCAAATCGCAGTGTCCCAACTTACCGCAGCAATAAAAAAAGTGTCGCACTGGTCTCTTCTACCGGTCTGATCACCGCACTCAAACCCGGCAGTGCAACGATTACGATCAAAGCAGATCAGACAGAACAGCACTGTCAAGTTACCGTTGTTAAACCAACTATCACTCTATCCCAAACAGCCGCATCACTGTTCCGCGGTCAGAACATATCACTGCGGGCATCCATATCAAACAAAACCGTTCCGACCTGGTCTTCCAGCGCTAGGAGTATCGCTGTTGTCTCGGATTCCGGAGTAGTGACTGCCAAAAAACATGGCACGGCAACCATTGCCGTCAAGGCAGATGGCGTTACACGAACTTGCAAAATAACCGTAAAATCTCCCACGATCAAATTAAGTGCTTCTAAATTAACAATTAAAAAAGGAAAACGAAAAACACTGACTGCCAAAGTTTCTTCCGGCAATGCACCCACCTATTCCAGTAGCAACTCTTCTGTGGCATCTGTCACCAAAAAAGGTGTGATCTCCGCACGCAAAAAAGGTACCGCCACGATCAAAGTGAAAGAGGACGGTACCACAGTTAGTTGTAAGATCACCGTAAAATAGTATGATGCAGAGAATATGCCATGGCATCCGCCAGGGACTACATACCCTTTGACGGCAACATCATAAATCTGTTATTGTCCGGTCAGTTTCTTGCGCAGCCGCCACAGGAAGCACATCCTGCCGGGGCATTGTTTACCATGTGCTCATAATAAGAAGAAATACTGCAGATCGCCTGCGAAGAGATTCCCTCTCCACTTCCGGTAAATCCAAGTCCTTCTTCTGTTGTTGCCTTAATATTAACCTGGTCAAGCTCAATCCCCAGCGTATCAGCAACATTTTTTCGCATCGTATCAATGTAATCTCTCATTTTAGGTTTCTGTGCAATGATCGTTGCATCGATATTGTCGATCATATAGCACTTTTCTTCCAGCAGCTTGCCAACATGCTCTAACAGCTTTATGCTGGATGCTCCTTTGTAGGCAGCATCTGTATCCGGAAAATGTTTTCCAATATCTCCCAGTGCTGCCGCACCGAGTAAAGCATCCATAATCGCATGCAAAAGTACATCAGCATCTGAATGTCCTAACAATCCCTTTTCATATGGGATCTCTACCCCGCCCAAGATGAGCGGTCTATCCTCTACCAAACGGTGTACATCATATCCCATTCCAACGCGCATAGTAATCCTCCTACTAATGCTTCAAAAGCATCTATCTTGCTTTATCGCACTCCTTCTCTGCTATTTCCTGATTTAACAAAAAGAGCAGGTATATCAATTATACCTGCTCTTCATTTAGTAGCGGAAAAGGGATTTGAACCCCTGACACCATGGGTATGAACCATGTGCTCTCGCCAACTGAGCTATTCCGCCATATTAAAATAAATGACTGTGCTTGATACAGTCTAATGGGACCTACAGGGCTCGAACCTGTGACCCTCTGCTTGTAAGGCAGATGCTCTC